>Ga0302347_1004806_pt1 | contig 10457 bp, 9 predicted proteins | sample PhyWR1_FD_202178 | JGI IMG/M metagenome (GOLD analysis project Ga0302347, IMG submission 202178) | Leaf surface microbial communities from wheat plants in UC Gill Tract Community Farm, Albany, California, United States - DLSL W.R1 (v2)... | ecosystem: Host-associated > Plants > Phyllosphere >...
GCAGCCAGTGCGGCGGCCATGGCGCGCCAGGCCGACGGCGTGGTGGTCGGCAGCGCACTGGTGGCGGTGCTGGCCGAAGCGACCTCCACCGAGGATGCGGCGCAGCGCGCCGCAGCGTTCCTGGCTCCGCTGCGGCAGGCATTGGATCAGTAATGGTGGCGCCGGGCCATGCCCGGCGGTGGGGCGCGCAAGAATATCCGCCGGGCATGGCCCGGCGCTACCCAGCACCTAAACGTACGTCCCAGCATGGTTTTTTCCAGCGGGCCCAAGGCCGGGCAGGGGGTGCACGGGCAGGGAAAGCGGAGCTAGACTGTCCGCCTTTGCGGCCCCCGGGCCGCCCTGAACGGAAGTGTCCTCCCGCATGAGTTGGCTCAGCAAGTTGATGCCGTCTGGCATCCGCACCGACAACACCCCCAGCAAGAAGCGCAGCGTCCCCGAGGGCCTGTGGGAAAAGTGCAGCAACTGCGGCAGTGCGTTGTACCGTCCGGAGCTGGAAGAGAATCTGGAGGTCTGCCCGAAGTGCGGCCACCATATGGCCATCCGCGCGCGCGCCCGTCTGGCTGCGCTGTTCGACGCCGACAGCACCACCGAGATCGCTGCCCGCCTGGGGCCGACCGACCTGCTGAAGTTCAAGGACCAGAAGAAGTACAGCGAGCGCATCAAGATCGCGCAGAAGAACACCGGTGAGTACGACGCGCTGATCGCCATGCGCGGCCTGCTCAAGGGCCGTCCCCTGGTGGCCTCGTCCTTCGATTTCGCCTTCATGGGGGGCTCGATGGGCTCGGTGGTCGGCGAGCGCTTCGCCCTTGCCGCCGAGACCGCCGCCGAGATCGGCGCACCGTACGTGTGCTTCTCCGCCAGTGGTGGCGCGCGCATGCAGGAAGGCCTGTTCTCGCTGATGCAGATGGCCAAGACCTCGGCCGCGCTGGGCAAACTGCGTGAAGCCGGACAGCCGTACATTTCGGTGCTGACCCACCCGACCACCGGCGGTGTGTCGGCATCGTTCGCGATGCTGGGCGACATCAACATCGCCGAACCGCGTGCACTGATCGGCTTCGCCGGCCCGCGCGTGATCGAGCAGACCGTGCGCGAGAAGCTGCCGGAAGGGTTCCAGCGTTCGGAGTTCCTGCTCGAGCACGGCGCCATCGACCAGATCTGTGACCGTCGTGAACTGCGCGACCGCCTGGCCGACCTGCTGGCGATGCTGCGTCGCGAGCCGGCACCGGAGGAAGCTTGATGGGGAGCCGCAAGTACTTCGGTACCGACGGCATCCGCGGTCGAGTCGGCCAAGGGGCGATCTCGGCTGATTTCGTGCTGCGCCTGGGCAACGCCCTTGGCCGCGTGCTGGTCGCCCAGCGCGGCCAGGAGGGGCGCCGTCCGATCGTGGTGATCGGCAAGGACACGCGGATCTCCGGCTACATGTTCGAAGCCGCGCTGGAAGCCGGGCTGGTCGCCGCGGGCGCTGACGTGCAGCTGCTCGGCCCGATGCCGACCCCGGCCGTTGCCTTCCTGACCCGTACCCTGGGCGTGGACGCGGGCATCGTCATCAGTGCGTCGCACAACCCGCACTACGACAACGGCATCAAGTTCTTCTCCGCCCAGGGCGAGAAGCTCGACGATGCTACCGAACTGGCGCTGGAAGCCGCATTGGACGTGCCGTTCACCACGGCCGTTTCGGAGAAGCTCGGCAAGGCCTCGCGTGCACGCGAGGCCGTCGGCCGTTACATCGAGTTCTGCAAGTCCAGCGTGCCGCGCGCGTTCGATCTGCGCGGTGTGCGCCTGGTGCTCGACTGCGCGCATGGCGCCACCTACCAGATCGCGCCGCTGCTGTTCCGCGAACTGGGCGCGGAGGTCATCGGCATCGGTGCCGAACCCAATGGCGTCAACATCAACGACGGCGTCGGGTCGACCCACATCGACAACCTCGCTGCCAAGGTGCGTGAGACCCGCGCCGACCTGGGCATCGCCTTCGACGGTGATGGTGACCGGGTATTGATGGCCGATGACCGCGGCAACCCGGTCGATGGCGATGACCTGGTGTACATCCTGGCGCGCGCATGGCAGGCCGAAGGGCGCCTGCGCGGTCCGGTGGTCGGTACCCTGATGAGCAACTTCGGTCTGGAAAAGGCCCTGGCCGAACTGCAGATTCCGTTCCAGCGCAGCAACGTCGGCGACCGCTACGTGCATCAGGCACTGGTGGAGGGAGGCGGCGTGCTCGGCGGCGAAGCGTCCGGCCATCTGCTGTGCCTGGACCGGGCCACCACCGGCGACGGCATCGTCAGTGCCCTGCAGGTACTGGTGGCGCTGAAGCAGCAGGGAAAGAACCTGCGCGAAGCGCTGCAGCCGTTGTCCAAGGTGCCGCAGAAGACGGTCAACGTGCGCCTTGGCGATGTCTCGGCCAAGGCCACCGTGCAGGCCGAGAGCGTGCAGGCTGCGCTGCTCGAAGCGCAGCAGGCGGTATCCGGTCGCGGGCGCGCCTTCCTGCGTCCCTCCGGCACCGAACCGGTGGTGCGGGTCACGGTCGAGGCCGATGACGCGACGCTGATGCAGGACACCCTGGACCGGCTTTCGGCGGCGGTCAGGACAGCGGCTGCGGCCTGAACCCTGTCGCTGGATCGAACCGACAACATGGCCGCTTGTGCGGCCATGTTGCTGTCTGCCGCAAGCAAGGCATCAGGCGCTGCGCGTCATCTCCGTCTGCCATTTCCAGGTGTCGCGGCACATGTCCTCCAGGCCATGGCGCGCGGTCCAGCCCAGCTCGCGCAGGGCCAGGGACGGGTCGGCAAAACTCACCGCGATGTCGCCGGTACGGCGACCGGTGATCCGGAACGGAATCGGCCGGCCGACGGTCTGCTCGAAGGCCTTGATCAGTTCCAGCACGCTGTGGCCCTGGCCGGTGCCCAGGTTCAGTGTGATGCTGCGGCGCTTGTCGCGCAGGTACTGCAGCGCCAGCACATGGGCCCGCGCCACGTCCTGCACATGGATGTAGTCGCGTACGCCGGTGCCGTCACAGGTCGGATAGTCATCGCCGAATACCTGCACTTCGGGCAGCAGGCCGGCGGCCACCTGGGCGATGTAGGGCATCAGGTTGCTGGGCGTTCCGTGCGGCAGCTCGCCGATCAGCGCGCTTGAATGCGCCCCCACCGGGTTGAAGTAGCGCAGCGTTGCCACATGCAGCGACGTATCGGCGCCGACCAGGTCGGACAGCAGCTGCTCCACCACCAGCTTCGAACGGCCATAGGGCGTCATCGCGCAGGTCGAGGCCGTTTCGGCCACCGGACAATGGTCCTGGTCGCCGTACACGGTTGCCGACGAGCTGAACACGAACGTGCCCACGCCGGCGTCGCGCATGGCGCCGAGCAGGGCGAGGGTGCCGCTGATGTTGTTGTCGAAGTAGTCCAACGGCATCTGCCGCGATTCGCCAACCGATTTCAGCGCGGCAAAATGCAGTACCGCATCGATCGAATGCTCGCGCAGCACCGCGGTGATCCGCGCACGGTCACGCACGTCGGCCTGTACGAACAGCGGCGCGATGCCGGTGATGTCGCCGATCCGGCCGATCACCCCGGCGTCGCTGTTGCACAGTGAATCGACGACGACCACCGCATGGCCCTGCTGCTGCAGTTCCACGCACGTGTGGGAGCCGATGAATCCAGCGCCGCCGGTAACCAGAACGTTCATTTCCTGTAGTCCTTCCACTCTGTTGGAGCTTCCTTGCCGAAGCTGTGCCAGCCCAGTGCTGGCAGCGCCATCACGGCCCCGGCACCATCTTCTTCTGCCGCGCCTTGAAGCCGTTGAACAGCGGTGCGATCAACGGGTTGTAGCTCCACGCGATGCGCTTGCGCAGCCAGCTTGCCGGCCGGTTGCGGATGGCGAAGCGGTAGATGCGCTCGGGATCGCCGCCGACCACGTTGCGGCCGAAGGGATGGGTGGTATGCAGGTAGCGGAACCCCTGCTCACGTGCCACTTCGATGTAGTCCTGGTCGAAATCGCCGTACGGCCAGCACAGGGTGTCCGACACTTCGCCCAGCTTCTCCAGCAGCACTTCCCTGGCCATCGACAGGTCGCCACTGATGCCGGCGCGGCGCTGGGCGCGATCCAGGTCCTGGCGGCGCAGCCAGCGGGTGTGGGTGTGGGTGTGGCAATGGATCTCGAACGTGCCCACCTCGATGGCCGCACGTGCTTCGCTCCAGCGCATCATCACCTCGTCACTGCGGCCCTGCTTGTAGATCAGGTCTTCGCAGGCGCGATGTTCGGGCGTTTCCGGCAGCGTGGCGCCGGCGATGCCGGCATGCGGGCGCATCGGCCCCTCGTGCATCCAGCCGGTCACCACGAACACCACCGCGTGCATGCCGTACTTCTGCAGGATCGGATGGGCGTAGACCCAGTTATCCAGGTAGCCATCATCGAAGGTGATCACGATCGATTTGCGCGGCACCGGCTTGCCGGCCAGGAAGCCGGCGTACTGGTCCAGCGTCAACGAGGTCCAGCCGGTGCGCGCCAGCCAGGCGATCTGGCTTTCGAAATTCTCCGGCGACACCGTGATCATGCCGGGCGAGTTGCTGACGTGGTGATGCATCAGCACCGGTACGGTTCTGGCATTAGCCATGACCCAGCTCCTTCATCCATTGGTGGTAATAGTGTTCGGTGGCTTCAGCGTGGCCTTCGGGGCTGAAACGCTTGGCGCTGCGGATCCAGTCCCAGCCGGAACGTCCCATCTGCCGGCGACGCTCGGGATCGTCCACCAGCAGCCGCAACGCGCCGGTGAGGGCAGCATTGTCGCCAAGCCGGGTGAGGATGGCATTGCTGCCTTCCACCAGCATTTCAGGCACGCCGCCGACCCGATGCGACACGATCGGCAGGCCGGCCTGGGCCGCTTCCAGGAACACCGTGCCCGATGCTTCCTTGTGTGTGGCCAGGGCGAAGATGTCAAAGCCTGGCATCAGCTGGCTGGCATCGCTGCGGAAGCCCAGCAGATGGACCTGGTGCTGCAGGTCGTGCTCGGCGCAGGTGGCCTGCAGGCGCTGCATCACTGCCTGGCCATCGCCGACCACCACCAGATGCAGGCGGGGATTGGCCTTGCACAGCGGCACCATGGCCTGCAGCAGTTCGGCGTGGCCCTTGGGTTCGCGCAGCACGGCCACGCAGCCCACTACGATGTCCTGTTCGTCGAATCCGAGCTCGGCGCGCACGCGTGCGCGCGCCTCCTGCAACGCCTGCCAGGAGGGCTCATGCGTGGCGTCGGTTGGCGCAACCGCCATCGGCGGCACGATGCCGATGTGATCGGCGGGAATTCCCCGGTCGGCCAGCAGTTGCTTGACGAAATTGCTCACCGTGATGACCCGGTGCGGCAGGCTGGTGTAGGTCAGCAGCGAATTCACCGGGCTCATCAGGTGGCGCGAGCGCACTACCAGCGGTGTGCCGCCCAGGCGTGCGCCCGCGGCGGCAATCAATGCATCGCGACGGCTGGTGGTGTTGACCACGTCGTAGCGCTCGCGGCGGACCAGCCGTGACACCGACCAGATGCCGCGCAGCAGCCGGGCCAGGCCGCCCATGCGCAGCGTATGCACGGTGAAGCCATCATCGCGCGCGCGCTTTGCCAGGCGCGCGTCCGGCTGGCACAGCAGGGCGACGTCATGGCCGCGCGCGCGCATCACCTGCATGTGGCGGAAAATGTAGATCTCCTGCCCACCCATGCCTTTGGCGGCTTCGGTATGCAGGATACGCAGCGGACGGTTCATGGTGGATCGGTCCTTGGATTCAGCGGTTGCGGAAGCGCGTCAGCGCTTCCCATGCCGCGCGGATGCTGGCGGCGTCGGGGGTCTGTTGCGGCAGGGGGCGGTAGCGCGCATCGAGCGCGGTGGCGTTGCCGAATTTGTCGAACACGTAGATCGCCTCGCCATTGCGCACCGCACGCTGCGACCAGCTTTCCACCACCAGCGCACGCTTGCCGGTCGGTGCAGCCAGCAGGTCGTGGCCGGTGCTGTAGTCGGTCAATGCGTTCTCGCAGCCCAGGCCGTGGCGCATCAGCGTCGGCACCCAGTCTTCATGCGAACTGACCCGCGCGTCGCGGCCGCCACCCTGGCCGGGCCAATGCAGCACGAAGGGCACCTGCAGCTGGTGGTTGGAGAAGTTGCCGTTGTGGCCCCAGTAGTTGAGTTTGAGGTCGTTGAATTCCTCGGCGTGGTCACCGGTCACCAGCACGATCGTGTCCTGGTCCAGTCGCTGCGCACGCAGGTCATCCAGCAGCGAACCAATCAGGCTGTCGGCGTAATGCACCGCGGTGTGATAACGGTTCAATTCCGGCGTTGGATCGTGCTCGGGGCCGAACTTGAGAAAATCGATGGCATCGGCCATCGGCGTAGCGAGCGGCGGATAGCCGGCCGGCATGTGGTAGGGCGCGTGGGTGGAATCGAGGAACACGAAACCAAACCACGGGCGCTGCGCAGCCTGGCTGGCGCGGATGTCCTTCTGCAGTCCAGCGACGATGGCGGCATCACGGCCGTCGGAGGTCAGTTCGGACGGCCCCTGGTGCAACTGGTCGCGGACATCGGCGAACGCTGTGCGATCGAACTCCGGGCTGTACAGCGGCGCGCTGCCATACAGATGCAGGTCATAGCCCTGCTGTCCCAGCACCTTGAACAACTGCGAGCCGCGCTGCTCGTCGAGCATGCTGGGCCAGTAGCCACCCGGCAGACCGTACAGCAGCCCGAACAGACCATAGCGGGTGGCGTTGCCGGTGCTGAAATGATGCTCGTACACCCGCGAGGACCGGGCCAGCGCCGAGGCGTTGGGCATGAACTGCGGGGTGAGCACGTCATGGCGCAACGACTCCAGTACCACCATCAGCACGTTCGGCCGCTGGTGGCTCTGGCAGCGAAGGGGCTGCAACGGATAGTTGAGCTGGGCATGGCGCGGATCGGGCAGGCCGACCTGATGCTGGCTGACCACACCGAAGCGGCGCATCGCGCTCTTGGCGGTGATCGGCTGCGCCCATGGCAGGTAGTTCCATTGGCTGATCACCGCGCGCTCGCCGAGCGCGTCGTAGTAGGCAGTGGCGACCTGGCCGCCGCCCATCAGCAGGGCAACCACCGCCCAGGCCTGCAGTACCCGCCGCCGCCGTGGCGCTGCGGGCAGCAGCTTCCAGCACGCCCAGGCCAGCAGGCCCTGCGCGGCGAAAATCGCCGATACCAGAGCCGCCGCCTGCAGCCAGGTCTTCCAGGACAGGCTGACCTGATCCTGCAGGGCGCCGCCGAACACCATGTTGGCGACCATCGCGTTGAGGTGGAAGCGATACAGCGCGAAGACCTTGGCATCCACCAGCAGCAGGCACAGCCACAGGCCCTGGCAGATCACCGCCGAGACGCTCAATGCGCGCGCGCTGCGCGGCCACAGGCCGATGGCCAGCGGCAGCAGGCCAGCCAAGGCGCCGAACGCGAGCAGGTGGCCGGGCAGGGCGAACGCCAGATAAGCCAGGCCGAGCGTGCCGCCGGGGTTATCGCGTAGCGGCACGTTGCCCAGCGCGATGAGCGCGGCCAGCACGGCGTTGGCGGCCACGAACAAGGACCACCAGGCCAGCCGGCGCCAGCGTCGGGCAGGGCCGGAAATAACAGCGGCGGTGGCGTCGGGCAGGGCGGCATCCATGGCGGGGCGGGTTCAGGTGGGCAACGGGGCGATTTCCGGCGTGACGAAGTCGTTAAACCGCGCGCGGGTGGCGCATTGTATCGGTTTGTTTCAGCGTGTCGGTGGCGTGTTCCGATCTATCTGTCACAATGTTCAGATCGGTCGCCATTGCATGGCGGGCCCGTACCGACTCAACGACAAGCCAGGAACCGCTGTGAGCCAGATCCCCACCCTCGACATCACCCGTTTCGACAGTGACCGCGACGCCTTCGTGGCCGAGCTGGGGGCGGCATATCGCCAATGGGGGTTTGCCGGCATCCGCAACCACGGCATCCCGCAGGCCGACATCGATGCGGCCTACGACGTCTTCAAGGCCTTCTTCGCACTGCCGGATGAGACGAAGCGGAAGTACCACGTGGCTGGCAGCGGCGGCGCCCGTGGCTATACCCCGTTCGGTGTGGAGACCGCCAAGGGCTCCAAGCACTTCGACCTGAAGGAGTTCTGGCACATCGGCCGCGAGATCGCCGACGACTCCAAGTACCGGGACGTGATGGCGCCCAACCTGTGGCCGTCCGAGGTCAAGGGCTTCCGTGAGCGTGGTTACGGCCTGTACCAGGCGTTGGACAACCTGGGTTCGCGCGTGCTTTCGGCCCTGGCCCTGCACATCGGCCTGCCGGAGCACTTCTTCGCCGACAAGACCAATTTCGGCAATTCGATCCTGCGCCCGATCCATTACCCGCCGATCACCACCGACGACATTCCCAACGTGCGCGCTGGTGCGCATGGCGACATCAATTTCATCACGCTGCTGGTCGGTGCCAGCGCGGCGGGCCTGGAAGTGCAGTCGCATGACGGGGACTGGGTGCCGTTCACCTCGGACGCGGACACCATCGTGGTCAACATCGGCGACATGCTGCAGCGCCTGACCAACCACGTGTATCCGTCGACCATCCACCGGGTGGTCAATCCCCCGGGTGAGCTGGCCCGCCAGCCGCGCTATTCGGTGCCGTTCTTCCTGCACCCGAACCCGGATTTCCTGATCGACGTGCTGCCTTCGTGCATCACCGAGGAGAACCCGAGCCGGTACCCGGAACCGATCACCGCGCACGGTTTCCTCGAAGAGCGCCTGCGCGAGATCAAGCTGAAGTAACAAAAAGGCCGCCGAAAGGCGGCCTTCTTGTTACGGCTAGCGCCGGGCCATGCCCGGCGAGCGCGGCGGAGGGGTTTCGGCAGGGTTGCACCCTGCACCCGCAGAGGCCAAAGCCAAGGCCAAAGCCAAAGCGGCTCTGGGTTTCTGTGGGTTGGGCGGGGCGGTGTGGGCTGGCAGGACACGCCGTAAACCCATCCCTGGGGGCTCGATGGCGCCATCCATGGCGCCAACGGTCCTGCCAACCCACACCGCCCCGCCTTCGAAAGTTTCCCGGTGACGGTTGGATTACATCTGGCGGCGGCACGACGGTTCGACTGCGTCTGGTAGATCCACGCCATGCGTGGATGAGATCTGTCAGGGCTCGAGGCAGGGAGGAGTTGAAGCTCTGCTTTCGCTTTCGCTTTCGCTTTTGCTTTTGCTTTTTGCTTTTGATCTTCTTTTTTCTTTCCGTGGCGGGCGGAAACGCCGGAATGTGTCAGGGGCCGGCCGGGTGGGCTGCGCAGGGGCGCAGGCGCCATGGATGGCGCCTACGAGCTTACAAGGACGTACTTGCAGCGTCCCCTGCGCAGCCCACCCGACCGGCCAGCCTCCATATCCCCACCGGGCTCTCCGCGACCAACCAGCCCCAACCCCCGCCACGAGGGGCTGCGCCGTTGGCTGAAAATCCATGTAACCGCTTACACGGAAACGGTTTTTTGCCGCAGCAGGTATCATGGGCGGCTGAGTTCACACAGGAGCCACCCGCTCATGCGCCGCAAGATCGTCGCTGGAAACTGGAAGCTGCACGGCAGCCGTCAATTCGCCACCGAACTGCTGGGGCAGGTCGCTGCCGGGCTGCCCAAGAGCGGGGTGGAGGTGGTCATCCTGCCGCCGATGCCCTACCTGGGTGAGCTGGTCGAAGACTTCGGCGAGACCGGCCTGGCCTTTGGTGCACAGGACGTCAGCAGCAACGAGAAGGGCGCCTACACCGGTGAGGTCTGTGCGGCCATGCTGCACGAGGTGGGTGCCCGCTATGGCCTGGTCGGCCACTCCGAGCGCCGCCAGTACCACAACGAGAGCAGCGAACTGGTCGCGCGCAAGTTCGCCGCCGCCCTGCATGCCGGCCTGGTGCCGGTGCTGTGCGTCGGTGAAACCCTTGAGCAGCGCGAGGCCGGGCAGACCGAGGCGGTCATCGCCAGCCAGCTGGCCCCGGTGCTCGAGCTTGTCGGGGCCGCAGGCTTCGCCAATGCCGTGGTCGCCTACGAGCCGGTCTGGGCGATCGGAACCGGCCGTACCGCAACCAAGGAGCAGGCGCAGCAGGTGCACGCGTTCATTCGTGGCGAAGTCGCGCGCATCGATGCTAGAATTGCTGATTCACTGCCCATTGTTTACGGCGGTAGCGTGAAGCCCGACAATGCCGGGGAACTGTTCGCGCAGCCGGATGTCGATGGTGGGCTGGTTGGTGGTGCCTCCCTGGTGGCCGCCGACTTCCTGGCCATCGCAGAGGCGGCGGCAAACAATTAGTTACGGTTGCCGGCTAGCCGCCGGCACTCTAGTCCGAGGGCGGATTTCCAATGCTGATGTTGATCCTCAATGTCGTCTACGTGCTGGTTGCCGTAGCCATGGTCGCGCTGATCCTGATGCAGCGTGGCTCGGGTGCGGCGGCAGGTTCGGGCTTTGGCGCTGGCGCCTCGGGGACCGTGTT
>Ga0302347_1004808_pt1 | contig 10453 bp, 9 predicted proteins | sample PhyWR1_FD_202178 | JGI IMG/M metagenome (GOLD analysis project Ga0302347, IMG submission 202178) | Leaf surface microbial communities from wheat plants in UC Gill Tract Community Farm, Albany, California, United States - DLSL W.R1 (v2)... | ecosystem: Host-associated > Plants > Phyllosphere >...
TCCTTCGTTCTCGAACGCCAAACGAGCAGATGAAGCTGAGCAGGACGGTAGTACGGTGCAAGTGTCCGACCCGTCTGTATCTCCAGGCGAGCCGTCGCTCGTCGGTGGCGAGCCGCATGACACTCATCATCTTCAATCAGCGGCGGCGCAAAGCACGTTAGCGAGCACTGTGCAAGAAGTTGGCCATGCGAGGCAGGACGGGAGCGACGCAGAAGTGCTCCTTCCTCCAGCGTCCCAAGTCGAGCACTCCAGCACGGATACTGTACAAACATACAGCAACGCACTTCCGACACCAACGCAAGATTTCTATTTTGTGGAGTTGGATGCGACCCTCATTGATCAAAATTCTCATCCCCCGCGCTCGCTGTATCTGGATGATGGCATCCGTGTCATTGCAGACTCCATGCGCGCGGATGGCCAGCGAGACGCGATCCACGTCATTCCCAATCCCGCAAAGCCCAATCGTTACATCATCGGCGACGGTTGGACTCGGGTCCTCGCCACACGCTCGTACAACTTAAACAATGGCGTTCTGCTTGCCAAGGTTCACACCAACCTTTCGGAAGAGCAGGCTTCCTGGCTTGGATACTCACAAAATAAGGATCGGAACGGTGCAACCGACTACGACCTAGGGGTCTACTACCAGGGGTGGAACGCCTCCGGGATGGATTGGGACGAAATCGCCACTAGAGCGGGGGTATCTAAAGCGCAGATGGCTTACTACGCGGCATTTTCCAAGCTGGAGTCTGATGTGCTTTCGCTTGTGAAAGCTACCCCGCAGCGGTTTTCGGCCAACGTTGCTTATCATTTGTCACGTCTTCAAGCCCAAGCAGGCGTTTCGGTTGCGGCAAATCTCGCGAACAAGTTCCTTGCGAATGAGCAAACGATCAAGTGGCTCAAGGAGCAAGTTGATGACGCTCTTGCAAAGCTCGGGCGACAGGGTCGTAAGCGCAACGATAGCAACACGGTGATGTTTCAGCGCCGCTTCTCCGTCGGACACTATCGGCAGCGAAAAAATGGTCAGGTGGAGATGGCCATCCAAATCCCTGACACATCCCGGGTTGCAGAGTTCAACCAGGCTATTGAAAGCCTGTTGAAGCAATATCTGGACCCTAAGGATCTGCCAGATGGAGGTCCTGCCGACGCGACTCTTCCAGGCGACGCGCCTGAGTAGACCTTCTGTTATGCGCGTGTCCAGCCGCCTCGACCCTGCCAAGCCGCACCCTCAAGGTGTGGCTTGCTGTCTTTCAACCACTCTATTCCGGGAGTGGTTCATACGTATGAACCGGCACCACTCTTGGTTTCCGGTTCATACGTATGAACTGGATGAAGACTGCCTGTCTTCACTGCCTCTGGCCGTGTTCGGAAACTCACCCGTTCCTCGCACCTTGTTTGCGGGCCCGGAGCGCGTTCTTTTTTCCGGATCTCGCTTACATTCACTTGATGATGGGTGCGCCACGCTCCCGCACGAGTCTGCCATGTTCGACGTGGTGCAGTTCATACGTATGAACTCGGATGGCAAGGACCGTCCAGTTCATACGTATGAACTTGGGAGGGGATCGCCCACCGAGGCTTCCGGCCAGCGGGCGGTTCATTCACGACGCCGCTCCGAACGATCCAAAGCTCAAGCAGCTGCAGATTACGCAAGCGATTCGAGCACCGTTGTTGACAGCAGCTTCATGCCTGATGACTGGATCTCGTCGCAGTTCATACGTATGAACTCGGGTGGCAAGCGCCGTCCAGTTCATACGTATGAACTTGGGGTTGGATCGCACATCGACTCGTGCGGCCGACAAGCAACCCTTTGCCTACGCAGGTCCGAATGCTCCGAAGCTCAAGCAGCTGAAGACTACATAGGCGGTTCGAGCATCGTTGTTGACGGAGGCTTCATGCCTCATGACTGGCTCTCGTCGCAGTTCATACGTATGAATCGCTCTTCCACTCGATTGCCTCATGAGAAGGCATCCGGAAATGAGTTCGATCCTGAATCTAATTCAGGCTCAAGGTGCGCGTCCTTCGTCCTGCACGCGGCAAGTTCTGAGAGTGACGAGACTTCCTCGGCTATCGGGGGGAGGCGCACTGAAAGAACCCAACCTGCGCCGAAGGCCATCAGGAAGCTACCAGTTCATACGTATGAATTTGGCTCCCCGCCACCGGGGTTCACCTACAGCTGCGCAGAAGCCCAGTTCATACGTATGAACTCAGGCGGCGTGGACCGTCATGGTTTTGACGCCTTTGCTCTGGCCAAATCAAGCCTAACGCGCGCATTCAGAGAGCGTTGTTCGTTCCCGTGGAGTAATGGCAATCGCCTCGCGGCGAGTATCCGCTTTAGCCAGGTGGTTGCCTACCCTTCATGGAAGATCTGCACCGTTTCTGCCATGCAAGGCCCTGGCCAATGGTTCATACGTATGAACCATGGCGCCGGGGGCACTTGCACCTCACCCCCAGTGATGGTTCATACGTATGAACCGACAATGAGGACGAGGATGCGCCACCTACCAACATCAGCCTCCGCACTCCACCCAACCGAACCCCGCCGCCGAGCGGGGTTCGGCGTTTCTGGAGTCCACGTTTTGGAGATTCAGCCCATGACTTAGCACAGGCAATAAAAAACCCCGGAAGCGCCAACTACCGGGGTTTCTGCACTCGTTAGACGGGTGCTGTGACGGAACCTGACTTCTACCGACGCCAATCGGGAAAAATCCAGACCACGGATTCAATAGTAAGTCGTTCCTCCAGCTCCGTCAAGGAATCGTGTCCTTATTCGGAGACTGCGATGGAAACGCTCGCACCTACAAACTTCCCGTACCTGATCACCAGGGCTTGCACAGCTCTGCCGCATACATCGGCTTTCCATGCGATGCCGGATGGATTCCTGCGCATCGTACTGCGCATAGTTCAAAAAATTGACCTGAAGAGCCCTTACACGGGGATCTTTGCCTCTCGGGCCACCATTGCTAACGAATCTGGGAAATCCACAGACTCGGTGCACAGAGCTGTCAAATGGCTCGAAGACAATGGTTTCATTGAGCGAGAGCGTAGAGCTTTCTTTGGAAACCGTGGCTCAACATCTCCGATAACACCAACTCAAAGCCTATTGCGAGTGCACAAGATCGGCCTGGCCACCCTCATAGCAACAGGCAAGACGAAACACCAAAGGCTCCAAGTTCTCCGAGAGAGGCTACGCAGCCAGGGCGCTCTGCCTTTGTCAAAGTGGGTAACGCACTTCTTCCCAAGGAGCTTGCCTGGCTCTGCGAGAAGGGTGTCAGTGCATTTGGCGTCCTCGCCCTGATGAGAGCGGCGAAAGATGCCCAACAGCGCCTTTCCGACATCATGTTGACCGCTAGAAAGTACGTTGAGGTGCTTCCTGCAAGGGAGATATTTGCCTATGTACGAAAGCTCATTGGATCAGGCAGGGATTTTGGATACTCTGCGAGAAAATCGGAAGAAATAGAGAAAACTTCCAAAATTTCCGAATTTTTGGCAAATAAGCTTGAAGCCATGGAAGGGCGCCATTACATCGGTCGCAAAAACAACCGGGCGTTCTGCGTGGAAGGGGGAGTGCTGTATGAAGTGCAGCAAAACGGCACGCGCCTGGTTCACATCATCAGCGAGGCATTCGTCGAGGCAATTCATGACGGCCGGATTGTTCCTAAGCGCGACACCGAGTAAAGCCGGGGATCATGTGGGAACCTTGCAGCATCAGTATCTGTATTTATGCAATCCTTCGGAAAACATCCCGTTGGGACCTTTAAAGTTATCCACAGGCCAAATTCAGGACAAGTCTCCAAGGCTCGGCCCATGCTGCCAACTGCAGCGCGTGACAGCCGAGACTTCAATGCAGCAGCAGACAACGGATAGGGTGCTCTGACATGGCTACCGTGACATAGGCGATGCGTCAGCGTCGCCTGCCAAGTACAGGCGTTAACGCAGGCCTTCCAGCCTCAGTGGCAACCTTCGAGCACGTAAAGTTCAGCTCCAAGTACGAGGGCAACGGAAAGCTGAGCAGAAAGGCCGCTCGTGACTGAGCGGCGACTGAGAGTTGAGTAGCAGCATGCAACCCCCATTAACGCCATCACTTGCCACTGGAAGGCGACAGAGGACACACAGAAACACTGCTGAAAGACGGCTGATGGTAATGCCGCGACTAGCCGACCACTGATGATGCACTGGCCAGCAGCAGGCATAGCGATACCTTCATGCTCATATGAGAGCTGCAGGGATCTGTAAGCGACACTTGCCATCTACGTTCAAGACGGCTGTGGCTCCCGTGAGGAAGACCCTTAGCTGGGACGGTGTCTTGGCACCGCACCTTGATTACGAGCATTCCCGCAACGGGGCAGACGAATGCACGATTTCGGCGGCGCCTGGCAGATCTACCGCGAAACCCTATCGCTGCTACGCTGCAAAAAGAAGGTAGTGCAACTCATCTATACGAATACACGCTCAATGCCACATCGCTAACGTGTTGAATACATTGACTATTTTTGCAATTTAATTGTTGTGGATAAGCAATTAATTGCTCTCCAAATATTGACATAGGTAATTGTTGTAGTAGCATTGCATTTACAGTCAACAGCTCTTGTGGGCTGTATGAGGAGCTTTATGGCGACAGCCGCAACCCCAACCATCCACAGGTCCTTCAAGGCCCAGGCCTCGCATGCGAACGAGACGGGTGTCAAGAAGGATGATGTGTTCAAGATCCCGCCGCATCTGCTGCTGGAGGAACCAGGCTTCAATCAACGGGAGTATGACGATCCTCGTGTGGTCGCCAAGATCGAGGAGTTCGCTGAGGCGTACACCGAAGGGCGGTTCGTGCCGCACCTGGTGGTCCGCATCGACGCTGGCACGGGGAAGTTCTTCATTGTCGAAGGCCATCAGCGTGCACGGGGTGCCATGCTTGCGATCTCGCGCGGAGCATCCGTCCCATTTCTCGTGTGCATCCCTTTCCGGGGCAACGATGTCGATCGGGTGAACTGCCAGCTGGACAGCCAAAGTGGGCTCAAGCTCACCCCGGTGGGTATCGCTCGCAACTATCTCAAGCTGGTCCACCTTGGCGCTACCGAAGAAGAGATCGCTAAGCGACGCAACAAGGAACTGTCGCATGTGCAGGGCATGTTGGTGCTGGCCGAGGCCCCGGCTGAGATTCAGCGGATGGTCAACACAGATAAGGTATCGGCTACCACCGCCATCGAGGTCTTGCGCGAGCGCGGCGACGGTGCTCTGGAGTTCCTGCGCAAAACCCTGCAAGAGGAGCAGGCCAAAGGAAAGACCAAGATCCGGCCCGCAGCCATTCGTGAGTGGTTTCCTCCCCGCAAAATTGCTGGTGGCATCATCACGTCAGTGCAAAGCGTGGTGGATTCGCTGGATTCGAAGAAGCGCCGCGAGCTAGCCGAGCTTGAGAAGCTTCCTCCCTCAAAGCTGAAGGGCCGGAAGGTGGAAATCGACGCGGCGGTGATGCTGGAACTTGTCAGGAACTGGGGCACCGCAGTGGATGCACGAAAAGCAAAAGAGCAGTCCAAGCATGTCGAGAAGCAACGCCGGAGCCAGCAGACGATTCCTGGCACAGATGCCTAGTCATCTTGGTGAGCGTGGGAAAGACCACAACTCAAGCGACCTGAAGGTCAGCTCCGTCTAGAGTCTCAGCTACCTTCAGCCTCCTATTTGGAGAAGCCAGCCACGTTCTATCCCGGCGACAAGGTCCACACGCTCGTCCAGCACCGGACCATCTCGCCGGGATAAAGTTAGTTTTTGCCAAGCGTCCAGTGATGCAAGCCACGTCCTCCATGGAACCATCGCTCGCCCTTTTAAGTGAGACAGTGGCCTACCTGCGCCGCTTGCCGGTGGTTCCCGCTACGCAGGAAATCATCCGCAAGATCGAGGCCCATCTCGCCAGCCCGATCAGCCAGGAAGTAGAGCCCGCACCAACTTCCTTGGAGGGCCAGGTCACGACCAGCGCCGGGACCGTGCTGTTCAGCATCCTTGTTGAAAATGGCCATGCATCTTTGCTTGCGCCGGTGACCAGGCGGAGGGAACGAGACGCTCGTGAGCAGCGCGCAGCGTTCCGGCACCTTCTGCCCGTCGCTCCTCCCGGCCAACCAGGCGAACCCACGGGATTTTTTCAAGACCGCCCCCTTGACGCCATGCGGTTGGAGGAGGAACTCGATCGAGCGAGACTCCTCAGGCTTCACTTAGGCGTGGCAGTGGAGCTTAAGCCCTCAGTTTTCCCTTCGACCCACTCGATTTTGGTCGAGGAGTCACAGGCCAACATCAAGGGCTGGCGATAGTCGACGCCCCTCCGCAAGGCGCTGGACAAGATCTCCGACCCAGCGATCAGCGTTAACGCAGCGGCGGCAGGGCGTTGCACGATTTCTCGGATCTCGGATCTCGGAGCGCGTTCTAAGGTGCCGGGCAGTAGTCATTGATAACGTATGCAGGGACTCTGCGCGAGGGCCTAGCGTCGTGCAAAAAAACGTCCCCCCGGGTAGGAGGGCGAACCATAGGCCGCCTTTGGCGACAAGGCCATACGCCCATCCAGCGCCAGCCGAGCACCCCTGGGCGGCTTGAGAGGTCAGCAGCGTTAGTTTTGAGCGCCTAACCCAGCAGCCACCCTCAGCTTGACGCTACCAACATTTATCGGTAAATTTGAAATACCAGAAGTTTTAAGTAAAACAAATTTACCAAACGATTTAAGTATGGCTAGCGAATTTCCGATCCGGACCTCTGACCAGCTGACGGGTGTCCTTCAAGCTTTCCGCAAAGAGTCGGGAATGTCTCAGACCGAAGTCGCCGAACGCATGGGCTTGACGCAGCAAAAGCTCTCTCACCTCGAACTGAACGCGCAGAACGCTAGCGCCGATCGCCTACTGCGGCTTCTAAGTGTCCTTGGCGTGGAGTTAGTGTTGCGCCGCTCGGAAGGGCCCTCGCAAGACCTGCCTAGCGGCACTAGCTATCCGTGGTGACCGATGGGCCGCAAATCACATTCTCAAGCACTGGGTCTCTGGATGAACGGCGAGTTTGTCGGGACATGGTCCATCACGCCCCATGGCGAAACACTCCAGTATGCAAACGGATGGGTGGAGCACGAGGCCGGTCGGCCCCTCTCGCGCTCCCTTCCGTTCCGCCCGGGGAACCAGGTATACAACGGTGCGGTCGTAGACGCCTACTTTGAGAACCTGCTGCCCGACAGTAAGGAAATTCGCGACCGTGTTGCGCGCCGGTACAAGACGGCCTCGACGGGCGCCTTCGACCTTCTGTCCGAAATTGGTCGGGACTGCGTCGGCGCGCTGCAAATGGCACCCTTGGATTCGGCACCAGCGAAGCCAGGGCCAGTCGAGGCGATCCCGCTCAACGACAGCGAGGTAGCGCAAGTTCTGCGAACGGCAGTTACGCCCCCTGGCCAGCTGGGCGCGCACGACGACGACGACGACGACTTCCGCATCTCCATCGCGGGCGCCCAGGAGAAAACAGCGCTTCTGTTCTACCAAGGACGGTGGCAAAAACCGCGAGGCCCGACGCCCACCTCGCATATCCTCAAATTGCCGCTCGGCTTGGTGGGTAACATGCGCGCGGACATGAGCTCCTCAGTAGAAAACGAGTGGCTATGCGCTCTCATACTAAAAGCCTACGGCTTACCTGTTGCCGCGTGCGAGCCTGTTTGCTTTGAGGACATGAAGGCCCTTGCGGTGGAACGATTCGACCGTCGATGGGATGGCGAATGTCTGTTGCGCCTCCCGCAGGAGGACATGTGTCAGGCAACGGGAACCCCTCCCGGACTCAAATATGAGAACGATGGCGGTCCCGGGGTTGACCGGATCATGGGGCTGCTGCAAGGCTCTTCGAATCGAAACCTAGACCGCTTGGTCTTCTTCCAGGCACAGGTCGTGTTTTGGATGCTCTGCGCTACCGATGGCCACGCGAAGAACTTCAGCATCTTCCTTCGCCCACGCGACGCCTTCGCCATGACGCCGCTCTACGATGTGTTGTCTGCATATCCGATTCTCGGCAATGGCGCCAACCAACTCTCACCGCACAAGGCGAAGATGGCAATGGCTGTGCGATCGACCAACGTGCACTACAAGATGCGCGAAATTCTCCGGCGTCACTGGCTCGCCGTGGGCCAATTTCACGGCATCTTGACTCTGGACGGAAGGCCGGTTGCTGGTGTCCTGGATGACCTGATAGCCCGCACACCAGAGGTAATCCGGGAGGTGAGCGCGCAGCTGCCCTCTGACTTCCCGGAGCATGTGGCCGAACCCATCTTCACCGGCCTGCAGGCCGCTGCCAGAAAACTGGAAGGAGCCCAAACATGATCGTTGAAAGCGACAAGCTCTACATCTTTACGAAGTCCGGCAACGAGGTGCGAACGATTTCCAGGGACGAGCCTTGGATGAAGAAGCCATGCTGGCTAGTCGAGCGGACGCAGTGAAAGAGTGCCGGAAAACGCATGATCGTGCTGGAACGCACGCTGGTCGCACGTGAGGTCTTCGGGGCCGAATGAAGGCCGCCTACGGCGAGCCTACCCTCGCTCCGCCCTATCCCTACAAGACCTCAGGAACAGCTAATGCACCAGGGCTCACTGCGAATGCACCGAGGCCGATCCACGCGAGACCCTGCCAGTCGCCTGACAGAGCGACCAATGGACGCTCGCTCGCCGAACATCAGCGCCAGCCGCATCAACTGCTCAAGCGATCTCCCCGGCGCTACGTAGCGCGGACTCAAGCATCTCGCTAAGCCTACCCATCACGAGCCCCGTTGTGGACGGCCACAGGGCTCCTAGCGAGTCATTTGCCCTGCTCAAAAGCTCTTGAATCGCAGTCAACGGGATGACCACCTCATCAGCCATGTGATGTACGGGCCTGCCATCGTGGATGCTGTACTCGTATCGCGCCCAGGTTGCATGTTTTTCAATCGCGACAATCTGACGGACGGCGTCGCTCAAAGGCTGCGGGATGACGCCTACCTGCATGTCTCTGAGCATAGCGCCGAGATCTTTCAGGAGGAGCTTGAGGTTGTGAGAACTATGAACACGCTTGGCCTGGCCTGGAGTCGGAAAGCCAGATGCCGGAATGCCCAGCCTCTCTCGATGCTTTTGCACCTCGACTGCAAGCGAGAGCGGCGCCTTCAGAAGGAGCTCTGCCGCGTGACGCTGAAGGTAAAAAATGGGCAATGCGTGATGGTCGAGCAGCCTCTTGTTCAACGCGGTTTGCAGTAATTCACCCGCGCTCCAAAGATAGGCCTGGCAGTAGTTTGGCGTCCTTTGACCGCCAAGACGGGCAACACCCGCTCCAAGGTCACTCTCCGTGAGTTGAGGGGCCTTGCCCCAGAAGAACACACCGGCAGGCTCATCAGGCCCAAGTGGGTAAAAGGTATGCGGTAGCGTTGCCATCTATCCTCCGTGCTGTCCGAGCGGGCTCCTAAACACCATCGAATGCCGTCAGTCGTTCGAGACCCCTCAATAAAACTCTAGTGCAAGCGCTGGACGCCGTCCCCTCACCGACGATGAGCTTGCCCCTCAAGCTGCCCACCAGCTATCCACCGGCCTATCCGACGCAACAGAGACAGTCCGTTGGGGCGCGTCTCGGTCTTCGTGTAGGATTGACGCCCGGTCAGCACGCGACTTGGCAACGATGGTTTACCCAAGCCACACCTCGGAAGAGGGGGGTTGGGCAAATCTTCAGCCTGCCAGCGTCCTGCTGATGGTCGATACGGTAGCTGCCGTACCTTCGGGTGAACCAGCAATTTGCAGTGACGAAAGTCGCTTTTTTAAACCCTAGACGGGCACTCGATGCCTGATCAGGGCCAGTCTGTCTCCGGCAACTGGAGACGGCACATGAAACATGCCATCCATTGTGTGGACCATGCGGGGATGGCAGTACTGGAACAGGCTGCACGAAAGTGCGTAGGCTTGCGCGCTGGCACCGTCCAGAGCGGTGACGCCTGAGCATCATCGTTCAGTAGTGATACTTTTCCCCCTATCCTGCCATCGCTTCACTCGCCTACTGCGGTGGACCTGAATGATTGCGGCGCCTTCGAGGCGCAATTGCGATAGCTTCCGGGTCGTTTTGCCTGGCGGCGAGAGCGTAGAAAAGCATGCTGAACCTATTTGAAAAATGGATAGGCTCCCTTCAGGTGAGTCGATACCTTTCGGATGCCCGGTGAAACTCCCGTGAATCCCTTAAGTCTGTAGACATTCAGTCTCTCGACTTAACCAACCCCAGCGCCAGCTGATTTTTAACCCTGACGGGCCACGGCCCAAGGGGGTCTGGTTCGTCGTTTCTTTAAAGGAGCATGAACCATGCAATCAACTTCACCCGAAGTGGGAAACTACACCCCTGCCAACGATCTGAGTCAACTTCATGCGGTTATTCGATTCAAGCGCCGTATTGACCTTCCGCGCTTCTCAATGAAAGCGGGAGAGCTTTGGGGCTTTGTGGTCTATGGCAAATGCGCG
>Ga0302347_1004814_pt1 | contig 10435 bp, 8 predicted proteins | sample PhyWR1_FD_202178 | JGI IMG/M metagenome (GOLD analysis project Ga0302347, IMG submission 202178) | Leaf surface microbial communities from wheat plants in UC Gill Tract Community Farm, Albany, California, United States - DLSL W.R1 (v2)... | ecosystem: Host-associated > Plants > Phyllosphere >...
CCTCGCGACCATTCGCCCAGAGTCACGAAGCATTTCTCGGGCGGCCCTTGGATAATTCGCGGTTTTTGAAGCACAACGGGCTGCTTTGATGCCCGTCTGATGACCAGTGGTGCTGGAGAAAACGCTGCCATGTGATTACTGTATGTAAATACAGTATGAGGCTCAAGCCATGTTCACTCCAGCACCCCGGAAAGGTCGCGGCACTGCGCATAATCCGCATAACCGCTTTGCGTTGCACCATTCGACGGCTGAGGACGATGGTTGGTATCAGGAGGTGCCGGCGACCCAAGGGACCGAAGTGCGAATCGAGACTGCCAAGACAGTCATCAGCCGCAACACTTCTCCCGATTTGCCCTTCGATCGCTCCATTAATCCGTACCGGGGTTGCGAGCATGGCTGGCTATGTTCAATGATAGGTTCCACGTCAAAAGCGGGCTTCCCGATTGCGAGACGCCCGAAAAATGGCTTGTTTTTCGGATCGAGGTGGTTTTGAGTGCTGGGACAATACTAAATCAAGGCGTGCAGTGGCTCGCCTATTCTGGGGTTCGCTTCGCTTTAAAAATCACAAGCTTTTTTTAAACGTTAAATTTGTGCTAAATCAAAAACAGTCTTTTTTTGATCCATAACGTCATTCTCAGCATGCAACATTAAAATGCTTTTTCCATAAAAAAAATCAAAACTTTTTTACAAATTTACATCAAATAATTGAGTTTTCAACTTTATCAAACCATCTATTTATGGCTTAAATAAGGCAAAAACAAGCTGTCAATAGCAAAATGAAAATATATTTATAGTCCGATGTTATTCGTATTTAGGGTTCAACAATATTCGAATTTTAGTTAATTGAGATTTGCAACTAACTCCTCAAAAAAAATCATCGGAAAATTTCAAAAATCGCTCCCAGTTTTTTTTCAGCTCAAAGCGTGGGGGATAGGCCACCTCACAAAATGAAAATTTTCAAACCATGCCACTCGATTTGAAAAAACACCGTGATTGCTTTCAACATTCTTAAATGGCATTTTCAAAGCCGGAGTGAAGGTTTTAATGTCTTACTATCAACATTAAAAATTTCGCTTGAATTTGACCGTTTTAAATTGTTTGAGCAGTAAAGTCGCAGTATATGGCTGTGTAGGGTCATGGGTCATGGGTTAGGGGGTTAGGGGTTAGGTCATGCGGGTGGGTACGTGCGTCTTTCTTAATAAATAAGATCTTCTTTATATACTCAAAGCCTAGCGGCTTTTCGCTTTACAATTCCAGAATTGCCTTCGAAGAAGGCTTCGCCTTTGATCTTCTCAGGCAAATCTGGTCTTCCTCGTTTCTATTAAAAAAAACAAGTGAAGCCTGACCTGATTTTGCTATTTTCTCAGGGTTTAAATCTGTGATATTCAGTTTAAACTTTGAACACTTGATGGCTATATCAGCACCACATTGGAACCCTGTTCAACATATTTCTATGGCTGGCGGGTTGAGAAATTTCCAATATCCCCATTCTATTTCTCTTTGGCTACGCAACGGAACAATCACCTGAATTTCCAACATTGCTTACAGGTGTTAATACTGACTTTCTTATAGTTATGGAATTTTCCAGCAGGAGGGACTTGAATGATTATAATTATATGTTATAACTTTAATTACAAGTTGAAACTGCTGGTATCAGTTCAACACCGAAGCCTTAATGCTAATCACATTAGGGCTTCACCTTTTCTTATCGTATCATTTAAATATTGAAAGTCAAATAAAGCCCATAGCGGGCTTTATTTTTTATACTTGTAGAAATGCCCCGGACCATACCTAAACCTCTCTTTAATAGCGTAATTCATATCATCTGCTATATCGGGATTGATTTCTTCAAGCCTGTCTTTAAGTTTGTATATATGCTGCCTGCTCCAATATTGGCTTTTTTGTTCTTCGACCAATAGATTTGGAATATACTTTTTGTCAAATTCCCTATGTTCATCAATGCTGTGACTTGAATTTCCCGGCAAGTGCATTTTTTTCAATGAATTAACTTCGTGTTCAATATCGCATATCAAAGCATTTTCCAATCTTTCAAGCACAACTGTTTTAAGCTTGTTATCAACTTCATTGTTTTGGATTTTTTCCAAAATCAATAAATGTATGTTGTTGGGTTCTCCTTCAATATCTCCATCTAACGCCTCAATTACGCTGTCAATAATCCCTGAAACAAAGTAGCTTTCTTGATAATCGGATATTAAGTCATCAATCAAATCATCATAAGTAGATGGATCAATGATTGGCTGTTCATCGTCTGCTATCTGTGGCTCAATATCAGCCATTTCTAGCTGTACTTGTGCCTCTGGCATGTCATGGGTCGGTATAATCGGTTTCGATGCCTCTATGGCTTCATGAGCGGCTTCTATGACTGGCTTTTCAATCTTGGCGATAGCTATCAAGACACCATCAGCTTCTTTGAATTCAATTTCTGGCTTGCCCTTATCTCGAAGGTAATCATTCAATTGTTCAACATCTTCCGCTGACAAGTCTTTCACGTTAGGCATTAGGAACTGAAAGCCTGATTTATCAAACAAGCCTAATTCAACTGATTGTTTGATGCCCTCAATACAAAAGCTTTTACTGGCGGATTCCGTTTTGATAGTTTCGCATGGTGAATTATTAGTTAATACAATCAAAGCGTCCCGAATTGTCGATGGACTTACTTCATGAATAGAAACGGAATTGCTTTTTTTGTCATGTGTGAACTTGTCATATTCATAACCTTTTTTTGATATTGAATAGTAGCGAACAATATTTGAGTGCTCTTCTGCTTGATATTTCTTTAATCTCCATTGGATTGTGTCTTTTTTTGTTTTTATTATAGGTTCAAAGTCAATTCGTTTGCCAACCCATGCAAGGTTATGTGTGATTTTATTAGGTGTAAACTCTGCCGCTTGCCTTACTATGTCTTTAAGCTGCTCATCATTAAAGTCTTTGAATTTAGCCTTTAAAGACTTCATTGAAAGATTAGCCTGCGATGCTTTTAACGAATTATCGTTGCCATCAATAAATGAAAATGCAAGATTTGCCGCATTGTCATTATTTATGCGAATACCGATGTTGTTGGCTTGTAATGCTTCGAAAAGTTCTTGTGGTGACTTTGATTTCTTGGCGGTTGACCTGATGAAATCATCCATCGCTGTAAGTTGGTCAACTTTATCGGCATAAGCTGTTGGATTATGTTTTTTAAATCGTTGCAAATGAGCTGTGGGAGAATACTGAAAATCATCAAGACGTTGTTGTTCTGCTAATACGCACTTTCTATTTTCAACAACTTCAAGCCCGAATTGTTTTTCAAGCTTTGCTGCAACTCTCTCTTTCTTGTCGAAGTCATTGAACGCTTTTGTTGTGTAGCAATTTCCAAATTTATCTTTGTTTTTTACGACGATATGATAATGAAGTTGTCCATTATCAATGTGATAGTCCGCTACGAATGTTCTTGAACCATAGACTTGTCTAACGTATGACTTGACTGCTTTAAAAGCTTTCTGCTTATCTTCTAGTGTTAGGTTATCAACATCAAAGTCATTGGGCGAGAAAGAAACAATATCGCATAAAGCCGCATACTTTTGTCCCTTGCTTAAATCGTCCATAAAGTATTCAGCCATGAAATTACTATATGAATGGTTGTCAGTGAATTTATTTACAAAAGGCAGCTTGCATGTATCAGGTTCGTTTTTGTGAAAGGCTTTATTCAAGAAGTAGTCTAAATTGAAAACTATTTCTTTTTTACTAGATAGGTTGGCAGATAAATCTCCTTGTGGTTTTTTGATTATCATACATCACCATTGTTGTTGTCCTTTTCTTTGTTGTAGATAACTCTACCTTGAAGATTTACACCATCAAGCAAACCGTTAACTCTGTCCATCAACTGCTCTGCCTGTGACATTTTCTTGCCTAAATTTTCTAATATGGTGGAGATGTCAAATTGTCTGCCGTTGGGAAATCTCGCAACACCATTACTGTCTAAATTTTCTAATGCTGATGACACACTGCTTAGGGTAATGAATAGTTTTCCGGTGCCACAAACTTCGTCAATAATCTTGGCTGCTTCAATTAGTTTAGGGTCTGTGTATTCAATACACGATGCAACTCGCTTCTCAATTATTTTTTTAACGAGATTGCTTTTGTTGGCCTTCGGGTTATCTATAAATAGTTTCTTCATGAAAGCTGCACTATCACCTGAAAAGCGAAGATGAAAACTTTCACCTCTCTTCTGTTCGGATAATCTTGAATAAATTTTCTTGAACTCTTTCAACTCAGTTTCATCTAGTTTATTTTTTGACCTGCCATTGAAATGCTGCTCTAGAATTTCTTTTGTAATCTCACCTCTCTTTTGTCTTTTGGTATCTGTGTCTTTGACTTTCTTCATGTTGAACTCCTAATGTATTTATTTGTTTTATGCTCCTATATTTTTCAAACGAAGTGCGAAAAATCAAGCGTTCTTGGGAACCAAACAATAGATAAATGGGAACCATTTAGCTGTTGGTTGGGAACCAAATAATGAATAAATGGGAACCATTTAAGAGTTATTTGGGAACCAAGAACATTGCTTGCCTAGATAAGTAGCCTATATATAAAGTAACATACATTATAATATTTTCAAGTGGGTGGAAATCTCAAAGCAAGTTTGAAATTTAAAATGTATAGCACAAAAGAAAGGCCACTAATTGGTGGCCATAATCTGGAAGTTAAAAGTAACTTATACAGCAATCAAAGTGTCAGCCATGCAATAGCACTTTAAAAATAATTTGGTTAAAATCTAGGCATCTGGATTTATGTAATCCTTGTCATAGTTGTATATGGTCGTGAACTCTTCGGGCACATGGTCGATTACATAATCAATAACGTCGCCATCACTATTAACAAGACGGCAAAGTTTGTTTGCGAACTCTATTTCAATCGAGGTATTTAGGAAATCTATGCGAATGTGTTTGATGATTTTCTTTAGTTCGTTGTTGTATTGCACTCGCTTTTCTATCGCTTCATTTGTTCGATCATAAATAATGCCGCTCACATCAATATCTTTTAATCCCATGAAGGATTTTTCGGATATGTAAATCTGGTCAAGCTCTTTCGTTCTTGTGTCGATTTCATTGTCTATATGGTTGCGATTGCTCTCTAACTCTGCAATAACCTCATTATATGTAGAGGGTATAGTTTTACCGTCCAAAATCATTGTTTTAACTTCGACTTTGAAATCTTGTAGTCTGTTTGCAATCTGTTTTCTTTTAGCTTCCAGTTTCAATACTTCAGTTTTAATTTCTTTTGCGTTTGTATTTTCTTCAAGCAAAGCGGAAACATTCAAGCCATCTGTAAAGGCAAAGAACATACCAAATAATTTTTTGCCGCGAATAGATTGCTGACCAAAGTGACTATTCAAATCACATTTTCCGGTCATTGAGTTTGTGCAGATAAAATAGTCCCTTTCACCCTTGTTCATATATCGAATGGTGCCACCACACCACTTGCAATAAATCAGGTCGCGAAAGACGTTATACCGTTGATTGGAATATCTACCGGCGAAAGGTCTACGGGATTTAATGACTTCTTGAACTTGATAAAAAAGCTTTTCATCGACAACAGCGGGATAATAATTCGGAATCGAATCGCCTTCATCTTTTCTTTTCAACTGGCCGGATTCATCGTAGTGAATTGTTTGCGGGGAATGCTCGCCAATCAATTTACGATTGGATAAAAGGTATTGGGCTTGATGAATAGCGAGCTTTTCACTGTATAGATCGTTATATTCTCGCGTTGCTTCTTGTAGACCTTTGGACAATGAAAGCTTGAAAAGCGTATTAATTCGTTCGACTTTTGCATGATCAATGACAAAAGCATTATTTTCGACTTTTAACCACGTCGGCACCTTTTTAGTAACGATTTCACCATTACGCATTTTTTCGCGATTAAATTTCCATGCCTTGCTTGAAAAATCGCTTTTTCGTTTACTTTCTACGTTTGCCCGTTCAAATTCTAATAGAGCGTTTACCCAGTCTGCAAAATCAAGATTATCTTCTTCATAAATTTTATTTTTATCAAGAATTACAATCTTGATGCCCGAAAAGATGAGATCGGTAAAAATTTTATTAGTTCGGACAATTTTGTCACGCGAAAGCCGATCAAAGTTTTCGATCAACAGATATGAACCCTTTTCGATTTCACCCATCCGCACTTCTTTCAAGAATTTACCCAATACACCTTCCGAACCCGCATTTTTGCCGTGATACGCGGACGTGCCAGCGTCTTCAAGGTGCCGATCCACTTCTAGCCCATGCTTGGTCACAAAAGCGTCTATAAGCTCGTTTTGACGGGTTCTAGTGCTGCCATCTTCTTGGCGGGTCGATGAGAAACGAACGTATGGAAAGCATTTTTTGGTCATTTTTTAATCAACCCGGTTCGATGGAACGTATAGCCTAGCATGTCTGCATCTACTGCTACGCTCGTCCCTCGCATGCATACTGGGACCTTTCCCCGGGCCTGGATTTCGAGACCAAGCTGATCGCCAAGACCAACGCTGCCGAGGTGCTTGCCCAGCAATTGAGCAAGCCGGGCTACGTTTGCGCGCCGATCAATCTGGGCTCCAACACTGACCCGTACCAGCCCATCGAGCGTGAGCACTTGCTGACCCGGCGTCTGCTTGAAGTGCTGCTGCGTTTTCGCCACCCGGTCACCATCGTTACCAAAGGTTCGTTGGTGCTGCGCGACCTTGATCTGCTGGCCGAGATGGCACGGCAACGGTTGGCGAAGGTAATGATCAGCCTGACCACGCTGGACGATGACCTGAAGCGGGTGCTGGAGCCACGTGCGGCGTCACCCTCAGCACGGCTGCGGGCGATTCGGGTGTTGCGCGAGGCGGGTGTACCGGTTGGGGTGTTGTGCTCGCCCATGATTCCGATGATCAATGACAGTGAACTGGAGCGCTTGCTGGAGGCAGCCAGAGAGGCGGGTGCTCAGAGCGCGGCCTACATGATGTTGCGCCTGCCGCTGGAGGTGGCGCCGTTGTTCGAGCAGTGGTTGCAAGACCATTACCCGCAGCGGGCCGCGCATGTACTGAGCCTGATCCGCCAGAGCCGGGGCGGCGAACTGTATGACAGCCGGTTCGGCGCCCGCATGCGCGGTGAAGGCGTGTTTGCCGAGTTGCTGGCGCAGCGGTTTGCCAAGGCCATGAAACGCCTGGAGTTCGAGGGGCGGGAGGCGCAGGCGCTGGATTGCTCTGCGTTCTGTGTACCCGGTGGCCAGATGGCCCTGTTCTGATATTCGGATCCTGCCCAGGCCCTGCTCTTTGCTCACAACCCAACTAATAGCAGCCAATAACGACGCTAATACATATTGGCAGTTGATGTTTTTTTGCTATTATCCAGTTCCCGCCTATTTCATCTGGAACACCCGTTCTAGAGCCTGCGAATTAAGTTTCAGTTAAGTTTCCCCCGCTAGCGTAGGAAATCAGTCCACACCGACTGTGATCTATGGCCCGTGCGTGTCATCTAAATCCCTGCATAGCCAGAATCTTTCACCGGTAAAATGGATTTACCTACACACCGTCAAGAGGATGAATCATGCCCGTCAAGGACCCATCCAAGGCCGTACCGCAGGTCCCCGCGGAGAGCGCCGATGCCGCCCTGAAGCACATTGTCGATGGCTTTCTGCGCTTTCACCATGACGTCTTCCCCGAACAGCAACAGCTGTTCAAGAAGCTCGCCACTGCGCAAACACCACGCGCCATGTTCATCACCTGCGCCGACTCGCGCATCGTCCCCGAGCTGATCACCCAAAGCTCGCCAGGCGACCTGTTCGTGACCCGTAACGTGGGTAACGTGGTACCGCCTTACGGCCAGATGAACGGCGGCGTTTCCAGCGCCATCGAATACGCCGTGCTGGCACTGGGCGTGCACCACATCATCGTCTGCGGCCACTCCGACTGCGGCGCCATGCGTGCCGTGCTCAATCCGCAATCGCTGACCAAGATGCCGACCGTTTCTGCCTGGTTGCGCCACGCTGAAGTAGCTCGCACCGTTGTTGAAAACAACTGCTCTTGCGGCAGCGAACACGAAACCATGCAGGTGCTGACCAAGGAAAACGTCATCGCCCAGCTGCATCACCTGCGTACCCACCCTTCGGTGGCCTCGCGCCTGGCAGCCGGTGAGCTGTACATCCATGGCTGGGTGTACGACATCGAGACCAGCAAGATCGAAGCTTACGACGCCGCCAGCGACAGCTTCCTGCCCCTGGCTGCTGGCGAGCCGGTCCCCTGCGCTACTCCGAGAGGCCGCTACTAAGCGACCCGTCCACAACTAGAACCTTGATAGCCGGCCGCACCCTGCAGGGTGTGGCGCGGCCTTCGGCTGCCCTGAATTCCCTGACTGCCGTGCCGGCATTTTCGCTGGCGGGCTGCGCCTGCGCGCTTGTCAGGGGCCAACGTGCCCACGGCCAGAGGAACGGCCGTGCGACAAAAAAAGGAGATACACGGTGAACATTACACAGTTGAAAGCGGCCCTGCCGCGAGAGTTGCTGGCGTCGGTAGTGGTCTTTTTGGTGGCCCTGCCCTTGTGCATGGGTATCGCCATTGCCTCCGGCATGCCGCCGGCAAAAGGCTTGATTACCGGCATTATCGGCGGCGTTGTCGTAGGTTTCCTTGCAGGTTCGCCGCTTCAGGTCAGTGGTCCGGCTGCCGGCCTTGCGGTGTTGGTGTTCGAGCTGGTGCGCCAGCACGGCATGGCCATGCTCGGGCCGATCCTGCTGCTGGCCGGGGTATTGCAGTTGCTGGCTGGCCGCCTGCGGCTGGGTTGCTGGTTTCGGGTTACGGCGCCTGCAGTGGTTTACGGCATGCTGGCCGGCATTGGCGTGCTGATCGTGCTGTCCCAGGTACATGTGATGTTCGACACGGCGCCACAGCCGTCGGGCCTGCAGAACCTGCTGGAGTTCCCGGCTACCCTGGCCGCCGCCCTGCCGCAGGAAAGCGCAGGCTCAGGCTGGATGGCCGGTGCGCTGGGACTGGGTACCATCGTCATCATGTGGGGCTGGGAGCGCCTGCGGCCGCAGCGGCTGCGCTTTGTGCCAGGCGCCTTGCTGGGTGTGGCGGCGATGACCGCCATCGCCATGTGGCTGGCGTTGCCGGTGAACCGCGTGCAGGTGCCGGCAGACTTGTCCGAAGCCATCGACTGGCTGCGCCCGGATGACCTGATGAAGCTGGCCGACCCTACGCTGTTGGTCGCCGCTTTTGCACTGGCGTTCATTGCCAGCGCTGAAACCCTGCTGTCGGCGGCGGCAGTCGACCGAATGCACAGCGGCCAGCGCTCGGACTTCGACCGTGAGTTGTCCGCACAGGGCATCGGCAACATGCTCTGCGGGATTCTCGGTGCATTGCCGATGACCGGGGTGATCGTGCGCAGCTCGGCCAACGTCCAGGCAGGTGCACAGACGCGGGCTTCGGCGATCTTCCATGGCCTTTGGTTGCTGGCGTTCGTGGTGGTGTTGAGCAGCGTGCTGCAGCAGATCCCGGTGGCGAGCCTGGCGGGGGTACTGGTGTTTACCGGGGTCAAGCTGGTCGACTTCAAGGCGTTTCGTGGTCTGGGTCGTTATGGCCGCATGCCGATGTTGACCTACGCAGCGACTGCGCTAGCGATCATCTTCACCGACCTGCTGACCGGGGTGCTGTTGGGCTTCGCCCTGACCTTGCTCAAGCTGGCGTTCAAGGCGGCGCGGCTGAAAATCAATTTGGTCAGCCTGGAGAAGGCCGGGCACATGGAGCTGCGGCTCAGTGGTGCGGCCACGTTCCTCAAGGTGCCGGCGCTGACCCAGGTGCTGGACGGTGTGCCGGCGGGGACCACGCTGCATGTCCCGCTGGGCAACCTGAGCTATATCGACCACTCGTGCCTTGAGTTGCTGGAGGACTGGGGGCGCAGCAATGCAGCCCATGGGTCGCGGTTGCTGATCGAGCAGCGGCGGTTGAAACGGCGCATCGAGGGGCGGTTGCGGACTACGGCGGGGGTTGGGGCCTAAAGCCGGAAGTTTTGTATCGCCTGAACTGGCCTCTTCGCGGGTAAACCCGCTCCCACAGGTTCAACACAGGTTTAAAGGCCGGTGCAGTACCTGTGGGAGCGGGTTCACCCGCGAAGAGACCGGGACAGGAGTATCAGGCCGGTTGACCCAGCTCAACACCCAGCTGGCGCGACAGGCATGGCCAGCGTTTCCAAGCCTCACCCGTTGCCGGGCTGCTCAATTTCTCGCGGTATGCCTCTACCGATTCCACCGCAAAGCTCTGCTCATTGAGCATCTCATCCACCGAGTGGTGCACCACTTCATCCAGCTGGTTGGCAAATTCTTCGCCGATCAACTGGTGAGCAATCAGGTTGGCCATGGTGGTATCGAACGGAATCAGCGGCTGCTGGAAGTGACGGATGTACAGGTCGTTCACCTC
>Ga0302347_1004817_pt1 | contig 10430 bp, 9 predicted proteins | sample PhyWR1_FD_202178 | JGI IMG/M metagenome (GOLD analysis project Ga0302347, IMG submission 202178) | Leaf surface microbial communities from wheat plants in UC Gill Tract Community Farm, Albany, California, United States - DLSL W.R1 (v2)... | ecosystem: Host-associated > Plants > Phyllosphere >...
CAGTTAAAGAGATGCTGGAACATATGGCCTCTACGCTCGCCCAAGGTGAACGTATTGAAATCCGAGGTTTCGGCAGTTTTTCCTTACACTATCGCGCACCTCGCACCGGTCGTAACCCAAAAACAGGGGATAAAGTCTCGCTGGAAGGTAAATACGTTCCGCACTTTAAACCAGGTAAAGAGTTACGTGACCGTGCCAATCTCTACGGTAATTAATGCCCCGGCATTAACTGCAGCGAAAAACGATACTCAAGGGTGTCGTTTTTTTTTGCCTGTCAGTTAAGAGTTGCGAGCTGCTATCCACTTCACATGACATACCGCAATAAATGATAGACGCCTGGTGATTCTCAGTCGCAAAAGCACTTTTTTGTGCCAGACATCTGTTCGCTAAACATGCACGCTTCTGATCATGAAAATGATAAGAGGGTATACATGTTGAGAACAGTCTGTCTGACATTAATTATCGGACTTCTTCCCTTATGGTGGCTGCCAGCCATTCCTTCGTTATCCTGGTTAGTCGCTTTGCTAGCAGTAGCTCTGGTATTACTCTTTTGCCAAAAACAGGTCTGTCATCAGGTCGGATTACTGGTCCTTTTCTTTTGCTGGGGGTGTCTGTCGGCTGCTCAGAGCTTGAGTTTTTTTCAGAAAATACCTCTCACTCCAGTGAATGCCCAGGTGGTAGTGGTTAGAAGTGATGGCCAGCATTACCATGAAGCTAAGATAGTGAGCCTGTCAGGCAGACTGTTATTTCCTCAGCCGGGAGTAAGACTCTATGGTGCAGGGTTGCCTGTTCCAGTATGTGCAGGACAACGTCTACAAGTGACACTTAAACTGCGCCCACTTCATGGGCAGCTGAATGAAGGTGGCTTTGACAGTCAGCGATTTTATCTGGCGCAGCATTTGTTATTTAGCGGACGAGTGATAGCCGCTCAGGCCTTATCAGTCGGTTGCAGCCCGCAATCTCGATGGATGTCTGCAGTACAACAACGAACCGCCAGCTTACCGATGCAAACCATTATTGTGGCTCTTCTCTTTGGTGAACGCCGAGGGATGTCTGAAGAACATAAACAATTACTTAATCAGACTGGTACGGCACATCTTATGGCTATTTCAGGGATGCATATCTCTTTGGCAGCCGGACTAGGATGGTTAATCGGTAGGGCTTGCCAGGTGATAATACCGGCGCATCGAATCGGTTTTCGCTTTCCTCTGTTTTGCGCTCTGGTGATGGCTTTCGGTTATACCTGGCTGTCGGGCTGCAATCCACCTGCGTTACGCGCTATGTTTGCTTTGACAATTTGGTCCTCCTTACGCCTCAGTGGCCGAAAGTGGTCGTCGTGGGATGTCTGGCTGGCCTGTATTGCCGGGATATTATTTCATGACCCGCTAGTGTTGTTATCAGACAGTTTTTGTCTTTCCGCTCTAGCGGTGGCAGTGCTGATTTTTTGGTACCAGTGGGCACCTTTACCTGGTGTCGTCAGAATATGGCCTTGGTATATACGTTATCCGGTTCAGTTAATACATTTACAAATTGGGATCATGCTATTACTGCTGCCATTGCAGATTCAAATCTTTCATGGTGTCAGCCTTAGTGCCCTGGTGGCGAATTTATTTGCGGTGCCGCTGGTCTCTTTTGTAGTGGTGCCCTTGCTTTTAGCTGCTCTGTTTCTGAATGAGGTTTCTTCACTGGGAGCGTGGTTATGGCTTGGCGCTGACAGGGTGCTGGCCATTCTATTTCAGTTACTGGCATCCTTACCCGAAGGCTGGTTTAGCGTTGAAAAAAGGGCGCTATGGTTGAGTTTTTTGGGTTGGGTTGGCGTCGTGTTCTGGCGTATCGGAGCCTGGAAGCATCATAAAGCTGCTTTACTGGTCGCTATGGTTGCCGTCACTCTAGGGCATCAACGGATCAAAACGCCTCCTGCTGTATGGCAGATGACGATGCTGGATGTCGGTCATGGTTTAGCGGTAGCGCTGATTCGTAATCATCGGGTTCTGCTTTACGATACTGGAGGTTTATGGGCTGGGGGAGATGCGGCAATTCAAACCATTATCCCCTGGCTGAAATGGCATAATCTGACGCTTGATGCCATTGTGCTGAGTCATGAGCACCTTGATCATATTGGTGGGCTAAAAAGCTTACAGCGTCTGTTACCGCCGGTGAGTGTACGTAGCTCATTAGGCTGGGACAATCATCTGCCATGCTATCGCGGTACCCGCTGGGAGTGGGAAGGGTTGCAGTTTGAGGTTCACTGGCCGCCGCCTTCAGCGCGGCTGCGAGGTAATAATAATTCGTGCGTTGTCAGAGTCAGCGATGGGTATTATCGGTTATTACTGACGGGAGATTTAGAAGCGAGTGCAGAGTTTGCTATGCTGAGACGCGAAAATATGAGCCTGGAGTCTGATTTTCTTCAGGTTCCTCACCATGGTAGTCGAACGTCATCAACTGAAGCGTTATTAAAAGCCGTTGCTGGCAAGGCAGCATTTGCCTCTACCTCACGCTATAATCAGTGGCATCTGCCTTCTGCTAAAATAGTCAGTCGTTACCAAAAAAATGGCTACCAGTGGTACGATACGCCCCATTCAGGTCAACTGACACTATCAATAGATCATGAAAAATGGCAAGTTTTTGGGTTTCGAGGGCAAATAACGCCTCGTTGGTATCATCAGTGGTTTGGCGTCATCGGTGATAATGAGTAGAATGTACGGCTATTTACTATAAGGCTGGTTCGATTTAATGCTTAACGATAAAGATCTTTCCACACGGCAGACTTTCCGCCGGCTCTGGCCGATGATTTCCCCTTTCAGAACTGGTCTGATTGTCGCGGCAATTGCGTTAGTCCTTAACGCAGCAAGTGATACTTTCATGATCTCGCTCCTTAAACCTTTACTGGATGATGGTTTTGGTAAAACGGAGTCGTCAGTCCTGAAGTGGATGCCATTGGTGGTTATTGGTTTGATGGTATTGCGTGGCATCACGAGCTATATTTCGTCGTACTGTATTTCCTGGGTATCCGGTAAAGTGGTGATGCACATGCGTCGCCGTCTGTTCAGTCATATGATGGGAATGCCGGTTTCTTTTTTTGACCAGCAATCTACGGGTACTCTGTTATCCCGTATTACCTATGACTCAGAGCAGGTTGCTTCATCTTCTTCTGGAGCACTGGTCACTGTGGTACGTGAAGGTGCATCGATTATTGGTCTGTTTGTATTGATGTTCTGGTACAGCTGGCAGCTTTCACTGATCCTCATCGTGCTGGCACCCATAGTTTCTCTGGCGATCAGCTTCGTCTCAAAACGTTTCCGTAATATCAGTAAAAACATGCAGAACACGATGGGGCATGTGACCACCAGTGCGGAACAGATGCTCAAAGGGCATAAAGAGGTGCTGATTTTTGGTGGCCAGGAAGTTGAAACCCAACGTTTCGATAAGGTCAGTAACCGTATGCGCCAGCAGGGGATGAAACTGGTCTCCGCATCGTCGATTGCCGATCCTGTTATTCAGTTTATTGCCTCTCTGGCTTTGGCATTTGTCTTGTATGCTGCCAGCTTTCCGAGTGTGATGGAAACGCTAACTGCGGGGACCATCACGGTCGTCTTCTCTTCAATGATTGCTTTAATGCGCCCGCTAAAATCACTGACTAACGTCAATGCCCAGTTCCAGCGCGGCATGGCAGCCTGTCAGACGTTGTTTACTATTCTGGATTCTGAGCAAGAAGAGGACAGTGGTAAGCTCGTGATTGAACGCTCCAAAGGCGATGTTGAGTTCCGCAATGTGACCTTCACCTATCCAGGTCGTGAAATACCCGCTCTGCGCGATGTGAACTTAATGATCCCGGCAGGTAAAACAGTGGCTCTGGTCGGGCGTTCCGGTTCAGGAAAGTCAACTATTGCCAGCCTGATTACGCGTTTCTATGATGCCCAGCAAGGTGAAATTCTCATCGATGGTCATCGTGTGCATGATTATACGCTGGCCTCGCTACGTAATCAGATCGCACTGGTTTCTCAGCATGTTTATCTGTTCAATGACACTATCGCCAATAATATCGCCTATGCCCGTACTGAGCAGTATTCACGGGAAGATATTGAAAAAGCGGCCCGTATGGCGCATGCGATGGAATTTATTAATAAGATGGATAATGGCCTTGATACCGTGATTGGTGAGAACGGTGTCATGCTATCGGGCGGACAACGGCAGCGTATCGCCATTGCTCGTGCACTGTTACGCGATAGCCCGATCCTGATTCTGGATGAAGCAACCTCAGCACTGGATACCGAGTCTGAACGTGCGATTCAGGCAGCGTTAGACGAGCTACAAAAAAATCGTACCTCACTGGTTATCGCTCACCGCTTGTCGACTATCGAGAAAGCGGATGAAATTGTGGTGGTGGAGGATGGCTGTATCGTTGAACGCGGTTCCCATAAGGAATTGCTGGCTCAATCGGGTATCTATGCACAGCTTCATAGAATGCAGTTTGGCGCATGATAGAACGTATCTGGTCGGGGAAGTCGCGGCTCTATTTACTGCTGCTTCCCTTTTCTTGGGTTTATGGTCTGATTAGCGGCGCGATTCGCTTATCTTATCGGCTGGGGTTATGTCAGTCCTGGCGAGCACCCGTTCCGGTCGTCGTGGTAGGCAATTTGACGGCCGGAGGCAATGGTAAAACACCGGTTGTTATCTGGCTGGTGGAGCAGCTGCAACAGCGAGGGATAAAAGTCGGAGTGGTGTCTCGCGGTTATGGCGGGAAAGCCGCCTCTTACCCGTTAGTTCTGAGCGCTGAAACCTCACCGGCAGAAGCAGGTGATGAACCTGTGCTTATCTATCAGCGAACCAGAGCGAGTGTGGCTGTTGCGCCGAAACGCAGTGCTGCTGTTCAAGCATTACTGGCATCAGCATCACCACAAATCATTATTACAGATGATGGTTTACAGCATTATGCCCTGGCGCGGGATAAAGAAATTGTTGTTATTGATGGTGTCCGGCGTTTTGGTAATGGCTGGTGGTTACCTGCCGGGCCGATGCGGGAACGGGCTGCTCGTCTTAAGACTGTTGATGCAGTGATTGTTAATGGCGGAACGGCAAACTCTCATGAAATAGCGATGCAGCTGATTCCTGGTGAAGCGATTCATCTTCTGAATGGTAGCCGTATCCCACTGCAACAACTCTCTGATGTGGTGGCTATGGCAGGTATTGGACATCCACCGCGCTTTTTTAACACCTTGGTGAATGCCGGAGTGACACCGGTAAAAACCGTAGCGCTGGCCGATCACCAGGCACTGAGCGAGGCAGAGATTAACGCTCTGATTCAGCCAGGCCAGACATTACTGATGACGGAAAAAGATGCGGTCAAATACCGCCAGTATGCAGATACTGAATCTGACTGGTGGTATTTACCGGTTGATGCTCAGCTTGATACACCTGCGGCTACAGCTTTACTTGAATCACTGGTTAAGCTGGTAAAATAAGATTTTATGCGACGTATATACCCAAAATAATTCGCGTTATCTGTAGGCGACAAGTTCAGCCCGCCGATGAGCATAGACAGCTATGTGATTCGGCGGGCTGAACGCAGGCAACACCCAGGTAACGTGTAGTATGACGGGTATAGCCGATTATTAATCACAGGAAGCTGCAAGTGACTCTTCAAGAACTTTCGCTTCAGGCGGCTCGAAATATACATCTTGCGTCGCAAGGATTACTGCATAAACCTCGCTTACAGATTGGCCCTCAGGCCATTAATGACACGATTACTCGCATGTCACTGTTGCAAATCGATACCATCAATATTGTTGCTCGCAGCCCCTACTTGGTATTATTCAGTCGCCTTGGCTGTTATCCACCAGAACTACTGAATCAGGCACTGATGCAGGGTGAACTGATTGAGTACTGGGCACATGAGGCCTGTTTTTTACCGAAACAAGATTTCAGGCTGATTCGCCATCGGATGCTTAGCCCAGAAAAAATGGGCTGGAAGTACCGACCTGAATGGATGCAGCAACATGCCGCAGATATCGACCAGTTACTGAAACATATTGAGCAGCATGGGCCAGTACGTTCCGCGGACTTTAGCGCACAAAGCAACGGTGGCAGTGGCTGGTGGGCGTGGAAACCGCAAAAAAAACATCTCGAAGGTCTGTTTACCGCGGGTAAACTGATGGTCATTGAACGACGCAATTTTCAGCGCGTCTATGATATTACTGAGCGAGTAATGCCTGAATGGGATGATACTTTGCATGCTCTTGAGCAAGGACCCGCTGAACAACTGATGCTGGATAATAGCGCTCGCAGCTTAGGGATTTTTCGTCCGGAGTGGCTGGCTGATTACTATCGTCTGAAAAACACCCCAGTAAAATCCTGGCTTGCGGCGGAACTTGAGGCTGACAGATTGCGTCAGGTTGAGGTGGCGACATTAGGGACTATGCTGGTGCATCATAGTGCGTATTCTTTGCTAGAAAAAGCACGACAAGGTCTGCTAAAGGCGACGCATACTACCGTACTGTCACCCTTCGACCCTGTGGTCTGGGACAGACGCAGGGCCGAGGTATTGTTTAATTTCTCCTATCGACTGGAGTGTTACACCCCGGCCGCAAAACGTAAATATGGCTATTTTGTTTTACCCTTGCTGCATAAAGGCCAGTTGGTCGGCAGAATAGATGCCAAAATGCACCGTAAGCAAGGTGAGCTGGAAATTATTAATCTTTATCCTGAAGAGGGGGTAAAGGTGACGACAAGGCTACTGAACGGATTGCAAACAGCACTGACTGAATTTGCACGGTGGCAGTCAGCTTCACAAATTCGTCTGAGTGGAGCGCCTGACGTCTTTCGGACCAGATGGGGTCAGGGCTGGGAAATTATCCCGGATAGTGATGCCCGTCATACTTAACGCTATTTCAGGGTTGCCTTCGCAAGCCGCTCGAATTATTTATGGGTATTGTGGTAATACCCTCAGGAGTTATTATGGAAAGTCGTTTACTTGAAATCATTGCCTGTCCTGTGTGTAACGGGAAGCTTCATTTTAGTCACGATAAACAAGAGCTTATTTGTAAGCCTGACGGCCTGGCTTTTCCAGTTCGTGACGGTATCCCAGTGTTGCTGGAAAATGAAGCACGGACGTTAACTTCTGACGAGATCCATCCATGAGTTTTGTTGCTATTATTCCTGCTCGCTTCGCTTCAACGCGTTTGCCAGGTAAACCGCTTAAAGACATCAACGGCAAGCCGATGATTGTTCATGTCCTGGAGCGCGCACGTGAGTCAGGTGCAGACAGAATTATCGTTGCGACCGATAATATTGACGTTGCCCATGCTGTCGAAGCTGCGGGGGGCGAAGTCTGCCTGACCAGCCCGGATCATCAGTCTGGTACTGAGCGTCTTGCTGAAGTTATTGAAAAATGTGGCTTCAGTGATGACACCGTGATTGTCAATGTGCAGGGCGATGAGCCGATGATCCCGCCGGTTATCATTAAGCAGGTTGCCGACAATGTTGCGGCCAGTGAAGCCGGTATGGCGACCCTTGCGGTCCCTATCACTTCAGCTGAAGAAGCGTTTAACCCTAATGCGGTTAAAGTGGTGATGGACTCTCAAGGCTATGCGCTTTACTTCTCCCGGGCGACTATTCCGTGGGATCGTGAACGCTTCACCCAGAGTCATGACGAAATAGGCTCACACTTTTTGCGTCATATCGGTATTTATGGTTATCGGGCCGGTTTTATCCGTCGCTATGTCGGCTGGTCTGCCAGTCCACTGGAACAGATAGAGATGCTCGAACAACTGCGCGTGTTATGGCACGGTGAAAAAATTCACGTTGCTGTTGCTAAAGAAGTTCCTGGGGTGGGGGTGGATACCCCGGAAGACTTAGAGCGGGTGCGTCTGAGTATGCGTTAATGGCTCCCTGCCAAAAGGCTCAAGCAGTGGCTATTAAATAGCAGAGTGAGCTGAATCAATTAACGCCGTTAAAATATCTAAAACCTGATGCCTTGCATCAGGTTTTTTACTGAAAAGTGGCAAGTATTCAACGTGTTGATAATGTCATCGCATCACTCTTTTTGCCGAGTGTATACCCGTCATACTTTAAGTTAATTGGGTATCGCTAGAATTGACTCAGCGCCTGCAAGCAACTCGAACTCAGAAAACGAAAAGACAAATTCTTGCTCATGATGTCGTTGGTGCGCGAGTTTGTGGGTGGGGGAAAAACCACACCAATTAAAATAAAAACGCCCCATAATCGATTAGGGACGTTATTTCTTTATGCGATCAATCTATCTCAGTATCATAATTTAGCGGCTCAGCAATAAGTACGACGGCATGTTGCTACAGTCTGGGTGAAGGCTCCAGATAGCCGATTCTTCAATGCTCTTGCCGTCATAAGAAAGACGTGTTCCATCATAAGGAAAATACTTCGCACTGTCGGTGTCGAGTATGTAAACCTTCAGAGATACTGAGTGTCAGGCAATTCGTTGCCAAAGCAACTCCAGCCATAGTCGTCTACTGTGTTCGTCGTACTGGCGGTTCCAGAGTTCCCGGGCGACCATCCCCTGGGATCGTGAGCGTGTTATGCATAGTCGCGAACAGATTGGCTCACACTTTTTACGTTATATTGGCATCGTGGGAGTAGATACCCTGGAAGATTTGGAACGAGTGCGTTTGAGTATACGTTAGTTGCTCTCTGGCAAAAGGCTTAGACATATGCACTCACTGCCAGTGCATATGTCTGCCCGCATCCTGACTCTGGCTCAGAATACGGATGATGGTAATTTCAGCGTTAGTCTGCAGAAAATAGAGCATATGCCTCTCAAAGGGTAGAGCATAAATATTTTCACCCAATTCCGGTCGTAGGGTACCAATAGCATTCTTGCTAAGAATATTAAATATTTCAGAGAGATGGTCTATGTATTTATCCGCTCTGGCCTCCCCGAAATGTTATCTGCCATAGTGCCAGATAGATTCCAAATGGGAGTGAATTTAACAATTTTCACCAGATTTCCTCATCCCTGATTTTACTTTCAGAAGGAAAGCATCCTTTTCCCATTCCTGTGGTTCCCCACTACTCAGTCCTTCTGCCAGCAAGTCACGCAATGCCTGTAGCCGTGACTCAGCTTGTTTCTCCCGCAGAAGACGGAGTGATTCCCTGATGACTTCGCTTTGCGTGCGGTAATCACCTGATTCTATGAGTGATTCGATAAATTCACGTAGCTCATCACCAAGATCAACTGTCATTGTTCTGGCCATAAAATGACTCCATTGTAAGTTTAAATCTTACATTGTTGTACTGAACATTTATGTTCACAGCCAGCCCAGTGAACTGAAAATAGAAGTTTACTGAGCGAATTTCCTGATTAATTACGATCAAAAATCAATTAATTGATTTTATTTAGATACGGTTTTGGCAGAGAAAAAATAATTTTTGTTATCAGTCTTAAAACCGGCGCATAACGCCGGTTTTGTCTTTCTACTGACTCAGTGATCCGCAGTCTCTTTTGGGGCGCGTAGTGCTTGCCACATTCTTCCCATCGTCTCATAAACCGCACTGTTGCTATGCATTAGCCAGATTGGTGATGGAAATACTCTTTCCCAGGGATTGAGTGGGGAAGTGATGGCCAGTTGATTTGCCGGGGCAGGGAGAGGATGCATACCCGCCCGGTTAAAGAAGATCATCGCGCGTGGCAGATGCGAAGCTGAGGTCAGCAAAATAAAGGGTTGTTGTCCTATTAATTCCGAGACGGCCTGTGCTTCCTCTTCCGTGTCTCTGGCACGATCCAGGGTAATAATATTGGCTTTGGGCACACCAAGACTTTCAGCAACGCGTGCTCCGGCACCTGCGGTGGTGACGGTATTTCCGATAGCCGCAGCTCCGGTGAAAATTAATTTTGCTTCTGGACGCGTCTGCCACAGCCGGACAGCCTCAGTCACCCGGGGTAAGTTATTGGCGAAAAGATTTGAGCTTGGTGCCCAGTCCGGGTTCCAGGTATAGCCCCCTCCTAGCACCACTATGTAGTCAACACCATCATTTTGCAGTCTAGTCTGATAGGTATCTTCAATCGGTTTGAGTAGTCTATCGGCGACAGGTTGCAGGCTTAATAGCAGTAATACTAACCAACTGGCGGTGAGCAGACCTTTACCGGTTTTCTGCCAGCGGGTAAACCAGAGCAGAATAATAGCCAGCCCCATGAGTAATAGCAGCAAAGGTAGAGGCTGCAGCAAGCCACCGACCACTTTTTTTAGCACGAAAAACATGAACCCTGGCTCCTTTTTTAACCATCTGGCAGGTAAACTCTGGCGATATTACACCAAATGGGTTCATTATCTGTCGGGCTGTGCCAAAATAAGTGTTTTGTCAGGTGACCCTTTTTGCCACGGAGCTGGATTAATGGCCGATCGTAATTTTGACGATATCGCCGAAAAATTTTCGCGCAACATCTATGGCACCACAAAAGG
>Ga0302347_1004818_pt1 | contig 10429 bp, 6 predicted proteins | sample PhyWR1_FD_202178 | JGI IMG/M metagenome (GOLD analysis project Ga0302347, IMG submission 202178) | Leaf surface microbial communities from wheat plants in UC Gill Tract Community Farm, Albany, California, United States - DLSL W.R1 (v2)... | ecosystem: Host-associated > Plants > Phyllosphere >...
CTGCGCGAAATGGCTATAGTTACTTTCCTTTTAGCATGGAACGGTTTACCGGACGGCTGACATCCGACCAACAAAAACTGGACTCGTTGTCACGGCAAGAAATCACCGTGCTACGCTTCATTCTTGATGGAGATGATAACAATGCCATTGCAGAGAAAATGTTTATCAGTAATAAAACCGTTAGCACCTATAAAAGCCGGTTAATGGATAAACTTCAATGCAAAACATTAATGAACCTTTTTACTTTCGCACAAAACAATAAAATCTGGTAACCGGATGCATTTTCTCAATTATATTCTCATCCCCTTTTTTCTGTTTTTCTCCCTGCAGGGCCATGCCGCCCTCTCCTGGACTGACCACGCTATTCAGTACACCAACGGTAGCGTCGAGCTTGACGATTTACGTTTAACAGATGACGAGCTTCGCTGGCTGAACAGCAAAAAACATTTTTACATCGGTATCGATCGTACGATGCACACCGCCCTTTTACAGACGGAGCCTGGCCAGCAGGCTAAAGGCATCAATGCTGATTATCTTGGGCTACTGCAACAGAATCTGAAAGTTAACATTGTTCTGCGGGTCTATCCAACTGCAGTGGATGCCGCCAACGCCCTCGAAAAAGGCGAGGTGGATATTATGCTGACCGACCTGCTTAACGCCCGGCCAAAAGAGATAAACTTTAACGTATCTCAACCGCTGATCACCACCTTCCCGGTACTGATCACGACGGTTAATAACACTATGCGCCCAATCAGTACCACAAAACCGGTGAGCATTGCGCGGGTCAACAGCTACCCGGCCAGCACCATGATTTTCCGTTCATTTCCCAATGCTACCATCGTTGATTATGACGATCATTACGAGGCGCTGGCGTCAGTCGCCTCTGGCGATAGTCAGTATTTTGTCGGCAGTAATATTATTAGCAGTACGTTGATCTCGCGCTATTTCACCCATTCGCTGAACGCTATCAAATATTATGATTGCCCGTGCCAGCTCAATTTCTTTTTTACCCGTAAAGAGACATCCGTGCTCTCTTCTATACTCGACAGATTTGTTAACAGCCTGACCAATGAGGTCAGAAGAGATGTGATGCAGAACTGGCTTAATGTCGGCAATCTGGGATTTGTTAATCAACCCCTGGCATTAACTCCTCAGGAAAAAAAGTGGATTAAGAATCATCCCACGGTCAAGGTGCTGGTTAATTCCTTTCATCCGCCGTTTTCCATGACCGATGAGCAGGGTACGCCGCGGGGCATTATGGGCGATCTGTTGAATATCATCGAATTGCAGACCGGTATGAAGTTCGTTCCGGTTTCTTCGCCCAATAGCCCGTCGGGCATGGAACTTAATCCGGATGGTAAGTGGGACATTTTTCCCGGAGCCATTTATTCAGAACAACGTGAACATCAGGTTGCCTTTACTGACACGTTGATGATGACGCCCTATGTCTACGTCATGAAAAAAGACATGATGAAAGTGCAAAAACTGAAACCGGGAATGAAGGTCGGTTTGCCGCCTTATTACGGTCTTGATGCCACGCTGAAAGCGCGCTACCCCGAAGTGGAATGGATAGAGATTAAAAATGCCAGCGCGGCGTTTCATCAGGTTCAGGAGGGAACCCTGGACGCGCTGGTGACCACTCAGCCAACGGCGCAATATATGCTTGATCATTACTATCCGGACACGCAGGCCTTCTTTCGTCTGCGGCATACGCCCCGCGCGGCAATTACGTTTGCGCTGCCAAGGGATCAGCCGGAGCTGAAAAGTATTATTGATAAGGCATTTAATAATTTGCCGCCGAGCGAACTGCTTCGTCTAACTGAAAAATGGACCAAGATGCCCAACGTCACTATTGATACGTGGGATCTTTATAGCCAGCAGTTTTACATAGTTACCGGCCTGTCAGTGGCCCTGATCGTCAGTAGCCTGCTCTGGGGATTCTATCTGTTACGCGAAGTTAACCGCCGTAAGGCCATACAGGGCGATCTTGAAAATCAGATCTCGTTTCGTAAAGCGCTGTCCGATTCTCTGCCCAACCCGAGCTATGTGGTTGATCCAGCCGGACGTATTATGAGTCACAATAGCGCCTTTTCGCAGTACTTTATTCCGGAATACTACGCGACCGCCGCGCTCCCGTTGACCGATGCGCAGTCGCCCTTTTCAACCGTACTGCGCGAATTTGCCGAAATGAAGCTGGAGGCGGACGGCTATCGCCCAATCAATACGCGTGAAATGGAGATTAGTAACGGCACTACAACGCGCTACATTCAGCACTGGCTAACGGTGTGCGATTTGCCCGCCAGCGCCGACAAAGTCTTTATTTGCGGCTGGGAAGATATTACCGAAACGCGTTCGCTTATCCACGCGCTGGAGATTGAAAAAAATAAAGCCATTAATGCGACGGTAGCCAAGAGTCAGTTTCTGGCGACCATGAGCCATGAGATAAGAACCCCGGTCAGTTCAATTATGGGTTTCCTTGAACTGCTCGCGAGCCAGACACAAACTAAAGAACAGAAAGACGAGGCCATCAAACTGGCCTATTCAACCGGGCACTCTCTGCTCGATCTGATTGGCGAGATCCTTGATGTCGACAAAATAGAGTCCGGCAAATATCAATTACAGCCTGAATGGGTTGATATTACCCGGCATCTTACGGGGATCCATCGGGCGTGGCATACGCTGGCGGCTAAAAAGAACATCGCGTTAACGATCGATCTTGCAATCGACCCGCACAGCGCAGTAATGATTGATCCGCAGGCGATCAAGCAAGTGCTGACCAACCTGCTCAGTAATGCGCTGAAGTTTACGCAGGCCGGTGTTGTCAAACTCAATGCTGCGCTGATTGCAGAAGATAACGATATGGCGAAGCTGGTCATTGAGGTGGCAGATTCAGGCTGCGGGATCGGCCCGGAAGAGCAAAAACTGCTTTTCAAACACTACAGCCAGACACAGTGCGGACGCCAGCAAACGGGCTCAGGCCTGGGATTGCTGATCTGCAAACAGCTGGTGAGCAAAATGCAGGGTGAACTTAGCGTAAAAAGCCGGCCGGGTATCGGCTCGACCTTCACCTTGACCCTTCCGGTGGCCGTCACATCCCGTAAAGACTGTGTGGCAGACGATCAAGAAACCGCTTATCCACTGCCCGCGGGTCTGCGCATTCTTGTCGCCGACGACCATCCGACTAACCGCCTGTTGCTCAAGCGGCAGCTCAGCACGCTCGGCTACGATGTCACGGAAGCCTGCGATGGCCAGGATGCGCTCGATAAAGTTAGTCAGCAGCACTTTGATTTGCTTATCACCGATGTCAACATGCCTCATCTTGATGGCATTGAGTTGACCCATGCCCTGCGTCAGAATCATACCCCACTCACCATCTGGGGATTAACCGCCAACGCGCAGACTCATGAACGCGAACGCGGGCTAAACGCAGGCATGGATCTGTGCCTCTTTAAACCACTGACGCTTGATATCCTCAAGCACCATCTGAGCCAGCTTTCTATGACAACGCCGCCAGTCACCGATTATCATCATCTTGATTTTCAGGCATTACAGGCAAATACCGAAAACGATCCTGACTTAATACACGAAATACTAACTACCTTTATTGATGCCTGTCGTGATGATTTAACGATGGCACGGCAGGCATGGAAGCGTCAGGACTGGCACACGTTTAAAAGGCATATTCATCGCATCCACGGTTCGGCGGGACTCCTTAATCTGGTCGCGCTACGGGATGTTTGCCACCAGCTTGAATCGTTGCCCGTCCCGCCTGATATTCAGCTCATGGATACGCTGGAGACCTGTTCAGCAGAAATTGAACAGGAAATTGCCCGCTACCTTGAACATGCCGGGAGTTAAATTCGGCTGCGGGAAAAGGAATCCTCCTCTTCCCGGCACGTTCCGGCTCAGGCAAACTCCCGACGTAATGCCTCGCCATGCTGATCCAGCGTGGCGGCACCCGGGCGAACATGCGGATCCGGATAGCCGCTGATCTTTATGGGGTTACCGGGCATCCGCACGCCTCCGGCTTCTATCATCATGTTTCTGGCCTGCGTCTGCGGTAATTCAATCGCTTCGGCAACGCTGAGTATCGGTGCCACAGGTACACCGGCCTCGCCGATACGGGCAAGCCAGGTGGCCGCGGTTTCGCTGGACAGTACGGCTTCGATCTCCGCTTTTAGCACCGCCTGATTCTCCACCCGCAGCACATTAGTGGCATAGCGCGGATCGCTGGCCATATCCGGCCGTTGTAGGGCATCACACAGGGCGGCAAACAGTCTGTCATTGCCGCAGCAGATGCTGACAGGTTTATCTGCCGTGGCAAAAACGTCAAACGGCGCCATATACGGATGGCGATTGCCCAGACGCGGTGGCGTCTTATGGGTGGCGATGTAACTCATCATTCCATGCTCAAGAAAAGTGAGCGTAGAGTCGAACATGGCAATATCTACATGCGCCCCACGGCCGGTTTTCTGCCGTGCGTACAGCGCGCTGGCGATGCCGCAGAAAAGATACACCCCCGCGCACAGATCGGAAATTGAGGTTCCCACCCGTACACCGGGACCGTCGGGAAAGCCCGTCTCCATCATAATGCCGCTCATGCCCTGAATAATCGTGTCGTAAGCAGAAGCCTCTTTTAACGGGCCAGTATGACCAAATCCCGAGGAGGATGCATAGATCAAACGGGGGTTGATCTCCTGTAGCGCCTCCCAGGAAAAGCCCAGCTTTTCCAGCGTGCCAGGTCGAAAATTCTCCGCCAGCACGTCAGCTTTTTTCAGCATATTAATGAAGATCTGCCGATCGTGTTCGGTTTTCAGATTGAGCACCACACTCTCTTTTCCCCGGTTAACGAAGCTGTAATACAACGACTGATCGTTCAGGAAAGGGCCTAACAGGCGGGTGTCATCGCCGTGGCCCGGCGGCTCGATTTTGACAACGCGCGCACCCAGATCGCACAAAATTTGCGTGCCAAAAGGACCATTCAGCACGTGCGTCATATCAATCACCAGCAGGTCGCTGAAAGGACCGGGAATTTTTACTTCACTCATTAACTTGTACTCACTAACGGATGGCAAAATGCATGATGCGCCTTTTGCCATCACCATATAAAACGACTCAGGAGACCAATCGGCTGATGTAAATCCACATTGGTGCGGTGATCATAAAACCGATAACGCTGACGGCGAGAGACGCTGTACCCGCGCGGGTGTAAATCTGGAACCGGCTGGCGATGATAATCCCCGAGAAAGCAGGCGGCAGCGCGCCAACCAGTACCGTCATCTGCAGCTGTTCTGCGTCAAGATGGAACAGTACGCCAACAATCAGCAATACCAGCGGCATCAGGATCAATTTCAGGAACGTGTTGTAAGCAATTTCCCAGCTGAACTCAAACTTGTGGGCCGCCAGCGTCAGACCTGCTGCAAATACCGCGACGCCGGAGTTAGATTTAGCGATCAGATTAAAGCAAGGATCCCAGGCCGCCGGAATTTTAATGCCCACCAGCACGACAAGCGTTGCCAGAACAGGAACCCATACCACAGGCTCTTTCGCCGCGGCAATCAGCGCGCTGAATTTATTCCCGCCTTTTCCTTGCTGATCGGCAGAAGGATTGAGCAAGTACAACCCGAGTGGGATGGTTATCGCATTGACAATAATAGAGATAATGGCAACCACCAGCCCGGTCGACACGGACGCGCCGTAGATAGGATCGAGGACCGCGAAGCCAAGAAAGCCGACGGTCGGTGAACCGGCAATCAGCGCACACACCGCCGCTTCCGCATGCGTACGTTTAAAGAACTTGTAGCAACTGAACCAGGAGAACAGAAAACATCCCACGATGACGATCAGTGAAATCAGCGTCAGTCGGGTATCAGCAAAAATCATGTCGCGATTGGCACGGGCAATTGAGACAAAAAGCGCCGCAGGGAGCGCATAATTCAGCACCAGCTTGTTGAGCGCTCTCGCCTGATCTTCACTAAACGCCTGGCGTTTACCGCTGATATATCCCAGCAGCATAATCACGATAATCGGCAGCAAATCGCCGGTAAAAAAAGTAAACATCGGAAGTTATCCTTTAAATACCCCCTGTATAAAATGCAGGGGGTACAGATGACGACAAAGCCTTATTGATTGGTGAGATGCTTTGGATTTAACGTTGTGATATGCCCGCTTTCTGTACCGGCCGCAGGATCGATCACCACGTTAATAAGCGACGGTTTGCGGGACTGAAGACTGGCAATCAGCGCAGCACGAACGTCCTTCTCGGTGGTGGCGTGATAGCCGATGCCGCCAAAAGCCTCAATCATTTTGTCATAGCGCGCATGACGCAGCAGATCGGTCGGAGCAGGATCGCCGTTGCCGCTAAGGTTTTCACCGTCGCCCCGATAAATGCCGTCATTATTGAAGATAATCACGGTCACCGGCAGGTTGTACCGGCAGATGGTTTCGATATCCATGCCACTAAAGCCAAATGCGCTGTCGCCCTCAATGGCCACCACCGATTTGCCAGTCGTGGTAGCGGCGCCAATGGCATAGCCCATACCAATCCCCATCACGCCCCAGGTACCGCAGTCCAGACGACGGCGAGGTTTATACATATTGATAAGGTTTCGCGCGTTATCGAGGGTATTGGCCCCTTCATTGACAAGGTAAATATCGCGATAGTCCGCCAGAACATCGCCGATCACCCGCAGCGTATTGAAATAATTCAGCGGTGCCGTCACGGTGTCTAATTTCAACGCCATTTTCTGGGCATTAGCCTGCTTATGAACATCCAGCATATCGCGCCATACCAGAGGTGCGATAAAAGGACTCAATGCCAGCTCAGAAAGCAGAAGCTGCATTGAAGAGGCAATATCGCCCACCACCGGTGCGGCAATTTTACGATTGCTATCTATTTCCTGAGGCTCGATATCCAGTTGAATAAACTGCGTATCCGCCGACCATCCTTTTTTGCCGTGATTCAGCAGCCAGTTGAGACGCGCACCGACCAATACCACGACGTCGGCATTTGCCAGCGCAAACGAACGCGCGGTCGCCGCCGAAAGCCGGTGAGTATCTTCCAGCAGTCCTTTCGCCATCGACATGGGCAGGAAAGGGATCTGCGTGGTTTCGATAAAATCACGGATCGTCTTATCAGCCTGAGAATATGCCGCGCCTTTCCCCAAAATAATCAGCGGACGTTCCGCTTTTGCCAGCAGAGATAGTGCACGCGTAATGGATGCGTCATCAGGGAGCTGCTTTAATGCCAGAGGCTCAACCTGGACAATACTCTTTTCCGCTTCATCAAGGCTCATGGTGGCTGACAGGACCTCAGCAGTCAGGTCAAGATAAACGCCTCCCGGCCGTCCTGATGTGGCGGCACGAATGGCACGAGCCAGTGCGATACCCAGATCTTCAGGTCGATTAACCCGATAAGACGCTTTAGCGTAAGGCTTTGCCGCATTCATCTGATCCAGCTCTTCATAATCGCCCTGCTGAAGGTCGACTTTTGCACGGTCGCTTGAGCCACTGATCATGATAACCGGGAAACCGTTTACCGTGGCATTCGCCAGTGCAGCCAGACCGTTCATAAAGCCTGGCGCAGAAACGGTCAGGAAAACGCCCGGCGTTTGGGTAATAAAACCGCGAATGGCAGCGGCGTGACCTGCAGATTGCTCGTGACGAAAGCCAATATAACGAATACCTTTTGCCTGAGCATGTCGAGCCATATCCGTAACAGGAATGCCCACCACCCCATAAATACATTCGATATTATTTTTTTTCAGCGCGTCGACGATAATATGCATACCGTCCGTCAGCGCGTTTTCATCCGACATAGTAATGTGTCCCAATATTCGACAAGAAAGAGGAGCCACTGACTCCTCTAAACATTAAATTGCGTTGTTATTTTTCAGCGCGGTAATTTGCTCATCGCTGTAATTAAGTTCTTTTAAAATCTCAACGGTATGTTCACCCAGCAGAGGCGCCGATTTAATTTCAGGGGTGAATGCTGAGAATTTCATCGGGCAGCCGACCGTCAGGTATTTGCCACGCAGAGGCTGCTCAACCTCTACCACACTGCCGCTTTCGCGTAATGAGCTATCCTCGGCAATTTCCTTCATGCTCAATACTGGCGCACAGGGAATATCAAAAGAGGTAAGATAAGTCACAGCGTCGTGTTTACCCATGGTAAGGGTAAATTCTTCGATAACATTGAAAATATCGAAAATATGCGGCTGACGTGCTTTTGCCGTATTATATGCACTGTCGTTAATCCATTCTGGTTTGCCGATCGCTTTACAGGTATTTTCCCAGTTCTGTTCCTGAATGGTAAAATAAATATACGCATTAGGATCGGTTTCCCATCCTTTACATTTCAGTATCCAGCCAGGCTGACCGCCGCCGCCCGCATTGCCGCCGCGCGGCACTGCATCGCCGAATGTGCCATTCGGATATTGCGGATACTCTTCCAGATAACCTACGCGCTGCAGGCGCTGCTGATCGCGCAGTTTGACGCGGCAAAGGTTAAGCACGGCATCCTGCATCGACATAGTGACGCGCTGGCCGAGACCCGTTTTTTCTCTGTAGAGCAGCGCAGCAAGCAGACCGATCAGCAGATGCATGCCGGTATTACTGTCACCGAGCGCCGCCGAGCTAACCAGCGGCGGGCCATCCCAGAAGCCGGTAGTTGATGCAGCGCCGCCCGCAGCCTGAGCCACGTTTTCATAGGCTTTCACGTTGACATAAGGCGAGCAGGCATTAAATCCTTTAATGGAGCCAAAGATCAGCCGTGGATTAATTTCCTGGATGTGTTCCCAGGTAAATCCCATGTGATCGATAGCACCGGGATGAAAGTTCTCCACCAGAATATCCGCCTCGCGGATCAGCTTCTCCATTATTTCCTTGCCTTCAGCCGTTTTGGTGTTGAGTTCGATAGAACGTTTATTGCTGTTCAGCATGGTGAAATAGAGCGCATCGACATCCGGAATATCGCGCAGCTGGTGGCGGGTAACGTCACCCACACCCGGTCGTTCAATTTTAATAACGTCGGCACCGAACCATGCCAGCATCTGCGTGCAGGAAGGTCCGGATTGAACACCGGTAAAATCAAGAATTTTAATGCCCTGAAGAGGAGTAGTCATGGCCGTACCTTTCATAAATAGGGTAATTTCCGCAGGGTCACACGACATAACGAGGAGTGACCCAGCGAGAGCGATACTGTCGGTGTCTTAGCAAGACTGCCCGACCAGACGGCGTGCGCTATTAGCTGGCAAATAACGCCGCGCTATCGATGATCACTGCGTCTTCAGCCCCTTTCAGCGCCAGGTTGGCTTCGTAATATTTATGTTCGCTCATCAGTTTTTGCGCCTGCGCAACCGCATTGCGGGTCTGCTTTAAAGGCATCAGGCAGACATTTTCCATTACCCCAATACCGGCCAGACGCAGCTCTTCCACCGCCCCTTTTTTGTCGCCGCTTTCCAGTTTTTTATTGGCGCGTTTGATGGCGTCCTGTTTTTCTGGCGAAGCGACAAAGTCTTCAGAAATGCCCATTGCGGCATCAATAGCCACGTAGTTGTCATCTTTCAGGCTGGCTTTTTTATCCGTACGGAAGTATTTGGACCAGTCAACGCTGTCATCCGCCAGCAATGTAGCGGCATGATTAGTCAGCATTTCTGCTTTGTCCGGGTGTCCCTGGAACAGCGCGACACGGGCTAACTGGATGTCGTGCAGCGCATTCTGGCCCTGAACGGCAATCTGGTCGGCAGCACGAACCTGCAGTGCCGTCTCTTGTGATGCGGCATCAGAGGTAGTGGTAGTTGCGGCGGTTGCCAGTGCTGGCGCTGCTGCGATCATTGCTGCAAATACAGTTGCCATTGCAAAACGTTTCATGATTGGTTTTCCTTAGATTTGAATATTAAATGAAATCGGCGTCATAATATTCTCGAAAATCACGTCGTAACATAAGAGCACAGATACGTATTTGAATGACCTGGATTACACGCGTAGGAATTAACAGCAGATGAACTACACGCTGTCTGATATACCGTAGCAAGATAACTAAATATAATCACCTCAATGCTTATTTACACTACAATTAACTATATTTAGTCAAGGTACAATAATGTTACTTATCGATCGTCAAACGTTGAGCAAGCTCAATGAAAGAGTATTAAATAAATACAAAAAAACCGCGTTCATATTTGCGCTATTACTGGCAGTAAGTGGCATTTTATGTTTGCTGTTTCCGGTTTACGCAGGCGTCGCGCTAAGCTATTTAACAGGGATCCTGATGTTAGTATGCGGCTTTGTGTCACTGGGTAGTGCTTATACATTCAGAAAAAGTGGCAAGATTGCTATTTTTTGCCTAATCCTTTTCGGCATCATGTATGTTGTCATCGGCGCAGGGGTATTTCTGAGTCCAATTCTGGGGATAAACATTCTTTCGGCA
>Ga0302347_1004819_pt1 | contig 10427 bp, 8 predicted proteins | sample PhyWR1_FD_202178 | JGI IMG/M metagenome (GOLD analysis project Ga0302347, IMG submission 202178) | Leaf surface microbial communities from wheat plants in UC Gill Tract Community Farm, Albany, California, United States - DLSL W.R1 (v2)... | ecosystem: Host-associated > Plants > Phyllosphere >...
TGGTGCGCGCTGTACAGTTTTTTTGTGGTGTGGTGGGTGGCGCCGTCCTACAACCTGGTCACGCAACTGGTGCCGGCCAATCGCCGGGGCACGGCGATGGCCTTGCAAACCATTATTTCGACACTGTTGGGGGTCGGGGTCGGGCCTTTGCTCGCCGGTTTGTTCAGCGATGCCCTGCTGCCACGTTTTGGCATTGAATCGTTGCGCTACGGCTTGCTGCTGGTGAGCCTGCCGGTGGTCGGTGCGATCATACTTTTAATTCGCACATCCACCCACGCCGCGCAGACCCGCTATTTGCATGTGGAACGCGCGGCGTAGTCAGCGACCAACTTGCGGGTCAGTTCCTCGGACGACAATTGGGCGCTGCGTCCCGGACTCAGTGCGAAGGCCTGACCCGCCCACAGGTTAATGAAATCCCCGGAACCGGCAGGCTCGGTTTTGGCCTTGAGCGGTAGCAGTACGCCGCCCGCCAACGGGAACTCCGGGGCCTGGGGGTTCATCGGCCCAAGCTCTCGCATCACCCGATTGAGGATGCCGCGAGCCGGTCGACCGGTGAACAGGTTGGTCAGGGCGGTGTTGCCGGGGGCGGCTTCGCGCAAGGCGCGGTAATGGGGCTCGGCAAGTTTGGCCTGCTGGCAGAACAGGTAGGCCGTGCCGATTTGCACGGCACTGGCACCCAGGGCAAAAGCCGCCGCGATACCCCGGCCATCGGCCACGCCACCTGCGGCAATCACCGGCACGGATACCGCATCGACAATTTGTGGCACCAGGGCAAATGTACCGATCTGGGTCTCCAGCTCATTGCTCAAAAACATCGCGCGGTGGCCACCGGCTTCGTAGCCCATGGCAATGATCGCGTCACAGCCGTTGCGCTCCAGCCACTGCGCTTCTTCAACGGTGGTGGCGGAACTTAAAATCTTCGCCCCGCAGGCTTTGACCCGGGCCAACAGGTGCGGAGCCGGCAGGCCGAAGTGAAAGCTGACCACCGGTGCACGCAGCTCTTCAACCAGGGCGCAGGCGGCCTCATCAAAAGGCGCACGGCTCGACACCGGGGTTGGCGCGTCATAGTCCACTCCCAGTTCGCGGTAATAATCCTTGAACAACGACTTCCACTGCCGGGCCCGGGCCTCGTCGGGTTCCGGGGCCTGATGGCAGAAGAAGTTCAGATTGAACGGTTGATCGCAGGCTTCACGAAAGGCCGCCACTTCGGCGCGTACCCCCTCCAGGGTCAGGGTGGCACAGGCCAGGGAGCCCAGCCCTCCGGCCCTGGCCACGCCAATCATCATTGCTGCCCCCGCCCCCAGCATCGGAGCCTGGATGATCGGATGGGCAATGCCCACCAGGTCGGTAAAACGGGATTGAGTCATTGCAGGTCTCGCAGGTCAGTTCAAGGTTGAAACGGACATCAGCGCTTGGCGGCCAGGGCCGATATCAATGCCGGGTCACGATTATAAATGTCCGGTGAGTACACCACCTTGCCGTTCTTGTCGGCATGGGCGGTCCAGTACGTCATGAGGATAGGCACCGGGTTGGACAGCCTGAACTCGGTGGTGCGCCCGGAGGCCAGCAATTCCTCGGTGCGGGCTTTCTCCGCCGGGGTCACCAGCAGGTCGCGCAACTGGAACACCGACTCGACCCGCACGCAGCCTGAACTGAAGGCACGGGGGCCTTTACTGAACAGGGCCTGGCTGGGGGTGTCGTGCAGGTACACGGCAAACGGGTTGGGGAAACGGATGACGATACGCCCCAGCGGGTTGCGCGGCCCGGCACCCTGACGCAGCAGGATGTTGCCCGGACGGTCCCAGTCGATGCTCTGTACCGCCAGCGGCTGCCCGCTGCTGTCGAGTACCTGCAGGTCATGCTTGCTGAGGAAAGACGGATCGCGGCGAATCTGCGGCAGTTTGTCTTCCTTGAAGATGGTCGGCGGGATGGTCCAGGTCGGGTTCAGGGTCAGGCGCGTCACCCGGGACTTGAGCAACGGCGTCTGCCGGTCGGCCCGCCCGACCTGGGTGCGGGTCTGCCATACCGGCTGGCCGTTCTGGAACACGGTCAACTGTGCAGCCGGAACATTGACCAGCAGGCTGGTGGGTTCGAAGTCCCGGGCCATCCAGCGAAAACGCTCCAGATTGATCCGCAGTTGCTCGCGGCGGGTTGCCGGACTGACGTTCAACTCTTTCACGGTGCCCGGCCCGACAACGCCATCGGCCTGTAGCGAGTGATCGAGCTGGAAGCTCTTGACCGCCGAGGCCAGCTCATTGGAGTAGGTGTTGTTGACGATCTGCGGCTCGCCGCTCAGGTAACCCTCGCTGGCCAGACGCCTGGCCAGTGCCGGTACCCGCGCATCCTGCATGCCGGGGCGCAGCAAGGGGCCATCCGCGATCGGCTGCCACTGGGGCAGCGGCTGCTGGCGCTCCCGGGCATAGACCCGGCGCAAGTCCTGATATTGCTCAAGGGCGGGACGGGCCTGGGCAAAAGCAGCTGCCACGTTCTGCACCCCGGGCCCGGCGATTGCCAGCAGTTCGGCCTGGGGATCTACCTCTACAGCGTTGGCGTGCCAGACCGGTTCAAAGCGGCTTTGCGTCAGGCGACCAAAATGCAAATCGTGCAGGGCTTGCAGATATTGACGGCTGGTGTCGATGTCGGCACACAGGTCCTGGCCCTCGGGCAAGGGGTAATTGAGCGGGTCGAGCCCGTCGTCGGCCAGCTGTGGCAAGGCGGCCTGCAGAGCGGCCAGACGCCCTTCTTGTGCCCATACCGGCTGGTAGTTCTGGCCTTCATAAAAGGCCTGCAAAAGTGCCTGGGTCTGAGGCGTCAGGCCGGACGCCAGGGTCGGACAGGCCTGGGGCAGTTGTAGCAGGGTCTGCTGCACCGGGTTGGCAGGCTGGTCGGGGGGCATGTCGGCCCATGCGACCAATGGCGACGCGAGCAAGGCAATGCTCAAGTAAAATGCCTGTTTTTTGATCAACTGCTTTACTCCAATCCATGGCCGTCACGTTGGCGGTCACCGTAACAGCCGTCACGGCAACCCTGAAGGCTAGCAGTAAATAAAGGATCGCCATTAACTCGATGGAGTGTCAGGAGCCAATTCAACAGTGGAAACTCTTAATCTATGCTGATTTCTTTGCGACGACTTTTTCTGGTCGCCGCGACCCTGGGAGCCTTGTGCAGCCCAGCGTTCGCCGCCAATACTTCTTCACCAGGGCTTTACAACAGCCTCGCCCAGGCCGCTCCGGAACTCAATCCCCAGGTACTTAAAAGTGCCCTCAGTGCCATGCAATGCGCCGTCAGCAGTGGCGCCAGCCCCGCACAAAACCTTGCCGTCATCGACTATTCGCAACCTTCCACGGCCCGCCGCCTGTGGATCTTCGACTTGCGCAAGAAGACCCTGGTGCTGCGTGACCTGGTGGCCCACGGGCAAAAATCCGGGGAAAACTTCGCCACTCAATTCTCCAATAACGAAGGCAGCCATCAATCCAGCCTTGGCCTGTTCCGCACCCAGGAAAGCTACCAGGGTGCCAACGGTTACTCACTGCGCATGGACGGCCTGGAGCCGGGTATCAATGACAGTGCCCGTGAGCGGGCCATCGTGATTCACCCTGCCAGCTATGTGAACCCGTTGTGGAGCCAGACCCAGGGCCGCATCGGCCGCAGCCAGGGCTGCCCTGCCGTACGCCCGCAAGTGGCGCGCCAGGTGGTAGACAAACTCAAGGACGGTCAGTTCATGTTTGCCTGGTACCCCGATCAGCATTGGCTGCAATCGTCGGCTTATCTGAACTGCAAGCCCCGCCTGGTGGCGAGTATCGTCTCCACCAAAGGCGGCTGAGAGGCAGGACGTCGGTGCTGACTACGCCGATGACACTTTTGAAGCGAACCCTTTCACTGACTGCCTCGATAATCGAAAGCATTCTGATGAAATGTCGAGGTTCAGCATGACGAGTGCCATCACCGGGCAGGTCAGCCCCAAAACCCTGAGAAAAGTCATTGCCGCCGCGGCCATCGGGAACTTCGTCGAATGGTTCGACTTCGCGGTTTATGGCTTTCTGGCCACCACCATCGCCCAGCAGTTTTTCCCCAGCGGTGATGCCAGTGCCGCGCTGCTCAAGACCTTCGCCGTATTCGCCGTAGCCTTTGCGTTCCGTCCCCTTGGCGGCATTTTCTTCGGCATGCTGGGTGACCGCATCGGTCGAAAAAGAACCCTGGCGATGACCATTCTGTTGATGGCGGGTGCCACCACACTGATCGGGGTGCTGCCTGTCTATGCCGCCATTGGCGTAATGGCGCCGATCCTGTTGACCCTGATCCGTTGCGCCCAGGGCTTTAGCGCCGGGGGTGAATACGCCGGTGCCTGCGCCTACCTCATGGAACACGCTCCTGATGATAAAAGGGCCTGGTATGGCAGCTTCCTGCCGGTATCGACCTTCTGTGCCTTCGCTGCGGCGGCCGTGGTGGCCTATGCCCTCGAGGCGTCGCTATCGGCACAGGCCATGGCCGATTGGGGCTGGCGCCTGCCGTTCCTGATTGCGGCACCACTGGGTCTGGTGGGGCTTTACATGCGTCTGAAGCTGGATGAAACCCCGGCATTCCAGGCGGTGGCCGAGGAACATGCGGTGGCCCACTCCCCGCTCAAGGAAACCCTGCGCAACCATGGCGCGGCCATCTGCTGCCTGGGTGCCTTTGTGTCGCTGACGGCGTTGTCCTTCTATATGTTCACCACCTACTTCGCGACCTACCTGCAAGTAGCCGGGGGCCTGAGTCGGGCAACGGCGTTGCTGGTTTCGCTGATTGCCTTGCTGTTTGCCGCCGCGATCTGCCCGCTGGCAGGACTGTATTCAGACCGCGTCGGGCGCAGGGTTACGGTGATGACGGCCTGTGCACTGCTGATGGTCGTGGTCTATCCATCGTTCCTGATGGCCAGTTCCGGCGGCTTCGCAGCGTCCATCGTCGGTGTCATGCTGCTGGCGGTGGGCGCGGTGCTGTGCGGGGTAGTAACCGCCGCCCTGCTCTCGGAAACCTTTCCGACCCGCACACGCTATACCGCCTCGGCCATTACCTACAACATGGCCTACACCCTCTTCGGCGGTACCGCACCGCTGGTGGCGACATGGCTGATCAGCACCACCGGCAGCAACCTGTCGCCAGCCTTCTACCTGATAGCCGTTGCACTGCTGGCATTGCTCGGTGGCCTGGCGTTGCCGGAGACCTCAAGGATTTCCCTGCATGAGGCCGGGGCCGGAACCCCGGGCGCAACAGATCCGCGCAGTAAAATGGCCATTCACTGCGGGATGGGTGACGGGTAGTCAGCACCGGAAAAATGCGCAGCCAGATTGGCCAGGGTCAGGTCGGACATCGCCCTGCGGGTATCCCAGGTGGCACTGGCCATATGTGGCGCCAACAGCACATTGTCCAGCCCCAACAAGCCGGGATGGGGCCGTGGTTCATCCTCGAACACATCCAGCCCGGCCCCCAAAAGACGACCCTCGGCCAGTGCGCTGGCGAGCGCGGCCTCATCAACCACGCTGCCACGCCCCACGTTGATGAGGATGCCTTCACTGCCCAGTGCCGCGAGCACCGTGGCATCCACCAGGTGCCGGGTCGATTCCCCGCCGCCCACGGCAATCACCAGAAAATCCACAGCTGCAGCCAGCTCGGTCAGCGATGAATAGTAAGGATACTCAACCGCCAGCGGACGCCGCCCGTGGTAGCTGATGCGCATGTCAAACGCCGCCGCGCGCCGGGCAATCGCCATGCCGATGCGCCCCAGCCCGACGATGCCCAGACGCGCGCCGCTGACCTTGCGGGTAAAGCCGAACGGACCTTGCTGCCATTGCCCGGACCGCACGAACTGATCGGCCCTGGCAATGCGCCTGGCGGTGCCGAGCATCAAGGTAATGGCGAAATCGGCAACGTCTTCGGTCAGCACGTCCGGGGTGTGGGTCACCACAATGCCCCGGGCCCGGGCGAACTCGACATCGATACCGTCGTAACCGACACCGAACACCACTATCACTTGCAGATCAGGCAGGCGCCCGATCAGTTCGGCCCCCACCCGCGACTCACCATTGGCGACCATGGCACGGATTCCCCGCGCCTTCAGTGCATCGAGTCCGGCACCGCTCTCGCTGCATTCCAGCACCTCATATCGGGCATGTAAACGTTCGCTGAGCATGTCCGGCAGACGCGCCACTTTAAGCACTGTGAACATTTTCGCGGCCCTCCCGTATAGCATCACGTACGACCTGGCGCTTGCGTTGCCCCCCCAGGTACAGCCCCAGCACGCCACCGGCCAGCAAGGCGACGGCGACCATCAACAAGGCGTAGTCATAGCTGAGGGTGGTGTCCTTGATCCAGCCCATGACCGGTGGCAGACCAAGCCCGGCGATGTTGGCAATGGAGTTGATCAAGGCAATCGAAACAGCGGCCGCTGGCCCGGACAGGTACTCGGTAGTCGTAGCCCAGAACACCGGGGTCGCCGCCCAGTTCAGGCCGACCGCCACCACCAGCATCACGTAGGCCAGCCACTGATTGCCGGTAAACACCGCCAACCCCAGCATGCCCCCGGCCAGCAACAGTGGCCCGCCCAGGTGCCAGCCCCGCTCACCGGTGCGGTCGGAATGGCGGCCGTTGGCGTACATGAATACACAGGCCAGGAAAAACGGCATCGCCGACAGCAGGCTGACCACAAACGAACCTTGCTTTGATACCGACTGCACGATCAGCGGCAAAAACAGCGTCACCCCGATAGTGCCGAAAGCCTGTAGCAACCAGAACAGACTCAGCAACCACACCTGGCGACTGCGAAATGCCACATGCCAGGCATCCTTGTGCGAGATGACCGTGGTCGCCTGTTCGGCCTCGATGGTGCGGCTGAGCCAGGCTTTTTGCGCACTGTCCAGCCAGTTGGTAGTGGCGGGAGAATCTGGCATGTAGCGCAGGACCACGATGCCCAGCGCCACCGCAGGAATGCCCTGGAGAAAGAACAGCCAGCGCCAGCCGTTGATGCCCAGCAGACCGTCCAGGTGCAGGAAGGCACCCGACAGCGGCAAGCCGATCACCGACGCCAGCGCCGCGCCGATGTAGAACCATGACATGGCCCGGGCGCGGTCACTGCGCGGATACCACTGGGACAGGTAGTAGATGATGCCGGGGGTGAAACCGGCTTCGGCTGCACCCAGCAACAGGCGCATCACGTAGAGCTGGTTGGCGCTCTGGATCAGGCTCATGCCGGCGGCGATGATGCCCCAGGTGATCATGATCCGCGCAATCCAGCGCCGTGCACCGACCCGGGTCAGGATGATGCTGCTGGGCACTTCGAACAGAATGTAGGTGAGGAAGAACAGACCCACGCCGATGCCGTACATGCGCGCGCTGAGCCCGAGGTCGGCGTTCATGGTTAACGCCGCCACCGAAATGTTCGACTTATCAATGTAAGCCACCATGTACAACAACATCAGGAAGGGAATCAGCTTCAGGTTGAGCTTCTTCATGGTGCTGGCATGCAGACAACTGTCCAGCGAAGGACCTGTCATGGGGAAAACCTCTTGTTGTATTTATTTTAGGAACCCGACAGCCGCCTGATCCCTTGGTTATGGCCAGACGATAAACCAGTCGCGACAACAGTTCAATATATGATGATGCGTCCCTTTATATGGGATAAATCATTACCCAGTTCGACCGCTGCCGACATTTGCATGCCGGTGCCGCGGCTCGGGGGCGGCGCCCAAAGGCTATCGCTGGCAAGCCAGCTCCCACAGGGGAATGGCAGTGCACACCACTGTTCAGCACACAGCTCCCACAGTGGGAGTGGCAGTGCACACCACTGTTCAGCACACAGCTCCCACAGGGGAATGGCAACTTTTCAGATCACAACAAATCTGTAGGAGCCTGGCTTGCCAGCGATGAGGGCGACTGGGTATCTCTGTTCAATCGCTGGCAAGCCAGCTCCCACAGGGGAGTGGCAACTTTTAAGATCACAACACATCTGTAGGACCTGGCTTGCCAGCGATGCGGGCGACCGGGTGTCTGTGTTCAATCGCTGGCAAGCCAGCTCCCACAGGGGAGTGGCAACTTTTCAGATCACAGCAAATCTGTAGGAGCCTGGCTTGCCAGCGATGAGGGGGACCGGGTGTCTGTGTTCAATCGCTGGCAAGCCAGCTCCCACAGCGGAAGCGGCAACTTTTCAGATCACAGCAAATCTGTAGGAGCTGGCTTGCCAGCGATGAGGGCGACTGGATGTCTGTGTTCAATCGCTGGCAAGCCAGCTCCCACAAAACACAGTGCCCACAGGGGATTTTCGGGGGGCTTTCAGATCAGAAGTTGGCGGGGGTGTTGGCACTGATGATTTCCGCCTCGTCCGCCCCGATATTTCTGAAGCGATGGGGCAGCGTGGTCGGGAAGTAATAGCCGTCCCCGGCATTCAAGATGCTGCTCATTCCATCTACGGTGAGCTCAACCACTCCCCGCGTGACCAGTCCGCACTCCTCCCCTTCGGCGTGCACTATCGCTTCTTCACCCGAGCTTGCGCCAGGCGCATATTGCTCGCGCAACAAACGCATCTGCCGGCCCGGCACCGAAGCGCCAATCAGCAACAGGCGCAAGCCGTCACGGCCCAGATCCGGCTGTTCATTGGCCCGGAACACGTACTGGTGAGCACGGGGCGGCTGGTCGAAGGTGAAGAAGTCGGCCAAAGACATGGGGATGCCTTCCAGCAGTTTCTTCAGAGAGCTGACTGAAGGACTGACGCGATTCTGCTCGATCAGGGAGATGGTGGCATTGGTGACGCCGCTACGTCGGGCCAGCTCGCGCTGGGACATTTTGTAGCTTTCGCGTACTAGTTTGAGTCGTGAGCCCGTGTCCATGACAGCCTTATGTGTGAACTACTTAAGGGTAATGGGGGGGGCGACGGATGGCGTAGATCGCACCGTACCCCTGTACCACAAACGTGAAAGGCGGCTATTAAATCACGTTTGCGGGTGTTGCTCAGCAGGTTCGCCAAATGACCGCCAAATATAAGACCTCCGGGAGCGGACTTGCCCGGGATCAGGCCGCTTGCCAGGTGTTATCAGATACCGAAACGGTCGCGCATTGCGTAGTACGCCGCGCCCATGGCTGTAAGCGGCGCCTGGAAGGTACGGCCGCCAATCATCGGCATGTGCGGCAAGGAGGCAAAAGCGTCGAAACGCTCGGCATCGCCACGGATCATTTCCGAGATCAATTTGCCGGCCAGGTGCGAACAGGTCACCCCGTGGCCGCTGTAACCCTGCATGTAGTAGGCGTTTTTCTCGATACGACCGAATTGCGGCATGCGTGACATGGTCAGCAGGAAGTTGCCGGTCCAGCGATAGTCGATTTTGACGTTCTTCAATTGCGGGAAGGTCTTGAGGATTTTCGGCTTGATCAGTTTTTCGATGTCGTCCGGTTCGCGGGCGCCATAGACCACGCCGCCGCCATACAGCAAACGATTGTCGGCAGTCAGACGGTAGTAATCCAGCAGGTAGTTGCAGTCTTCAACGCAGTAGTTGTTGGTGATCAGGCTGCGGGCAACCTCTTCGGGCAGCGGTTCGGTCACGGCAATTTGCGACCCGCAAGGCATGCTCTTGGCGGTCACGCGATTGTCGAGGTTCTGCGGCAGATAGGCGTTACCGGCGATCAGCAGGTACTTGGCCCGCACTACGCCCTTGGCGGTGCGCACTGTGATCGGCTCGCCGTAAGTGATGTCCACGGCAGCCGACTGTTCGTAAATTTTACCGCCCAGGCCAATGAACGCCATGGCTTCACCCAGTGCCAGATTCAGCGGATGGATGTGCCCGCCCTGCATGTCCAGCAGACCCCCAACGTAGTTGGCACAGCCTACTTCGCGCTTGATGTCCGCGGCGTCGAGCATTGTCAGCTTCTGGTTGCCATAACCCTCCCAGCTGCTTTTCTGCTCGGCCAGGGCTTTGAGCTGCTTGCTGTTGAGCGCGGCAAAAATTCCGCCCGGACGGTAATCACACTGGATGTCGTACTGGTCGATGCGCTGGCGAATGATATCGGCACCTTCGAACATCATGCTGCCCAGCACCCGGGCCGTCTTTTCGCCGTAACGGGCCTCGATGACATCGACGTCCCGGCTATAGGAGTTGACCAGCTGACCGCCGTTGCGACCGCTGGCACCGAAACCGACCCGGGCCGCTTCAAGTACGGTCACGCTGTAGCCCGCTTCGGCAAGGAACAGGGCCGAGGACAGGCCGGTGTAGCCGGCGCCGATCACACAGACATCGCACTCCACCGATTCCTCGAGCACCGGGAATTCGGCCCTGTGGTTTCGGGTCGCGGCGTAATAGCTGTTTACATGGGTTTGTTTCATGAAATTCTCCGATGGGCACCGCCGGCGTACCGGCAGGTCCGGACGCCGGCGGCACGCATTCGTGGGGGACGCAGGCTCTGCGTCC
>Ga0302347_1004821_pt1 | contig 10423 bp, 8 predicted proteins | sample PhyWR1_FD_202178 | JGI IMG/M metagenome (GOLD analysis project Ga0302347, IMG submission 202178) | Leaf surface microbial communities from wheat plants in UC Gill Tract Community Farm, Albany, California, United States - DLSL W.R1 (v2)... | ecosystem: Host-associated > Plants > Phyllosphere >...
TCTACACACCGTACATCTACTTCCCGATCGACGACCGTCGCCAGTCCGGCTTCCTGCCGCCATCGTTCAGCACCAGCAGCGACACCGGCTTCATGCTGGTCACGCCGTACTACTTCAACCTGGCGCCGAACTACGACGCCACGCTGTACCCGCGCTACATGACCAAGCGCGGCCTGTTGATGGAAGGCGAATTCCGCTACCTGACCAAGTCCAGCGAAGGCCAGTTCGGCGGCGCGTACCTGAATGACAAGAACGACGACCGCAAAGACCAGACGGACTACAAAGAACAGCGCTGGATGGTCAACTGGCAGCACAAAGGTGGCCTGGACGAGCGCTTGATGACCGAGGTGGACTACACCGACATCAGCGACCCGTTCTACTTCCAGGACCTGGAGTCCGACCAGATCGGCGTGGAAAGCCGCGACTTGCTGAACCAGCAAGGTGCCCTGACCTACCGTGGCGACAGCTATACCGCCCGCCTGAATGTGCATGCCTACGAAATGGCGACCATTTCGCAGATCACGCCGTATGACCGCCTGCCGCAGCTCACCCTGAACGGTACGCTGCCGTTCCAGCCCGGCGGTTTGAACTTTGGTTACGAAACCGAAGCCGTGCGCTTTGATCGTGATTTGAAGGACGACTTCGTCTTCGACGAGGATGGCAACCCGGACGCAAGCGCAGGGGTTCCAGGCCGTCGCCTCGACGAGAACATCTTCGGCGTCGCCCGGGCCAACGGCACTCGCCTGAACTTCGCTCCGTCCATCAGCCTGCCAATGCAAGCCAGCTACGGCTACGTCACGCCGAAGCTGAAATACATGTACACCCATTACGATCTTGACCTGGACGGCAAGGGCAAGACCGACATCGCCGGCTCCAGTGCCGAGACTCGGGACCTGTTCGGCGACTTCAGCAGCAACCAGAACCGCGACATCCCGATTTTCAGCGTCGACAGTGGCCTGTATTTCGATCGCAACACCTCGATGTTCGGCACCAACTACCGTCAAACGCTCGAACCGCGCCTGTTCTACCTGTACGTCCCGTACAAGGACCAGATGGATATCCCGCTGTTCGACAGCGGCGAAACTCTGTTCAGCTACGATTCGCTGTTCCGCGACAACCGCTTCAGCGGCACCGACCGCATCGGCGACGAGAACAAGCTGTCGCTGGGTGTAACCAGCCGCTGGATCGAAGACAACGGTTTCGAACGCCAGAACTTCAGCATCGGCCAGGCCTACTACTTCAAGGATCGCAAGGTCCAGTTGCCGGGCATCGACTACCGCACCCGCAAGGATTCGCAGTCCGATGTGTCGCCGTACGCGCTGGTGTACAACTACTACTTCAACCGCGACTGGCGCTTCAATTCGGACTTCAACTGGGACCCGGACAGCCGCAGCACCCGTTCGGGCAGCGCGATGTTCCATTACCAGCCTGAAGACAACCCGAACAAGATCGTCAACCTCGGCTATCGCTACCGTAACGACACCATTTCCTACGACTCGACCACGGGTACCTGGAAAGTGGGCGGCGGTGACTACGGCACCCCGGGTGATCCGAACTACATCAAGGATTACTACAAGATCCAGCAGCATGACTTCTCGGTTATCTGGCCGATCGTGCCGCAGTGGAGCGTCATCGCGCGCTGGCAGCATGACTACAACCGCAACCGCACCTTGGAAGCCATGGGCGGCTTCGAATATGACAACTGCTGCTGGAAGCTGCGTCTGGTCAACCGCTACTGGATCGACTACGACGATTTCAGCCAGGCCCTTCCACAGAACGAAAAAGGCGACCATGGTGTCTTCCTGCAGATCGTGCTGAAAGGCCTCGGTGGTGTAGTGGGCAACAAGGTCGAATCTTTCCTCGACCAAGGCATTCAAGGTTACCGTACACGTGAAGACCAAGCTTATTGATCGTCTGCGCCCAGTGTTGCTGGGCGCCGCTTTGCTGAGTGGCGCGGTGCATGCCGCGGTACAACCTCTTGATCGCGTGGCGGCCATCGTCGACAACGACGTGGTCATGCAAAGCCAGCTGGACCAGCGTGTCCGCGAGGTGCAGCAAACCATCGCCAAGCGCGGCGGCGGCGTGCCGCCGACCAGCGCCCTGGAACAGCAGGTGCTGGAACGCCTGATCGTCGAAAACCTGCAGCTGCAGATCGGCGAACGCTCCGGCATCCGCATCACCGACGAGGAACTGAACCAGGCCATCGGCACCATTGCCCAGCGCAATGGCATGTCGCTGGAGCAGTTCCGCGCCGCCCTGGCCCACGACGGCCTGTCGTTCGATGACGCCCGCGAGCAGGTCAAGCGCGAGATGATCATCAGCCGCGTGCGCCAGCGCCGGGTGGCCGAGCGTATCCAGGTGTCGGAGCAGGAAGTGAAGAACTTCCTCAACTCGGACATGGGCAAGATGCAGATGTCGGAAGAGTACCGCCTGGCCAACATCCTGATCCCGACCCCGGAAGCCGCCAACTCGGAAGCCATCCAGGCCGCCGCGCGCCAGGTCGGCGACGTGTACCAGCAGCTCAAGCAAGGCGCGGACTTCGGCCAATTGGCCATTGCCCACTCCGCCAGCGAAAACGCCCTGGAAGGCGGCGAGATGGGCTGGCGTAAAGCCGGCCAGCTGCCACCCGACTTCGCCAAGATGCTCAGCAGCATGCCGGTTGGCGAGATCACCCAGCCCATCCGCATCCCCAACGGCTTCATCATCCTCAAGCTCGAGGAGAAGCGTGGCGGCAGCGAGAACGTGCTGCGTGACGAAGTGCACGTGCGCCATATCCTGATCAAGCCAAGCGAAGTGCGCAGCGATGCAGCCACCGAGCAGCTGGCCGAGAAGCTCTACGAGCGGATCAACAACGGTGAAGATTTCGCCACCCTGGCCAAGAGTTTCTCGGAAGACCCGGGCTCGGCGCTTAACGGTGGCGATCTGAACTGGGTTGACCCGAACAGCCTGGTACCGGAGTTCCGCGAACAGATGGCCAACGCCCAGCAAGGCGTCGTGACCAAACCGTTCAAGACCCAGTACGGCTGGCATGTCCTGGAAGTGCTGGGCCGCCGCGCCACCGACAGCACCGAGCAGGCGCGCGAACAGCAGGCCCTGAGCGTGCTGCGTAACCGCAAGTATGACGAAGAGCTGCAAACCTGGCTGCGCCAGATCCGCGACGAAGCCTACGTTGAAATCAAGCTGCCTGGCGCTGACCAGGCCGCCCAGTGAAGCCGCAGCGCTTCGCCGTCACCCCCGGAGAGCCAGCCGGCATAGGTCCCGACCTGTGCCTGCTGCTCGCCGCAGACGCCCAGCCCCACCCCCTGATCGCCATCACCAGCCGTGACCTGCTCGCCGAGCGGGCCACCCAGCTGGGGGTTGCGGTCAGCCTGCTGCCGGTAGCGCCGGGCCAATGGCCCGAGCAGCCAGCGCCTGCAGGTAGCCTGTACGTCTGGGACACCCCCCTTGCAGCCCCGGTAGTGCCAGGCCAGCTCGACCAGGCCAACGCGGCGTTCGTGCTGGAAACCCTGACCCGTGCCGGGCAAGGCTGTCTGGACGGGCATTTCGCCGGGATGATCACCGCCCCTGTGCACAAGGGGGTGATCAACGAGAGTGGCATCGCCTTCTCTGGGCATACCGAATTCCTCGCCGAGCTGACTCACACCGCGCAAGTGGTAATGATGCTGGCCACGCACGGCCTGCGCGTCGCCCTGGTGACCACGCACCTGCCGCTGCGCGACATCGCCGACGCCATCACCGCCGAGCGCGTCGAGCGTGTAACACGAATCCTGCATGCCGACATGCGCGACAAGTTCGGCATCGCCAACCCGCGCATCCTGGTGTGCGGCCTCAACCCGCACGCGGGCGAGGGCGGCCATCTGGGCCGCGAAGAAATCGACATCATCGAACCGACCCTGGCCCGCCTGCGCACCGAAGGCATGGACCTGCGCGGACCACTGCCGGCCGATACCCTGTTTACCCCCAAATATCTGGAGCACTGCGATGCAGTGCTGGCGATGTACCACGACCAGGGCCTGCCCGTACTCAAGTACAAAGGCTTTGGCGCTGCGGTCAACGTGACGCTGGGCCTGCCGATCATCCGTACCTCGGTTGACCACGGCACCGCCCTGGACCTTGCCGGCACCGGCAAGATCGACACCGGCAGCCTGCGCGTTGCGCTGGACACCGCCTACCAGATGGCCGAGAACCGACCATGAACGAGCAATACCAACACCGGGCGCGCAAGCGCTTCGGCCAGAACTTCCTGCACGACGCCGGTGTTATCGACCGTATCCTGCGCGCCATCAACGCCAAGGCCGGCGAACACTTGCTGGAAATCGGCCCGGGCCAGGGCGCCCTCACCGAAGGCCTGCTGGGCAGCGGTGCACAACTGGACGTTGTGGAACTGGACAAGGACCTGGTGCCGATCCTGCAGCACAAGTTCGCTGACCGCGGCAACTTCCGCCTGCACCAGGGCGACGCCCTGAAGTTCGACTTCAACCAGCTGGGCGTGCCAGCGCGCAGCCTGAAGGTGGTGGGCAACCTGCCCTACAACATCTCCACCCCGTTGATCTTCCACCTGCTCAGCCACGCCGGGCTGATCCGCGACATGCACTTCATGCTGCAGAAGGAAGTGGTAGAACGCATGGCCGCCGGCCCTGGCGGTGGTGACTGGGGGCGTTTGTCGATCATGGTGCAGTACCACTGCCGGGTCGAGCACCTGTTCAATGTTGGCCCTGGCGCCTTCAACCCGCCGCCGAAAGTGGACTCTGCGATTGTCCGCCTGGTACCGCACGAAGTGCTGCCGTATCCGGCCAAGGACCACCTGCTGCTGGAGCGCGTGGTGCGCGAGGCGTTCAACCAGCGCCGCAAGACCCTGCGCAACACCATGAAGGGCCTGCTCGACAGCGCAGCCATCGAGGCAGCTGGCGTGGACGGCAGCCTGCGCCCTGAGCAGCTGGACCTGGCAGCCTTCGTACGCCTGGCCGACCAGCTGGCTGATCAGCAGCAAGCCTGATCCAGCCTGTATCGGCCCTATCGCCGGCAAGCCAACTCCCACAGGGACACCACAGCACTTGAGACCTGTGCTTTACCTGTGAGAGCTGGCTTGCCGGCGATAGGGCCGGAACTGACAACACAAATCCCCAAGCCCACACCGCTGGCCCTCCCCCCTCTCAATGGCCTAGACTGCATTATTGCGTCAGTTCGCCCAAGGCCCCTGCATGACCGACCCCCGCTATCAGATCGACGTCAGCGTCGTGACCCGCTACCTGAAAGAACAATCCGACCCCGAGAACAGTCGTTTCGCTTTCGCCTACACCATTACCGTAAAAAACAGCGGCCTGGTCCAGGCCAAGCTGATGTCACGCCACTGGCTGATCACCAACGGTGACGGCGAGGTCGAAGAAGTACGCGGCGCCGGCGTCGTCGGCCAGCAACCCAGCATCGACCCAGGCCAGAGCCACACCTACAGCAGCGGTGCAGTGATCAGCACGCGCGTGGGTACGATGCAGGGCAGCTACCAGATGTTCGCCGAAGACGGCAAACGCTTCGACGCCCAGATCGCACCCTTCCGGCTGGCGGTGCCGGGGGCGCTGCACTGATGGCAACCTACGCCGTCGGTGATCTGCAGGGCTGCTTGCAGCCCCTCAAATGCCTGCTCGAACGCGTTCGCTTCAACCCGGCCGTCGACCGCCTGTGGCTGGTCGGCGACCTGGTCAACCGCGGCCCGGAATCGCTGGAAACCTTGCGCTTCCTGTATTCGATCCGCCAGTCACTGGTGTGCGTGCTTGGCAACCACGACCTGCACCTGCTGGCCGCCTGGCACAACGTCGAGCGCCTGAAAAAAAGCGACACCCTGCGCGAGATCATCGAAGCGCCGGATGCCGACCAGTTGTTCGACTGGCTGCGCCAGCAAAAGCTGCTGCATTACGATGAAGCCAGGGGCATCGCCATGGCCCACGCCGGCATCCCGCCTCAGTGGACGCTCGGCCAGGCCCTGAAGCTTGCTGAAGAGGTAGAGCAGGTGCTGCGCGATGATGGCCGCCTGAAGCTGTACCTTGACGGCATGTACGGCAACGAGCCGAACAGGTGGAGCAAGAACCTCAGCGGCATCGAGCGCCTGCGGGTCATCACCAACTACTTCACCCGCATGCGTTTCTGCACCGCCGAGGGCAAACTCGACCTCAAGAGCAAGGAAGGCGTGGGCACCGCCCCCAAAGGCTACAAGCCCTGGTTTGCGCACAAGGACCGCCGCTCTCGCCACGTGAAGATCATCTTCGGCCACTGGGCGGCGCTTGAAGGGCGCGTCGACGCGCCTGACGTCATCGCCCTGGACACCGGCTGCGTATGGGGCGGTGCAATGACCCTGTACAACATCGACAGCGGCGAGTACCACCGCTGCGACTGCGCCGACGACGGCACCCTGCGTCAACCGGCCCAACCCACTACACTGAACGATCAGCCCTGAAGGAAAGCCCTACCCATGAGCGAATTCAAGCGCATCCCTCCCGAACAGGCCCTGGCCCTGCGCGCGCAAGGTGCGGTAGTCGTCGACATTCGCGACTCGCAGGCCTTTGCCGCCGGCCACATTGCCGGTGCCCGGCATCTTGATAACCATTCGGTCGCCGATTTCATCCGTAACGCCGACCTCGATGCCCCGACCCTGGTGGTGTGCTACCACGGCAACTCCAGCCAGAGCGCTGCTGCCTACCTGGTAGGCCAAGGTTTTTCCGACGTGTACAGCGTGGATGGCGGCTTCGAACTGTGGCGCGCCACCTACCCGGCCGAGACCGCCCAAGGCACCGCCGAATAATTTTTTCATTTCTACTGCAGCCCGCGCCCCGTGCGGGCTCGCGGCTTATCTGACGAACGGTCGTTCGCAACTTCTCCGCCCCTCGCCCTTGACCTTGCGGATAACCAACTACTCTTAAGCACAGGCCATCCAAAAAAGGGGAGAGCCGGTACACCGGCGTGCGGGTCATCGGTAGCGTTACAGGGTGTTCTGGGGGGTATACGGCAATCGGCAAACCCGGTTGCATGCCAGCATCAGCTGACTGATCCGGCGTCGTCTCCATGTATCGAGCGAGGTGACGTCATGAGTATTTTTAGCCACTTCCAACAACGTTTCGAGTCTACGCGCCAGGAAGAACTCTCGCTGCAAGAGTACCTCGAACTGTGCAAAGGGGATCGCAGTGCCTACGCATCGGCGGCCGAACGGCTGTTGCTGGCCATAGGTGAGCCAGAACTGATCGACACCTCAACCAACTCCAGGCTGTCGCGAATCTTTTCCAACAAGGTGATCCGTCGCTATCCGGCCTTTGCCGACTTCCATGGCATGGAAGAGTGCATCGACCAGATCGTGTCGTACTTCCGCCATGCCGCCCAAGGCCTGGAAGAGAAGAAACAGATCCTCTATCTGTTGGGCCCGGTAGGCGGCGGCAAGTCGTCGCTGGCCGAGAAACTCAAGCAGCTGATGGAGAAAGTGCCGTTCTATGCCATCAAGGGCTCGCCGGTATTCGAATCGCCCTTGGGCTTGTTCAACGCCACCGAAGATGGGGCCATTCTCGAGGAAGAGTACGGGATCTCACGGCGCTACCTGAACACCATCATGTCGCCCTGGGCCACCAAGCGCCTGCAAGAATTTGGCGGTGACATCTCCAAGTTCAAAGTGGTCAAGCTCTACCCATCCATTCTCAACCAGATTGCCATTGCCAAGACCGAACCCGGCGATGAAAACAACCAGGACATCTCTGCACTGGTGGGCAAGGTCGATATCCGCAAACTCGAGGAGTTTCCGCAGAACGACGCCGACGCCTACAGCTACTCGGGCGCACTGTGCCGGGCCAACCAGGGCCTGATGGAATTCGTCGAGATGTTCAAGGCACCGATCAAGGTCCTGCACCCTCTTCTCACTGCCACCCAGGAAGGCAACTACAACAGTACCGAAGGCTTGGGCGCGATTCCCTACACCGGCATCCTGCTGGCTCACTCCAACGAATCGGAGTGGCACACTTTCCGTAACAACAAGAACAACGAAGCCTTCATCGACCGGATCTACATCGTCAAGGTGCCTTACTGCCTGCGAGTCAGCGATGAGATCAAGATCTACGACAAGCTACTGTTCAACAGCTCCCTGGCGAAGGCCCATTGCGCACCCGACACCCTGAAGATGCTCGCCCAGTTCACCGTGCTGTCGCGCCTCAAGGAGCCGGAGAACTCGAACATCTACTCGAAGATGCGCGTGTACGATGGCGAGAACCTGAAGGATACCGACCCCAAGGCCAAGTCGATCCAGGAATACCGCGACTCGGCAGGCGTCGACGAGGGCATGAACGGCCTGTCGACCCGCTTCGCCTTCAAGATCCTGTCCAAGGTCTTCAACTTCGACCCGCACGAGATTGCGGCCAACCCGGTACACCTGCTGTATGTGCTGGAGCAGCAGATCGAGCAGGAGCAATTCCCTGCCGAGGTGCGCGAACGCTACCTGCGCTACCTCAAGGAATATCTGGCACCGCGCTACATCGAGTTCATCGGCAAGGAAATCCAGACTGCCTACCTTGAGTCCTACAGCGAGTACGGCCAGAACATCTTCGACCGCTACGTGCTGTACGCCGACTTCTGGATCCAGGACCAGGAGTACCGCGACCCGGAAACCGGCGAAATCCTCAACCGTATTGCACTGAACGAAGAGCTGGAAAAGATCGAGAAGCCCGCCGGCATCAGCAATCCGAAGGACTTCCGCAACGAGATCGTCAACTTCGTACTGCGCGCACGCGCCAACAACAACGGCAAGAACCCAAGCTGGCTGAGCTATGAAAAGCTGCGGGTGGTGATCGAGAAGAAAATGTTCTCCAACACCGAAGACCTGCTGCCGGTCATCAGCTTCAACGCCAAGGCCAGCAAAGAGGACCAGAAGAAACACAACGACTTCGTCACCCGGATGGTGGAGCGTGGCTACACCGACAAACAGGTTCGTCTGCTGTCGGAATGGTACCTGCGGGTCAGGAAATCGCAATAAAGCGACAAGCTACACACCGCACGCCCAAGGCTGGCGTTCCAGCCTCGGGCGGCGGCAGCTGTCTTTACGTGCAGCTCGTAGCTTGAAGCGTGCAGCTGTTCCCAGCTACCGGAGGGACCATGAGCTACGTTATAGACCGACGCCTGAACGGCAAGAACAAGAGCACGGTCAACCGCCAGCGCTTCTTGCGGCGGTACCGCGAACATATCAAGAAGGCCGTCGAAGAGGCGGTTAGCCGTCGCTCCATCATGGACATGGAGCATGGCGAGCAGATCAGCATTCCGGGACGGGACATCGACGAACCTGTGCTGCACCATGGTCGCGGCGGCAAACAGACCATCGTGCACCCGGGCAACAAGGAATTCACCGCAGGTGAGCATATCCCCAGACCCCAAGGTGGTGGGGGCGGTGGGGGCCGTGGCAAGGCCGGCAATTCTGGCGAAGGCATGGATGAATTCGTCTTCCAGATAACTCAGGAAGAATTCCTCGAGTTCATGTTCGAGGACCTCGAGCTGCCCAACCTGGTCAAACGCCACCTGACCGGTGCCGATACGTTCAAGACCGTGCGTGCCGGTATCGCCAACGAGGGCAACCCCTCGCGCATCAACATTGTCCGCACCCTGCGCTCGGCTCACGCCCGGCGAATCGCCCTGACCGGCAGCAGCCGCGCGCTGTTGCGCGAAGCGCAAAAAGAGCTGGCCCGACTGAAAGTCGAGGAGCCCGACAACTTTACCGACATCCAGGAAGTCGAGCAGGAAATCGAGCGCCTGAAAGCGCGTATCAACCGCCTGCCCTTCCTCGACACGTTCGACCTGAAGTACAACTTGCTGGTAAAGCAGCCCAACCCAAGCTCGAAGGCGGTAATGTTCTGCCTGATGGACGTGTCCGGTTCGATGACCCAAGCCACCAAGGACATTGCCAAGCGCTTCTTCATCCTGCTGTACCTGTTCCTCAAGCGTAACTATGACCGCATCGAGGTAGTATTCATTCGCCACCACACCAGTGCCCGCGAAGTGGACGAGGAAGAGTTCTTCTACTCCCGGGAAACCGGCGGCACCATCGTTTCCAGTGCGCTCAAGCTGATGCAGGAGATCATGGCCGAACGCTACCCGGCCAGCGACTGGAACATCTACGCCGCCCAGGCCTCCGATGGCGACAACTGGAACGACGACTCGCCCATCTGCCGCGAAATTCTCTCCAAGCAGATCATGCCGCACGTGCAGTACTACACTTACGTCGAGATCACCCCCCGTGAGCATCAGGCGCTGTGGTACGAGTACGAGCGCATCGGCGAAGGGTTCCCCGACACGTTCGCCCAGCAGCAGTTGGTATCGGCCGGCGACATCTACCCGGTCTTCCGTGAACTCTTCCAGCGCAGGTTAGCCACATGACCGCCAGAGCACAGAGACGCCAACCCATTTCCAC
>Ga0302347_1004822_pt1 | contig 10419 bp, 5 predicted proteins | sample PhyWR1_FD_202178 | JGI IMG/M metagenome (GOLD analysis project Ga0302347, IMG submission 202178) | Leaf surface microbial communities from wheat plants in UC Gill Tract Community Farm, Albany, California, United States - DLSL W.R1 (v2)... | ecosystem: Host-associated > Plants > Phyllosphere >...
TACTGCCAGCCGGCACGCTCGAGCGCTTGTATACAGTGGAGCGCCTGTTGGTGACGCCGCGCCTGGAACGTCGCGATCCGGTGAGGGATTTGTGGCTTGGGACCTTGGGGCCTCTGAAGCAGCAGGCTCATGCAACCGTGTGGGATGCGCTGGTTGCCGAACCCGACAGTCATGAACTGTTTGGCCTGCTTGCCAATCTTACGGGAACTGCCGAATTCAGGAAAACGCCAACTGAAATCGGGCGCAGGGTCTGGACCGTGCTACAGGCCTGCCACGACAATACTGCGACACGTATGGCGCTGTTCCACCTGGCTGCGGAACCCACTACCTGCGTTGACAGCGTCGCTACCACGTTCAGCCGTGTCGAAGTACGTATGCATGTTGAACAAGCCATACATGGCGGCGGCCCACTGGTAACGCGCGTTGCCCGCTTGCAATTGGCCAAGCGGCTGTTTCGCGTACACCTGGTTGAAAAAATTGCCCGACGCGATATGGAGGCCCGGTACAACGACGGGCGCTGGGCAAGAGGGGAGCGAGACGAGGAAGAAGTCGAGGTCAATCTTGCCTATCTGAGCCGACTGGCCCAACGCCTGGACCTTTTGGGGCAACCCCGGTACATGCAGTTTGAAAACTTTGCCCAGGTTTCGGCGAGCCAGATCGACGACGCTTACACCGAGGTGCTGCAAACCGAAATGACCGCACAACGTACCATTTTCATCAGTCAGCTAGATTTCTGGGTGGACGTGTTGCGCGCCGAACAGCCTGACGACTTCGATGAGGCTGAGGATCACTACAGCACCCTGATGGCAGCGCTGGAGGAGCATAAGAATGTGCTCTCCAGCGAGCAGTACATGCGTCAAGCCAATAGCCTGCGCGACGAACGTGACCGTGCCTTGGGCAACCTTGCGCGACGGCTGACCGTAGCGGCCATGCAAACCCCCTGAGTGCCTCGGACCGAGGTGGCACGCACTGTGCCACCCCGTTCAACCGCAGGCTTTCCCTCTGCTCGCGTTGCACGGGTGAGCAGACCATGAGCAGCTCCCGACCGCCTTTTCAGGAATTGCCATGACGTACGATCGTCGCCCTTCACGGTCTGTAAATGTTCCCCTTGACGGCCTGCACGATGAATTCATCGGCAGCAGGCTGCCGACCTGGCTCAAGCAAGCCACCCAAAGCCAGATACGCGTACTCCGCGATAGCCTCAACGCGCATCATGCAAGCCAGGCGCGGTTACGCGGTATCACCTTGAAGCTGCAGTCGCCCATGCAGTATGCCGAGCAGCAGTTTGCCAGTTTGTTGAGTGAAACGTTGCCCGAAGGCACGTCGCTCTCGCACCTGGAGTGGCTGCAGGTCTATCCTCGTTTCCCCGCCTCCCCGGGGGGCGTGCTGCCGCTCCCAAGGTATGGACAGAAACGCGAGAACGGGGTGTTGCGCCTGATGCGCAACTTTGCTGAGGGTTCGCGTTTCTATCTGGGAACGGGGTTGGTTGCACCTGGGCAGGAACAGGTCCTTTCGGGGGCGAGCGAAAAACTGGTCGTGGCATGCCGTACGCTGGATGCGGGGCAACGCTATCAGGATGAACTGGCAACGCTGTTCGATACAAAGGCTCAGCGCCTGCTGCGTGATGACAAACGTACCGGCCTGCGATTGGCTGCAGACGTTGCAGTGCTCAAAGGCGAAATCACCGAGCCGGTCAAGGATGCCCTGCATGCCCTGGTAGACAAACCTTCAGAACCACAAACCGCGCAGTTGGCAGCTTACCCCGGGCTGTTCGAAGCGCTGGGTTGCGAGGTTGCCGATGGCATATGGGTACAACTGCGTGACGACAAGGGCACTGCCAAAGGGGGGATACTTTACCTTCCCAGTGACCCCGTACAAGTCTTGCGCTACTTCGATTCCCATACCGCCATCAACCACACCCTGGCAACCCAATTGAGTCATGCGTCATACCGCCAGGCATTTGCCCAACTGATTGGCCTGGAGCAGCGAGCGGCGTTCATGGGTACGTTGAAGGCGCGCCTCGCGGATGAGCAAACCGACCTGGCCCTGGAAGGCAGGGTGCAGCACGATGATGTGTTCGAGGCGCTGGCCGTGCAGCAGATAGAACGCCTGAAGGAGAACGGCAAGCTGCTGCTGGTCACTACTGCCGATGCAGACAGCGCCGCAGTGCGTGAGCGACATGAAGCCTGGCAGCGTGCAGGGCTCGAGGTACTCAACTTTGCGGGTTTGTTCATTCCGCTGGTCGGGGGGCTGCTGCTCGGGCAACTGGTGGCCCAGACCCTGGGCGAGGTTTTCGAGGGCGCGGTGGACTGGTCCAGAGGGCATCAACATGAGGCGCTGGAGCACATGCTTGGGGTGGCCGAGACCCTCGCGAGCACTGCTTTGACAGTGGCTGGCGTCGCCTTGGCACGCAGCGCATTCGTCACTGCGCTGGAGCCGGTGCGGCTCGCCAATGGCGCCGGGCGTCTGTGGTCAAGCGACCTGGAGCCCTATATCTGTACGCCTGACAAGATGGCTTTGCGCGAGGATGGCACCTACGGGGATGGCGAGCACCGCTGGATCAAGGCGGGTGGGTGCTTCTACGAAGTTCATCGTCCCGACCCTGAAGGCCCTTGGCGCCTTCTTCACCCAGGAAGGGCGGACGCCTATGGGCCGATTGTGCTGCACAATGGCGAACGCTGCTGGCGCTTGATGCTCGAAGCACCACAACAGTGGGACGACAGCGCGAAGATGCTCGAGACCCTATGGCCACACAACCCGCCTGTCGATAACGCAGACGCGCAGCGGATCATGCGCATGGCGGGCATCGATCAGGACGAACTGCGCGGCCTGCTTATGGAAAACAGGCGGGCGCCGACCAGTTTGCGCGAAGCCCTGAAGGCCTTTGATGCCAATGCACGGGTTGACAGTTTCTTCAGTCGCCTGGCGCTGGACATTGCCTCGGACGAGGATCTGGAGCTGTTTCAATGGTGTGAAAACCAGCCAGGGGTGGGACACGGGCGCACCAACGTGCTTGCCAGCAGGCGGCAACTGAGTGACTCCATGTTCAGCCATCTGACTCGCCAGCCTGTTTCCACGCAACCGTTACTAAAACCGCTGATGGCGCTGGGGCTTCCTGAACCCTATGCCTGTGATCTGGCCGAGGTCGCCAGCAACCAGGCACTCCAGCAGTTCCTGGACAGCGGCCAGCTGCCGCTGGCCTTGGCGGAAAAAGCCAGGTCTCTGCGGGCGCTAGCCAAGGTGAGCAAGGCGCTGACCGGTATTTATGTGCCCAGTGCGTATTGCGACGAAACGGGAATGCTGGTTCTAGCCCTGCTCGATGGCGAAAGTACCGATTCGTTTAGCTTGTCGCTGAAGAAAAGTGTGGCGGACGCTGCAACGTTGAAATCCATCGGGGCTGCCGGGCAAGTTGCCGACCTTCGAGTGCTGGTGCGACAGCGAGGGGTCTTCAACCTGTATGACGGGCAAGGCAGGGCACTTGCAACCAACCCTCCGGCTTCGCCGGATATTTTTGACGCAGTGCTGGCGGCACTCGATTCGCGCGACATGCTGCACGAAGTGGGCTTGACCACTGGCGCCACGGCGCAGCAGCTGCGCGAGAAGCTTGTGGCCCGCCTGGGCACCCACGAAGAAATCGCGCGGCTGCTGGGCTGGGCAGCACAAGACCGCTGGTTCAACCCAGGGCAACGGCTACCGGATGGCCGAGTCGGTTATCCGCTCAGCGACCGCCCTGCGCTACCCGTGACACCCAGGGAGCAGCTGCGGGCCGGCTTGATCAGGTTTTTCCCTGGCCTTGCCGGGTCGATAGAACAGCAGGTGGACCGATGGCTGTTGCAACAGATTCCGGTTGCCGAGGTACTCATGGCGCTGGAAGACGACCTGACGCAGTTGACCCGGTCAATAGACCGCTGGGTGTCGGCTGACCTGAGCGACCAGTCGCGCAGGCGGCGCTTGATCGGGGAAAGGTTGCTGCGTGCCTGGCAAGGCTCGGGTGATCAGCTCTCGGTCGGTTCCAGCGGCCAACACCCGGGGCTGCGGTTGCATTTGAGTGACCTGTCAGCCGGCACACTCCCCGAGCTACCTGGGCACATCGAGTTCTACCATGTAACCGCGCTGGTGTTGAAAGGCGCCACGTTGCGTGAAATTGCAAACGGCTTCTTGCAGTCTTTCACCTATCTTCAGGAGTTGGACCTTAGCGACAACCAGTTGCTGCGTTGCCCTCGTGAACTGAGTTACCTGACCAATCTGCGCCGGCTGCGTCTGGGGCATAACCAGATTCGACTGGACGCCCAAAGCCTGGACGCCTTGAACGGGCTGCCCCGGCTCAGCCATCTGGACCTGAGCCACAACAGCCCACTCGGCGCGTATGGGATGCGCTTCCATCTGCTGCCCCAACTGGTGGAGCTGAACCTGCGCCGCTGCGGCCTCAGCGAGTGGCCCAAGGGTCTGGAACTGTGCGGTTTTCTGGAAAAGGCAGACCTGCGGGACAATTTTCTGCAAGGTGTCCCCACAAACATACTTGCGATGCCACTGGAGTTCCGCAAGAACCTCCTGGTCAGTGGCAATCGCCTGACAATGACAGACTTCGGCAAGCTCAATGCACTGGACACGTTACTGGAGGAACCTCACGCCGAGGTTGGCCGAGGCTGGTGGGTAGACAGCGACTCCGCGAGCCCTGAGCGTGGGAGGCTGTGGGATCGCTTGAACGCTGATACAGAAAATGATCGGTTTTTCGATATGCTGGATCTCTTGCAGGAGCTGTCCGATTTCAGTTGGCCGAAATCCCAGTTGGTCTCCATGACCTGGAAGTTCATGGCAACCATGGACAGCGACCCGGAGTTTGCCGCAAAGGTACAAAGAGCTGCCGAATCTGCGGGCCTGGATAAGCCCGGCGTGCTGGACATGTACAGCAACACGCTGCAGCTTCAAGCGCAACACGATGCGGTGGCCGATTTACGGCTACACAAAGGCCCAGGGCTACTGGCGTTGGGCCGCGCCCTGCAACGCCTCGATAGTCTGAGTACATACGTGAGCGAGGAGCGGCTAAGGCTTGCTGAAACGGTCGAGCCTCAGGTATTGGCGTCACTTGGCTTGCGTTACAGGACGCGCTTGCGAGCCAGGCTCAAGTTGCCTTTCCAGCCCGCCCGGCTGCCGCCCGATCCCAACGTGATACCGCTGACGGGACTACGGCTGCAGTTGGCTGAGGACTTTGTGCGCCAGGCTGAACAGCTTGACCCGCTGACAGCAAGCCTGTGCAGGCGCGCATTCTGGCAGCGCTTTCTTGAACATAATTTTGCCCAACCCTTCAACAATCTGGATCAGCTCGCAGCCGAGCAGCGTTCGGTGCTGTCAGGCCGGCGAGCTGAACTGAGCGAAGCGCAATACCTGGACGAGGTACGTGTACTGGATGTGCAATTGCAGGTTGACCGGGTAGCCTTGCAACGTCAATTGACCCGAAATTACCTGATAAGCATGGACCGTGCCCTGGGCTGAGGAGGGCAGCGGCCAAACCAGTCATCCAGTTTGACAATTTTGGCCATTGCCGCAATGCCCGTGCGGCGCGAACATCGTCGGACCACTCCAAAAACAAGAAACCAGGAGTCCGACGATGCGCGATTACGCCGAGGCCGCTCGAGCGTTCGATCATGCCCAGGCCGCCAATGCGGCGCTGCATGGTCACCTAGATGCCCTCAATGCCTGTGTCGAATGCTGTGACCGCCATGCCGGTGGGGGCAAGCCGGCGCTGGTATATGAAGACCGGGACGGCAACAGTGCCTGTTACAGCTTCGATCAACTCAAGGTCGATGCGGCTCGCTTTGCCAATGTGCTCAAGGCGCAGGGCGTGGGCCCCGGCGAGCGTGTCGCCGGGTTGATGCCGCGTACGCCCGAGCTGCTTGTCACCATCCTCGCCACATGGCGCCTTGGGGCGGTGTACCAGCCACTGTTCACGGCGTTCGGGCCCAAGGCCATCGAACACCGCCTGGAGCAGTCGCACGCCCGGGTGGTCGTCACCGACAGCAATAACCGCAGCAAACTGGACGACGTGCATGCCTGCCCGACTGTTATCACGGTCAAGGCGCGCAGCGGCGAGCTGGATTTCGAGCAGTGCCTGCGCAGCGCCTCGGACGAATGCGAGCCTGTCATGCGTTCGGGCAACGACCCGTTCCTGCTGATGTTCACTTCCGGCACCACCGGCCCGGCCAAGCCGCTTGAAGTACCGTTGCGCGCTATTGTCGCCTTCCAGGGCTACATGCGTGACGCCATCGATCTGCGGCCTGAAGACAACTACTGGAACCTGGCCGACCCGGGTTGGGCCTATGGCCTTTACTATGCCGTTACCGGCCCGCTGTCGCTGGGCCACGCCACCACCTTCTACGATGGCCCGTTCAGCGTCGAAAGCTGCGCCCGGGTAATCGACAAGCTTGGCATCACCAACCTGGCCGGCTCGCCCACCGCGTATCGCCTGCTGATCGCGGCCGGCAAAGACTTTGCCGCGCCGGTCAAGGGCCGCCTGCGGGTGGTCAGCAGTGCGGGCGAGCCGCTCAACCCGGAAGTGATCCGCTGGTTCGCCGATGAGCTGGGTGTGACCATTCATGATCACTATGGCCAGACCGAACTGGGTATGGTGCTGTGCAACCACCATGGTTTGCAGCACCCGGTGCATCTGGGCTCTGCCGGCTTTGCCATTCCCGGCCACCGCATCGTCGTGCTGGACGAGCAGGGCAGAGAACTGCCTGCCGGCCAGCCGGGCATTCTCGCCGTTGATCGCGAGCAGTCGCCGTTGTGCTGGTTCGGCGGCTACCACGGTTTGCCGACCAAGGCCTTCGTCGGCAAGTACTACCTCAGCGGTGACACCGTCGAGCTTAACCACGACGGCAGCATCAGCTTCGTCGGGCGCAGCGACGATGTGATCACCACCTCGGGCTACCGGGTTGGCCCGTTCGATGTGGAGAGCGCGCTGATCGAGCACCCGGCGGTAGTCGAAGCAGCGGTGATCGGCAAGCCAGACCCGGACCGCACCGAGCTGATCAAGGCCTTCGTGGTGCTGGCCAGCGGGTTTGCAGGCAGCGCCGAGCTGGAAGAAACCCTGCGTCAGCACGTGCGCCAGCGTTTGTACGCCCACGCCTACCCCAGAGAAATCGAATTCGTCAGCGAGCTGCCCAAGACCCCGAGCGGCAAGCTGCAACGCTTCATCCTGCGCAATCAGGAAGTCGCCAAACAACAAGCGCAGCAGGCCACCCCTGCCAGCGCCTGAAAGGAAACCGATCATGCAAATAGCTAACAAGCATTTCATCGTCAGCGGCGCTGCATCCGGGCTGGGTGCTGCCACCGCGCAGATGCTGGTCGAAGCTGGCGCCAAGGTCATGCTGGTCGACCTCAATGCCCAGGCCGTCGAGGCCAAGGCTCGCGAGCTGGGTGACAACGCCCGCTTCGCGGTGGCCGACATCAGTGACGAGCAGGCTGCCCAGGCGGCGGTGGATGCGACCGTGAACGCCTTTGGCAGCATTCACGGGCTGGTCAACTGCGCCGGCATCGTCGGTGCCGAGAAGGTGTTGGGCAAGCAAGGGCCGCATGGCCTGGCCAGCTTTTCCAAGGTCATCAACGTCAACCTGATCGGCAGCTTCAACCTGCTGCGCCTGGCCGCTTCGGCCATGGCCGAAGGGCAGCCCGAGGAGGGCGGGGAACGTGGCGTGATCATCAACACCGCGTCCATCGCCGCCTATGATGGCCAGATCGGCCAGGCCGCCTACGCAGCCTCCAAGGGCGCCATCGCCAGCCTGACCTTGCCGGCCGCGCGTGAGCTGGCGCGTTTTGGCATCCGTGTGATGACTATCGCCCCGGGCATCTTCGAAACCCCGATGATGGCCGGCATGAGCGATGAAGTGCGCGCTTCGCTGGCCGCCGGGGTGCCGTTCCCGCCGCGCCTGGGTCGCCCGCAGGAATACGCCGCACTCGCCCGTCATATCATCGAGAACAGCATGCTCAACGGTGAGGTGATCCGCCTCGACGGTGCGCTGCGCATGGCTGCCAAGTAAGGAGAACCCTCATGACCCTCGCCAACGACCCGGTCGTCATCGTCAGCGCCGTGCGCACGCCCATGGGCGGCCTGCAGGGCGACCTCAAGAGCCTGACTGCACCACAGCTGGGCAGCGCGGCCATTCGTGGCGCCGTGGAACGCGCCGGCATCGATGCCGCCAGCGTCGAACAGGTGCTGTTCGGCTGCGTACTCCCTGCCGGCCAGGGCCAGGCCCCGGCGCGCCAGGCCGCGCTGGGCGCCGGGCTGGACAAGCACACCACCTGCACCACCCTGAACAAGATGTGTGGCTCGGGCATGCAGGCCGCGATCATGGCCCATGACCTGCTGCTGGCCGGCACGGCCGACGTGGTGGTGGCTGGCGGTATGGAGAGCATGACCAATGCCCCCTACCTGCTGGACAAGGCCCGTGGCGGCTACCGCATGGGCCACGGCAAAATCATCGACCACATGTTCATGGACGGCCTGGAAGACGCCTATGACAAAGGCCGCCTGATGGGCACTTTTGCCGAGGACTGCGCACAGGCCGACGCCTTCAGCCGCGAAGCCCAGGACCAGTTCGCGATTACCTCGCTGACCCGCGCCCAGCAGGCCATCAGCAGCGGCCGTTTTGCCGCCGAGATCGTGCCGGTTGAGGTTACTGAAGGCAAAGAGAAACGCACCATCAAGGATGACGAGCAACCGCCAAAGGCACGCCTGGACAAAATCCCGCAGCTTAAACCGGCCTTCCGTGAAGGCGGCACTGTGACGGCCGCCAACTCCAGCTCGATTTCCGACGGTGCCGCGGCGCTGGTGCTGATGCGCCGCTCTGAAGCCGACAAGCGCGGCCTCAAGCCGCTGGCGGTGATCCACGGCCACGCGGCCTTCGCCGACACCCCGGCGCTGTTCCCGACCGCACCGATCGGTGCCATCGACAAGCTGTTGAAACGCACCGGCTGGAACCTCGCCGAGGTCGACCTGTTCGAGATCAACGAGGCCTTCGCCGTTGTCACCCTGGCGGCCATGAAGCACCTCGACCTGCCGCACGACAAGGTCAATATCCATGGCGGTGCCTGTGCGCTGGGCCACCCGATCGGTGCCTCGGGCGCGCGCATCCTGGTGACCCTGCTCTCGGCCCTGCGCCAGAACAACCTGCGCCGTGGCGTGGCGGCCATCTGCATCGGCGGTGGCGAGGCCACGGCCATGGCTGTCGAATGCCTGTACTGAGGTGAACCATGCTGGTAACTGACGAGCAACAACAGATCGCCGATGCGGTACGCGGCTTTGCCCAGGAGCGTCTCAAACCCTTTGCCGAACAGTGGGACAAGGAGCACCGCTTCCCCAAGGAGGCCATCGCCGAGATGGCCGAGTTGGGGCTGTTCGGCATGCTGGTGCCGGAGCAGTGGGGCGGTAGCGACACCGGGTATGTGGCCTACGCCATGGCCCTGGAAGAAATCGCCGCCGGTGACGGCGCCTGCTCGACAATCATGAGCGTGCACAACTCGGTGGGCTGCGTGCCCATCCTGCGGTTCGGCACCGAGCAGCAGAAAGAGCGGTTTCTCACGCCGCTGGCCAGCGGCGCCATGCTCGGCGCCTTCGCCCTGACCGAACCGCAGGCCGGCTCCGATGCCAGCAGCCTGAAGGCCCGCGCGCGCCTGGATGGCGACCACTATGTGCTCAACGGCAGCAAGCAATTCATTACTTCGGGGCAGAACGCCGGGGTGGTGATCGTGTTCGCCGTGACCGACCCCGATGCAGGCAAGCGCGGCATCAGTGCCTTTATCGTGCCGACGGATTCGCCGGGCTATCAAGTGGCACGTGTCGAAGACAAGCTTGGCCAACACGCCTCCGACACCTGCCAGATCGTCTTCGATAACGTGCGCGTCCCGGTCGCCAACCGCCTGGGCGGCGAAGGCGAAGGCTACAAGATCGCCCTGGCCAACCTCGAAGGCGGGCGGATCGGTATCGCTTCGCAGGCGGTGGGCATGGCCCGTGCGGCGTTCGAGGTGGCCCGTGACTATGCCAACGAGCGGCAGAGCTTTGGCAAGACCTTGATCGAGCACCAGGCAGTGGCCTTCCGCCTGGCCGACATGGCGACGAAAATTGCCGTGGCCCGGCAGATGGTGTTGCACGCCGCCGCGCTGCGCGATGCCGGGCGGCCGGCGCTGGTGGAAGCGTCGATGGCCAAGCTGTTTGCCTCGGAAATGGCCGAAAAGGTCTGTTCGGATGCCTTGCAGACCCTCGGCGGTTATGGCTATCTGAGCGACTTCCCGCTGGAGCGGATCTACCGCGACGTCCGGGTTTGCCAAATATACGAAGGCACCAGCGACATTCAGCGCATGGTTATTGCGCGCAATCTTTGAAGGAGCAGACTGCATGGCATTCGAAACCATCCTGTTGGACAT
>Ga0302347_1004824_pt1 | contig 10415 bp, 7 predicted proteins | sample PhyWR1_FD_202178 | JGI IMG/M metagenome (GOLD analysis project Ga0302347, IMG submission 202178) | Leaf surface microbial communities from wheat plants in UC Gill Tract Community Farm, Albany, California, United States - DLSL W.R1 (v2)... | ecosystem: Host-associated > Plants > Phyllosphere >...
AACCGCGCATGGACCTGCCTGAATAACGGTACAAGGCATGTTTTTGCCGTTCTCGTCAAACAGAGATGTCATCCCGATTTTTTTTCCAATAATACCTGACATTATTTATATATATCTATTATATTAAAACTTACATTTTAATGGTCTTCGTCATTTACTATGTTTGAAATAGGCAGACTCCTTCCCTAAAATGAGTGTGCAAATGTAAGAATATTTTTTATATTGGCAAATTATTATTCGGAAATTATTTGATAATTTGTGAGTTACGTATTTTGCAAAAAATTTAATTTCGATAGCATGATCTAAACATTCGATTTATAATTGCTCATTTTTTTCCTGATATTTATTTTTATGTTTTTTCTCTGCCGCATCTATGGAATAGCATTTGTGAATATTCTCTGCCTGTTTGGATAATTCTGCGATTTTTACAAAGTAATCGTGAAGCTGATCCAATTCTTTTTCCGTCAGGTCTTCTATATCTACCATCCTGTTGCTCGCCTGTTTGCTGGCAGCGATCAGTTCATTTAATTTCAACTGAATGGCTTTTCCATCTTTATTCTGTGCTTTTTGGATGAGGAAAACCATCAGGAATGTAATAATTGTTGTCCCGGTATTGATCACAAGTTGCCAGGTTTCTGAGTAATTGAACACGGGACCGCTGACCGCCCATAGGATCACGATGAGAACTGCGCCGATAAATGCGTAAGAACTCCCCGTAAAAGTTGTTGCCCAGTTTGAGAATTTCTCGAAAAGATTTTTATTATTCATTTTTTATTTTCAAAGTTAATTAATTCCAGAAAAGAAAAAGACCTCCAACGTGGGAGGCCTTAATTATATATAGTGTATATTCAGAATGATTATTCTTTTACAAATTTAGTTTTAACAACAGTTCCGTTATCATCTATATTGATAAAGTAAACACCTTTGGTTAATTTGTTCACCAAAACTTTACCTGTCGACAAAGTTCCTTTGGAAACAATTTGTCCAGCCGTGTTGAAGATCTCGTAAGATGAAGCTGTAGAAATATTAGAAACACCCAACACATCTTTCACAGGATTAGGATAGACCTGAACAGATTTTGCATTGTTAACATCAGAAACTGCCAAAGTTGCAACCGAAGCTGCTTTCACAGCGTAAAACACATTCCCTATAGCAGAAACTCTGATATGTCCAGATTTACCCGACAAAGAAGAAGGCACTGCTACACTAGCTGACCCTGAGTTAGGAACAGATTCCGCCAAAGTAGTCCAAGTTACACCATTGTCTGATGTGAAATCGATCTTAACATTCGCTACGTTATATGGTGAAGCTGTTGTTCCTGATACCACCCAAGTAATCGTTGAGTCAGAACCAGCGGACAAAGAAGTAGTGCTCACAGTAAATGCCGCTGCAGAACCCACAGTTACCACTTGGTTTGCAAAAGCAGTTTGTGGATTAGTTGCATTTAAATCTCTAACAGTAATTCTAAATACCGTTGATCTTGCTACCGAAGAAGTTGACTCCCAAATTGACAGATTTTTCACAGCTCCACCCAATACCGTTGCAAGAGTTGGAAAATATCTTGTTGGTGATGACACAGGGGCCAGTGAACGAAACATAGCTCCTGAAGCTGTTGCTCCCAAAACATGGCCACTTCCGTAAGATGTGTTATTACTAATCCCTGCACCAGTCCCCCAAGGCTCCCCAATTGCAGAAACCGAGCTGTTTACTTGTTCCCAGCAATAGGTCATAGCATCCCCATCGGGATCCGTAGCCGTAGCGGTCAATGCAAAAGCCGTATTCAATGGAATTGTATAAGTAGGCATTGTCGCAATTACCGGAGGACTATTGGTGATAGCTGTTTCTATATCACAAGTTTTAGATGAAAGTGCCAAATTCGTCTGTATATTTGAGATGCTACCTACATGGAAATAGGCATCTGAATGTGCCTGAACATCCAGATCCGTTCCCGTGATACCCGCATAGCCCATTATTGTAGACCCTGAACCTGGTTCATAATTAACACCTGTCCCTTCATACCAGCTGTATGTATGGTAAGCACCAAGCTGATGTCCCAATTCGTGAGCTACATAATCTATATCAAAACTATCTCCGGAAGGCGGATATGTTGTAGAAGCATTTTTAGTTCCTGTAGCAGGAGAAGTAATTCCCGCTCCCTTGTAGGTATCTGTAGCAGTTCCATTTCCGATTGCAAGCGTATTGCTGCAAACACAACCAATACAACCAGCATTCCCGCCACCACCGGAAGCACCAAACAAATGCCCGATATCAAAATTAGCATCACCCACAACAGAATGCAAAGTATTCATCAATTGGCTATTCCAGGCATCTGGAGGAGACGAAGCACTAGTTACAGTAGAATAAGGATCCGCCGTGACCGTCCCATAATACAATAATGACGGATAATTTTGCATGATCAGATGAAGACCCAACTCTTTTTCAAACACACCATTCACTCTTGTCAAAGTGGCATTGACCTGCGCCAAAGCACCAGCAGTTGTCCCACCAAAGAAGTTACCATATTCTGCCGTAGTGGACATTGCCAAACGTAATGTTCTGTATTTTTTATCAGAACTTCTTTGTGTAAACATGGGACTACTTACATAGTCACTCCCTTGCTGGATCAATTGGCTCATATCTGCACGTCCCGGCTCTTTTGTAGAACAAAAAACACCGTTCGCTTCTGATTTGCCCGTTTTGTAATGGACACCATATACTGTTTTGTCTGTATTGGCGGGCTCAATAAATTCTGAAACGCCATTTCTGAACACCATAGACTGAAAATCATTTGGAGCTACACTAAATCTAACTGTAACAGCAGGATCAGAAACACTCACTCCATAGTAGGATCCAAGTTGATATTTGGCAGCCAGCTCGTCCACCATTACAGGAAAACTGAAAACCTTGAATCTCTCAGTTTTCCCATCTATTGTCGGGATACTGATCTCAACGCCTTCATTTCCTTCTTTCATCCTTTGAGCCGATGACAATTGATTTTGCAATTGAACCAGATCCAAAGTGTAATAAGACTTATCATCCGCAGTTGCTCTGAGCTTACTGCCATGCATTTCTGTTTTGCGCCACTGTGCACTTATCATGGGAAGTGTTGCAGCGAACAACAAAGTGACTAAAATTTTCTTCATATTTTTAAAATTAAGGCGACAAATGTAATATTTTATTGCGATTAATTCATTGATTTAAAAATAATAATAAAATATTAACAATTAGATTTAATTTATCTATCCGATAGGTCATTTTTGATAAATTTATTAAATAATTATTTTAAGTTTTTTTTAAGGTCTCTTAATTTTATTAACACTGGATAATGGTCAACAAAAATCCCCGATCTTTTGAAAGGGGATTGATATTTTAGATGGTAAGCCTCCTCAAAAATCTGAGGTTTCTTTTTTCTTAGAAGTAATGTCTCTAAGACAATAGTTTATGATCTATTTATTGTACTCAAAAAAGTCTGTGCTGGTACTATTAAGTTGATTGCTTGCATTATACTGATTGGTAATGATCTGGGTTGGATAACCGGCAGCTGAATAGGTAATTGTATTAACATTTTTATATTTTGAAACACTGCTTCCTACAGGTGTATTTGTATGATTTTTGGTCAACAGATTATTTCTACCTACTGTGTTTTCGTCACCGTCAAAAGTATATACCATAATTTTATCAAATCCCAGAATGTTTTTATATGCGGTATTTTTATCGTCGTAAGTGTATGTTGCAGAAATCTTACCTCTTAAAGTACCATTATTATAATAATTCATCTCCTCAGAAACAACATTTCCGTTGTTCAGAGTATAAGTTATCACATCTTTGTATACAACCGGAGAACCCTGAGATGTGGAAGTCCGGGTTACAGTCGCATTGACGGTATTTGTACTGGGATAAGAATAGATACTTGTTTCAGTGACATTGCCTTCTACAAATACAACTTTTGTAAGTTTATCATTGCTGTAAGTGAAGTCTGTAGTTGCTTCTTTTGCTCCTGCAGCATCGTAATCAATCATTCTGGTAATAAGATCCCCGGTATACTCACAAACTACTTTATAATCTACCCAGTTTATTTCTGAGACCTTGTTTCCATTATACTTGAAAGTCCCAGTATCATCGCTGTTGGAAAGCTTGGTGGGCAAAACTGGTATTTCTACCACTGGATCTGTAGGGATATTCTCATCGTCGCTTGAGCTACAGCTGATTGCAAATAACACTATACTAAGGCCTAAAATCAATTTTTTCATAATTGTATTTTTTGTTATAAAATTTCGCCAAAAGTATGGAAATTTTTGATGCCCGAGTGAAATAATTTGCTTGTAATAATGATTATGAAAAAACATAATAAACGTCACAAGTTGGTGGAAGTTTTGACTCGTGCTAACTTAAAACGAGCAAGGAGACAAATATTTTACACCATTGAAAAACACAACATTGTCATTCCGGAGGAATCTAAACAAAGTCAATCTAAACTGCTGAGATCCCTGCGGAATAACAAAGTGGATGTTTTAGTCTTGATAACTGGCAGAGATCTGTAGCCCTTTATAATATTACTTTACTGTCCTCCCATCGCCCTCAGTTCCTCCAAACTTTTGTCTTTGTAGAAATCTTTGGGATTCACCAATGGTGCCTGCAAATCCTGGATATTGTTGAGTTGATGTCCTACCGAAGGTTGCAAGTCGCGTCGGGCGAAAAGGTCGTTGGGTGTGCAGTCCAGATGTTGGCAGAGCGCAGTCAGCTGGCGGAAGTTGATCTGGACCGCCTCGCCATTCAGCATTTTCTGCGCAGATTTCCCACTGATACCCGCCTTTGTAATAAAAGCATAAGTAAATGTGATTTGGCAAAGTGTCAGTATTGGTGCGAGATGTAGAACCAAGCTACTTTGGGAAGGCCTTAGATTCCCCCGCTTTTTTCTAAGCATATCAAATTGTGTTTTTATTGAAGTAAATTATACACAAATTCGAGCATTATAACATGACAGACCACCGGATTAGTGTTACAGATTAGCCGACTAGTGTTACAGATTAGCAGAGTGGTAATATAGATGGCTTTCTCAATTTTAAGAGTTAGATAGCCTGAAAGGTAGCTTGGAATGTTGAGTCTAAAGCCTTGGAAAGTCTTACTGCTAATAGAACAAGAGTTCGGGCGGAAAAAAGCGCCGTAGGTGCGACCTATAATGCAGAAGATTAGCAGGACGCATCTAAGGCGCTTGTTTGGAAACTACCTTCGCTATTAACAGTTTGCCTCTATGAGGTTGTGCTATTGTATGTTTCGGCTGGTGCCGGTATCTCGCTCGCATCTTTTTTATGCACGAATGAGATGCTCGCGCCAGCTGAGGGAATCTGATTATTACCATGTATAAGTTTGCTTATTTTTTTATTTGTCTATACAATTCAGTTGTAACTGTTTCTGAAATACCAATTTCCAATTGTCCATCTTGTTTTACATCTATAAAAACATCTCCTGTATCTGAATTACCTTTACGACATACTAATGAAGGAGTTAGAACTTCACCATTTGGCAAATCCAAAATAAAAGTATTTAAAACCACCTCTTCATTAAATTCAACCGCTTTAGGAAAAACACTCATATCCACATTATCCTTATCCAAATCAATTGGAAGAACTGCCAATCTTTCGTATTTTCCACTATTGAATGAATTTATCAGTAATATATTATTGAAATATTTATATCCTAATACCAGAAAGGGTTGTACGTCTAATTCATTAGTCACATCGTTAATTTTACCTCTCCAAATTATATATGTTAATTCGTCCATCTTGTAAAATGATTCTTTCTCTGCATTAAAAGATATTAACTCAAACCCAGCACCCCAATATTTTTTAATTGTTTCCAAAGAGAAACTTTCAGTAGCCAACAATCCTGATATTAAAGATAAACTAGCTGAAAGTGCTTGAAATTCGATATCAAGTTCACCGTAACCGATGATGTTATTATACCTTTTTGATTCTATAATAAAATCGGATGATCCAGAACCTACAGCATGAATTTCACCAAAAAGATCACTATTATGTGACTTCCAAGACTCTCCAACAGTTAAAACGTTCATCAAAAATTTTTCTTGCTTTTTTTCATAAAATAAGAATAAATATTCCGTGCCAGTATATTCATTCTGATCATATTCACTTAAAAACATTCCTAAGTTATATTTGTTACAATCTTTTTCTTTAAAATATTCTTTTACAGATTCTATAAAGTACATATTTTTAAAGTAGTCACCCGCTATTGCAACTACTAAATTATTTTTAATGATGTAAGTTTTCTGAATGAGTTTTAGTGGGTATGCTTTAGCATCTTTTGGTAAGTATTCTTCAATTCCTTGTAAAAAAGTTGGGAGTATAAAGTCCTCATTAAATTTTGAAGAGCTTGTTAATAAATCTCCTATTACTACAGGATAAGAAAAATTAGAAATGGAAGCTATTAAGGTCATATTTTTTATGTATTTAATTTTTGAAAGGTAAATTTTAATACGAAAATAAAATTTATTTCTTCACTAAAATAGTTATTTATTACAATTAACAATTAAACACCAACTAAATTTTACTTCTCAACAATAAATTTAAAATATCCATTATTAATATTCAATTTTTATCCATTATTAATTATGAATTTAAAATCAGAAAACAGATTAGTTTATTATTAACAATAATACAATTAAAACAATATTTTAATTAAAAAAAATTAATATAATTACAAAATTGGATTCATGTTTTTTTATACATTTGATTAATCAACAATTTTTAAAAAAAAACATTTATTACACGAGAAGAAGAAGAATCTTATTTTGCAATGGCTCTGAAAACCAAGAATTTCTATGCTCGTAACACTGCCGCAATGGCATCCGTCCCTGCTCTGGCAGGATTGTACACTCAACTTTCTACGCTTATTACTACGCTTATCTCTGCGGACACCGGCAGTCGCGCAGACCTGACGGGTTTTTCGCTGGACAAGGCCGCAAAACGCAGTACTGTAGAAACGCTTGCCCTCAAAATAAGCAATGCAGTGGCCTCTCTTGCCGCTATCAACGGAGATTTAATTTTAAAGAAGCGCACCGATTTTGCCAGCAGCAGTTGGTACAGCATCAGCGAGGAAGAACTGGTAACCCAAGCTACCATCATTCGGGATTTGGGACAGGCCAACTCCACGGCTATGGCGCCTTATGGTGCAGCAACGGCAGATGTGACCGCACTTTCTACAGCCCTTACTACTTTCATAGATGTGATCACCAATCCGACCCTGGCACTCGACCAAAGAAAAAATGACAACAGAAGAATCCCGGAAATTATAGACCAAATCCGCACGCTGTTTGAGGATAAGCTGGATGTGGTGATGCGCAGTTATGAGCTGAGCAATGCGTCTCTCTACAATCTGTACAATAGTGCGAGAGCCATAGAAATCAACGGAAGCACCAGTAAACCGACAGTCATCAAAGATATTTTGCCAGGAACTTTGGTTTCCATCTATCACTCAGCCGCTTATGAAGCTAATACTTTTTACACGCTTCAGAATATGGGCGACCAAGCAGTGACCTTCAGCCTTAGTGCTGCTGAAACTGTGGAAGGTACTGAGCCGGTTTTACGATCTGGCGGAGAAACACGCTCCCGACTGGCGGAGATTTTGCTCCTGCCGGCAATTATCTTATTGTGAAAAATCCCGGAACACTTGCCGCCAATGTGAAACTTTGGGTAGAGTAATCTCATTTTCAAATAATTGATAATAAAAAAAAAGCCGCTTCAAAAATTCTGAAGCGGCTTTGGTTTAAATAAATATTAGGTTATATTATTGTTTAACGAATTTGGTTTTCACAACCGTTCCGTTATCATCAATATTGATAAAGTAAACACCTTTTACCAGGTTATTCACTGATACTTTTCCTGTAGCCAAAGTTCCTCTGGAAACAACCTGACCAGCTGCATTGAAGATCTCGTAAGATGATGCTGCAGAAACGTTAGAAACATTCAGAACATCTTTTACCGGGTTAGGGAAAACCTGTACAGATTTTTTGTTAACATCATTAACAGCTAATTGGGTTTTAGTAATTGTAAAATTAGCATCAGAAACATCAAAGAAGATATTCCCGTTAGCTTTTACCATAATTCTTGCTGTTGTTGTATCCAAATTTGGAATAATAACAGATTCTGAACCATCATTAGGTACTGATGTTGCCAAAGCAGACCAACTAGTTCCGCCATCTGTAGAGATCAGAATATCAACATTAGCGCAATTTACCGGAGCAGCTGTTGTAGAAGCTACATCCCAAGTTATGGTTTGTGTACTGGCACCCGCATAAGTCACGGCAGTATTAGGAACCGTTACTTTGAACGGACCAGAAGCCGCATTGACCGTCACTTTCATATCATCATAACCATTGGCACCTCCTCCTGTCTTATTATCTCTTACAGTCAGTCTGAAATTAAGCGTTCTTGCTACGCTTGGAAGATATTCTACATTTAGCTCTGTAGCAGCAGTGAATTGCGCACCAGCTAAAACAGTTGTCATATTTGGGAAATATCTAGATGGCGAAGTTGTCGGCAAATAAGATCTGAAATTTACGCCTGACGTTTTTGTCGCAGTTGGATTCGTAGTTGATGAGCTTTGAAGATCAAATTGCTCCCAATCATAAGTAAGCGCATCACCATTGGCATCTGTAGCAGAACCTGTCAGCACAAAAGGTGTGCTTTTAGGAATTGTATAATCTGCACCAGCGTTTGCCACTGGACTAGCATTACCGGTAGCTGTATTCACACCGCAGTTGCCTGCTGTACTTTTCATATAATTTGTAATATCTCTGATAGACGCTGAGTGGAAATAAGCATCGGAATGCGCCTGAACATCTTTAGCCGTGATCCCTGCATAACCCATGATCGTAGAACCAGAACCTGGCTCCATCTGAGAAGGGTTCCCCTCTGCTCCGTGTGTGAAGGTATGCCATCCACCAAACTGATGTCCAATTTCGTGCGCCACATAATCAATATCAAAATTATCTCCTACCGGAGTACCAGAACCTGGAGATGTATATCCTTGTCCTTTGTGATCATACCATCCGTAAGTAGAATTATATGCATTAGTACTATTACATACACATCCTATACATCCTGCAGAACCACCTCCACCAGAACGGCCGAACAAATGTCCGATATCATATTTTGCATCTCCAATACCATAAGTTGTTCCCATCAAAACAGCCTTAAGCTCACTGTTCCAAGCACCAGAGGCTCCAGCAGAGGCTGCTGAATATGGATCTGTACTGGCGTTGGTGAAGATGATACTTTCTTCTTCGGCAATTAGGCTCAGATGAATAGCAAACTCGTTTTCAAAAACACCGTTTACGCGGGTCATTGTTGTATTCATCCTTGCTAACGCATTAGCAACTGAACCAGCCCAAGCACCGTACTCTCCTGTGCAGGAAAGAGCGAGTCTGTAAGTTCTCAATAATCCATCATCTGCACTTTTGCTATCTGCATTCTGCGAATTACCTTTTGCTGCATTAGGAATTTTACATTCAAATTCTTTGGCAACCCCTTTATCATCTGTTCTTTTGAAAACAACATAAGAAGATAAATCTGCTGTGTATGGCTCTATGATATCAATAGTTTTGTCACTGTGCATTTCCATTGTAGATAAACCAAATTGAGAAACGCTAAAATAAATTTTTGAATCGCCAAATACACTTTCCCCGACATAAGAGCGGATCTCTGTGTATTTTTCCTGCAAGGCCGGTTCGAAATTTGATTTTTCATAGATTCTGAAATCTTCGAATTCACCATTCGAATCAGGGAAACTAATAATGATTTTCGATTTAGCATACTCGGTACTTTTTGGAGCACCTTGCAAAGTATTTTTCAATGCAACATGATCCAAGGCGTACAAACTTGGATTTTTAAGAAACTGCATGTTTTCCTCAACAGCAGATCTGTTTGAGACGGTTGTCTTTTTCCACAACTTCCCAGTTTGCGCAATTCCAGCTAGGGATACTGAAATCAGCGCTAATGATAAAACTTTCTTCATATTTCTAAAATTAAGGCGACAAATGTAATGTTTTATTGTAAATATTTTACTGTTTTTAAAGAAATTTTAAAATTTTAACAATTAAATTTAATTCATGCATTCAAAATCAAATTTGAGATATGGACTTTTTACGTTTTAAAGTTTATTAATTTTATTAACATTTAAAATGGAGACATAAAAAAATCCCTCTTCTTACGAAAAGGGATTTATATCAATATGATAAGCCTTAAGGCTCAATTATCACACTTTAATTTCTACGTCAACTCCTGAAGGAAGTTCTAATTTCATTAGAGCATCAACAGTTTTAGAAGAAGAAGAGTAGATATCCATCAATCTCTTGTGAGCTGACAATTGGAACTGCTCTCTAGCTTTCTTGTTTACGT
>Ga0302347_1004825_pt1 | contig 10415 bp, 7 predicted proteins | sample PhyWR1_FD_202178 | JGI IMG/M metagenome (GOLD analysis project Ga0302347, IMG submission 202178) | Leaf surface microbial communities from wheat plants in UC Gill Tract Community Farm, Albany, California, United States - DLSL W.R1 (v2)... | ecosystem: Host-associated > Plants > Phyllosphere >...
CAGGAAAGCGCTCGCTGCAGCAGCCCGGCTGGTATAGAGGCCGACTTCACTGATTCGCCCTGCAAGAAGCAGCGCCCAGGCGGGTAGAGCCGGGAGCAGATAGGTCCAGAGAATGTTGCCAGAGAACGTGAAGAAGAGAGGCGTGGCCAATGCCCAGAGCCACATATAAGCCTCGAAACGCCGCATCGATGCTCTTCTGCGAATCATTAGAGGCAGGAAAAATGCCCAAGGCAACAGCGACAGACCGAGCTGGATCCAGATGGTGCCATATGGCTTGGCATGTGCACTGCCATATAGGTCCCCAGCCCAATCACTAATTACATATCGGCTCCAGTGTTCACCAACAAAAAAATATTCCATGAACCCAGGCGTCTTTATTTCGGCCGCGACATACCAAGGCACAGAAATACCGAGCATGAGAATAATCCCGGTTACCCACGGAAGCATCATCATCCGATTCCATTCTTTGTGGATGACGATCCAGGCGAACGCCGGCATGCCCATCAACACCAGTGTCAGTGGTCCCTTAGCGAGTAAGCCCAAGCCAAGACCTAAGAACATCAGATAGGCATCCGCTTTGCCTGCACACTTCATCCAACGCCAAAAACCATAGCTAGCAAGCAGTATCGAGAACGACAGAACAGGGTCAGTCAGTACAACACCACTGGATACCAGGCCCAGTGTCGTGCTTGAGAAGATGATGGCTCCCCAGATGCCAGCCCTGCGCGACATCTCCTGGGTCGCGAGCTTAATGATGATAAAGCAGCTTGCTAGGTGAAGTAGCCAAGCTGGAAATCGGGCAGCGAATTCGTTGATACCGAATAACTTCATGCTCGCTGCCTGAGTCCAGAAAGACAGTGGCGGCTTACCCCAAAACGGTACTCCATAATCGAACATTGGGGTAATCCAGTCATTCAGTTCGACCATCTTGCGTGCCATTTCGGCATAGCGTGCTTCGGACGTATCCATCAGGGGATATGCTCCCAGCCCCAGAAGACGTAAAAGCAGAATCGAGATTAGGATCCACAGCAGTGTCCGCTCGTTTTTCAAGTTCAGCATTTCTTACTCTCGATCGAGGAAACCGGAGGGTGAATAGTCACGGGGGTTGCTTTGTTATTGCTCTTCAAAAAATAAAGCGGTCGGCGTTTGACTTCCGCGAGCGTCACACCCAAGTACTCGCCCACCATGGCAACCCCCAAGCACATAAATGAAGCCATTCCGAGCAGCAAGTGATGGATGTCGAAGGAGCCTGCCACGAGCGCTGCGAGCAGGAAACAGATACTGGAGACGAAGAAGCCGAAGCTAATGAGGCTGAATATACGCAGCGGCTTTCGAGAGAAACTGAGAACACTTTCAATGGCTAGATTGAACAGCCCAGCGGCGTTCCATTTGGTATTACCCGCATGACGAAAAGTGCGATTGTAGGGTAGCTCTATGGTACGAAAACCCACCCAGCCGATCAGGCTCTTAAGAATTCTGGAGCGCTCGTCTAGCGCTCTCAGTGCAGCCAATGGCGCAGGGCCAATCAGACGGAAGTCACTGACATCCGCCGGGAGATCAACTTTCTCCACCAGTCGCTGCATGATCCAGTAGTAACTGCGCGCACTCATGCGCTTTAGCAAGGAATCGCCGGTTCGCAAGTCGCGTTGCATGTTCACAACGTCGTAACCCATCTGCCAGTAGTGCACCATGCTCGTAATGAGTTCAGGCGGGTCCTGCAGGTCCACGTCAATAAAGATCAATGCGCTACCGCGCGCGTGGTCGATGCCTGCACTTAACGCAGCCTCTTTGCCGAAGTTTCGACTCAGGAACAGGCAGCGTACATCAGATCCATCCTGATAGTGGCGAAGTAAGTCTGCAGTACGGTCATTGCTTCCGTCGTCGATATAAAGAATCTCGCACGAGACAGGCAAACACTTTACGACGCGGGTGATGCGCTTGTGAAATTCGGGAATGGTTTGCTCTTCTTGAAAGCAGGGCACCACAATGGTTAACAAAGGATCAGGGCGTTCGGAAAGCCGATGTAATGTCTGCATGATTGAATGTCCAGAAACGGTGTGCGATGAATCCGAGCGCAGTTAGGATTAACGTCACCAATATCTGGGATATAAACGGTGACAGGTCAATTTTAATTAAGACCCACATGCCCATTCCATTACCGAGGTTTGTCGCCAACGAAATCAGCAAAAACCTAATGGGTTGAAGCTTACAATCTCCCTTCGCTATAAAGCAGAGCCTTTTATTACCAACATAGCTAACAAACGCGCCTAAGACGCCTCCGCTAACGCTGGCCAACACTGGATCAGCAAACCCGCTCGCGACCAGTGCAAGGAAAACAGAGTAATGCACTCCCGTTGCAATAGATCCGACCCCTAGATAACGAATAAATAACGCTACAATAGGCAAATTTTTATTTTCCATCTGCGAAGCTTAAGGAGTTCAAAGTGAAAAAAAAGTGAAAATTACATGTGATTTCAGAGCTGAATAACTTCAGCATGACTCGAAAATTACAATTTTGAAAAAAAATCAGACAATCCATATCACAAGTATAGATACCCCACATTGTCCTGCTGCAAGTTGAATGGGTGACCACATAGTAAGTTTGTCTATCGCAGAGATTAGTGAGTACAGAGAGACTGGAATCACAATTGTACGCTTCTAGGCTTTCCCACATACTACAAGCTTCCAATTTACTCCACAGGTCGAAGTTTTAGAAATAGACTGCCCCAATCATTCGGCCTCGCCAATTTTAGCCGTCTTAATATCAAAATATTCAACAGGTTAAATACCAAAAGCTCACTCTGAGCAAGCTGCGATCAGGTTAATCTAGGGAAAGTTACTATTGCTTAGCCATCAGGAGGGTCAACCAGATGTTATGAACTCGATCATTCTGAATGCAGGTGTCCCAACCAAGTATATTAGCTATAACTTATTAAGTCTTGAGGGCGAGTAGCACCATCGGTGCGACAATGTTTGCCTAGTACCACTCCAGGCGCCTTGAAAAACGCCAGGCATTGCCTGGCGCTTATTAAATACCTAGCCATTCAAAAAATTCAGCTTTTGTTATTCGGGCATTGCGAGAATACAGAATAGCGAATCGTCTTGAGTTCACCCTGGGGGTCTTCGTAGCTCATCAATCGTGAATAAATCTGGCAAGTACGAGGGTCCTGGGATTGACGTACGAATTTCTCTACATCAATCTTCATGCCGTATTTATAGTCGACAATCTCTGGCATAGGCTTGTTATTTTTTTTCGCGTAGGCAGCCACGGCACTTTGGTGCTCCTGGATGTATTCCATCTGCTTCTTCTCCGAAAAAGTAGTGGCTTGCGAAGTCATAGAGCAAAAAACAAGTGCAGCTGCAACAATAAGCTTTTTCATAAGTTTCTCTCGATATCAATGTCACTGGATGCAACCTTATCAATTCATAGGCATCACCGGCATGACGGAAAACTTACAATTTTGAAAGGTGAAATATCGACCCTATAAAAACGAAAAAGCCCACAACTGTTGTTGTGGGCTTTTGTTTATCGGCTATCAGCTTTCTGCTTCATCGCCGTCATCATCCTTGCGATGTGCCCATTGATACAGAGCAGGCAACACCAGCAAGGTAAGTGCGGTGGAGGACAAGATACCGCCGATCACGACTGTAGCCAGCGGCCGCTGAACCTCTGCACCGGTACCGGTTGCCAGTGCCATAGGTATGAATCCCAGGGATGCAACAAGGGCAGTCATCAGCACTGGCCGTAATCGAGTCAATGCGCCTTCATCAACTGCGTGACGTAGGGTACGCCCTTCCTCACGTAGTCCGCGGATAAAGGAAATCATTACCAAACCGTTCAACACAGCTACACCGGAAAGCGCAATGAATCCGACCCCTGCCGAGATCGACAGCGGGATATCCCGCAGCCAAAGCGCGACTACGCCACCCGTGAGTGCGAATGGGATCCCGGTGAAGACCAGCATGCCATCCTTGAGGTTGTTGAACATCAAGAACAACAACGTCATGACCAACAGCAAAGCTACCGGAACAACTACCTGCAGACGTTTGGCTGCTGACTGCAGTTGCTCGAACTGACCACCCCACGTGGTCCAGTAGCCAGCGGGAATCTCCACGCCGGTTGCCAGAGCACTGCTCGCTTCTTCAACAAACGAACCAAGGTCACGCCCCCGAACGTTTGCGCTGACCACAACAACACGCTTACCGTTCTCTCGGCTTATCTGGTTCGGACCTAGCTGCAGATCCAGGCTAGCCACTTGGGACAGCGGAATGAAGCCGATTTGATTCGCCCCTTGTGCCGCATTCGGCGGCACGGGAATCAGCAAGCCGGACAACCCCGCTACATCTGTACGCAGTGTTTCAGATAGACGTACCACCATATCGAAGCGGCGATCGCCCTCATAAAGCGTGCCGGCCTGACGACCACCTACTGCGATTGCAATCGCATCTTGCACTGCGCCGATGTTCAGGCTGTAACGTGCTGCCTTCTCCCGATCAATATTGATGGTAAGTACAGGCAGGCCTGTAGTCTGCTCTACCTTCACCTCCGAAGACCCCTGGACACCCTTTAATGCAGTGGCTATCTTCGCTGCTGTTCGATTTAGAACGTCCATGTCATCGCCGAACACCTTGACGGCCACGTCACTGCGGACACCCGAAATGAGTTCGTTGAAGCGCAGTTGAATAGGTTGGGACAACTCATAGTTGCTGCCAGGCACACTTGCTGCAGCTTTCTGAACTTCAGCAATTAGCTCTTCACGCGATCGATTGGGATCTGGCCACTGGTCTTTCGGCTTCAGCATCACGTAAGCGTCTGAGATATTCGGCGGCATTGGATCGGAAGCAATTTCCGCTGTGCCGGTACGGGCAAACATTCGCTCGACCTCAGGCACCTGCTCAATGACGGCTTTTTCCAAGCGCTGCTGCATGTCTACGGACTGAGTCAAGCTAGTCCCCGGTACTCGTAAAGCCTGCAGCGCAAAATCCCCTTCACTCAGACTCGGAATGAACTCACTGCCCATTCGGCTCGCGAGCACACCACTTAGAACGACCAAGGCTATGGCGGCGGAAAATGCGATGCTTCTATGCTTAAGCACCCACTGCAGAACGGGAGCGTAACGCTGCCGTGCAATACGCATCACCATCCCCTCTTCTTCCTTGACCTTGCCTGTGACGAACATGGCAATTGCCGCAGGAACAAAGGTTACGGAGAGAATCATCGCGCCGACAAGTGCCATCACCACGGTGAATGCCATGGGGTGGAACATTTTTCCTTCGACACCGGTGAGTGCAAAGATCGGCAAATACACAACCATGATAATCAGCTGACCGAAGATCAAGGGGCGGCGAGCTTCCCGTGCAGCTGCAAAAACCTCGTGAAAGCGCTCGGCTTTGGTGAGCATCCGCCCATGCTTGTTTTGTGCATGAGCCAGGCGCCTGATTGCGTTCTCGACAATCACTACCGCCCCATCAACAATGATGCCAAAGTCGAGTGCGCCAAGGCTCATCAAGTTGGCACTGACCTTGTTGTTGAACATGCCTGTAAACGTGAACAACATGGACAACGGGATCACCATGGCAGTGATCAGTGCCGCACGGATGTTACCGAGGAACAGGAACAAGATAACGATTACAAGAATCGCCCCTTCAATCAGGTTCTTCTTCACTGTCGATATGGCTTTTTCAACCAAATTGGTACGGTCGTAGACGGTAACGGCAACAACGCCCTTGGGTAGGGTACGGTTAATGTCAGCCAGTTTGGCTGCAACAGCTTGAGATACTGTCCGGCTGTTTTCGCCGATCAGCATGAACACCGTACCCAATACAACCTCTCGACCGTTCTCAGTAGCAGCTCCAGAGCGGAGCTCTTTCCCGATGCTGACTTCAGCGACATTGCTGACTCGAATCGGCACGCCATCGACACTGGTAATCACAATATTGGCGATATCTTCGATACTGCCTACCTGGCCGGGTGCGCGGATGAGCAACTGCTCACCGCTGCGCTCGACGTAACCGGCGCCAACGTTGGCGTTGTTGCTTTCCAAGGCAGCGACCAGATCATTAAGAGTCAGCTTGTAAGTGGCCAGACGTTTCGGATCCGGAGCAATCAGGTACTGCTTGGCATAGCCACCAATGGTGTTGATCTCGGCCACACCCCGGACGTTGCGCAATTGTGGCTTGATTATCCAATCCTGGATCACGCGCAAATCAGTTGGTGTATAGGCCGTACCATCCTCTTTGACAGCGCCTTTCTCAGTCTCGACAGTCCACAGGAAGATCTCGCCGAGACCCGTTGATACAGGCCCCATCACTGCGTCTACGCCATCCGGCAACTGCTCCTTCGCTACCTGCAGTCGCTCGTTGACCTGTTGCCTAGCGAAGAAGATGTCGGTGCCGTCTTCAAAAATGACGGTGACCTGAGATAGTCCAGAGCGAGAAAGGGAACGAGTCTGCTGAAGGCCCGGCAAGCCAGCCATTGCCGTTTCAACTGGAAAGGTAATTCGCTGTTCGGTTTCCAACGGAGAGTAACCAGGAGCAGCAGTGTTGACCTGAACCTGTACGTTGGTAATATCTGGTACTGCATCAATAGGCAGCTTTTGATAGCTGTAGACACCGATACCGGCCATGATCAGCACTGCTATCATTACAACGATGCGCTGCTCAATGGCGAATCTTATGAGACGTTCAAACATGTGGAATGATCCTGTCAGTTCGCATCAGTGACTGTGCTCGGCACTAGCCTTGCCGAGCTCGGACTTGAGCGTGAAGCTGCCACTGGCTGCCACTTGGGCGCCGGATTGGAGGCCTTCGGTTATTTCCACATAGCCACCTGCACGGCGACCAAGCGTTACCGTGCGAGTGTCAAATCCCTCAGTGGTCCTGACGAATACCGCAGGCTTTTCCTCAACGGTCTGCACTGCGGACTCTGGAACGGCTACGGCCACCCGATCAGTCTGTGAAGTGACCGCGATGCTTACGAAAAGGCCTGGTCGCCAGGCTCCATTAGGATTGGTCAGCGTGACGCGAACGGTCGCTGCACGGTTCTGCTCACCCAGGAGGCTGCCTACATAACCAACCTTGCCGTCCACCTCAGCCTTCATGTCAGGCGAAGAAACCTTTACCGCACGGCCTGTCACAACCTTCCCCAAATCGCTCGGAGGAACTGCGAAGGTTGCCCACACCTGATTGAGGTCTGAAAGAATGAAAGCGTTGGTTGCCTCGCTGACAACCTCACCGACGGTCAGGTGCTTCTCCACGACAACTGCGTCGAAGGGCGCGCGAAGCTCGTAGCGGTTACCGCCGGCAGAATTGACCGATGCCCCGATAGCTCCGACCTTTTGCTTAGCATTGGCCAAGGATATATCTGCCTCTTGCAACCCTTGACGAGCCTGGAGGTAATCCTGTTCGGCGGAGATTTTGTCCTGCCACAACTGTTTCTCGCGGTCGAAGGTCAAACGTGCCAGTTCTACACGTCGTTGAGCGGCTTGTTGCTCACTGCGTAGATCGGAGATCTGTTGACTCGCAATCACCGCAAGGACTTGCCCCTTCTTAACCGACTCTCCGAGGTTGGCCTGAACGCTTTCTACAACGCCAGGTACGCGAGGCACGACATGCGCTGTATGGTCCTCGTCAAACCGTATCTCGCCAGGAAAAGTCACGACGGTGCTAAGTTCACGGGGAGCCGCAGCTTCGAGGACGACACCGGCAGCCTTGATCTGCTCAGTGCTAAGCGTCATCTTGCCTTCTTCCTCCTCTCCCTTTTCGCTGTCGCTGTGGCCCTCCTCACCGTGGCCATCATCCCCCCCCTCTTCAGCGGGTGCTGCGGCAATCTTCTTATGCTCATGGCCGTCCTCAGCGCCGTGTTCGGCATTACTGGCTGGCGGCTGCTCAGAACTAGAGTTCCAGGCGAAGCTGCCAAATCCAAGGGCTGCCACAGCGACTACCGCCAGTGCGATCTTATGTTTCTTGTCCATTGTTACTCCTGCTGATCGTAGGTAGCGGCTTATTCAAAGACGCGTACCGAGGAAAATGTCTAGGCGTTCAGCGAAAACTGGCATTCGATCCGACGTCGCCATAAACCCTTTCCACCTGCGCACGCGCATTGGTTGCAGCCGCCAACGAGTCGAGGTACTGGCCACGAGCGACTATCAAGGTGCGCTGCGCATCCAGCACTTCGATGAAGCCGAATTTGCCCATCTCAAATCCACGCGTTGCGGTATCCACGGCCAGTTGAGCTGAAGGCAGAATCGTCTTGTCGTAAGACTCGACCTCTTGCATGGCGGTAGCCCACTGGTTAACTGCGGTTTGGGTTTCGGAGCGTAGCCTTAGCTCTACAGCGTTTCGTTGGTCTCGGGCCTGATCTGCGCGGCGAGAAGCGGAAAGAATGTTGCCCTGATTACGATCAAAGAGCGGCAAAGGCATCGACAGCCCCACGAGGTTGACCCGCTCGCGAACAGACCGGTCATATTGGCTACCCACACTCACAGTGAGATTCGGGATACGTTGGGCCTTTTCCGACCCGAGTGAGGCATCGCTCTTGTCTATTTGAGCAAGCGCCTGTCGCATCTCTGCAGTTTGATCAAGCTTCGCCAATAATTCTGCGGCCTGCGGCGGAATGCCGGGAGATAGGTTTGGCGAGTCCAGACGATCAAATGCAGTAGCCGAGCTGCCTATTACCTGGGCCAATTGCTGGTAAGCCGTTGACTTCGCTGTTTCAGCGCGCCTTACCTGTAACTTGGCTTCAGCCAACTGCACCTGGGCGCGCGTAGCCTCCACCGGTGAGGACTTACCGGCACGCACCCGACCATCCACTATGCGCAGACCCCGCTCGGTCAGCTCCAAAGATTGTTTTGCCAGGTTCAAGCCTGTCTGAGCCCTTAAGGCGGCGTAGAAAAACTGGACAACATCCGCACGAAGACTATTGACTCGTCGGTCCAGTTCTAGCTGCGCGACGGTTTGACCGTAGGTGGCAACTTCGACACGAGCACTTCGTTTGCCACCCAACTCTAAAGGCTGACTAAGGGTGACTGTGGTCGTGCTTGTATTACGACGGGTGTCTTCCACGTCATACGAAATTTCAGGATTAGGGATGAGTCCCGCTTGCTTGCGAACTCCTTCCGAGATGCCGATTTCCTGACGCGCAGCTGCAAGATCGGGGTTAGCATCCATTGCAGTGGAAAGCGCTTCGGCCAGGCTAATACTCTGAGCAAATGCGGCTGGCACGACCGCTCCTGAAAGGAGCGTACAGAATGCAATGGCTCTCAAGGGAAAGACAAAGACAGAGGTTTTAGATAAAACGTTGTGATTATACCAGGGCACTTTATGGTCCTCGTGCACAAACTTTGATAAAGCTTGGCGAGAACGTATTTACAGCCGCCAAGCTCCACTGGATCAGGTGATGGCACTCTAATCAGCGATCGCTATCAGTGGGGTGGCTGTAAAATTACAATTTCGTTAGAAAGTACGTTCGACATTAAAATTTCCCGCCCAGTTGCGCACGGGACAAGCTATTGAGTAAATCAGTCCGCAGCTACAAAACGTCCTTAAATACGACAGATAACAATTAGATTGCCAAATTGTAATTTTTCTATCACCAATCCGTTATCTTTGATCTGCAACTATCATGTCAGGTCCTACGCAGGTGCCCGGCCGGGCCACAAAAAAAATATAGCCGTGTCGGTAAATCAAAATAAAAGCTGCCGTAATCAAAGGGGCATCAAATGAAAATTAAAGTACCGTTGTGTGTGTTGGCAGCTTCTGCTTTTTCCATAAGCTATACAGCTATAGCAAACGCGGAAGATAAGTCATCAGAAGGTTTTATTGACGGTAGCAGCCTCACTGTTTTAAACCGAAACTTCTATTTCAATCGTGATAATCGCAGCTCTTCTGCGCCAACGTTCAATAGCGGCAAGGGAAACACCAACGGATATTCTGAAGCTTGGGCGCATGCGATAATTTCTAAATTCAACTCGGGCTTCACCCAAGGCACCGTCGGCTTTGGTTTAGATGCCTTCGCTATGATCGGCCTCAAGCTCGATACAGGCGATGGCCGTAACGGCGGCCGAAGCTCCTTCGACGTGTTGCCAGTTGATGGAAAGGGCCAGGCCCGTGATGAATACACGAAGGTTGGGGGGGCTGCCAAAGTCCGCCTGTTCGATACCGTAGTGAAATTGGGTGATGTCTTCCCAGCGACACCAGTCGTTGCATCAGGAGACGCACGTCTACTGCCAGAAAGCTTCCGCGGTGTAACGGTTGAAAACACCAGCATCCAAGGCCTCACCCTGCAGGGCGGTAGACTACACGCGATGAGCCAACCAGTATCCAGCGACCTGAACGATAACTTCGTGACCTTCTATGGCGGCCCAGTCAACTCGCCTTGGATCGGTTACGGTGGCGGCGATTACAAGGTCAACGAC
>Ga0302347_1004826_pt1 | contig 10413 bp, 7 predicted proteins | sample PhyWR1_FD_202178 | JGI IMG/M metagenome (GOLD analysis project Ga0302347, IMG submission 202178) | Leaf surface microbial communities from wheat plants in UC Gill Tract Community Farm, Albany, California, United States - DLSL W.R1 (v2)... | ecosystem: Host-associated > Plants > Phyllosphere >...
CGGCAGACCGGCGGAGATCATGCCCATTGCGGTATGGGTGGCGATATTCGCCGCGTCAATCTGACCGCTCGCCAGCGCCGCGTTGATATCTTTATCTTCGGCAAAGTTGATGACATCAACTTTTTTCAGCCCCTCTTTTTCAAACAGATCCTTCTCTGCGGCGATATGCCACTGACCGTATCCCAGCCAGGGTTCAACGCCCATTTTTACCGGCACTGTCTCTGCGGCAAAAGCAGTGTGGGCCGTCGCAGACAGCAGTCCTGCGCAGCAAACGGTCGATATTGATTTCTTCACGGCATGGAGAAAATACATAATTATTTCCTTCTGATGTCATTATGAGTAAACGTTGAAAGTCGTCCGGGCATGTATATACAAGTGTATGCAAGAGTAATGCCAACCGAATAAAGCCCGTATTCCGGCCATATCCGCGGGCCGCTGCACCGAAAGCGGGCGCGTTAATTGTGCGCTGCACCAAATCAACACCGCTTTTCTGTTAATGTTAGTCGTTAGTATTTCCGTTAATCTAAATTTTGCACCGACCCGTCCTTAATCATTCTGCAAGGAGAAGTGAAATGTTAGTCCGTCTGAGAACAACGCTGACCGCCGCCGCCCTGTTCGCTACCCTGCTGGCTTCCCAGCAGGCGCTGGCGCATGCTCACCTGGCACTCGCAACACCGGCCGATAAGAGCGTCGTCAGCGATTCGCCGCAGGCGATCGTCCTGACCTTCACCGAAGGCGTGGAGGCCAGCTTTAGCGGCGCGTCCGTTAAAGGACCAGAGGGTAAAAAGGTCGAAACCGGTAAAGCCACCGTGGACAGCGCCAACGCTAAAGTCCTGAATATTCCGGTAGAGAGCACGTTGACAGCCGGTGACTACAGCGTGAGCTGGCACGTGCTGTCGGTTGACGGGCACAAAACCAAAGGCACCTATCGCTTCACCGTAAAATAAGGTGAACGCCGGGCCGCCGCACCTCAGGCGGCCCGATTTATCTCCCCGTGCGTCCCGCCTTATTTACCGCCGTTTTTAATTGATAACGTATTCAGCCTCTATATACTCTGCCACTCGATAAATCACCCACATTAAGTGTGGGTATTGTTAAACAGATGTACTCTTTCCGGCATTTCAGGTGCTGAATGGGGCAAGAGGGTTAAATATGTTAGTTTATTGTGTTTACGCGGCACTATTCTTACTGGCCTGCGCGCTGATTTATAAAATAGATAAAAAGAGCGGTTCGTTATCGAAAAGCGTATTTATCGCCATCTTTATCGGCGCGGCCATCGGTCTTTCCCTGCATCTTATTGCAGAAGAGAACAGTACAAAAATCATCGAGTGGTATAGCGTTGTCGGCAACGGCTATATTAATTTGTTAAAGCTCGTGGCTATTCCGCTGGTCTTTATCTCAATTCTTTCCGCGATTAATAAGCTGGAAAATAACGTGGGCATCGGTAAAACGTCGCTCACGCTTGTCGGCTGTATGCTCTTTCTGGTGATGCTGGCCAGCCTGGTCGGGCTGACTACCGCCCATCTTATCGGCCTTGATGCCGGTTCGTTCAGCCATCTGCAGTCGACGCTGGCGGAAAGCGATGTAGAAAAAACCGCCGGCGTGTCGTTATCCCGGCTGCTGACTTCGTTAATTCCGACCAACGTTTTCCTCGATCTGACCGGCGCCAGAAGCGTATCGGTCATCGGCGTGGTTGTCTTTACCCTGCTGGCCGGTGCCGCGCTGCTGAAAGTGAAAAAAGAGGCGCCGGAAGAAGGCAGGCGGCTTAGCGTGGGCATTAATGCCGTTCAGGTCTGGGTGATGAAGATGGTGCAGCTGGTGATTGCGCTGACGCCGTATGGGGTGATGGCGCTGATGACCCACGTTTTCAACAGCTATCGTCTGGCGCAGTTCACCAGCCTGCTGGGATTTATTTTCGCCTGTTACCTGGCGGTCGGGGTGATGTTCGTGGTTCACGCCCTGCTACTGATGCTGGTCGGAAAAAATCCCCGCCGCTATTATCAAACCGTCTGGCCTGCCCTGACCTTTGCCTTTGTCTCCCGCAGCAGTGCGGCCTCCATTCCGCTGGTTATTGAGGCGCAGGAGAAGTTCGGCGTTCCGCCGTCGATTGCCAATATCGCCGCGTCATTTGGTTCCAGCATGGGGCAAAACGGCTGCGCGGGAATTTATCCGGCGGTGATGATCGCGATGATTGCGCCGACCATCGGCATCGATCCTTTCTCTTTCCAGTTCCTGCTTGCCATGCTGCCGGCCATTGCGCTCGGCTCAATCGGCGTCGCCGGGGTGGGCGGCGGCGGCACCTTTGCCGCGCTGATTGTACTTTCCACGCTGAACTTCCCGGTGGCGCTGGTCGGCATTTTTATTGCTATTGAGCCGCTGGTGGACATGGCAAGAACGGCGCTGAACGTCAACGGCTCGATGATGTCCGGCGTGCTGGCCAACCGGCTGCTGAACCGGTCCTGACGAGGCCGGGGCCGCGCATCCTGCTTGTCCCCGGACCCGCTCGCGCTAGCGGGATCGCTGTTTACGCCCGCGCAGCGTCCGACAGACGGTAACGTAAAGCAGCGGCACAAAGAAAATGCCCGGCAGCGTGGCCGCCAGCATCCCGCCCAGCACACCGATACCAATCGCGTTCTGCGCCCCGGACCCGGCGCCGCTGGCCAGCGCCAGCGGCAGCACGCCGAGAATAAAGGCGAGAGAGGTCATCAGGATCGGGCGCAGACGCTGCCGGGCGGCGTCCAGCGCCGCCTCAACCAGGGTGGCACCGCGGGCCTGTTTTGCCAGCGCGAACTCCACAATAAGAATGGCGTTTTTTGCTGCCAGGCCAATGGTTGCCAGCAGTCCGACCTTAAAGTAGATGTCGTTACTCTGCCCGGTCAGGTGGGCCGCCAGCAGCGCCCCGGCAATACCAACCGGCACCGACAGCATCACCGCAAAGGGGATGATCCAGCTTTCATATAGCGCGGCCAGGCACAGAAACACCACCAGCGCGGAGATCAGGTAGAGCGCGGTCGCCTGATTTCCCGCCAGCTGTTCCTCATACGATATACCGGTCCACGCATGGGCATAGCCCGCCGGCAGCGTCTTCATAATGCGTTCGACGGCGTTCATCGCGTCACCGGAACTGACGCCCGCGGCGGCCTCTCCCTGGATTTCCAGCGCGGCCACGCCGTTATACCGCTCCAGCCGCAGCGGTCCGTTATACCAGTGGCCGCGGGCAAAGGAGGAGAACGGCACCATCTCGCCCGTGCCGTTACGCACCTGCCAGCTGTCCAGATCCTGCGGCTGCATCCGGTAGTCGGTATCGGACTGCATATACACCTTCTTAATGCGCCCGCGATCAATAAAGTCGTTAATGTAGTGGCTGCCCCAGGCCGCGGACAGCGTGTTATTGATGTCGGAGAGATCCAGCCCCAGCGCCGCCGCCTTCGCCCGATCGATATCGATACGCAGCTGCGTAGTCTCCTCCTGCCCGTTCTGACGCACATTCGCCAGCTGCGTATCGGCGCTGGCGGTCTTTAGCAGCCGATCCCGCACCTGCTGGAGTTTCTCTCGCCCTTCACCGTTAATGTCCTGCAAAAAGAGGTCAAAGCCGTCGCTGTTGCCCATATCCTGAATAGCAGGCGGCGTCAGCGTAAAGGCCTGCCCGTCCTTTATGCGGGAGAACGCTTCATTGGTTCGCTGCGCGACCGCCTCCGCCGACAGCGACGCGCCGCGCCGGTGGTCGAAATCCTTCAGCCGCACGAACAGCATCCCGACGTTCTGACCCGCCCCGCCAAAGCCGAAGCCGGTGATGGCCATTACGCCCTCCACCGCCGCCGTTTCCTTTTCCAGGTAGTAGCGGGTGATGTCGTCCAGCACTTTTTCCGTGCGGTCCTGCATAGCCCCCGCCGGAAGCTGAACCGATGTGATCAGCACACCCTGATCCTCCTGCGGCAGGAAGGCGGTCGGCAGCCGGATAAACATCCAGACTGTAAGGGTAACGATCCCGGCAAAAATCAGCAGATAGCGCCGACTGCGCAGCAGCATACCGGCCACGCCGCGACGGTAGGCCAGCGAGGTGCGGTCGAAACGCTGATTAAACCAGCGGGAAAATCCCGGCCCGTGCGCCTGCGGCGGGTGTTTTTTCAGCAGCGTGGCGCAGAGTGCCGGTGTCAGGATCAGCGCCACCAGCGCGGAGAGCAGCATCGCGCTGACAATGGTCACCGAAAACTGGCGGTAGATCACCCCGGTCGAACCGGCGAAAAAGGCCATCGGCACAAACACCGCCGACAGCACCGAGGCGATGCTGATCAGCGCGCCGGAAATCTCCTTCATCGACTTTTGCGTGGCCGCAACCGGCGACAGTCCCTCCTCCGCCATCACCCGCTCCACGTTTTCCACCACCACGATGGCGTCATCCACCAGCAGTCCGATGGAGAGCACCATGGCAAACATGGTCAGCGTATTGATCGAATAGCCGAACATCGCCAGCACGCCGAAGGTGCCCAGCAGCACAACGGGGATCGCCAGCGTCGGGATCAGCGTAGCCCGCAGATTTTGCAGGAACAGCAGCATAACGAAAAAGACCAGCGCAATGGCTTCCACCAGCGTTTTCACCACCCCTTTGATGGAGACGCTGACAAAAGGCGTGGTGTCATAGGGATATACCACCGCCACGCCCTCGGGCAGACTGGTTTTCACCCGTTCAATGGCACTTTTTACCGCCTCTGCGGTGCTGATGGCGTTCGCTCCGGTGGCCAGATTGATGCCCAGCCCGGACGTTGGCATACCGTTGTAGCGGGTGTTGTAAGTGTAGGTCTGCGCGCCCAGCTCAATACGCGCCACGTCGCGCAGCCTGACGCTGGCCCCGTCGGTGGTACTTTTCAGGATGATGGTGCCGAACTGTTCCGGCGTCTGCAGGCGGCTCTGCGCCGTGACGGTCACGTTCAGCTGCTGCCCGCCCCTTGCTGGCTGAGCGCCCAGCTGTCCGGCTGACACCTGGGTGTTCTGCGCCCTGACCGCCGTTTCAATGTCTCCCGGCATCAGCGAATACTGTGCCAGCCGGTGCGGGTCCAGCCAGAGGCGCATAGCGTAACCGGCGCCAAACAGCTGCGTATTGCCGACGCCGGGCACGCGCTTGAGGGTGTCATTCAGGGCGCTGGAGACATAGTCATCCAGATCGGTGGCGTTCATCCGGCCATCCGTTGAGACAAACCCGATAATCATCAGGAAATTCGATGACGAGTTGCTCACGCTCAGCCCCTCACTCTGCACGCTGGCAGGCAGCTGAGAGGTGATCTGCTGTAGCTTGTTTTGCACCTGCATCTGCGCCACGTCCGCCGTAGCCGCACGGCTAAAGGTCAGCGAGATCTCCACCGTGCCGGTCGAATCCGAGGAGGAGGACATCGACTGCAAATGATCCAGCCCGGTCATCGCCTGTTCGATGATGCGGGTCACCGAGTTTTCTACGGTCAGGGCATCGGCGCCCGGATAAGCGGCCTGGATGGAAATGGTCGTCGGCGCAATTTCCGGGTACTGCGCCACCGGCAGCGTCTTTAGCGCCAGCAGGCCACCCAGCATAATCAGGATGGCAATCACCCAGGCAAAGACCGGGCGGCGGATGAAAAAGGCGGACATCAGGCACCTCCCTGCGCTTGCAGCGCAGCGGATGCCGAGGTGACGACCGGATGCAGCTCGCCGCTGTGCGGATCGAGCGTTACCTCGCTGGCGTTAACCGCCGCACCGTCGCTAACCGACTGGCTGCCTTCAACGATCACCTTGTCACCCTCGTTCAGGCCGCTTTCCACCAGCCAGCCGTTGTCTGTCGCGCTACCCAGTTGCAGCGCCTGTACCTTCACTTTACCCTCCGTGACCCGCATGGCCGTGGCCTCTCCCCGCGCGTTGCGGCTGACCGCCCGCTGCGGGATTAGCAGCGCCCCCGGCGCGGTCGCCTCCACCACCCGCGCACGCACGTACATCCCCGGCATCAGCAGCCGGTCAGGATTGGGAAAGCTGGCGCGCAGGGTGTACATGCCGGTGGTCTTATCAACACTGGACTCCCTGAACTTCAGTCGGCCGGGCAGCGGATAGCGTGAGCCGTCCTCGAGGATCAGGGTGACGTCTATCGCGTCATTCGAGGCATTAAAACGCCCGGCGGCGATGGCCTGACGCAGGGCCAGCAGGTGGGCGCTGGACTGGCTCATATCCACATTGATCGGGTCAAGCTGATGCAGCGTGGTCAGCGCCGTCGCCTGGCCCACCGTGACCAGCGCGCCCGGCGTCAGGGCCGATTTCCCGCTGCGGCCCGCGATCGGCGCGACAATCAGCGTCCGGTCCAGATTGATTCTGGCCGTTTCAAGGGCGGCGCGCGCCACGGCAACGCTGGCTTTTGCCTGCTCCAGGGCGTCGCGGGACTCTTCGGCGTCCTGTCTGCTGATAATGTTCTGACGCAGCAGCGTCTGATGCCGCTGTGCTTTCGCCCGGATCGCCGGTAGCGCCGCCTGCGCCTTTTGCAGCGAGGCCTGCGCGCTGTCATAGTCCGCCCGATAGCTGGCGTCGTCGATACGATAGAGCGGATCGCCGGCCCTGACCTCTCCCCCTTCCTGGAACAGCTGCTGCATAACGATGCCGTTAATCTGCGGACGCACTTCCGCTTCCAGCGATGCCACCACCCGGCCAGCCATGTCGACCGTCAGCGGCACGGACGTTTTTTTTAAGGTCACCACGCTGACGGCGGCCTCTTCGTCCTGGGGCGCTGCCGTCTCTTCCGGCAACGGTTTACAGGCTGCAAGCGCCGATAACATCAGCAGGACAGCGGCAGTGCGTGGTCTGTTTCTGTGGTACATAGTGATGCGAAAGCCTTCCCGATAAATATGACATAGCGTTAGGCGGGCATTATCGGTGACGAGGTTTCAGGAACTGTTGAGGGTTTGTGGAGATTTGATGGAGCCCACTCGACGGCCCGCCGCGCTCTGTGCCAGAATCAGCGCCGGTACTGCAAGCGGGCGCACACTATGACCAATGAACTCATTCTTATCGTGGAGGACGAGCCGGAGATCGCCGACATCCTGCACGCCTATCTGACGCGTGAGGGCTTTCGTACCTACCGGGTCACCGATGGCCTGACGGCCGCCGAGGTTTTTCCGCTGGTTAAGCCCGACCTCGTGCTGCTGGATGTGACGATGCCCGGTATGGACGGCTGGAGCGTGCTGGCCGAGATCCGCCGCCGGGGTGCCACGCCGGTCATTATGATCACCGCGCTCGACCAGGTTATCGACAGGCTTCAGGGGCTGCGGCTGGGGGCCGATGATTACATCGTCAAGCCGTTCAACCCGCTGGAGGTTGTCGCCCGCATTCAGGTGGTGCTGCGCCGCACCGCCCCGGCTCATCTGCGCAGCGTACTGCGCACCGGCCCGCTGGAGGTGGATCTGGAGAGCTATCAGGCGCGGATCAACGTCGGAGCACAGCAGACGGTGCTGTCGCTAACCCTGACCGAATTCAGAATTCTGGCACATATGGCGCGGGCGCCCAGCCGGGTGTTCAGCCGCGGTGAGCTGGTGGAGGTGTGCCTGCCGGGTGGCGAGGCGCTGGAGCGCACCGTTGACAGCCATATCTCGAACCTGCGCCGCAAGCTGACTCAGGCCGGGGCGACGGGGCTGATGGCGGTGGTGCGCGGCGTCGGCTACCGGCTGGGAGGCGGCTGATGGTGCGCCGACGTAGCCTGAGCCGCCGACTGATCCTCTCGATGGGGCTGGTGTCGCTGATCACCACCCTGATCGGCTTCGTCGGCTCCTTTATTATTTATACCCTGCTGTACTGGAATACCCCGCCGGAGCCGGAACTGTCCACCGAGGGATTCACTCTTGAACCGGTGGATTATCTTATTGCCTGGGTTCTGCTGCTGCTGGGGCTGATTGCCTCGGTGGTTATCGCCCTGCGCCTGACACGGCGGCTGCTGGTGCCGCTGGATTCGCTGGCCGAAGGTGCCAGGCGCATTGCCGCGGGCGATCTGTCGGTGCGCGCCACGCCGGGGGACCGATCGCTGGGGGAAACCGCGCAGCTGGTCGATGATTTCAACAGCATGGCCGTCAGGCTGGAGGATATGGCGTCGGACGTGTCGGCGTGGAATGCGGCGATTGCCCACGAACTCCGCACGCCGCTGACGATTCTTTCCGGCCGCTTACAGGGGGTGAAGGATGGGGTTTTCGAGCCTTCCGAGCGCCTGATTGATGGCCTGATTGACCAGGTCAACGGGCTGACGCGCCTGGTTGAAGATTTACGCACGGTGACCTTACAGGACAGCGGGCATCTGGCTCTCCACATCGCCCCGGTCCGTCTGGCAGACGAGATACGGCTGCTGCTGGACACGGTGCAGCCGCAGCTGACGGCGGCAGGGATGGCGGTCGAACTGAGCCTGATTGATACGCCTGTCGTTTGTGATGCGGCCCGGATCCGCCAGGCGCTGGCGGCGCTGCTGGATAACGCCCGTCGCTATGCCGGTCAGGGCACGCTGCGGGTTGCCCTGTTCAGCCATCGCCATGAGATCACCCTGCGGGTGGAGGATAGCGGGCCGGGGCTGACGCCGGATTTTGCCCGGCTTGCCTTCGATCCCTTTACCCGCGCCGAGTCATCGCGCCTGCGGCAGCTTGGCGGGTCGGGTTTAGGACTGTCGGTGGTCAGAGCCGTCGCGCTGGCCCACGGTGGCAGTGTACAGTATTGTTCATCACCGGAGGGCGGGGCCAGGTTTGACCTGACTTTTCCCCAACCGCCAGCGCGGGCTGCGGATTAAACACTGACAAGGAATCTGGATATATGAACGAGAAGCAGGAGCTACAGCAGGCTGTGGGTATGCCGGATAAGCAGCAGCTGGAGGCGATATTTGGCCCCAAATAAGCCGACCGGCCGGTGAAAGACTAGGGTCCACCGGCCAGCTCTCCGGGCACCTGCTGTGCCTGGATATCAATACGAATAGTGATTTTGTCATCCACCAGCACGGCCAGACGATCCATATGAAAAGCCGCGCGTGAAATGGTGGTAGTTGCGCGCATCGCCAGTTCATTTTCCGCCGCTGAGGTGCCGCCGCGATCCTCCAGCGTAGCCTCCAGAATAACCGGACGCTGCACATCTTTAACCTGGAGTAAGCCAAAGATCCGAAAGCGCCCCTCACCCTTTTCCACTACCCGCGTGCTGGTAAAAATGATTAACGGATAGCGCATCGCATCAAAAAACAGACTGCTCTTTAACTGATAAGTCAGCAGGCTGTTAGACGCTGTCAGCGAGGTAACCGGGATTTTCACCCTGATGCTGTCGTTATAATCCCTCGCCGGATCCAGCGTGACTTCACCGGTTACGCCCCCCAGCTTCGCCTGTGAAGGGGTATCGCCTAACCCGTTCCACGACAGCCCGATGACGGTGGCGTCGGTAGCGATATTGTAATTCAGCGGCGCCGCGGACAGCGTCGGACTGACCAGCGCGCAGACCACCAGCGGCAGAATAATACGCATCATAGCAGGACATCTCCTGAGTAAAACCAAGCGTAAATGCTTAAAACGCGCCGGTTTTTACGCATAGTTTACGGGGCAAACGCGTGCGCCACGGCCTGAGATCCGGGTAACCATACGGTATCCGCTTTGGCTAAGGTGATGCAGGAAATGCGTCTTCCCACGGCTCACACTGTATACGGCACGTTATACGTGTCACTTGCCGCTGAACCACCACACCCTTTAGGATAGAGTGCGAATACACCTCTCCCTGAGCAAGGAATACCCATGGCGACACGCGCTATTCTGTCCGGCAAATCCCATTTATTACTGCTAAGCCTGCTGCTTTCCGGCGGCTTTTCCGCACAGGCGGCCTCCTTTGACTGTCAGAAAGCGGCAACGGGAACAGAGCGGGCGATATGCGCCAACGATATCCTCAGTGCGAAGGATGAAGCGATTGCCGATCTCTACCAGCGCCTGATGGCCGCGCTGCCGCAGCCGGAAGCCGTCGCCCTGCGTACCGATCAGCGCAGCTGGCTGAAGCAGCGCAGCGCGTGCAGCGGCGATGTGGCCGCACTCCCCGCCTGCCTGACGCCGCTGTTTACCCAGCGCGAAAGCGAGTTGACCGCGCGTTTGCGCAAGGCGCAGCGCACCCTGGATGCCGATATCGCCACCATTCCCGCTCATCCGGCGCAGGCGGCGGCGCGGCTGCGGCAGTACGCCGACCCGCTGGCCCAGGCCTGGCTGGTCTGGCTACATCAGTTTGCTCCGGCCAGCGGGGTCGGTGCCCAGGAAGCACAGCGGGCGGAGAGTGCCGCCAGCGCAGCGCTGAAGGCAAACGATAACTTTGCCTGGTCGGTATGGCAGGACGTGCGTAACGATCCGAAAACCTCGCGTGATGAAACCGTCCTTATGCTGCTGCGCATGAGTATTGAGCAGAGCGGCTATGATG
>Ga0302347_1004828_pt1 | contig 10412 bp, 8 predicted proteins | sample PhyWR1_FD_202178 | JGI IMG/M metagenome (GOLD analysis project Ga0302347, IMG submission 202178) | Leaf surface microbial communities from wheat plants in UC Gill Tract Community Farm, Albany, California, United States - DLSL W.R1 (v2)... | ecosystem: Host-associated > Plants > Phyllosphere >...
TCCCGTTTTTCTTGACGATGCCGATCAGCAGTACCAGCCCGATCAGCGCCATGATCGAAAAGTCCTGGCCGCAGATCCACAGCATCACCAGTGCTCCGAGGCCGGCCGAAGGCAGGGTCGAAATGATCGTCAGCGGGTGCACGAAGCTTTCATACAGCACCCCCAAAATGATGTAGACCGCCACCAGAGCCGCCAGAATCAGCCACGGCTGGCTGGCCAGCGAACTCTGGAAGGCTTGCGCCGCGCCTTGGAAATTACCGCTGATGGTGCTTGGCATGCCTATGTCATTTTTCGCCTGATTGAGCATCAGCACCGCATCACCCAGCGCCACGCCGGGGGCGAGGTTGAAAGACAGGTTGGCCGCCGGGAACATGCCGTCATGACTGATCGACAGCGGGCCACTGACTGGCGCATCGACTTTGGCCACGGCCGACAGCGGCACCATCTCGCCCGTCAGCGGTGAGCGCAGGTAGAAATAGTTCAGGCTTTCGGCCTTGCCACGCTGCTGTGCGTCGACTTCCAGAATCACGTTGTACTGGTTGGTCTCGGTCTGGAACTCATTGACCTGACGCTGACCAAACGCGTCATACAGCGCTTCGTCGACATCGGTGGCCGTCAGGCCGAAGCGGGCGGCGGCGTTCCGGTCGATGCTGATATGGGTAATGCTGCCGCCCAGTTGCAGGTCGTTGGACAGGTCGCGGAAGGCCGGGTTGGTGCGCAGTTTTTCAGTCAGGCGCTGGGTCCAGGTATTAAGCGTTGGCCCGTCATTGCTCTTGAGCACGTACTGATACTGGCTGCGGCTGGGGCCCGAGCTGAGGTTGATGTCCTGCCCTGCGCGCAGGTACAGCACGATCCCCGGCACCTTGGCCAGTTGCGGGCGAATGCGGTCGATAAACTCGCTGGCCGACACGTCGCGATCACTGCGGTCCTTGAGGGCAATCCAGAAGCGGCCGTTGGCGATGGTCTGGTTGCTGCCGGTCACCCCCACCGAATGTGAGAAGGCCTGCACCGCCGGGTCGGCACTGATGATATTGGCCAGCTCCAGATGTTTTTTGCTCATGTCGGCAAATGAAATGTCCGACGCCGCTTCACTGGTACCCAGCACGAAGCCGGTGTCTTGCACCGGGAAGAACCCCTTGGGGATCAGCACGTAGCCGGCAATGGCCAGCGCCAGCGTCACCGCGAACACCCCCAGCATCAGCTTCTGATGGGCCAGCGCCCGTTTCAGGCCCTTGTCATACAGCGCCAGCAGGCGTTCGCCAAAGCCGGGCCGGGCGTCGGCGTGGTGCACCGGCGAGCGCATGAACAGCGCTGCCAGCGTGGGCGCCAGAGTCAGTGATACCAGCACCGAGATCAAAATGGTCGAGGTCGCGGTCAGGGCGAACTCCTTGAACAGCCGGCCCACCACCCCGCCCATGAACAGCAGCGGAATAAAGGCGGCGACCAGCGACAGGCTGATCGAGACCACGGTGAAACCAATCTCGCTGGAGCCCTTGATCGCCGCATCGCGCATGCTTTCGCCCGCTTCGAGATGGCGGTGGATGTTCTCCACCACCACGATCGCATCGTCGACCACAAACCCCACGGCCACCACAATCGCCACCAGCGTCAGGTTGTTGAGGCTGAAGCCCAGCACATACATCAGGGCAAAACTGGCAATCAGCGACACCCCCAGCACTGCCGAGACGATCAGGGTTGCCGACCACTGGCGCAGAAACAGCGCCATCACCGCGATCACCAGCAGCACTGCAATTAGCAGGGTGATTTCCACTTCATGCAGCGAGGCGCGGATGGTTTTGGTCCGGTCACTCAGTACCGTGACTTCCACCGACGCCGGGAGCATGGCCTGCAGGGCGGGGAGGGCAGCCTGAATACGGTCCACGGTCTCGACAATGTTGGCGCCCGGCTGGCGCGAGATCACCAGGTTCAGCCCCGGCTGATGCCCGGACCAAGCCTGCACGTAGTCGTTCTCGGAGCCGTTGATCACCCGTGCCACATCGCGCAGCTGCACCGGGGCGCCGTCCTTGTACGAGACGATCAACTGGCTGTACTCGTCGGCATCGAACAGTTGGTCGTTGGTGGACAGGGTAGAAATGCTCGAGGGGCCGTACAGCGCACCTTTGGCCAGGTTGAGGCTGGTTTGCTGAATCGCCAGGCGGATATCGGCCAGGGTCAGGCCGATGGCGGCCAGCTTGTCAGCCGAGGCCTGGACCCGGATCGCCGGGCGTTGCTGACCGGTGATGTTGATCAGGCCGACACCGTCGATCTGGCTGATCTGACGCGCCAGCAGGGTTTCGACGTAATCGCTGAGTTCGGTGCCGGGCATCTGCATCGAGCTGATACTCAGAATCAACACCGGGCTGTCCGCCGGGTTGACCTTCTTCCAGGTCGGCAGGGTAGGCATGTCCTTGGGCAATTTTCCGGACGCGGTATTGATCGCCGCCTGTACCTCCTGGGCAGCGGTATCGATACTTTTATCGAGGGTGAACTGCAGGGTCAGGGTGGTGGAGCCCAGCGCGCTGCTGGAGGTCATCTGGGTCATGCCGGGGATGGCACTGAATTGCACTTCCAGGGGCGTGGCCACCGAAGACGCCATGGTATCGGGGCTGGCGCCGGGCAGTTGTGCCGATACTTGAATGGTCGGGAACTCCGCTTCAGGCAAGGGCGCGACGGGCAGCTTCGGGAAGGCGATCAGCCCCAACAGCACCAGGGCGAAGGTCAGCAGCACCGTGGCGATCGGGTGATCGACGCACCAGGCAGACAGCGAGCGGCCACTGTTCATGGTTGCACCGGTTGAACGCTGGTGAGCTTCGGTTCGCTCAAGACTTCAACCCGTGATCCCGGTTTGAGTCGCGACTGGCCATCGCTGACCAGCGTGTCGCCCGGGTTGACGCCGCTGATGATGTTCAGCCCGGTGTCCTGATACAGCAGTTGTACCGGCACGGTTTCGACTTTGTCGCCTACGGTGCGGTACACGAAATAATTGTCCAGGCCACGCTGCACCACCTGAGGCGGTACCACTAAAGCATTTTGCGAAAGGCCGGTTTGAATTTCGATATTCACCAGTTGGCCGGGCCACAGGTTGTAGTCGGGGTTGTCGAACCGGGCCTTGACCTTGATCGTGCCGGTGGTTGCTGAAACCTGATTGTCGATCAGGCTCAAGCGGCCTTCGCCCAGGGGCGTGCCGCTGTGGCTGGAGTCGCCAACGAAGGCTTTGACCAGCGCCGGGTCTTTGGCATTCAGCAGGTTATGCAAGGTGGGAAGCAACTGTTGGGGCAGTGAAAACTCCACGGCAATCGGGTCGATCTGGGTGACGGAAAACAGCCCCTGGCTATCACTGACACGCAGGAAATTGCCCGGGTCGACCGTGCGAATCCCTACGCGGCCGGTCACTGGCGAGTGAATCTGCGTATACGACAATTGCACCTGCGCCGCTGCAATCGAGGCCTGATTGCCTTGCGCGGTGGCTTTGAGCTGATTGACCAGGGCCTGTTGCTGGTCGAGGGTTTGTTTGGACACGCCGTTGTCGACACTGAGCAGCTGGTAGCGCTTGAGGTCGATCAGGGCGACTTGCAGCAGGGCCTGGTTTTGCCCCAGTTGGGCCTTGGCCTGATCGAGGCTGGCCTGGATCGAACGGTCATCCAGGGTTGCCAGCAGATCACCGGCCTTGACGGTCTGGCCTTCCTTGACCAGCAGCCGGGTGAGGATGCCGTCGATTTGCGGGCGAATCATCACGCTGTGCAACGACAGTACAGCGCCTATGCCGCTGACATAATGCGGCACATCTTGCTGGGTAACCTGAACCACCCGGACCGGAATCGCCGTGCCGGCGGCGGGTTTGCCGGGGGCCGGGCGAGCCGACCACCAGACACCGCAACCGATCAGGGCAACCACAAGCGTGCCCAGCAAGATTTTTTTTGTTTGAGTGCGCATGCCGGATAGACGCCGTGTGCGTGGAATTAGGGGACGTTAAGGTTATAGCCGGTCAACCCGGTCAATAAAGTGACCGCAAACTGACATTACGGACAGGCAGATAAAAATAGTGTTGTGGCGGTTAAGTAAACCGCCCCGGCGTCGATAGTTCTTTAAAGGGAGCACCTACGCGTTCCCATTCAAGGGGCGGTCATTATGAAAAACCTGGCGCTGGGTTTTGCAGCTTGCTCGATTTTCCTCCTTTCCAACCTGACTCAGGCTCAGACCCTGATCGGCAGTGGCCAGATTCAGTTTCATGGCTCTGTTGTCGAGCCGGCCTACGAGCTGGGGCTGGCCAGTCAAGTGGACTACGGTGAGACAGGCAAACTGATTGAAGTCGCGCCGGGTGTGGTCATCGCCATGAATATGGCGTTGCGCAAAGGCCGTGGCAGTGAACCTCTGTATTCCATGTCTTTCACCGAGCTGAAAAAACCGCAAAACCCCAGTGCAAGCCTGTCGTCGGGGAAAAAAGGCGTGGTGACTATTTCCTACCGCTGAGTGCTCCGCGGGGAAGGTCAGGCAGGTATACTGCGCGGTCTTGCGCCATCTGGCCTGATTTTTCCCCGTATTTCGGAGCTTTCATGACTACTCCTACACCAACGACCGCTCCTGATGCCGTGGGCACTGAGCAGGTCGATAGCGAAACCGGCCTCGACACCCCGAAAAAGCCGGTAATTCCTGCATTCACCTTTCCGTTCAAACCTTCCGAGTTCGCCAAGGCCAAGGCTGAAGGCCAGGCTTACTACCAGAAAAGCGGCCTGGGCGGTCACGACAAAACCCCGGGCGCTCCGCCGCACGGCACCCGTCGCACCATGGGCAAGCGCTGAGTTTCTACAGCGCCAGCCGTTGAACCAGCGTCATGCCATGTTTTTGGTACAGGCGCAGGGCCCGCTGATTGTGCGCCATGACTTTCAGGTCAACCCAGGCTTCATTGCGTTGGCGAAAAACTGCAAAAACATGGCGCAATAGCGCACCGCCCAATCCTCGGCCCTGCTGTCGGGGATGCACCACCAAATCCTTGAGGTAGGCGCTGGTCCAGGCCTGGGCAACCGCCACCACCTCGCCTTCGAGCAGAACCACAAAGCACAGTTGCGGATCGTATTCGGCGTCATGGCGCAGGCAGTCCTGCCACTCTTGCAACGACGGCACACTGCCTTCGCCCCGGGCATAGCCTTGAACGAGCAAGTCATGCACGGGTTGCAGCAACGCCGCATTGAGCGTTACCAGGGTGACCTCATCTGGCCACTGCGCCGGTTCCGGGGGCTGGCTCAGGTCTTTGCGCAACAGCAGGCAATGCTCGCTCATCGAACTCAATAACCCTGCTCGGCAACGGTGCGAGCAGCCAGAATCAGACACTGGGTCAGCTCCGGCGACGAGAACTTGGTCAGCACCGCGTTGGCTCCGGCCAGGCGTGCTTTCTCGCTGTTCATCGCACTGTTCAACGAGGTGTGCAGCAGCACATAAAGATGTGCGAAGTCCGGGGTTTCACGCACGGTACGAGTGAAGGAATAGCCATCCATCTCTGACATTTCGATGTCTGATACCACGACGTTGATTTGCTCCGGCGTACCCTGCAGCTCCAGCAGCCGCTCGATGGCCTCCTTGGCGCTGCGTGCCGTGTGGCAATGCAGTCCCAGGTTGCGCAGGGTAATCACCGACTGTTGCAGCGCGACTTGACTGTCATCGACCACCAGAATCCGGGCGCCGGCCAGCAGTTTGCTGTCTTCGCGGCTCAGGGCTTTGGTGAGGGCTTCAACCCTGGCGGGGGTGATGCCATGAATCACCTTTTCGATATCCAGTACCTGCACCAGCGCGCCGTCGACCTGGGTTACCCCGGTAATGTACGAGCGCTTGCCCGAGCCATAGGGTGGCGGGCGAATGTCGGTGCTCAGGCAGTGCACTATTTTGCTCACAGCCTGGACGTGAAGCCCCTGTTTGGAGCGACTGACATCGGTCACGATCAGGCATCCGCCTTCGGGATCAAGCAGCGGTTGTTCGCCGATGGCACGGCTCAGGTCGATCACTGTCAGCGATGCGCCGCGCAGGACCGCAACGCCTTTCACGTGGGGGTGCGACTCGGGCATTTTGGTCAGCGCGGGGCAGGGAATGATTTCACTGACCTTCAACAGATTGATCGCCATCAGCTTGCCGCTGCGCAAAGTGAACAGCAGAAGCGATAGTGAATCTGCGCGAGCGTTGTTCGATGACATAAAAACCTTCTGGAAGGGGGGCAGTGATACGGGGTTATCGACCTGAACGAGTCGAGCTTGAGCGAGATGGGTTGATAACGATCCGTAGCAGCTGCCGAAGGCTGCGTCCGGTGGCGTAGCCGCCGTAAAATCTCAACTCACTGCCCTTAAGACAAGTCGTAATAGCGGTAATTACGATTGCTGCGCAATCGGACGCAGCCTTCGGCAGCTGCTACGGGGCAGGTTATTTCAACCCCAGCCGCCTGGCCATCCGCCCCAGGTTGGCCCGGTCCAGCCCCAGTTCCCGGGCCGCACTGGCCCAGTTGTGTTGATGGCGCTCAAGGCAGGCGCTGATGAGCTGGCGCTGATAGTTCTCGGTGGCCAGGCGCAAGTCGCCCACGGCGTCCGGCACGGCCTGGGGCTTGACCACTGCAGGCTCGGTGGTGGTCGTGGGCAATTCCAGATCGGCTGCGGTCAATGTCAGGATCCGTGGCCGCGGATTGCAACGGCCAAGGGCCTTGAGTGCGCTGCGGCCGATCAAATGCTCCAGTTCACGCACGTTGCCCGGCCAGTCGTAATGCAGCAGGGCGGCCTGTGCATCCGGGCTCAGGCGCAAGCTGCCCAACCCCATGCGTGAACGGTTCTGCTCCAGGAAAAAACCGCTCAACAGCAGTACGTCGCGCCCGCGTTCCCGCAGGGCGGGCACCTTGAGCGGATAAACACTCAAGCGATGGTAAAAATCGGCACGGTAACGGCCGGCACGCACTTCTTCAGCCAGATCGCGGTTGGTGGCGGCGATCAGCCGCACATCGACCTGATGCTCCTGATCCGACCCCAGCCGCTGTAGCTGCCCGCTTTGCAGCACGCGCAGCAGCTTGGCCTGTACCGTTAGTGACAGCTCGCCCACCTCATCCAGAAACAGGGTGCCGCCATTGGCCAGTTCAAACTTGCCCCGTCGGTCCTGGGTCGCGCCGGTGAAGGCGCCACGCACATGGCCGAACAGCTCGCTTTCAACCAGGGTGTCGGGCAGGGCGGCGCAGTTGAGGCTGATCAGCGGCTTTTCGGCCCGGGGCGAAGCGGCATGAATCGCTTGGGCGACCAGCTCTTTGCCGACCCCGGTTTCGCCCGTGATCAGCACGGTCAGGTCGCTGCCGCCCACCAGGGCGATTTCTTCGAGCAGACGTTTGTGGGGTTTGCTTTGCCCGATCAACTCTTTATTCGGTGCGCCGTGGGCCTGTCGATAGAGTTCGGCCTTTTGCTGTTCATCTTCGACCCGTGACGCCAGACGCTCGATACGCCGGGCCACGTTGACCGTGGCCGCGGCCAGGCTGGCAAAGGCCTGCAGGTCATCGAGGTCGATGGGTTCAAAGCGTTTGCAGTCCAGGGCATCGAGGGTCAGCAGGCCCCATGGCCGCTCCTCGACAAACAACGGGCAGCCCATGCAGTCATGCACTTCAAGGTGTTCGGCCAAACCGTCGACCAGGCCGTCATAGGGGTCGGGCAGTTCGCAGTCGCTGGGGAAGCGCGTTGGCCCCGGGCTGCTGAGCAGGGCTTCAAAGCGCGGGTGTTCGCTGATTCTGAAGCGCCGACCCAGCGTGTCGAGACTCAAACCGTCAACGGCCAGCGGCACCAGCCAGTCGCCGTCTAGCCGTAACAGGGCGGCGGCGTCGCACGGCAACACGGCAAGCAGCGCTTGCAGCAGGCGCCGGTAGCGTTCGCCCTCGGGCAGATCCCGGGACAGGTCGGCCACCAGGGGCAGTAGGGCAGTTAGCAGCGATTTTGCAGTCATATTGACCTCATCTAGTCGATATGACTCTAGTGCAGGGCGGGTCAAAATGACAATCTTGTTTTTAAGCTATTGTTTTTAAAGGATTTATTTGTTGGCACGAATACTGATAGGTAACGGGTATTAGTCTACGTGCTCAGGAATCAACCTTATGCTTACTGCTCAGGATCGTGCCATCGTTAAATCCACTGTGCCGCTGCTAGAAAGCGGCGGTGAAGCCTTGATCACCCACTTCTACCGCATGATGCTCTCGGAGCATCCTGAAGTCCGTTCGATGTTCAATCAGGCCAACCAGGCCAGTGGTGATCAGCCGCGAGCGCTGGCCACCGGTGTCTTGATGTATGCGCGGCACATCGATCAGCTCGACCAGTTGGGCGACCTGGTGGCCCGAATTATCAACAAGCATGTTGCCCTGCAAATTCTTCCCGAGCATTACCCCATCGTCGGCAGCTGCCTGTTGCGCGCCATCGAAGAGGTGCTGGGCAGTGATATCGCTACCCCGCAAGTACTGGCAGCCTGGGGCGCGGCCTATAACCAGCTGGCCGACATCCTGATCGGTGCCGAGGCTGCGATCTACGACGAAAAGGCTGCAGCGCCCGGTGGCTGGCGTGGCGGGCGTGAATTCACATTGGTCTCCAGGGTTCAGGAGAGTGCCGAAATCACCTCTTTCTACTTCCGCCCGGTGGATCAGCAAGCGATTCTTGATTGCGCGCCAGGCCAGTACATAGGCCTCAAGCTGATCATTGATGGTGAGGAAGTGCGTCGCAATTATTCGCTGTCGGCTCTGGCCCAGGCCGGACACTACCGCATCAGCGTCAAGCGTGAGCCAGGCGGGGTGGTCTCGAACTTCCTGCATGATCGCCTGCACGTCGGCGACACCCTGGAACTGTTCCCGCCAGCAGGCGAGTTCACCCTGGCCCCCAGTGACAAACCCCTGGTACTGATCAGCGGCGGCGTGGGCATAACCCCGACCCTGCCCATGCTGGAGGCCGCACTGGCCACACAGCGCCCGATCCACTTTATCCACTGCGCCCGCAATGGCGACGTGCATGCATTCCGTACCTGGGTCGACGACCTGGCGGCACAGCACCCGCAGTTGCAGCGCTTTTATTGCTACGCCGAACAGGGCGCGCCGGCAGACCACGTCGGCCTGTTGACCGAAGACGTACTGGCCCGCTGGTTGCCTGCCGATCGTGATCTGGATGCCTACTTCCTGGGCCCTAAAGGCTTCATGGCAGCGGTCAAGCGTCAGCTCAAGGCTCTGGGCGTGCCTGAGAACCAAAGCCGCTACGAATTCTTTGGTCCGGCAGCAGCCCTGTAGGCGCGAACCATTGCTGTAGGAGCGAGCTGCTTATAAAGCTCGCGAGCAAGCTCGCTCCTACAGAGGGGCAGGTCTGGGTGTAAACTGCGGGTTTTACATACTCAGGCAAAGGGATGCGGGATGACGGATGACATGATGCGATTGGGCCCGGAGAAGCGCTTTCTGGTCCTGCTGGGGCTGATCTGCCTGGCACTGATCGGCGGCGCGCTGTACATGCAGATCGTGCTCGGTGAGGCGCCTTGCCCGCTGTGCATCCTGCAACGTTATGCTCTGCTGCTGATCGCGATCTTTTCCTTTATGGGTGCGGCGATGCCTACCCGGCGCAGCATGACGGTGTTTGAAGTGCTGGTGGTGCTCAGTGCCATCGGCGGGATCGTTGCTGCGGCGCGGCACGTCTTTATCCTGGCTAACCCGGCGGTGAGCTGCGGCATTGATGTGCTGCAACCGATCGTGGATGGTCTGCCGCTGGCGACCCTCTTCCCGCTGGGCTTTCAGGTCGACGGGTTCTGCTCCACCCCATATCCGCCGGTGTTTGGCCTGTCGCTGGCGCAATGGGCGCTGGTGGCCTTTGTGCTGACCGCCGTGCTGGTACCACTGGGAATTTATCGCAATCGCAACAAAACGGCCTGAGACAGAGTGATCGCCCCGTACTTCTGTCTTGAAGTACGGGGCGATTTTTTGTCCGTGCTCAAATGTCAACAGCCTGTGATGAGGCCCCGTAAACAGGGGGTGCGACACTGCGACATATTGTCACGGATAAGTGGTCGCACCCTGTGGCCGGGAGTGAGTCGGGTCAGAAAAAACTCCGCGCGGGGTAGAAGCGGCAGCCGTCGGTTTGATGAGCCATGGGGGGCTTGAAAAGGTTCCATCGTGACTCCATGAAAAACCGCTGTAGCCCTTTTTATTTGGGCGTTCAGGCGGGTTGGCAGGCCGGTCGGCGTGCTCCATAAAGGGGCGTTTACCTGCTGTGCCAATGGCGTGCTACAGGTGTGTGAGGGGGAGGTTTTCAGGTGCGCAACGTAACAATCGAGAGTGATTGTTACCGTAGCCGAGAAGAATTATTTCTGGATGAGACATGGTTTATAGGGAGCTACCTAACTACAATCGCCCGCACTGAACGTCCAGCCTGCTCGTCCCTGAGCCC
>Ga0302347_1004829_pt1 | contig 10411 bp, 9 predicted proteins | sample PhyWR1_FD_202178 | JGI IMG/M metagenome (GOLD analysis project Ga0302347, IMG submission 202178) | Leaf surface microbial communities from wheat plants in UC Gill Tract Community Farm, Albany, California, United States - DLSL W.R1 (v2)... | ecosystem: Host-associated > Plants > Phyllosphere >...
AAGGAGGGGGTCGGCGGTTCGATCCCGTCATCACCCACCACTTCGGGTCGTTAGCTCAGTTGGTAGAGCAGTTGACTTTTAATCAATTGGTCGCAGGTTCGAATCCTGCACGACCCACCAATGTAAAAAAGCGCCCTAAAGGCGCTTTTTTGCTATCTGCGATATCAAAATTCGAACCTGCCGCAGGTTCGGGCCGAGCGCAGCGAGACAACGGAGCCGCCTGCGGCGACGGCCCGAAGGGCGAGGCGAAGCCGGGTCATCCTGCACGACCCACCAATGTAAAAAAGCGCCCTAAAGGCGCTTTTTTGCTATCTGCGTTTTGTCAGCCCGCCGGGTATCAAGTATTACATTTATCGGTCGATAACTGTGCATTAGCGATTTGACAGGAGTCCACGATGACCACGATTTCCGCCTCTACCTCTCCTTTGCACAGCAGTGGCAATAGTGCCTCTTCAGAAATCGCCGGTATTTATCGGCAGATAACCAAACTGACGCAGCAGCTTAAAGAGCTGGCAGACTCCAGTCTCGATGCAGAAAATAAGCAGAAACAGCAGGAGTTGATTCAGTCGCAGATTGCGATGCTCCAGGCTCAGCTTGCTATACTGCAAAGCAAGCAGCTGGAATCAGCTCAGCAGGAACAAGCGCAGGCGCAAAAAGTCGAAGGCGTTAACCGTCCTTCTGCCAACAATCAAATCGATATCTATATTTGATAGAGCGGGTCATGCTTACGCTGAGAGGCCATTTCATCTGCCTGGGCGCGAACAATTTCCCATAACGCCTGAGCTGCAGTTGAAAGCGAACGATTTTTTCTGCGTGCCAGCATTAATTGCCGCTCCACGCCCGGCGTCAGCGGCCTGACGATCAAATGGCTGTCCTGAGGAAGTGGAAGCGCCAGCGCGGGAAGTACGCTAATGCCAATGCCTGCTTCAACCATCGGAAAAAGCGTCGCCGGGTGGCCGATCTCCTGCACGATAGTAGCATCAACGGCAAAATGGGTCAGAGCAGCATCAATCAACGGTCGGCTACCGGATGCATAATCCTGTAGCACCAGCCGCTCCGTTTGTAGTGCCTGCCAGGAAATACTTTTACATCCGGCAAAAGGGTGATCCTCACGACACAGCAATAAAAAAGGCTCAGACAAAATAGTTTCACACTGCAGATCGTTGACCGCGCCCGGATCGATGACAATACCGAAATCCACCTCCCCCTGACGAATACTTTCCAGAACCCACTGCTGCGGCCTGTCGTGCAGAACAAAATCGATCTGCGGGTAGCATCGGTTGCTTTGTGCAATGCACTGCGGAATAAGATGTGCGGAAATAGTCTGGCTGGCGGCGATTCGGACCTTACCGGTTAACTGTGTACCGACTCTTCCGGCGTCACGCAGGGTGCTGTGCAGCTCCTCAAGCACTCTTTCAAGTTGCGATGCCAGTTGCTGGCCCGCCTCGGTCAGCGCGACTTCACGGGTGGTTCGATCAAGCAAGCGTACGCCGGTCTGCTGCTCCAGCTCTTTAACGCTGTGGCTGACCGCCGATTGACTTAATCCCACGATCTCCCCTGCCCGGCTGAAGCTTTTCGCCCGGGCCACGGTGATAAAAACACGAAGCTGACGCAGTGAGTAATTCATATTTTTTATTCATATATAGATGCAATAAATCAATTTTATTTCTCAAACGGAAAAAAGCACAATAGCGTTATCGATCTTCAGGAGCCTTTATGAAATTTTTCCGTATTCTTGACCCTTTTACGCTGACGCTGATCGCTGTGGTCCTGCTGGCCTCGTTCTTTCCGGCGCGCGGTCACTTTGTAGAATATTTTGAATGGCTGACCACCGCCGCCATCGCACTCCTGTTTTTTATGCACGGTGCCAAGCTTTCACGTGAGGCGATTGTTGCCGGTGGAAGCCACTGGCGTTTGCATCTGTGGGTGATGTGCAGTACGTTCATCCTGTTTCCGGTCCTGGGTGTGCTTTTTGCCTGGTGGGCGCCGGTAAATGTTGATCCGCAGATTTACACCGGGTTCCTTTATCTGTGCATCCTCCCTGCGACAGTCCAGTCCGCTATTGCATTCACCTCCCTTGCCGGCGGCAACGTTGCCGCCGCCGTGTGTTCGGCTTCAGCGTCCAGCCTGCTGGGGATTTTTCTTTCGCCGCTGCTGGTCGGGCTGGTGATGAACATGCATGGTGCAGAGGGAAGTTTACAGCAGGTCGGAAAAATCATGCTCCAGCTGCTGCTGCCGTTCGTTCTCGGTCATCTTTCACGTCCGCTGATTGGCGACTGGGTGGCCAGGCATAAGAAGTGGATTGGTAAAACCGATCAAACCTCGATTCTGCTGGTGGTCTACTCTGCCTTTAGCGAAGCAGTCGTAAACGGCATCTGGCATAAAGTCGGGCCCGGCTCGCTCCTGTTCATCGTGGTGGTAAGCCTGGTGCTGCTGGCGATTGTGATTGCCGTTAACGTTTTTGTGGCGCGCAAAGCCGGTTTCAATAAAGCAGATGAAATTACTATCGTCTTCTGTGGATCGAAAAAGAGTCTGGCGAACGGTATTCCAATGGCGAATATTCTGTTTCCGGTATCGGCGATCGGTATGATGGTATTGCCGCTGATGATTTTCCATCAAATTCAGCTGATGGTCTGTGCAGTCATGGCGCGTCGCTATAAGCGCCAGACTGAACGGTTGCAGGCAGAGACCAGCCTGGCAAAAGGTTAAAGCGGACGTTTCAGGGGCTGAACCAGCTGTGTCAGCCCCTCGGTTTTGATAAGCAGCGTTATCGACATTAATTCGCCCAGCCGCCCGGCGGGAAATTGATCTTTACGTGCAAACCACAGCAGATACTCTTCCGGGACATCAATAAGCCTGCGGCCCTGATATTTCCCGAACGGCATCACGGTATTCGCAATCTCAATAAGCTGCTCTTTCTCCACTTAGTCCCCCAGCAGGCGGATCATTTCCGCTTCATCGATAACCTCAATGCCCAGCTCCTGTGCTTTCGCCAGTTTTGAACCCGCGGCTTCACCGGCAATGACCAGATCGGTTTTCTTCGACACGCTGCCGGACACTTTCGCCCCGAGCGCGGCCAGACGGTCTTTAGCATCATCGCGAGACAGCAGGCTCAGGCTGCCGGTCAGAACCACCGTTTTGCCGGCAAAGAAGCTGTCAATTTCTTCTGCCTTCACTACCACCGGCGCAGGCCAGTGGATCCCGACGTCTTCAACCAGCTGGCGGATAACATCCCGGTTGCTCTCTTCCTCGAAGAAGTTAAATACGTGCTTTGCGACCACCACGCCGACATCGGGTACTTTTTGCAGATCGTCAACCGTTGCGGCTTCAAGCGCGGCCAGCGTGCCAAAATAACTGGCCAGACCCGCTGCCGTTGATTCACCGACTTCGCGAATACCCAGTGCGTAGAGAAAGCGGGCAAACGTTGTCTCTTTTGCCGCCTCGAGCGCGTTAACCACGTTTTGTGCTGATTTAGGGCCCATACGATCAAGCCCGGTTAGTTTGCCTGCCGTCAGACGAAAAAGATCGGCGGGCGTATGCACGTATTCCTTTTCAACCAGCTGATCGATGATCTTATCGCCCATACCGTCCACGTCCATCGCCCGGCGAGAGACAAAGTGCTTAAGCGCTTCTTTTCGCTGCGCGCCGCAGATTAACCCGCCGGTGCAGCGCGTTACCGCCTCGCCCTCAACGCGTTCGACATCAGAGCCGCAGACCGGACAGTGTGCCGGGAAAACGATCGGCTGCGTCTCATCAGGACGTTCGGTAAGCACAACATTCACTACCTGCGGGATCACATCTCCGGCGCGGCGAATAACCACCTTATCGCCAATGCGCAAACCCAGCCGCTCGATTTCATCCGCGTTGTGCAGGGTCGCATTACTGACCAGCACACCTGCCACCTGCACCGGTTCCAGGCGGGCCACGGGGGTAATTGCGCCGGTACGTCCGACCTGAAACTCGACATCACGCACCGTCGTCATCTGTTCCTGGGCCGGAAATTTAAACGCAACCGCCCAGCGCGGAGCGCGGGAAACGTAGCCCAGCTGCTCCTGAAGCGCCAGAGAATCGACTTTAATGACTACGCCATCGATGTCGAAACCTAATGCCGGACGGTCTTCGGCCACTTTATGATAGAAGGCCAGTACTGCTTCCGGAGTGTCGCACAGGCGCACGCGATCGCTAACGGGCAGGCCCCAGGCTTTAAACTGCTGTAAACGCCCCATGTGGCTGGCCGGCAGTTCATCGCCTTCAAGAATGCCAACACCATAGCAAAAGAAGGTGAGCGGACGTTTTGCCGTGACGCGGGGATCGAGCTGGCGCAGCGATCCGGCTGCCGCATTACGCGGGTTAGCAAAGACTTTGCCGCCCTTTTTGCGCGCATCTTCATTAATTTTCTCAAAACCACTTTGTGGAAGAAACACTTCTCCGCGCACCTCCAGACGTGCCGGGATACCTTCACCGTGCAGTTTAAGCGGAATGGCGCGAATGGTGCGGACATTCGTCGTAATGTCTTCGCCTGTGGTTCCATCGCCGCGCGTCGCAGCGCGCACCAGCACCCCATTTTCATAAAGGATACTGACCGCCAGGCCATCCAGTTTGAGTTCACAGCAGTAGGTCAACGCATCGGTGTTTTTGAGCCGGTCCTGCACACGTTTGTTAAACGCCAGAAAGCTATCTTCATCAAACACGTTATCCAGAGAGAGCATCGGCACTTCATGGCGCACCTGACTAAACGACGCCAGTGGCGCTGCGCCAACACGTTGAGTGGGTGAATCAGGGGTGATCAGATCCGGGTGCCGGGTTTCAATTTCGCGCAGTTCACGCATTAAGCGATCGTATTCGGCGTCGGGCACTTCCGGCGTATCCATTACATGATAAAGATATTCATGATGGCGAAGCGTGGTTCGCAGTTCTGTCAGCTGTTGTTCAATAGAGTCCATATCACACCATAAATATAAAAAACCCCCGACATGCGGGGGTTCAGAATTAAGAGTGAAGCAGCCCGCATCAGGCGTTAGCTTCTTTCACCTCACGAATACGATCCTGATACTCACGCAGCTTTTGCGGCGTCATCATCCGACGCTGGTCGTCGAGTACCACGCCGCCCACTTCATCAGCAATATACTGCGCGGATTGCAGCATCAGCTTGAAGTTTTGCAACTCGTCACCGTAGGAAGGGACTTGCATAAACATGGTCACGCCTGGCGTTACGAAATCGGTCATGGATTCGGATTCGAAGAAGCCGGGTTTTACCATGTTCGCCAGACTAAAGAGTACCGGACCACTGCCATCAGTGCTGAGATGACGGTGGAAAATATTCATTTCGCCAAATTTAAAGCCTGCCTGCTGGATACTGTTAATCAGCAACTCGCCGCTGATTTGTGCGCCCTGATGAGCAGAAACGTTCATGACAATAACCGTTTCTGCACGTTTCGGTTTTTCTGGCGCTGGTGCCGGTTCAACAGGTTGAGGCTGAGGCTGCGGTGCCGGCTGCGGCTCAAAAACCGGTTCCGGTTGCGGCGCATACTGCGGTGCCGGCGGCTGTTGCGGCTGAGGCGGACGCACGGGCTGCTGCGGCTGGACCGGCGGCTGAGCCTGTACATGCGCAGGCTGCTGCACCTGAGGTTGCGGCTGGTTAGCCGATTGTGGTTGAACAGGCGGCTGTGGCTGAGCAGGCGCAGACGGCGGCGGAACCGGAGCATCCTGTGCCGTGACAGGAGGAACCTGACGGGGCTGTGCCGATTCATAAGGCGGCTGGTAGCGATGCTGCGGTTGTTGAGGCGCTTCATGCCCTCCAGCCGCAGTATGGGCGTTAGCCGGCCGCTGAACGCGCACTTCTCCTACGCTTTCAACCTCATCGTCAAAATCGCGGCTATCAGACTCCTCATCATCACGCTGCGATTTCATGCGCTTAAGTGGGCGATCGCGAAACATAGAAGAGCGCTCTTTACGGCTGGTCCAGAAACCGTGTACCAGAAGAGCGATTATGGCGATCGCGCCAACAATGATTAATATCAGACGCAAATCCTGCATCATTATATTCTCTGTTGTTCTAACACCTTGCCACCACGGCAAACATTTACTCCTTAAGAGTATTTGCCGATTACGTTGAGTGCAAGTGCGCACGCTGATTTCACTGCATAAAGATGCGCTAAATCGTGCTTCTTGCTGCTTTTTCGAACATTTCTCATCTGGTCATTGCTGCCTGAACGGATAATATAGACGCGTTACTCATTTGGCAGCCGTAAAAGGAGCTTTGCCTGAACCATGACGTCATCTTCTCCAGCTTCGCCACGCAGCGGTTTTTTTTACTTTTCCCAGGGATGGAAACTGATCGCCCTTCCCGGCATTCGGCGTTTCGTTTTTATGCCATTACTGATTAATATTCTACTGATGGGGGGCGCGTTCTGGTGGTTATTTACCCGCCTCGATAATTGGATACCTGCCCTGCTAAGTTACGTGCCTGACTGGCTACAGTGGCTCAGCTATCTCATCTGGCCGCTGGCCGTAATATCCATCCTGTTGGTATTCGGCTATTTCTTCTCCACCCTCGCTAACTGGATTGCCGCGCCTTTTAACGGTTTGCTGGCCGAACAGCTTGAAGCGCGATTGACCGGCGCAACGCCGCCTGATACCGGTGTGCTGGGCATAATGAAAGATCTGCCGCGCGTAATGAAGCGTGAATGGCAAAAGCTGGCGTGGTATCTGCCGCGTGCGGTCGTTTTACTCATACTCTACTTTATTCCGGGCATCGGCCAGACAGTCGCGCCGGTGCTGTGGTTTCTGTTCAGCGCCTGGATGATGGCTATCCAGTATTGTGACTATCCCTTTGATAACCATAAAGTTCCTTTTCGGACAATGAAAGAGGCGCTTCGCAGCCGAAAAATGACCAACATGCAGTTTGGCACGGTGGTCAATGTGTTTACGATGATCCCGTTCGTTAACCTGGTGATTATGCCCGTCGCAATATGCGGCGCGACAGCGATGTGGGTAGACGACTACCGCCAGCGCCACGCTCTGTGGCGGTAAAGCGCCAGGGTAAATTATCCTGCTGCTTATTCCATACGAGTTGCCATTATTTCTTAGCAGCATATAGATATGCGAAATGCTTACTTCCGCATATTCTCTGAGCAGGTATGCTGGTAGCGTCATCCCAAATTTCAAACAGTTAAGGACAGGCCATGAGTAAGATTTTTGAAGATAACTCGCTGACTATCGGTCATACGCCATTGGTTCGACTGAACCGTATCGGTAACGGACGCATTCTGGCGAAGGTAGAATCACGCAACCCGAGCTTTAGCGTAAAATGCCGAATCGGTGCCAACATGATTTGGGATGCTGAAAAACGTGGCGTACTAAAAACGGGTATTGAGCTTGTTGAGCCGACCAGCGGTAACACCGGTATCGCACTCGCTTACGTTGCGGCGGCTCGCGGCTATAAGCTGACGCTGACCATGCCAGAAACCATGAGCGTTGAACGTCGCAAGCTGCTGAAAGCGCTGGGTGCTAATCTGGTGCTGACCGAAGGCGCTAAAGGCATGAAAGGGGCCATCCAGAAAGCAGAAGAAATTGTGGCCAGCGATCCATCTAAATATCTGCTACTTCAGCAGTTCAGCAACCCGGCCAACCCGGAAATTCACGAGAAAACTACCGGACCGGAAATCTGGGAGGATACCGATGGCCAGGTTGACGTCTTCATCTCTGGCGTAGGCACCGGCGGTACGCTGACCGGCGTAAGCCGCTACATTAAAAATACCCAGGGTAAGCACGATCTGATTACGGTTGCGGTTGAACCGACGGATTCTCCGGTTATCGCTCAGGCGCTGGCAGGCCAGGAGCTGAAACCCGGCCCGCATAAAATCCAGGGTATCGGCGCTGGCTTTATCCCGGGTAATCTTGATCTTAATCTGGTCGATAAAGTGGTTGCCATTACTAATGAAGAGGCGATCTCAACGGCACGTAAGTTGATGGAAGAAGAAGGTATTCTGGCAGGCATCTCTTCTGGTGCAGCCGTTGCTGCCGCGCTGAAATTACAGGAAGATGAAAGCTTTACCAATAAGAATATTGTGGTTATCCTACCCTCTTCGGGTGAGCGTTATCTGAGTACTGCACTTTTTGCCGATCTGTTTACAGAGAAAGAGTTGCAACAGTAATACCAGGTTGTAAAGATTGCGTAAAAAAGCACCCCGCGGGGTGTTTTTTTTGTGGCGCACTTCAAATTTTTCGCCCTCCAGGCATTGCTTCACCCCACCATGTCTGGTATTTAACCAGCAGAATTATTTTGATCCGCGAAATTATTCAAAAGTGGCTTTTCCACTGGCTGAATCGATTTTATGATTTGGTTCAAATCTCGCTTTCGCGGCATAATGTTTAATGACGCGCTAAACGTCTACGGCCAGTAGTTCCTGTTCCGGATTACGTTTACAGATAACTCTGTCGTAACCGTTTATGCAGGCGCTTATTGTTCCAGGCTAAAGTTTGCTCAACAGGCTAAACTTTAGATCCACAACACTAAACCTATAAGTTGGGGAAATATAATGTTCCAGCAAGAAGTGACTATTACCGCTCCTAACGGTCTTCACACCCGCCCTGCAGCTCAGTTCGTGAAAGAAGCAAAAGGTTTTACTTCCGAAATTACTGTGACGTCCAACGGCAAAAGCGCTAGCGCAAAAAGCTTGTTCAAACTGCAAACTCTGGGCCTGACTCAGGGTACCGTTGTTACCCTGTCCGCTGAAGGCGAAGACGAGCAAAAAGCAGTTGAGCATCTGGTTAAACTGATGGCTGAACTCGAGTAAGTTCAAGGGTTCTTTTCAATATCAGTCACAAGTAAGGTAGGGTTATGATTTCAGGCATTTTAGCATCCCCGGGTATCGCTTTTGGCAACGCACTGCTGCTGAAAGAAGATGAAATTGTCATCGACCGGAAAAAGGTTTCTGCCGATAAGGTCAATCAGGAAGTTGAACGTTTTCTGAGCGGTCGCGCCAAAGCGTCTGCCCAGCTGGAAGCCATCAAAACCAAAGCTGGCGAGACTTTCGGCGAAGAAAAAGAAGCCATCTTTGAAGGGCATATCATGCTGCTCGAAGATGAGGAGCTGGAGCAGGAAATCATAGCCCTGATTAAAGATAAGTACATGACTGCGGACGCCGCAGCGCATGAAGTTATCGAAGGACAGGCAACTGCTTTAGAAGAGCTGGATGACGAATACCTGAAAGAACGTGCGGCTGACGTACGTGATATCGGTAAGCGTTTAATGCGCAACATCCTCGGTATGCCGATCATCGACCTGAGCTCTATTCAGGAAGAAGCGATTCTTGTTGCTGCTGACCTCACCCCGTCAGAAACTGCACAGCTGAACCTGCAAAAGGTGCTGGGCTTTATCACTGACGCTGGTGGCCGTACTTCCCACACCTCTATCATGGCGCGTTCCCTTGAACTGCCAGCCATTGTGGGCACCGGTAGCATTACGTCTCAGGTGAAAACCGGCGATTATCTGATTCTGGATGCCGTAAACAACAAAGTTTACGTCAACCCAACTAATGACGAAATTGAGCAACTGCGCGCCGTTCAGGAGCAGGTTGCCAGTGAAAAAGCGGAACTGGCTAAGCTGAAAGACCTGCCTGCTATCACCCTTGATGGCCATCAGGTTGAAGTTTGCGCCAACATCGGTACCGTTCGCGATGTCGACGGTGCAGAGCGTAATGGCGCAGAAGGCGTTGGCTTGTACCGCACTGAATTCCTGTTTATGGATCGTGACGCTCTGCCGACCGAAGAAGAACAGTTCTCAGCATACAAAGCCGTTGCTGAAGCATGTGGTTCTCAGGCAGTGATCGTACGTACCATGGACATCGGCGGCGACAAAGAACTGCCGTATATGAACTTCCCGAAAGAAGAAAACCCGTTCCTCGGCTGGCGTGCCGTGCGTATCGCACTGGATCGTAAAGAGATCCTGCGTGACCAGGTTCGCGCCATCCTGCGTGCGTCTGCTTTCGGTAAACTGCGTATTATGTTCCCGATGATCATCTCCGTAGAAGAAGTTCGTGAGCTGCGTAAAGAGATTGAGATCTACAAACAGGAACTGCGTGACGAAGGTAAAGCCTTTGACGAAAACATTGAGATTGGCGTGATGGTGGAAACACCGGCTGCGGCAACCATTGCCCGTCATCTGGCGAAAGAAGTCGATTTCTTTAGTATTGGTACCAATGATTTAACCCAGTACACCCTGGCGGTTGACCGTGGTAATGATATGATTTCACATCTGTATCAGCCGATGTCACCGTCCGTACTGACACTTATCAAGCAAGTCATTGATGCTTCTCACGCAGAAGGTAAATGGACTGGCATGTGTGGTGAGCTTGCAGGCGACGAACGTGCTACACTTCTGTTGTTAGGGATGGGTCTGGATGAGTTC
>Ga0302347_1004830_pt1 | contig 10410 bp, 10 predicted proteins | sample PhyWR1_FD_202178 | JGI IMG/M metagenome (GOLD analysis project Ga0302347, IMG submission 202178) | Leaf surface microbial communities from wheat plants in UC Gill Tract Community Farm, Albany, California, United States - DLSL W.R1 (v2)... | ecosystem: Host-associated > Plants > Phyllosphere >...
CTGCGGGCCCTGTGGCACGGCGTGCGCATCCATGTCGGCGATGCACTCGAAGCGCCTCCTGCCGGTGTCGACACCCAGGAAGACCTCGATCGCGTTCGTCGCCTGCTGGGGGCCTGATGGAGGTTTTGTTTGTCTGCCTGGGCAATATCTGTCGCTCGCCCACGGCTGAAGGCGTGCTGCGCCATAAATTGCGCGAAGCGGGGCTGGCGGGTCAGGTCGACGTGGCCTCCGCCGGCACCGGTGAATGGCATGTCGGCAACCCGCCCGACCAGCGCAGCCAGCGTGCAGCGCTGATACGCGGTTATGACTTGTCGTCCCAGCGCGCCCAGCAGGTCAGCCGCGCTGACTTCGCGCGCTACGACCTGATCCTTGCGATGGACCACAGTAACCTGCGTCACCTCAAGACGATGCATTCGGGGCAGGGCAAGGCGGAGCTGGATCTGTTCCTGCGCCGCTTCGATGCCGAGGTGGACGAAGTGCCAGACCCGTACTACGAAGGCGAACAAGGCTTTGACAGGGTGCTGGACCTGATCGAGCGTGCCTGTGATTTATTGGTGATCGAATTGAAGGGGCGGTTATGACCTTGCAGGTGCGGGCGCAGGTCTCGCTCAAGCCCTTCAACAGTTTTGGCATTGATGTGCGCGCCCAACTGTTCGCCGAGGCCCATGGCGATGCCGATGTGCGTGAAGCGCTGACCTATGCGGCTGCGCAGGCGCTGCCGTTGCTGGTGATCGGCGGCGGCAGCAATCTGCTGCTGACCCAGGACATTCCCGCCCTGGTATTGCGCATGGCAACCCGTGGCATTCGGGTGTTGCAGGACGACGACAACCGCGTAGTGGTCGAGGCCGAAGCCGGTGAACCCTGGCATCCATTTGTGCTGTGGACCCTGGAGCACGGTTTCTGTGGTCTGGAAAACCTCAGCCTGATCCCCGGCACTGTCGGTGCGGCGCCGATGCAGAACATCGGTGCCTATGGGGTGGAGATCAAGGATGTGTTCGCCGGCCTCACCGCCCTGGATCGCCAGACCGGCGAGCTGCGCGATTTCAGCCTGGAGGAGTGCCAGTTCGGCTACCGTGACAGTCTTTTCAAGCAACACATAGGACGCTGGTTGATCCTGCGCGTGCGCTTTGCCCTGAGCCGCACCCGTCACCTGAAACTCGACTACGGCCCGGTGCAACAGCGCCTGACGGCGCAGGGCATCACCGATGCCACGCCGAGTGATGTCAGCCGCGCGATCTGCAGCATTCGCCGCGAGAAGCTGCCGGACCCGGCAGAACTGGGCAATGCTGGCAGCTTCTTCAAAAACCCGCTGGTGTCCGAGGCACTCGCAGCCGAGCTGAAATGCCAGTACCCGGATTTGGTGGCCTATCCCCAGGCCGGTGGCCAAATGAAACTCGCCGCCGGCTGGCTGATCGACAAGGCCGGCTGGAAGGGTTTTCGAGATGGAGACGCCGGCGTGCATACCCTGCAGGCATTGGTGCTGGTCAACTACGGCGGCGCCACCGGGCAGGATATTGCCAACCTCGCGCGGCGTATCCAGCAGGACATCGCCCAGCGTTTCAAGGTTGAGTTGGAGATGGAACCCAACCAATATTGAATCTCGCGCAATAAAAATGCCCCGTATCTTTCGATACGGGGCATTTTTGTTTGCGGCAATGAATCAGTCGTCGCGGCTCATGATGCCGAAGATCTGCAACAGGCTTATAAACAGGTTGTAGATCGACACATACAGGCTGACGGTCGCCATGATGTAGTTGCGCTCGCCGCCATGGATGATCGCGCTGGTCTGGAACAGGATGCACACCGACGAGAACAGTACGAAACCTGCGCTGATCGCCAGTTGCAGGCCGCTGATCTGGAAGAACATGCCTGCAACCACCGCCGCCAGCAACACAAAGAAGCCTGCGGTGATGAAGCCGCCGAGGAAGCTCATGTCCTTGCGGGTGATCAGCACATAGGCCGACAAGCCGCCAAACACCAATGCCGTCATGGCAAACGCCGAACTGACCACTTCGGCGCCGCCGGCCATGCCCAGGTAACGGTTGAGGATCGGGCCGAGGATAAAGCCCATGAAACCGGTCAAGGCAAACGCCGACACCAGGCCCCAAGCCGAGTCACGCAGCTTGTTGGTCAGGAAGAACAGACCGTAGAAGCCGATCAGTACAACAAAGATATTCGGGTAGCCGACGCGCATCTGCTGAGCCATGAACGCCATCACACCGCTGAAGGCGAGGGTCAGGGCGAGCAAGCCGTAGGTGTTGCGCAACACGCGGCTGACTTCAAGCTGCTCAGCCTGGGCGTTGCCATTCACTGCGTAATTCTGTTCGCGCATGGCGACACTCCTGTGGTTTTGAAACGTTCAGTCGCAAAGATCATAACAGACGCTCTGTAACAAGCGATGGCGAGAGTTTGACAGTGTGTTTCATTCGGGTATTATGGCGCCCGCTGAGACGGGAAGGGCTACTATAATCCCGTGATGCACAAGGGAAATTGGCAGAGTGGTTGAATGCACCGGTCTTGAAAACCGGCGAACGTTAATAGCGTTCCCAGGGTTCGAATCCCTGGTTTCCCGCCAAAATTTACACAGAAGCCTCGCGAAAGCGGGGCTTTTGCGTTTCTGGGGCAGCGTCGGAGTGTGCAGCGTCGTGCAGGCGCGAGAGCGGTGGATCGCCTCGTGACCGCGTCACGAGGCGCCTGGCTCCGGATATTCAAATCTTGAAACGAGTGACCATGTTCTGCAAATCGCCGCCCAGGCGTGCCAGCTCTGCAGTCGATGCTGCGCTTTGCTCGGTTGCGCAGGCAGACTGTTCGGCAATGTCACGCACACTTAGTACGCTGCGGTTGATTTCATCGGCCACTGCGCTCTGTTGTTCGGCAGCGGCTGAAATCTGTTGGCTCATCTGTTCAATCGTGCCAATGGACTGATTGATTTCAACCAATGCCTGTTCAGCCTGACGCGCCAGCACCACGGTGCCCTCGGTGCGTTGCAGGCTTGCATCCATCAAACCTGACGCGGCGCCCGTGCCCTGTTGCAGGCTCTGGATCAGCGCTTCGATTTCAGTTGTGGAGTGCTGGGTGCGCTGTGCCAGCGAGCGTACTTCGTCGGCGACTACGGCGAAACCGCGACCTTGCTCACCGGCGCGCGCGGCCTCAATGGCGGCGTTGAGCGCGAGCAGGTTAGTCTGCTCGGCGACGGCCTTGATCACGTCAATCACGCTGCCGATCTTGCTGCTGTCTTCGGTCAGGCGCTGCATGGCTTCGCCCAACTGCTTCACTTCACCGGCCAACTGACCAATTTCCCGCGTGGCGTGCTGCACCACACTGCTGCCATGGGCCGCACGTTCGCTGGCCTGTTTGGCAGCCCGCGAAGCGTCTTCGGTGTTACGCGCTACTTCCTGTACCGTGGAGGCCATTTCGTTCATGGCGGTGGCGACCTGGTCGACTTCGTTTTTTTGCAGGGTGACGCCCGCGCTGGTTTGCTCGCTGACAGCAGACAATTGGTCGGCCGCCGTAGCGATCTGCGTGACACCGTTGCCGATGCCACCGATCAGGCCGCGCAGGGAAACGGTCATGTGCTGCATGGTGTTCTGCAACAAGCCGAGTTCGTCCTGACGGGTGGTGAGGGTGTCCTGCGTCAGGTCACCGTCAGCAATCCGGCGCGCGGCAATGACCGTATCATTCAATGGAAGGGTTATCTGGCGGGTGATCAGAAACGCAGCAAAGATACCCATCAGCAAGACCACCAGCGCGACACTCAGCAACTGAACGACGGCGGTGTTCTTTTCTTTTTGAGCGCCAACAATCTGCTGTGCCGCCAAATCATCGGCTACGACCGCTGTTGCGATGGATTGCTTTTGCAGGTTGCCGCGAACCTGATCGGCCTGCTGAAGCATTTCCGAGATCGACGACATCAGCACCTTGTACTGTTTGAGCGCGTTCATCGCGGTGTCTACAGCGGCGTTCGCCTGGCTTGGCAATTCGCTGCGGGCCGCCGCCACCTGGGCGATCAGTGCGTCGGCAGAATTATAGGTCGCCTGACGGTTATCGGCTGAGGGGATACTCAGATAGCGGCGAAACACCAGCCGGAAGTTGGTCATGCCGTTACGCAAGTCACCCGCGATCTTGACCTGCTTTATGCCGGTCTCATCCGGAGCACGCATGGTGTCGTCAATGGTCTTTTGCAGCAGGTTTTCGAACGTGGCACTGACCTCGTCCGAGACCTTGATCAAGGGTTTCAAGGCATCATCGATTTTCTGATTGATGCCGACCAATTGATCAAACGTTTGCTTCAGGCCGCCAACCTGCTCCTTGATGTCACGCAGCCTGGCCAGATTGCTCGACAAGTCGAACACCTCAATGCCCTCATCGACACTGCGGCTCAGCTTGTCCAGCGCACCGCTGTAGGCTTGCACGCCGGCAGCACTCGGCCCGGTGGCGTAGGCCTGTGCGGCGATGCGGGCGTTGAGGACATCAGCCTTGATCTCGGCGACCTTGCCACTCTTGCCAAGGCGCTCGATCAGCAGGTTGGTGCTGGAGTAACCGATTGCGGCGACGGTCAGCACGCCCAGCAAAATAGCGGCGAAGCCCAGCCCGAGCTTCTTGCTGACTTTCAGGTTATCCAACCATGTTGCGCTCATCAGGTGTGTGCCTTTGATTTTTTCCGAGATGCCCGTGAGTCGGCGCCAAGTCGGGTAACTTGATAGTCGGCATGACAACATTCAGCTCGCCAAATAATTGAAAAGCCACACACCCCCTGCTTTACAGGGCGTTCAGCCCTTTATGAAGATTTATTTAGTTTTGCTTAACGGGTCTTTTCCCCGATGGCCGGTGAGCCGACGAGCGCTACGGGATTTTCAGCGCAGGGCCACGTGCCCTTAAAAAAATTTCAAATCCGGCCCTTGAAATCTTCCACCCCGCACATAAATTCCCTTCACGCGACGCCGAATCAGGGTCGCGCATTAAATCACTTGGATCTAATCAGGAGATTTTAAAATGGCTACTACTCTTTCCCTGGCCCCTCTGTTCCGTCAGTCGGTGGGCTTTGATCGTTTCAACGACCTGTTTGAGTCTGCGCTGCGCAGCGAGGCTCCGAATACCTATCCGCCTCATAATGTAGAAAAGCACGGTGATGACGAATATCGCATTGTCATTGCAGTCGCCGGGCTCACTGAAGCGGATCTGGATATCCAGGTCGAGAAGGGCGTTTTGACGGTTGTCGGTGACAAGCGTGAAAGCGAGAAAGAGGTGACTTACCTGCACCAGGGCATCGCTCAACGAGCCTTCCGGTTGTCGTTCCGCCTGGCCGATCACATTGAGGTGCGCGGGGCTTCGCTGAACAACGGGTTGCTGAGCATCAACCTGCTGCGCGTGGTGCCTGAAGAGGCCAAGCCCAAACGCATCACGATCGGCAGTGACAGCGATCCGCAACTGCGTCAGGTGAGTTTGCAGTAAGTGAAAAAACGCTGGGCGGGCGGTGTGAAAACACGGTCTGCACCGGCTCACAGCAAATGCCCCGATTCGTCGGGGCATTTGTTTTTGTGTGACGCTGCTGCACGTCTGACCTGACCTTCATTCCACCGAGCAGATCCAGCGGTGATTGTGCCGATAAGGCGCACGGGTAAAGTGCACATCCGACACCAGATTCAAGCCGCGTTCGCGCAGCGCTTCGGTCAGTTGTACGAGTGTCTCTGCCTGGATAGTCATTGCGCTCACCTCGTCAGATTGACTGCGTTCATAATTCTTGACCGGGAGGACAACCCGCTAATTCAAATTTTCTACAGCGCCGATTGATAAAGCCGTTAACGCCAGAGCCTGACGATTAAACTGAATTTTTGGCACGCATCTTTTTCTACCAAAAATAGTCATCAGGCGAATCAGCCAGGCAGAGGTGTGTGATGAAAGAGATCGGCCGGAGGTTGAAACAGGAGCGGCGGCGCATGGGCCTGACCCTCCGGAAGCTGGCTGAAATGGGAGGCGTCACGACGGCAGAACAGCGTCATTACGAGCTCAGCGAGGCGATGCCTGAGGCCGATTACCTGGCGGCGCTGGCTAACCATGGCATGGACGTGGTCTATGTCGTCACCGGAAAAAAACAGGCAGTGGTCAAGATGTCCTGGGAGGACGCGCAGGCATTGCTGGACAGTCGGGCCATTTCCGATGACCTGTTCCAGAATGACCCGGACGAAGAGATCTATTTCAAGGTCTCCCGACCGAGCAAGGTCTGAACAGGCCACCGTTCGTCTATCAAGCGGCACTTGTCAGCCCACGGTGCTTCTCATGTTCGAGCGCGGATATCCCGGACGCCCAAGCGGAGAGCCAGCATGGAAATCGACGAGAACGCCCCAGGCAACATTTCACAGCAGCCCGTGACCAGGGGCACCGACAGTGAAACTGGCCATGATCCCAAGCGGGACGCCCCGGAGCAGTCGTTGCCGGCTGATGACGAGGAAGACATGTCTGACGTGGACGCGGCCGACTCGGTGGCGAGTGAGCACCCGGACAATTGAGTACTGCTCCCTAACAAGAAGCCCGGCCATTGAGCCGGGCTTTTTGCGCCACACAAAGAAAAGCCCACGATGGGGGCGCGGGCTTAAAAGGTGTTCACTTAGGAGCTGAGTAGAGCTTAAGTGTCCGCCTGTGAAAACTGTGTGAAATATCCTACGCATCGCAGCATTTTCAAAAAATATTCAATCGGATTTCTTCGCAACCTGCCGCTCAGCGTCACTACCAGGACCAAAGCCTGCCGACAGCTGCTCTTTCAAAAAAAGCACCAATGCACTCACCGCCTTCGGCACATGGGGCGAATACGGCCGTATCAAGTGGATTTCATCGGCGAATGCGCCTTTCAATCGCCATCCCTTGAGCACTTGCTTCAGCGTACCGCTGGCCAGCGCGGCGTGGGCGCTGAAATCCGGAAGCAGGGCGATGCCCAGGTGATTGAGCGCCGAGTCACGCAGTGCCTCGCTGTTATTGGTGGAAAAACTGCCGGCAATGGGCACGGTGACGCGTTCTGTCTTTTTGACGCCGCGCTCGAAGGTCCACGCGGGCTGGTCGGCGCCGCGCGGATAGTAGAGGCAGTTGTGGGCAATGAGGTCGGCGGGTTCGCGGGGTTCGCCGTGACGGTGCAGATAGTCCTGGGTGGCGACCAGCACCGAGGTGGTGTCGCAGAGTTTCCAGGCGACATGGGTTTCCGGCACCTGGAAGCCGTGGCGCACGGCCAGGTCATAGCCTTCGGCGGCGAGTGAGCTCAAGGCATCGGACACGTCCAGCTGAATGCGAACCTGTGGGTGCTGACGCAGGAATTCGGGCAGGTGCGGCACCAGTTGCTGGCGCGCGAATGCGACCGGCGCGGTGAGGCGCACCAGGCCGCGAATTTCTCCTGCCCAATCGCGCACCGAGGAAAAACTGCGGGCGATGTGCTCGTAGGCGCTGCGCACTTCACGGGTCAGTGACCGCCCCGCGTCGGTGAGCCGCACGCTGCGTGTGGTGCGGGTGACCAGGCGGGTGCCGGTGGCGGCTTCCAGCTCGGAAATGCGTTGGCTCACCGCCGATTTGCTTACGCCCAGGCGCGCAGCGGCGGCGGTGTAGGTGCCGTGCTCTTCCAGCACGGAGAGCCAGTGGATATGCGTCCACAGGCCTTCGATTTCGGTTTTTTCCATGGGGCAATTGTTCGCCTGTGTGCACAATCAGTTCTGGATTCTGCTCTGGTTTGGAACAAAGCGGAAGCCTATGGTAGGTGCCAACGCTAACCGACCCGGGATCCGCTGCCATGATTACCACCCTTGAGCATTACATCAACGACCAGCGCGTCAGCCGCGATGATCGCTATCAGGACGTCTATAACCCGGCCACCGGCGAAGTGACCGGCCGCGTCGCCCTGGCCAGTCGCGACACCGTGGGCGAAGCCGTTGCCGCCGCCCAGGCCGCCTTTGCCGACTGGGCCGACACGCCGCCGATCCGCCGCGCCCGCGTGTTGTTTCAGTACCTGCACCTGCTGCGTGAGCGCAAGGACGAGCTGGCCAGCATCATCGTTGCCGAGCACGGCAAGGTGTTCACCGATGCTCAGGGCGAAGTCGACCGTGGTATTGACATTCTCGAATTCGCCTGTGGCATTCCGAATCTGCTCAAGGGTGAACACTCCGACCAAGTGTCCCGCGGCATGGACAACTGGACCCTGCGCCAGCCCCTGGGCGTGGTGGCGGGCGTGACGCCGTTCAATTTTCCGGTGATGGTGCCAATGTGGATGTACCCGATCGCCATTGCCGCCGGCAACACCTTCATCCTCAAACCCAGCCCCACCGACCCGAGCGCCTCGCTGTTCATGGCCGAGCTGCTGCGCGAAGCCGGCTTGCCCCAGGGCGTGTTCAACGTGGTGCAGGGCGACAAGGAAGCGGTGGACGCGCTGCTTGAACACCCGGACGTCAAGGCCGTGAGCTTTGTCGGCTCAACGCCGATTGCCCACTACATCTACGAGACCGGCGCGCGCAACGGCAAGCGCGTGCAGGGCCTGGGCGGTGCGAAAAACCACATGGTGGTGATGCCCGACGCCGATATTGAAAAAACCGTCGACGCATTGATGGGCGCCGCCTACGGCAGTGCCGGCGAGCGTTGCATGGCCATCTCCGTGGCGGTGCTGGTGGGCGATGTGGGCGATAAAGTGGTCACCGCGCTGACCGAACGTGCCAGGCAGTTACGCATCACCGATGGCCGCGACCTCAAGGCCGAAATGGGCCCGATTGTTTCCCGTGCGGCGCTGGAACGCATCAGTGGCTACATCGAACAGGGCGTGCAGGCCGGCGCCCGGTTGCTGCTCGACGGCCGTGACTACGTGCCCTCCGAACCCGGCCTGGAAAACGGTTTCTGGCTCGGCGCGACGCTGTTCGATCACGTGACCAAAGAGATGAGCATCTACCGCGAAGAAATCTTCGGCCCGGTGCTGGCCTGCGTGCGGGTCAATGACTTCGCCGAAGCCGTGCAACTGGTCAACGACCACGAATTCGGCAACGGCGTGAGCTGCTTCACCCGCGACGGCAACATCGCCCGTGAGTTCGCGCGGCGCATCGAAGTGGGCATGGTCGGCATCAATGTGCCGATCCCGGTGCCGATGGCGTGGCACGGGTTCGGCGGCTGGAAGAAAAGCCTGTTTGGCGACATGCATGCCTACGGCACTGAGGGCGTGCGCTTCTACACCAAACAGAAGTCGATCATGCAGCGCTGGTCAGAGAGCATCGAGCAGGGCGCGGAGTTTGCGATGCCGGTCTCTAAATAGGATTCAACAGGCACTCCAGGACCCATGTGGGAGGGGGCTTGCTCCCGATAGCGGTAAATCAGTCGACATCGGCATGACTGACAGACCGCCATCGGGAGCAAGCGCCCTCCCACATTTTTTTGGCGCAAGGGTTGACGGCGTGGCGAACGCCGAATACTGTATATAAACACAGTTTTTAAGTGCTGATCACCCAGGAAGGGTCACGTCAGCCACGCCAGGCACTGTGTGCAGTAATGGATTAATTCACCACGATTAAAAGGACTTAATGATGAAACACACAACGATTATCCCCACTCGCTGGACGCGCGCCGATGCGCTCAAAGTCAACGAAAACGACCCGACCACCACCCAGCCGTTGGTGCCTGCCGACTTTCCAGTGATGAGCGACAAGGTCTTTATCTGGGACACCATGCCGTTGCGCACGCTGGATGGCACGGTGGTTTCGGTCAACGGCTGGTCCGTCATTTTCACCCTGACGGCTGACCGTCGTCCCCACGATCCACAGTTCATCAATGCCGACGGCCGTTACGACATCAAGCGCGATTGGGAAGATCGCCATGGCCATGCGCGCATCTGCTACTGGTACTCGCGCACCGGCAAGGACTGGATCTTCGGTGGCCGGGTCATGGCCGAAGGGGTATCACCGACCACGCGTGAATGGGCCGGCACCCCGATCCTGCTCAATAACAACGGCGACATCGACCTGTATTACACCTGCGTCACCCCAGGTGCGACCATCGCCAAGGTCAGAGGCCAAATCGTCACGTCCGATAACGGTGTGGAGCTACGCGGCTTCACCCAGGTCAAGGCGCTATTCGAGGCAGACGGCACTTATTACCAGACCGAAGCGCAGAACTCGACCTGGAACTTTCGCGACCCCAGCCCGTTTATCGACCCGGTGGATGGCAAGTTGTACATGGTGTTTGAAGGCAACGTCGCCGGCGAACGCGGCACCCACGACGTGGGCCCGAATGAGCTGGGCCTGGTGCCGCCTGGGCACGAGGGCGTGGGGGGCGCGCGCTATCAGGTCGGCTGCATCGGCCTCGCCGTCGCCAAGGACCTTGCCGGCGACGAATGGGAAATCCTGCCGCCGCTGGTCACTGCCGTGGGGGTGAACGATCAAACCGAGCGGCCGCATTATG
>Ga0302347_1004831_pt1 | contig 10408 bp, 9 predicted proteins | sample PhyWR1_FD_202178 | JGI IMG/M metagenome (GOLD analysis project Ga0302347, IMG submission 202178) | Leaf surface microbial communities from wheat plants in UC Gill Tract Community Farm, Albany, California, United States - DLSL W.R1 (v2)... | ecosystem: Host-associated > Plants > Phyllosphere >...
TGGTGCGGCGGATATTGCGGCTATCGATTGCATCACCTGGGCACTTTTACAGCGCCACGAACCGACTCTGATCGACGGATTGACAGTGATTGGCGAAAGCCCGCCAGCGCCGGGATTGCCGCTGATTACGGCGAAGACCACCACGCAAGAGACGCTTTCCCACATCCGGGCCGCGCTGAATGACCTGGTGAGCGCGACAAAATACCGGCAAATATGCGATGACATGTTCATCGGCGGATTTAGCGAGGTGACGCGCCAGCCCTATACTGTGTTGCTGGACTGGCGCGATGAGGCGGCGCGAAAGGGGGTGACTCAGCTGTAAACTAGCCCATCAGAAAATAGCTTAACCCTGAAAACGCCACCATGCCGGCAAGGACGGTCGCAAACAGGCTGCGCGTGACGATGCCTGCCAGCGTGGCCGCCAGTGCGGCCAGCAGCGACAGGCTGATTCCGGAGGGTGTGAGCGCCGGTTTGCCCATCAGTTCGGCGGTGACAATCGCGGCCATAATCGCGGAGGGAATGAAACTTAGCCACTGCTGTAATATGGGCGCCAGACGGAATCGGGACAGCAGTAAAATCGGCACCGTGCGCATCAACGCCGTAATGACCGCGCAGGCCATAATTGCCAGTAAAATATTCCGCTCCATCTTATTTCTCCCTTCGGCTGAAGAGGCGCAAGCCAAGCGTCGCCAGCGTGGCAGAAACGGACGCGGCCACAATCACCACCACGCTCATATCGGTATGGCTGGCCGTCAGCAACGTGATGATTACCGCAGCGGCGATGCTGAAGGATTCCAGCGCTTTTCGGCGGCTGGCAAACCAGATCATCAAGACCAGGCCGATAAACATCGACACCAGACTAAAGCTCAACCCTTCCATTAACGACGGTGGCAGGGCAGATGCCAGCCCCGCGCCGACCACGCAGGCGAGGATCCAGTTGATCCAGGCGGCCAGATTGAGCCCCAGCATCCACGCGTAGGGCACGCTATTTTGCTGACTACCTTGCTGCACGGCGACGCCAAAGGTTTCGTCGGTAAGCAGCAGCCCGCTGATGATTTTTTGCGTTGTGGTGTAGTCACGAAAGAACAGACTCATTGCGGAACTCATCAGCAGATAACGAAGATTCACCAGGAACACGCTTAAAACGACCGACGCGATTTCTGCGCCCGTCGCCCACAGAGAATAAAAAAGAAACTGCGCCGAACCGGCGTACAGCGCACTTGCCAACAGCGCGGTCTGGACGGTCGTAAATCCCGACAGCGTTCCGATCGCTCCGGCGGCAAAACCGATACTCCAGTAGCCGGGGATGGTGGGCAAGCAGGCGGTGATGCCTGCGCGAAATTCCGCGCGGGCGTCGTTTCGCTGAGAAGTCTTTATATTCATCAACATCTATTTGTCTCATTTATACGTCACTGAATGATAATCTTAAGAATTGGGGAAAATCGCTATAGTAAAATCCTGCTCACTGGCAGAAATAATTCACTTCAAGGGCGAAAGGCATAGACGGAATGAGAGAATCGCGGGATGAAATCAAGCTCTGGCGCGACAAGGGCCTCCACGGCGGGATGGAAATCCTGCGTGCGTCCTGCTACGAGCACAGTTATCCGGCTCATTTCCATGATGAATTTGTTATCGCCGCCTTTGCTCGCGGGGCGCAACGCACGCGCATCTGTCGAGAGCAGGGGATCGCCGCGCCGGGGACGGTGATGATCATCGCCCCGGGCGAAGTGCATACCGGCGAAGCGGTGCAGCGCGACGAAGGCTGGGACTATTGCGCCTTTTATCCCTCGCAAGCCCTGCTGAACGGTGTGGCTGAAACGGTGCTTCGCGGCAAGGGCGAGGTCAATTTTGGTACCGAAGGCATGCGTCACGATCCCAAACTGGCACGCAGCATGCTGCAGGCCTCGGCCGTGCTGAGTGAAAGTCGCGATCCGCTGGAAAAAGAGTGCGTGATGTATCAGGTGCTGAATCTGCTGGTTGGGCGCTACGGAGAACGTTCTGTGAGCAAGGGACGGCAGGACGTTGTGCGCACGGATATCCGTCGGGCGGTCGATTTTCTGCAATGCGCCTATATGCATCCCGTTTCGGTAAAAGAGATTGCTGAGGTGGCGGGGTTAAGCGAGTTCTACTTTATGCGCACTTTTCAGAACATGACCGGGCTTTCTGTCCATCAGTATCTGACGCAGCTTCGGCTGGTGCGCGCTAAAGCGTTGCTCGCGAAAGGCGTGAGCGCTGCGCAGGTTGCCAGCGACGTGGGCTTTTTCGATCAGAGCCATTTGATAAAACATTTTCGCGCGCATTTTGGCACGACGCCGGGCGTGTTTGCCGCGGCGTCGGCGTAGCGACTATATCGCGCGGATCTCTTTTGAGCGCAGGGTAACGGTAACCGGCACAGATTTGTAGGACGGCGTTCCGCTCTCCTTATCCAGATAATCCAGCGGGACTAACACGTTGGCTTCCGGATAATACGCCCCGACCGTGCCGCTGGCGATGTGATACGCCACCACGGTGATATCGTCCAGACGCAGTTTGCTATCCGGTAGCGCAGTGGTAATGTCCACGCGGTCGCCATGCTCCAGCCCCAGCTGTGCCATATCTCCTTCATTCATAAACAGCACGTCCCGGCGGCCAAACACCCCACGATAGCGGTCATCCAGGGCATAAATCGTGGTGTTGTACTGATCGTGACTGCGCAACGTGACCAGCCGCAGAACGTTGTCCCCTGTGCCATTGATATTCTCATCGACGCCGTCAAACACAGAGAACATCGCTTTGCCGGTTGGGGTGGGCCAGACGCGCTCCGTTGGCGGTAACGGCATGCGAAAGCCCCCCGGCGTTCTGATGCGTTCGTTGTAGCGGTCGAAGCCCGGCAACGTTTTTTCAATCAAATCACGGATCAAATCGTAATTCGTCACCAGCTCCTGCCAGGCGACACTGCTGTTTGGAAGCGTTGCTTGAGCCATTCCCGCCACAATTGCCGGTTCAGAGAGCAGATGAGGCGATGCGGGCTTGAGCTTGCCTGAGGAGGCGTGAACCATCGACATGGAGTCTTCAACGGTGATGGACTGTTTGCCAGTCTGCTGCATATCCAGCTCAGTACGTCCCAGGCAGGGGAAAATAAATGTCTCTTTGGCGGTCAGCAGATGCGTACGGTTCAGCTTGGTGCCGACATGGACGCTCAAATCCAGCGTGCGCATAGCCGGGAAAACGCGCTCGTGCTCGGGCATCGCCACGGCAAAGTTACCGCCCAGGCAGATCAAGGCTTTTGCTTGCCCGGCGATCATGGCCTGCGTGGTTTGCACCGCATCATGCCCGTGTTTAGACGGCGGCGTAAAACCGAAGACCTCTTCAATCCGCGACAAAAAGGCGGCGGAGGGCTTTTCGGTGATGCCCACCGTCCGGTTGCCTTGCACGTTTGAATGGCCGCGCAGGGGGCAAATTCCGGCGCCTGGCTTGCCGATATTGCCGCGCATCAGCAACAAATCGGCGATCAGCCGCACGTTAGACGTGCCTTTGTTGTGCTGGGTGATCCCCATGCCATAGGTGATGATGGTGGCATTCGATTTGGCATACGCAACTGCGACAGTTTCCAGATCGGCTCGGGTAAGACCCGATTCGCGTTCAATGGCTTCCCATGGGGTCGCGGTAATGTCAGCGGAAAAGGCGTCAAAACCTTGTGTGTGTTGAGCAATAAACTCGTTGTCCAGCACATTGCCTTGTTGAGCCTCAAGCGCCAGCAGATGCTTCGCGATACCTTTCAGTGCGGCGGCGTCGCCTCCGGCTTTAACCTGAAAATAAGTCGACGCAATATCCGTTGAGCCGTAGGTTGCCATCTCGATAACGCTTTGCGGATCGGCAAACCGTTCCAGCGCTCTTTCACGCATCGGGTTGAGGACGATAATCGGCACTCCGCGACGGGCCAGCTCATGCAGTGTGCCCATCATGCGCGGATGGTTTGTCCCAGGATTATGACCAATCGAAATGACCAGCTCGGTGTTATCAAAATCATCCAGCGAAACCGTGCCTTTACCAATGCCGATTGAGCGAGGCAAACCTACGCTGGTGGCTTCATGGCACATATTGGAACAATCAGGAAAATTATTGGTGCCCAGCTCGCGTGCAAAAAGCTGAAACAGATACGCGGCTTCATTGGATGCGCGACCAGAGGTGTAAAACTCGACGGCGTCGGCAGGGAGATCGCGCAATACTTCGCCGATACGGGCGAAGGCGTGTTCCCATTCCACCGGGCGAAATGTGTCGCTCTCTTGATGATACTCAAGCGGGTGCGTGAGACGGCCATAGCCTTCCAGTTCAAAGTCGCTTTTTGCCAGCAGTGACGTAACGGTATTTTCGGCAAAAAAAGCGGGCGTGACGCGCTTGTTGGTGGCTTCCCACGTCACGGCTTTGGCCCCGTTTTCGCAGAACTGGAACGTTGATTTGTGTTCTTTATCCGGCCACGCACAGCCTGGGCAGTCAAATCCATCAGGCTGGTTGGTATTGAGTAACGTGGCGGGTGCTTCGAAGGTATCCATTTGCGTGCGCACGGCAATGGCGGTGGCTTTTAAGGCCCCCCATCCGCCGGCTGGACCGTCATAGTGTCGGATTCCGGGTACTGAGCGTCGTGTGTTATTCATAGGAACTCCTGACTATGCGGATTGAAAGCGGCTTCATTTACGTTTTAAGCCGATTATTAGCTAATCTTAGAAGATTTTTGTTAATGATAATTCAACGAATTAGTAACAGTATTTTATCTTTATCATGATAAACCTTTCGTCTCGCGCAATAAAAATGTCGGCAAAATACAGAGAGGGGAAGGGATGAAAACGTCAATTGCGAGCGTCGTGGCAGAGCTGCCGCAAATCTGGCAGTCGCGCATTTTGGGCGCGGTAGGAAATGCCAGAATCAAAGTCATTAAAATGGGCGGAGAGGGCATTCCCTGGGAAGTACACAATGATTTTGAAGAGATGCTGCTGGTACTTGACGGTGAGCTGCCGCTGGTGATTGAGGAACAGCATTTTACGCTCGCTGCGGGTGAGTTTTGCTTTGTACCGAAGGGGGCGAATCACCATGTGCCGCCGGGGAGCTTTGGCACGTTGCTGCTGGTGGATTTGGGTGAGTGACTACCGTATCCTTTTTGTCATAAAAAAATCCACGCCAAAGCGTGGATTTAAATGTTTCAGGCAGTCTTCACGGGGTTTCTCATAATCCCATGAAAAAGCGGAAAGCGTTAGACGTTGAACAGGAAGTTCATCACATCGCCATCTTTCACGATGTAGTCTTTACCTTCAGCGCGCATTTTGCCGGCTTCTTTCGCGCCTTGCTCACCCTTATAGGCGATGAAGTCTTCAAACGCGATGGTTTGAGCGCGGATAAAGCCTTTTTCGAAATCGGTATGGATCTTACCGGCGGCCTGTGGAGCGGTAGCGCCAACCGGGATCGTCCATGCGCGGACTTCTTTGACGCCTGCGGTGAAGTAGGTTTGCAGATTCAGCAGCTCGTAGCCTGCGCGAATCACGCGGTTCAGACCCGGCTCTTCAATGCCGAGCTCGGCCATGAACTCTTCGCGATCGGCGTCGTCAAGTTCAGCAATGTCAGACTCAACGGCAGCGCACACCGCCACAACCACAGACCCTTCGCCAGCGGCGATTTCGCGCACTTTGTCGAGGTACGGGTTGTTTTCAAAACCGTCTTCGTTAACGTTAGCGATATACATGGTTGGCTTGAGCGTCAGGAAGCTCAGGTATTTGATCGCCGCTTTGTCTTCTTCGGTCAGCGCCAGGGAACGCAGCATACCCGCGTTTTCGAGCTGAGGCAGACATTTTTCCAGCGCCGCCAGTTCCGCTTTCGCGTCTTTATCACCGCCTTTAGCGCGTTTCTGCACGCGATGAATCGCGCGCTCGCAGGTGTCCAGGTCAGACAGCGCCAGCTCGGTGTTGATCACGTCGATATCGTCAGCCGGATCCACTTTATTATTCACGTGGATGATGTTGTCGTTTTCGAAGCAGCGAACCACGTGACCGATCGCTTCGGTTTCACGGATGTTTGTCAGGAACTGGTTGCCCAGGCCTTCGCCTTTGGACGCGCCTTTAACCAGACCAGCGATGTCCACGAATTCCATGGTCGTCGGCAGAATACGCTGCGGCTTAACAATTTCCGCGAGCTGGTCCAGACGAGGATCGGGCATCGGCACAACACCGGTGTTTGGCTCGATGGTACAGAACGGGAAGTTTGCTGCTTCGATGCCCGCTTTGGTGAGCGCGTTAAACAGGGTGGATTTGCCAACGTTTGGCAGGCCAACGATACCGCATTTAAATCCCATCTTTAAATCACCTTAATGTCTTGATATTCAACCCGTTAGCATTAACCGATTGAAGAAAAGTAAATAACTTTGCCTATTATACACGTAACCTGCGTCACGCGCGGTAAAAAAGCCTGAACGTCGGGATTATTGCGCTCTGAAAGCATGCAGGCGATTGGTCGCTTTGGTTAAGCCATCCTGCAACCAGATTTCAGTACAGCGCGCCGCTTCGTCTACTGCTTCGTCGATGAGCTTCTGTTCCGAACTCGGCGGTTTGCCTAACACAAAACCCACAACTTTATTTTTATCACCTGGATGACCAATTCCTACGCGTAAGCGATGAAAGTTTGGGTTATTACCAAGCTTGCTGATGATGTCCTTCAGGCCATTGTGCCCGCCGTGCCCGCCGCCCAGTTTAAATTTCGCCACGCCTGGCGGTAAGTCGAGTTCATCGTGAGCGACCAGAATTTCATCCGGATTAATGCGATAAAATGTCGCCATCGCGGCCACCGCTTTGCCGCTTAAATTCATGAACGTCGTTGGAACCAGCAAGCGCACATCTGCACCCGCCATGTTGATGCGCGAGGTATAGCCAAAGAATTTTGGCTCCTCACGCAGGGGAGCACGCAACCGCTCAGCCAGTAAATCAACATACCAGGCACCGGCGTTATGGCGGGTTGCCGCGTATTCCGCACCGGGGTTGGCAAGGCCGACAATCAATTTAATCGTCACGTTTCAATTCCTAAAGGTTCCAGATTTGGCGCGTAGTTTACTGTTTGCCGCGCCGATTGACAAAATTCTGCGAAAGGAAGGGGTATTTGCGAATAATGACGCAGTTGAATCATTAGAATTTCATGTTGTTCAGACGCTTATTTGTAAACTTTTGTTGTGACGAGAGTCATTAATGTGATCATTCACGCAACTCATAAAAGGGGTGGTGTCTATACTTTACACACAAGGATTAGGGACATTTTCCCTGCAACCCAGGCTGCGGAGGTGATATATGAAACGCAAAAACGCTTCACGACTCGGTAATGTGCTAATGGGATTGGGCCTGTTCGTGATGGTAGCAGGCGTGGGTTATTCAATTTTAAACCAATTGCCTCAGATTGACCTGCCGCAATATTTCGCCCATGGTGCGATTCTTAGCATCTTCGTTGGGGCGGTTTTGTGGCTTGCAGGCGCACGCATGAGCGGTCATGAACAGGTGAGCGACAGATATTGGTGGGTGCGTCACTATGATAAACGCTGCCGCCGCGACCAGCACAAGCACAGCTGACGCGCTATGTGAATAAAAAAACGGCTCCCGAGAGCCGTTTTTTTATGTCTGAAGGAGAGTATTACCGCCCGACAGCGGTATCAGGAGAGATCCGCTAATGCCGCCTCGCGGTTGGGATAAAAGGCCAGCCGTCCAGGGATCGGATGCACAGCGGCACGCGCCATCGTGCGCAGTGGCTGGAATTCCAGATTACTGACGCGCAGCTCGCAGCCGTCCGGTAGACGATCGACAAAACGCTGGAAGGCATCCAGACCACCCGCATCGAGTACCGGAACCGCATCCCACTTCAACACCACAATGCGTTTACCCTGAATTCGGGATTCCAGATCGCTAAACAGACCTTCTGCCGCCGCAAAAAACAGTGGGCCAATGACGCGCAGAACCAGTACATCCTCAGGGACATCAACATTGACTGGGGCCAGCCGCGTCATCTGCGCAATGCGACGCATGAACAACAGCGATGCCAGCACGATCCCCACGCTAATGGCGATCACCATATCAAACAACACTGTCAGCGACATGCAGATGAGCATCACAATAATGTCGTCTTTTGGCGCACGGCGCAGCAGATGCACCACTTTATGCGCCTCGCTCATGTTCCATGCGACCATCAACAGCAGGGCAGCCATCGCGGACAGTGGTAGCCATGACAGCAAGGGTGCCAGAGCCAGCAGGGCGAGGATAACCAGCAGCGCGTGAATAATTGCAGAAACGGGTGACGTTGCCCCAGCGCGCACGTTAGCTGCAGAGCGCGCAATCGCGGCCGTCGCGGTAATACCGCCGAAGAACGGGGCGATAATGTTGCCTAATCCCTGTCCAACCAGTTCGCCATTGGCATTGTGCTTGGTGCCGGTCATGCCATCGAGGACAACGGCGCAGAGGAGCGATTCTATCGCACCCAACATTGCCATGGAGAACGCGGCGGGAAGCAGCGCGCGCAACGAATCCCAGCTTAGAGTAAAGCTGGAACCCGGCAGATCCCAGGGCAGCACAAGCTGCGGCAGCAACTGTGGGATGCCGCTACCCTGAGAGCCATCCGCCAGAATATAGTGGAACTGCGAACCGATGGTGGCAACGTGTCCACCCAGCAAATTGACCGCCCCCATGACTGCACAACCCAGTAACAGCGCGGGTAAATGGCCCGGCAAACGAATGCCCAGCCGCGGCCAGAGAATTAATGTCCCCAGCGTGACGATACCAATCGCGGCATCACCCAGATTAGCCGTAGGGAGTGCCATAAACAACGCCCCGACTTTTTGCAGATAGTGTTCAGGGACGTGCGCGAGCTGTAAACCCAGGAAATCCTTAATTTGCATGGTCCCGATGGTAATGCCGATCCCGGAAGTAAAGCCTAGCGTCACGGAAAGCGGAATGTACTCAATCAGTCTGCCAAAACGTGCCAGCCCAAACAGGATCAAAAAGACGCCGGACATCAGCGTGGCAACCAGTAAACCCCCTAGTCCAAACTGCTGTGAAACGGGATAGAGGATCACCACAAAGGCGGCGGTCGGGCCAGATACGCTGAAACGCGACCCGCCGGTGAGGGCAATCACAATGCCGGCAACGGCTGAAGTATAAAGGCCGTACTGCGGGGCAACGCCGCTCGCAATAGCCAGCGCCATTGCCAGCGGGATGGCGATGATCCCGACGGTGATACCGGCAATCAGATCGCGGATAAATCGCGATGAGGTGTATTTTTCTTTCCAGCAGGCGTCGATGAGGGCGCGAAAGGGCAGAACATGTGAGGGGACAATATTTTTCACAATTATCTTTCATCCGAGAGCGCATCATCTGTCATGTGAATGGCAGGTGAAGTTGGCATTGATCATACAAATGAATATTCCAGACAAAAAAACCCGCCGCAGCGGGTTTTTGCGCTGGGTTCGATTAATGCTCGAACATAGCAGAGATGGATTCTTCGTTGCTGATACGACGAATCGCTTCGGCCAACATTCCGGACAGGGTCAGAGTACGCACGTTTGGCAGCGCCTTGATCTCTTCACTGAGTGGAATGGTATCGCAAACCACAACTTCGTCGATCACGGAGTTGCGCAGGTTATTGACCGCATTACCCGAGAAGATCGGATGAGTTGCGTATGCAAACACACGTTTAGCACCACGTTCTTTCAGTGCTTCGGCGGCTTTACACAGCGTGCCGCCGGTATCGATCATGTCATCAACCAGAACGCAGTCACGGCCAGCAACATCACCGATGATGTGCATCACCTGAGAAACGTTAGCGCGCGGACGGCGTTTATCGATGATAGCCATGTCGGTATCGTTGAGCAGTTTTGCAATTGCACGCGCGCGAACTACGCCACCGATATCCGGGGAAACCACAATTGGGTTGTCCAGATTCAGCTGCAGCATATCTTCGAGCAGGATTGGGCTACCGAATACGTTATCAACCGGAACGTCGAAGAAGCCCTGGATCTGTTCTGCGTGCAGGTCAACGGTCAGAACGCGGTCAACACCAACGCTCGACAGGAAGTCAGCAACAACTTTAGCGGTAATGGGAACACGCGCTGAACGGACGCGACGGTCCTGGCGGGCATAACCAAAGTAAGGAATAACAGCCGTGATACGGCCTGCAGAAGCACGGCGCAGGGCATCGACCATAACAACCAATTCCATCAGGTTGTCGTTAGTTGGAGCACAGGTGGACTGGATGATGAAAATATCACCACCGCGTACATTTTCGTTAATTTGTACGCTGACTTCGCCGTCGCTAAAGCGACCTACAGCGGCGTCGCCGAGGGAAGTGTACAGGCGGTTGGCAATACGTTGTGCTAGTTCCGGGGTGGCGTTACCAGCAAAAAGCTTCATATCAG
>Ga0302347_1004832_pt1 | contig 10408 bp, 7 predicted proteins | sample PhyWR1_FD_202178 | JGI IMG/M metagenome (GOLD analysis project Ga0302347, IMG submission 202178) | Leaf surface microbial communities from wheat plants in UC Gill Tract Community Farm, Albany, California, United States - DLSL W.R1 (v2)... | ecosystem: Host-associated > Plants > Phyllosphere >...
TGAACGTTGGATCCGTCGCTGGATGCCAACAGTGGTTGACCTGGTATTTACTCCATTTTTAACCCTGATTATTGGCGCTGTTGCTGCGTTATTTATTATTGGCCCCATCTTCACGATGGTCGAACATGGCGTAATGAATTCAGCTAATTTTATTATTAATCTTCCGTACGGGATCGGTGGCGGCATATTAGGTGCAACGCAACAAGCCTTAACCGTGACTGGGCTGCATCATTCATTGATGGTCGTTGAGCTGAATTTATTGGCGAATGGGGGTATCAACCCACTCAATGCCTTAATCACCGCCTCTATGGCCGGGCAGGCTGGAGCCGCCATCGCTTTTACCCTCTCAATAAAAGATAAGAAAGAGAAAGCGCTGAAACTCTCCTCCATCGTGCCTTGTTTCTTTGGTATTACCGAGCCGCTGTTATTTGGTGTCACATTAACCAACTCAAAAGTCTTCCTTTCCGGCATGATTGGCGGCGCTGTCGCCGGTGTCTTCGCGATGCTGATGCATATTGCTCCTCCGGTGATGGGCGTCACTTTCCTGCCCGCTATTCCAGCCTATTTAGGCCATAACATGGGGATGTATCTGCTGATGATAGTCATCGCCATGCTGGTCGGCATGCTGTGTACTAAATTACTGGTAAAGCCCCAGCAGCAGGCATAAATAATTCATAAAAATGAGTGAATTAAAGGGTTTTTCGCGGCACGACTTATTAAAAATCGACAGAGTACTTTGAGCATTCTGTCTAAAAAATCAGGTAATAAAATAATGGCAAATGAATGGCTGGAAAATGCACGGCAGGTAATAGAAAGATATTCCGTTGATCCTAACGATCCGTTCAGACCGGCTTATCATCTTTCACCTAAAGCGGGGCTATTAAATGATCCGAACGGATTAATTCAATTTAACGGCCAGTACCATATTTTTTACCAGTGGAACCCCTTTGCCTGCGACCACAGTCAAAAGTACTGGGGCCACTATATGAGTGATGATTTAGTACACTGGCGAGAAGTGCCCCCGGCGCTGGCACCCGATGCCAGTTATGATGCCACGGGTTGTTATTCAGGCAGTGCTTTTGTCCATAATGATGAGCTGTATTTATTCTACACCGGAAATTTAAAATACGGCCCGGAGCAGCAATACCGGGCCAGTAGCCAGTGTTTAGCCAAAAGTAAAAATGGTATCGATTTTGAAAAAGTCGGGATTATTATTGACGGACAACCCGCTGGCTATACTGCACATTTCCGTGACCCTAAAATTTGGCAGTCGGGATCAGAGTGGTACGCCGTGCTTGGCGCACAAACAGAGACATTACAGGGGCGGGTGCTCCTCTATCGCTCAGATAATTTAATCGAATGGCAATGCTTAGGCCCGATTGCTGGCAGTGGAATTGCGCCTTTTGATGACTTTGGCTATATGTGGGAATGCCCGGATCTCTTTTATTTAAACCCGCACTGGGTGATGCTGGCTTCCCCACAGGGCTTAGAACCCCAGGGGATGAAGTACCAGAATATCTATCAGTCCGGATATTTACTCGGTTCTCTGGATACCCAGAAGGTGCAGTTCTCTGCACAGCACTTTGAAGAGTTAGACCGTGGCTTTGAGTTCTATGCTCCGCAAAGCTTTGAAGATAGTCAGGGGCGGCGAATTATGCTCGCCTGGATGGGTTTGCCGGAAGAAAATGAGCAACCGACAGTAGAGTATGGCTGGATACATCAAATGACGCTGCCGCGCGAGTTAACGATCCGTGGTAATAAGCTGTTTCAGACTCCTGTAGCAGAATTAGCCGCGCTACGTCAGTCACATATCGCTCACCAGGATCTGATTTTTGAAGGAGAATTAACTGTTGATGGCGTTAAGGGTGATTGTTATGAGTTGCGGGTAGAATTCATTCACTTACAATCGAGTTTATCATTAAAATTACGAAGTAATGGGCACGACCAATATGTCTTGCTGCACATTGATCCGCTGCAGAAAATCATTACATTAGACAGAAACCATGCCGGGTCAGGTGAAGGTGGCATACGGCAGTGTCAGGTAGAGAGTCTTGAATCCCTGGAACTGGTTATCTACATGGATAAATCGTCACTGGAAATCTTTATCAACCAGGGCGCTGAGGTCTTTAGTAGCCGACTGTTCCCGGATGCAGATTCAACCGGTATTTATTTTGAGAGTGATACATCTTGTCATTTAAGGTCTCTGAATTTTTTCAACTTAAAACAGGACGGTATCATTCAATAAGAGACTTAAGTGAATATTAAAGAGATTTCAAAGTTAGCGAACACCTCTCCTTCTAGCGTATCCCGAGTGATTAATTCCTCGGGATATGTCAAAGATGAAGTCAAAAAGCGTATTCTGAAAGTGCTGGAAGAGACGGGCTACCGACCCAACGCCTTTGCCAAAGCCCTGCACTCGAAAAAAAGCCATACTATCGGTGTGATTTTACCGAAGATTAATGCCACCTCATCCGGGGAAAATGTCTCAGGTATTGATCAATTCTTCAGTGCCAAAGGTTACAGCCTGCTACTCGGTAACACCGATCATCAGGTCAAAAAAGAGTTAGAGTTTCTCGATGTTTTTAAAGAAAAGCAGGTCGACGGCATTGTCTTTATCGCCACATTATTAACGGCAGAGCACCTGGAAAAATTTAAAAAACTCGGCATTCCTGTCGTCATTATCGGCCAGGAATCTCCTGAAGATATTCCCTGCGTATTGTTTGATGAGTACCACGCCACGAAAGAAATGACCCGGCATCTCCTGTCTACAGGTAAACAACGTATTGCTTTTATTGGTGTCGATGAGTGGGATATTTCAGTGGGTGTGCTGCGACATCGGGGCTACTGTGATGCACTAAAAGAACAGAATCTCACACCTGATCCTGAGTTATTTGCTAAAGGTGATTTTACCCATCAAAGTGGTTTCGTCGCCTGCCGTCAGATTATGGAAAATAATGCGGTAAGACCCGATGCTATTTTTGCTGCCAGCGATAAGATGGCCATTGGAGCGATGAGCTATTTATTCTCAATCGGTTTACGCGTTCCCGAAGATATCAGTATTTGTGGCGTGGGTGGCGGAACCTTAGCTGAGTTCTATAATCCGAAGTTAACCACTCTGGCCTACGATTATAAGCAGTCCGGTGTTATCGCTTCTGAGCTGTTATTCCAGCAACTGGATAGTCCCTCTTCAGATCCCCTAATGGTGCATAAAACCTATATCCCTTATCAACTGGTGATTGGCAAGAGTACTTAATTTAACGGCTGAGGGTCAGAGGCTCGCTCATATTCTCTCACTCAGGGATAAAATTGCGTCATCAGCATCATTAACAATGGCGTGGTCAGGGCTGATAGCGCGGTACTAAAAAGCGTACTGGTCGCTGTTGCTCCCTGCATCACACCAAACTTCTGCGCCATCAGATACACATTGATCCCGATAGCCATCGATCCAAGTAATACGACAACTTTTGCTTCATCAGCAGGTAGTCCGATAGCAAGCGCAATAATAGCGATGACCAGCGGTTGAACGACCAGCTTTAACAGGCAAATAGCGTAACTCTCCCGCAGTCCGTCGCGAATACTATAGCGTGATAAGCTCATGCCCAGTGAAATCAGCGAAAGTGGCACTGCCATGCCAGCAACCATGCTCATTGGCTGTTCGATGACATAGGGTAATGGCCGATGCAGCAGGCTCCAGATCATCCCTGAAATAATGCCAATAATAATCGGATTCTTAAAAACGCTGATCAGGGTCTTTACGATACCCTGCAGTGAAAAATGCCCACTGCGAGCCCACTCTACCGATGCTGTCACCAGCGTCCATAAAATCAAACTGTTAAAAATCAGTACCAGCGCAATGGAAGGTAACGCCTGGGGCCCCAGCAGTAACGTGGCAATGGGGATACCCAGCATGACATTGTTGGAAAAGATGCCCCCCAGAGCAAAGACTGAGGAAGAGACTGGGTCGATATTAAAAAAACGTCTGGCAATAACTCGCCCCAGGGCATAGACGATAAAACACCCACCAAAATACGCGACCAGTAGTCCGAAGTTAACCGGCGGTGTTTTATAAAAGCCACTCATTACGGTAAATAACATGCAAGGAATGACAACGTTAAAGCATAAGCGATTAAGCCCTTCATTCACGCTGATCGGCCAGCCTGAAAAGCGCCCCAGTCCATAGCCTGCGCCAATAAGTATAAACAGAGGAAGTGACAAAGAGATTTGATGAATCAGCTGACTGGTTAAACTTATATCTATCACAGTATATAAACCTTAAAAAATCGACGTCAATAAAGCACTAAGACAGCGTTTAACTTTGCAGCTAAAAGCGGATCTATGCAATAGAGCCGAAAGCGGTATTATTGTGGCGATAGAGTGACAGAGCAGAAAATATAACCGAAGTGGCAATATTAACCGCCTACGGTCTGGGACCGCAGGCGGCATAACAGCAGCTTTATTAATCGATAATCTTAACCCGTAATCTCAGCAACCTTCACTTTGCTGCCTTCATTTGCCGAACGCGTTGCGGCATCTGCCGTCGCAATAACCGCCGTCGCCGCTTCTCCGGTTAAGAGTTTGACGAACTCCTCATCTGGCTCCATACCATTGATGATGTCGTGCAGATACTGCATTTCCAGCTGCATGATAGAGAACAGCCACATTGGCGTGCGTTTACCGGGCTTACCGTAAGCAATCGCACCATCCATTTCGTTAGATTGGTTCGATGCCCGGCGATCGTCGTCCTCTTCCTGGGTTTGATGGACCAGGAAAGGCGTTTTTTTACCCTCAAGATACAAAGTTCCTGCAGTATCCTGCATATCAATACGAATCGCGCCTTTGGTCCCCTGAATCAGGACGTAATGTTCCGGATAATGGAAAGCTGAACCCCATTGCAACGTGGCAAAGCGGCCGCTATGAAATTCGCAGGTAATAAAAAGAACGTCATCTTCATCCCCGAAGCCTGCACTATTATGCGCAACATTCCCCGCTGACATCGAGACGGTCTCAGGGACTTCATCCATTAAAAACAGTACGCAATCTAATTCATGAATATGGTGATATAAATGGCCGCCCGATTTAGCGCGGATCTTTTTCCATGAAATCGTTGCCTGTGCTTCTTCCCAGCCATTACGCTTGGTATCAATCGTTAGAATATCGCCGATAACACCGTTTTTTATTAACTCTTTGGCATGCCGGACACCGTTAAAGAAATTCATGACATGACCCGCCATAAAGGTGACCCCCGCACTTTTGCAGGCATCAACCATCTCTTTGCAGTCTTGATAGTTAAGAGCAATCGGTTTTTCACAAAAGACATGTTTGCCATTTTTAGCTGCCGCCAGCACCGGCTCTTTATGATGATTATTGGGTGAGGCAACAATGACACAATCGACATCTTCACGAGAGCAAAGCTCTTCCATGGTTGCGGTGGCAACACAATTTAATTCTTCGGCTATCGCTGCCGCATTTTCAGGATCGTATACGGCGGTGACTTTTGCATTTTTAACCTGGCTCATAATGCGGGCCAGATCCGCACCAAAATACCCTGTACCGACTACACCATATCTTGTCATTTCTTATACCCTCAGTATTTAATTCATTAAGCTTTGACTTCTTCCGCAGATATTTTTTTAGCTTTACTCAGATAAATACGTTCCCGACGGGCCTTTAATCTATCCGGAATTGAAAAACCGAGAATAATTAAAATGGTTGCTGTCCAGAACGCTACAACGAACGTTAATGCAGAACCTAATCCAAAATAAACGCCGATATAGGTTGCTGCCATTGAATTAAATGTGCCGGATGTCGCCGCCAGGTTATAGATTAACCCGACACCGACTCCGCGTACTTCAATTGGAAAGTAATCGTATAATAATTTAGGCACCAGCCCACCAACACCGACATTGGTTGCCATAAGCCCGAACAAACAGGTACCCAGTAAGAAATAGTTATCCTGAGGAATATGAAACAGTGGGAAAATAAAAATAAAGGAAGCCAGTAGCCCTATCGAAAATGTCTTTTTCAGGCCAATTTTATCGGCCAGCAGTCCCCAGCAAATATTACCGATAACCGTACCCAGAGCGGCTGCGGTCATGAGATTGGAAACCACTTTGGTATCAAAATTTGCCTCCACGAGATAGCCTGGAAGTAATCCGAAAATCGGCCAGTTGGCACCAAAAATAGCAAACAGGATAAGAAAAACAACGCCGGTTAACGGTAACTGAGCGCCGTTAAATAACCCTTTGATTGCCGCAGAAAAAACCTGCCAGGAGCCTTGTCTCGGCTGGCCTTGTTTCTGCTTCTGAGCCTCTTCCCATTCTCTGGACTCGGGTGATTTTGAACGAATATAAAAGACCAACAGAACAGGAATCAGTCCGACAAAGAAGGCATTACGCCAGCCGTAGTGTTCGGCAAAGGTTGGCATAAAGTAAGCAGCAAGAATATTACCGATACCAAACCCACTGACCAGAAAGGCGCTGGCTTTCGCCTTTAAATGTTTTGGCCAGCTTTCAACGGCATAAGTTGAAGCGCAGGCATATTCCCCCGCCATCCCCATTCCGACAATAAACCGGCATGCGACGAGTGTATAAGCCCCCAGCGCCATACCGCTCAGACCTGTACCCACTGAGTAGACCACTATCGACCACATCATTAACGGTTTACGGCCATATTTATCCGCCAGCAGACCAAATAATGCCCCACCGAATGGCCGACCAATAAATGCCGCTGTCGCGAGAAATGCGCCTTCCATATTATTCAGACCGAGATCAACTTTAATCAAGTGCATGATATAAAAGATCAGCATAAAGTCGAAACCATCAAAAACATAACCGAGCCAGGCAGAAAACAGGGCTTTTTTCTGAGGGGGTGTTATTTCACGATACCAGGGGAATAATTTTAATAACATGGGTAGTTCCTTAGTGACTATTATTATTTAAATTTATTATTTGCAACACTCACTTATTCACTCATAAAAACTGTACAGAAAAAAACTCCCTGAAGAGTTTATTGGTTTTAAATATAAGTAACTTAAAAAAGGGACTTTACCGCGGTAAAATCCCGTAATGGAGAATAGCCAGATGTAAGATAACTTAGATAAAGTCCGCTGCCGTAAAGGCCTCAAGAGCGGCTTTTTTCTGCGCGTCAGTCATTGGGCGTAACGGACGACGAGGATCGCCTGCATCAATACCATGTAACTGCATAGCGACTTTACCTGCGGCAACACCACCGTATTGCACCAGGACACGAATAATCGCGATAACTTTATCCATGCATGCCGCAACGTCTTTCATATCGCCGCGATTGAAGCTCTCTATCAGACGATTGTACAACGGTGCGGCATAGTTATAGGTACTGCCCACAGCACCTATTGCACCACATGCCAGACCCGCTGGCAAAAATTCATCAACACCAAACGGGATATCAAACTGACCATTATTAACGCGTAAGCAGCGCTGATATTCATACATGTCGCTGGAGTTAAATTTCATGCCTGTCAGGTTTGGAATACGTTCCCCCGCCAGCAGCAGAAACTGTTCCATATCGATACTTAAACCTGACATACCTGAATGGTAATAATAAAAACCTTTTGAAGGTGCTGCTTCAGCATTAATACGGCAATACTCAACTAAGTCTTCGACATTGCCAGGCTTGAAGAAACAAGGCCCTATGACGGAGGTCGCAAAAATATCCAGAGTGTCCGCATGTCGGCTCAGTTCAAGAGAATCGGCAATACTCAGTGCCCCGGTGTGCAATGTGATACTCAGTTTTCCCTGACTGGCTTTTACCCAGCGTTCAGCAATTTTTTTGCGTTCTTCAACAGAACAGTGGATCCCTTCCCCAGTGGTTCCGCAGACATAAATGCCTTTCACATTTTGCTCAATAAGATGTTCAGCAATTTGGTCTATTACGGGATAGTTAACGCTGCTATCAGCGTTGAAGGGTGTGTGTGGTGCAGAAATTAAACCTGTTAGTTTTTCCATATTAGCCTCAATGGTGCTTTACTTCTAAATTATAAAACATATGAAATTACGCTCCATGCTAGAGCTATTTTTCATCCCTTGCAACTCCGTCGCTATCCGCTCAGAAATCAATTTGTCAAAGTGTGAGGCAAGCCACATAAACAATGACACAGCCATAAGATAACCATATGTTTTATATAAATTTAATTATTGTATCTTGAGTTACTGGCTTTCATGTCAGTTAAAAAAGTCGCCTCTCTGAAAACTTTCCATCGACTTTGACAACGTTCACAAATAATCCAATCCCCCCTTGCGGAGTTTTGGTGTTTCAATATATCGTTAAATGGAGTTTGACTCCAAAAATTATTCTGGGATGCAGTTTTAATCGGCAAGATCCTAAATCTAAAACATCAGGCCACACGCATTGCTCGTTACAGGAGAGCAGCAGCATGAGTACAATAAACAACAATACTGTCTGGTATAAAAGTCTTAACAAATCACAATGGCGAGCATTTTCCGCGGCCTGGATAGGTTATTTACTGGATGGATTCGACTTTGTCCTTATTGCTTTAGTCTTGACGGATATTCAGGCAGAGTTTGGGTTAACCACCATACAGGCGGCGAGTTTAATCTCAGCAGCCTTTATCTCTCGCTGGTTTGGCGGGTTATTACTGGGTGCAATGGGGGACAGATACGGACGTCGCTTAGCGATGGTCACCAGTATTGTGCTGTTCTCCGCCGGGACTCTCGCCTGCGGTCTGGCACCGGGCTATACCGCAATGTTTATCGCCAGGCTGGTCATTGGTATGGGCATGGCCGGTGAGTATGGTTCCAGCGCTACTTATGTCATTGAAAGCTGGCCTAAACATTTACGTAATAAGGCCAGTGGCTTTTTAATCTCTGGTTTTTCAGTCGGTGCAGTTGTTGCTGCTCAGGTCTATAGCGTCGTGGTCCCAGCCTGGGGCTGGCGGGCACTGTTTTTCATTGGCATCCTGCCCATCGTCTTTGCTCTCTGGTTACGGAAAAACATTCCTGAAGCCGAAGACTGGAAAAAACGTCAGGCAGAGAAAACGCCGGTTCGTACCATGGTGGATATTCTTTATCGTGGGAAGCGCGCCATTATCAACGTCGCGACAACAATCATTGCGGCAGTAGCATTGTGGTTTTGCTTTGCCAGCGGTTTAAGTAATCCTTTCATCATCATCGCTCTGGCCTTACTGTGTGCGGTCATTTTTATCAGCTACATGGTACAAAGTAGCGGTAAACGCTGGCCTACCGGCGTGATGTTGATGATCGTCGTGCTCTTTGCGTTCCTCTACTCCTGGCCTATCCAGGCGCTGCTCCCGACCTATCTGAAAACCGAGTTAGGGTATGATCCCACCCATGTTGCACGCGTGCTGTTCTTTAGCGGCTTTGGTGCAGCAGTTGGCTGTATTGTCGGTGGCTTTTTGGGGGACTGGATTGGGACACGCAAGGCCTATGTCTACAGCTTGCTGGCTTCACAATTATTGATAATCCCGGTATTTGCTATCGGGGGTGAAAACCTGTGGCTGCTGGGTGGGCTATTGTTCTTCCAGCAAGTTCTCGGTCAGGGAATTGCCGGTATCCTGCCTAAACTGATTGGGGGATACTTCGATACCGATCAGCGTGCAGCAGGTCTTGGCTTTACCTACAATGTGGGGGCGCTGGGTGGGGCTGTAGCACCAATACTGGGCGCGTTCGTGGCTCAGCGTCTGGATCTTGGCACGGCGCTCTGCTCGCTTTCCTTTGGACTGACCTTCGTGGTGATTCTGCTCATTGGTCTGGATATGCCCTCACGCGTACAGCGTTGGATACGTCCGGAAGCGCTCCGTACCCATGATGCCATTGACGGTAAACCTTTTAGCGGCGCAATCACTAAACATCACCAGGTAAGTGACGCCGTAGAAAGTAAGCAATAAATATGAAGGTTTAGTTTACATATCACCCGGGCCAGGCTCGGGTGATATCTGGTTTATTCTGTCAGGATAAATTAAGTGCCGACATGGTACGTAATTTACTCTCCCGCGCCTGTTCCGGCGCCGCCTGAACTAACAGGGTATACAGCAAGTCGAGCACGAAAAGCTGCGCAGTTTTGGTTCCGATAGAATCCCCTTGCAACATGCCCTGGCGATTACCATTAATGAGGCAAAAATCGGCCACTTCGCTGAGCGGTGAACCTAAATTATGCGTAAGCGCAACGGTTGTCGCTCCGCCCTCTTTAGCCAGTTTTAAGGTATGGACCGTTTCATGAGACTCACCAGAATGGCTGATAGCAATAGCCACATCACCCGCCTTTAATAAAGCAGCCTGCATATACATAAAGTGATTATTGGTCACGGCATCAACCCGTAAACCGATACGCATCAGCTTATGCTTCATATCCTCCGCAGTAATGCCTGACGATCCTACGCCAAAGATATACACCG
>Ga0302347_1004833_pt1 | contig 10406 bp, 7 predicted proteins | sample PhyWR1_FD_202178 | JGI IMG/M metagenome (GOLD analysis project Ga0302347, IMG submission 202178) | Leaf surface microbial communities from wheat plants in UC Gill Tract Community Farm, Albany, California, United States - DLSL W.R1 (v2)... | ecosystem: Host-associated > Plants > Phyllosphere >...
TCAATCGCCTTGTTCAACTCGCTGACCAACTCACCATTGCCCTTACGCACCGCAATCCCCGCACCCTCACCCACATATTTCGGGTCCTTCAGCTCCGGCCCGACAAACGCGTAGCCCTTGCCCCGTGGCATTTGCAGGAAATCATTCAGCGGGATGGTATCGGCAAAGATCGCATCCAGACGCCCCGCCGCCAGGTCCATGTAGATTTCTTCGTTATTGCTGTAGCGCTTGACGGTGATGCCCTTGGGTTCAAACACCTCGGTGGCATAGCGGTCGGTGGTGGTGGCGCGCTGCACGCCGACGGTCTTGCCCTTGAGGCTGGCGTATTGGTCATCCACCACGGCGCCGTCCTTCATCACCAGGCGCGAGGACGTGAAGTAATACTTGTGGGTGAAATCCACCGACTTCTTGCGGTCTTCGTTGATGGTCATGGACGACAAGGCCAGGTCGATTTTCTTCACCTTGAGGGAAGGAATCAGGCCGTCGAACTCACCTTCGACCCACACACACTTGACCTTCATCTGCGCGCACAGGGCATTGCCGATGTCGTAGTCAAAGCCGACGATCTCACCTTTTTCCGTCTTGGAGGCAAACGGCGGGTAAGCCGCTTCGATACCGATACGCAGGGTCTTTTCCGCCGCCAGCAGATGGCTGGAAGCGAACAGGCCCAAGGCCAGGGCGGTGATGAGGGGGAGTTTCTTCATGATGAGGTTCTCGCGGGTTGTTGTTGGTTTGGCAAGAGAGAAGAAAACGCTGCAGCAATTGATTTGTACTTATAATTCCATACTGGACTTTTACGTCTTTATCGTCAATCACAGTTGTAGCGCGTATGCACCAGCACCCGGGTAAACGCCGGCGCGGCCCGCGCGCCCTCCCGCGCCCCGCGAATCCAGCGCACCGCGGCCGATACCTCGCCGACAAAGTCGTGGGACACCACATAGTCCATCACCCCGGATTCGAGCATCGCGCGGGTGTGCCCGGTCAACTCGTGCCCGACAAACACCGGCCGCTGTTCGGCGGGGATGGTGCCGATGGCCTGCGCCACGCCACGGTTGGCCCCGGCCACGTTGTAGATCGCCGCTGGGTAATCGTGTTTGGAGAAGTAGCGCATCAACTGCTCGGCGGTGGTTTCCGGGCGGTCGTCGGACATCATCCGCTCATCGATTTTCAGGTGCGAGAACTCCGCGCGCAGCACCCGCCGAAAGCCCATCTCACGCTCTTGCTGGCAGCGAAACGGCACGCTGGTGACCAACAGGATCTTCGCCTTTTGCCGCGCCAGCGCGTTGCCGATAAGCAACCCGGCGACGCTGCCGGCGGCGTATTGGTCGTTGCCCACGTAGGCGCTGCGTCCCGAGTTGGGCAGGTCGGTGGTGAGGCACACCACTGGAATGCCCTGGCGGCACAGGCTGCGCACCGCGCGGTTGATCGCCGGGTGCTCGCGGGACACCACAATCACGCCGTCGGCCGTGGCGCCATCGGCTTGTACGAGGTCGGCGAACGCCGCCGGGTCAACCTGGTTGGTCGGCACGTAGTAGCCATGCACCACCACCCCCGCGGTTGAACCGTTCACCGCCTCCTCCGCCTTGGCCAAGGTGGCGTTGAAGGTCTCGCCGGAGTCGCAGAACAACTTGATATGCAAGGTCGCGGTGCCGTTGGCCAGGTCCTGCTTGAGCTTGTCCAGCGCGGCCAGCACCTTGAGGCGCGTGCTTTCACGCACGTTCGAGCGATTGTTGAGCACACGGTCGACGGTGGCGACGCCCACTCTGGCGACCTTGGCGATCTGCTCGACGGTGGGGCCTTTCCAGAATTGAGCAGGGGCTTGCTGAGGCATGAAGGCGCACCATAAATGATGGAAACGCCATCAGTTATAAACCGTAACGCGCCATATCCCGAATAGTTTGTACGGCAGTATTTGATAGTTTATCCATCAACTTTCGCCCTTGCTCGTCCTTGAACCCAGCGTGGTCGCTGCCAATAATCGCCCCATAACAACCACAACAACCCGTCAGGATTCCCCCACCATGAGTATCCGCATCGCCGTGATCGGCGCCGGCATCATGGGCGAAGACCACGCCCGCATCATTGCCCAGGATTTACCCGGCACCACCCTCCAAGTGATCTGCGACGCCAACCCCGAGCGCGCCCGTGAAGTGGCCCAGCGCTACGGCGCCGTGGATGTCGCCACCGACCCGCTGGCCACCCTGGCCCGCACCGACGTGGACGCGCTGATCATCGCCAGCCCCGACGCCACCCACGCCGCGCTGTGCCTGGCGGCCATCGACCTGGGCAAGCCGGTGTTGTGCGAGAAACCCCTGTCGCCCAGCGCCGACGAATGCCTGGCGGTGATCGACCGCGAAGTATCCCTCGGTCGCCAGTTCATCCAACTGGGCTTTATGCGCCGCTTCGACCCGGCTTACCGCGAGATGAAACACGCCCTGCACAGCGGCGCGATCGGCCGCGCGGTGATGATGCATAACTTCCACCGCAACGTCGCCGCCCCGGCGAATTTCAGCGGGCAGATGGCGATCAGCAACTCGGCGCCCCATGAGTTCGATGTGGTGCGCCATATCCTCGACAGCGAATACAGCGCCATCTCGGTGTTCCAGCCCGCCGGCGGCATCGGCGCGCCGGTGTTCATGGTGCTGGAGACCCACGCCGGGCACCTGGTGAATATCGAGGTCAACAACAACGCCCGCTACGGCTACGACGTGCGCGGCGAACTGGTGGGCGAACACGGTTCGGTACAACTCGCCAGCCCGGTCCACGCCCACTACAACAGCGGCTTGCAGGCCGTGCAGCGCTACGCCGCCGACTGGCGCCCACGCTTTGCCGAAGCCTATCGCCTGCAAGACAAAGCCTTTGTCGAGTTCGTGCGCACGGGCCAGTTCCCGGCCCACGCCGCCACGGCCTGGGACGGTTATTGCGCGACGCGGGTCGCCGAAGCCGGCGTGCAGGCGTTGAGCGAAGGTCGCCGCGTCAGCCTGCCCGCCCTGGACACCCCGCCACTTTATCTGCCACGTGAAGGAACCTCGCTATGAAACTGGGATTTGTCACCGATACCCTCGGCAACCTGCCGTTGGGCGATGTGCTCAAGCACGCTGAACGCATGGGCCTGTCGGGCCTGGAAGTGAACACCGGGGGCTGGTCCACCGCGCCGCACTTCAACCTCGCGCAGATGCTTGAAAGCAACGCCGCACGCCGCGATTTCACCCGCAGTTTCGAGCAGCACAACCTGGAAATCATCGCCCTCAACGCCAACGGCAACCCGCTGCACCCGACCCAGCCGGAACAGGCCCAGTGCCTCAAGGACACGATCCGCCTGGCCGGCGAGCTGGGGATCAAGACTGTGTGCACCATGTCCGGCCTGCCCGAAGGCCAGGCCGGCGACCGCATGCCCAACTGGGTCGTCGCCTCGTGGCCACCAGAGACGCAAACCATGCTGCGTTACCAATGGGAAGAGCGCCTGCTGCCGTTCTGGAGCGAAATCGCCGACCTGGCCAAGGCCCATGGCGTGGAGCGCATCGCCCTCGAACTGCACGGCAACCAGTGCGTGTACAACGTGCGCTCGCTGCTCAAGCTGCGCGACGCCATCGGCCCGGTGATCGGCGCCAACCTCGACCCGTCCCACCTGTTCTGGATGGGCGCCGACCCATTGGCCGCCGCCGACGCCCTCGGCGATGCGCTGTACCATGTGCATGCCAAGGACACGATGCTCAACGCCCCCGTACAGGCGGTGGACTCGCTGCTGGAAAACGGCTCGCTGATGGACGTGTCGGCGCGCAGCTGGTCCTATATCACCCTCGGTTTCGGCCATGGCGAACAGTGGTGGCGGCAGTTCTGCTACCGCCTGAAAATGGCCGGCTACGACGGCTGGTTGTCTATCGAACACGAAGATGTGCTGCTCAACAGCCTGGAAGGCCTGGAAAAATCCGTCGCGCTGATGCAAGGCGTGATGCCGGTCGCCGCCAGCGACTTCAAACCGCAAGCGATCTGACGCCCACCCGAACTGCGCTCAACCACGCCTGTGGTTGAGCGCCCTCTCGTTTCAGTCGGAATATCACAATGACAATTAATTCCTACGGAAATACGGCGGACGACGCCAGCCTGCCCCTCAATACGGAGAAGCGCCAGGCCCGACGCTACCTGCAAAAAATCACCTCGGTCGCCACGTTTGGCGGCCTGCTGTTTGGCTTCGACACCGGCGTGATCAACGGCGCGCTGCTGTACATGAAAGACGACCTGGGCCTGACCCCGCTGACCGAAGGGCTGGTCACCAGCTCACTGTTGATCGGCGCCATGCTCGGTGCCTTGGTCGGCGGTCGCGTGTCTGACCTGCAAGGCCGACGCCGCAATATCCTCTACCTCGCCGTGGTGTTTTTTATCGGCGCCCTGGCCTGCGCCCTGGCGCCTGACTTCAATGTGATGATCACCGCGCGCTTCATCCTCGGCCTGGCCGTCGGCGGCGCTTCGGTGGTGGTGCCGGCCTACCTCGCCGAGATGTCACCGTCCCACATCCGAGGGCGGATCATCACGCGCAACGAGCTGATGATCGTCACCGGCCAGTTCCTCGCGTTCACCACCAATGCGCTGCTGGGCAACCTGTTTGGCGACCTCGACGGCGTGTGGCGCTGGATGCTTGCCCTCGCCACCTTGCCCGCCGTCGCCCTGTGGTTTGGCATGTTGTACATGCCCGAAAGCCCGCGCTGGCTAGCGACCAAAGGCCGCTTCAAGGAAGCGTTGGACGTACTGAAACTGGTGCGCGAAGAATATTACGCCAAGGAAGAAATGGCCGCGATCACCCGCCAGATCAGCAACGAGAAATTCGTCAAGAGCGGCGGCTGGCGTGACCTGTCGGAGAAAGGCGCGCGGCGCGTGTTGCTGATCGGCATCGGCATCGCCGTGACGTCGCAGCTTACTGGCGTCAATTCGATCATGTACTTCGGCACGCAGATCCTCACCGAAGCCGGCCTGGCCCAGAGCAGCGCGCTGATCGCCAACGTGGTCAACGGCGTGATCTCGATTGCCGCGACTTTTATCGGCATCTACTTGCTGGATCGCGTCGGGCGCCGGCCGATGATGCTGTGCGGCTTTGCCGGCACCACCTTGTCGTTGCTGATGATTGGCCTGGTGTCCACCTGGTTCGAGCCCTCGGTGACCCGCGCCCTGCTGATCCTCGGCGCCATGGCGTTTTTCCTCGCGTCGATGCAAGGGCTGATCGGCCCGTCGCTGTGGGTGATGCTCGCGGAGATTTTCCCCATGCGCATCCGCGGTGGCTGCATGGGCATGGCGATTGCCGGGCTATGGCTGACCAACGTGATGATCGGCCTGTTCTTCCCCACGCTGGTGGCGACCATCGGCATTGGCCAGACCTTCTTTGTGTTTGCCGGCGCGGGTGTGGTGTCGCTGATCTTTGTCGCGATCTGTGTACCGGAGACGCGGGGCAACACGCTGGAGGAAATCGAGCAACGGCTGTACGGCTGAACCAACGGCGCGATGGCGAAAAAACCATCGCGCCGCTATTAACAATCATTCTCGTTTGTTATATTCCGCCGCGCTTGCTCCCATGGCTGTCAGGTGGCGTTATGTCCGGCTCAGATCTCAAGGCGTTGTACCTCGCCCATCGCGGCGAAATCCAGGCTTACCTGGACCGCCGTTTACGCTGCAAGGAAACCGCAGCCGACCTGACGCAGGACGCGTTCATCCGCTTGTCGGAACAGATGGGCCGCACGCGCATCGACAATTTCCGCGCCTACCTGTTCTCGGCCGCGCGCAACCTGTTCATCGACCACACCCGCCGCCAGGAACACCGCAAGGGCGAGCCGCTGGACCCGCAGGCACCCGGCACGCTGGAACAACCCAGCCCGACGCTGGAGCAAGCCGCCATCGCCCATCAGCAACTGGCCACCCTCAACGACGTGATCCAGAACATGCCCGCGCCCTGCCGCGAAATATTCTTGCTGGTGCGCGTCGAAGGCCTGACCTACGTGCAGATCGGCGAACGCCTCGGCATCTCACCGAAAACCGCCTACAGCCGTATGGTGCGCGCCCTGGATTTGTTGAAGCTGGGCATGCCCGAGTGAGCCCCTTCACTTATACTGCGCCGCCTGCCCTGCCCTCGTTGAATTGATGACCATGAGTGTTGAACCGCCGCGCCTCGTCTCCACCCCCGCCCGCCCGGATGACGCCAGTCACCAGGCCAGCGAGTGGTTTGCGCTGGTCCAGGCCGGCACGCCGACCCCGGCCGAACGCGAGGCGCTGGCCCGCTGGCTCGCCGCCGACCCGCACAATGCCCAGGCGTATGCGCGCCTGGAGCAGTTGTGGGCGGCCAGCGCTGTGTTGGCGCCGCCCAAAGTGCAAGCACCGCAGCTGTCCCGGCGGCGCTTTGTCGGGTTGGGCGTTGCCGCCAGTGTTGCGGTGGTGGCGGCCAGCGCTGGCACCCTGTGGTTCAAGGGCATCGGCGCGCCGTTTGCCGACGTGCGCACCGCCGTGGGCGAGCGGCGCACCGTGCAACTGCCGGATGGCTCCAGCGTTGAACTGGCCGGCAACACCGCGCTTAACCTGGATTTTTCCGCCACGCGGCGCGCGGTGGAGCTGTTGCAGGGCGAGGCGTTTTTCCAGGTGCAGCCCAAGGCCGCCGAGTTTGTCGTGCAAACCCAGGCCGGCCGGGTGTTGGCCAGTGACGGTGAGTTCTGCCTGGCGTGCGACGGCGCCAGCGCGCTGCTGAGCGTGAGCCGCCACACCGTGCGCGTGGTCACGCCGAGCCAGCAGACCGACCTCGGCGAAGGCCTGTCCCTGCGCTTCAGTGCCACCCACACCGGCGCCATCCAACGCGCCGAGCTGGACCAGGTGCTCGCCTGGCGCAACGGCCGCCTGGTGTTCTTCGACACGCCGCTGCTCAGCGTGGTCAACCAAATGCAGCGCTGGCGTGCAGGCAAGATCTTCATCCCCGATCAACAACTGGCCGCGCGCCGCGTCAGCCTGATCCTCAACCTCAACCGTCCCGAGCAGATGCTCGACGTGTTGGCCAAGGCCTTGGCCGTGCGCGTGACCCACTACACCGACCTGGTCAGCCTGATTCAACCGGCCTAATCGCAAATAATTCACATCGCCATCAGGTATCGCCAACCTTCATCCGTCCTAAAGGGATTGATAGCGCGACCTCATAGGGAACCACCTGAATGGCAAAGCAACCCCAACCCACCGTGCACTGGCGCGCCGCCGCCCTCGCCTGCAGCCTGCTCATGGGCGCCGTCCCGGCCTATGCGGCCACGGCAGCGAGCCCCTCGGTGGACACACTGGCGCTGAACATCCCGGCCCAGCAACTGCGCCAGGCCTTGTTGGTCTTCAGCCAGCAATCCGGGCAGAACGTGCTGCTCGACGGCAACCTCGACGGCGCCCTGCGCAGCTCGGCAGTGGTAGGTGTGTACGCGCCGGAACAGGCCCTGGCCGAACTGCTCAAAGGCAGCGGCTACAGCTTCGCCCGCACCGATGCGGTCACGGTGTACCTGGTACCGGTGCCGCGCCAGGCCGACAACATGACCTTGCCCGCGATCCACATCCAGGACTACGCCGGGCAAGACGGCGGCCCAAGCGTCGGCTACCTGGGCAAACCAACGTCCACCACCACGCGCCTGGGCCTGACCGACAAGCAAACCCCGCAAGCCATCACCGTGGTGACGCGTGAGCAACTGGACGACTTCAAGCTCAACAGCGTGAAGGAAGCCCTGCGCAGCGCGCCCTCCGTCACCGTCGAACAGTTTGAAACCGACCGCACCGCCTTCACGTCCCGCGGGTTCAAGATCGAAAACTTCGAGTTCGACGGCATGGGCCTGCCGTTCTCCGGCGGTGTGCTGGTGGGCGAACAGGACATGACCGAGTTCGAACAGGTCGATGTGCTGCACGGCGCCAATGGCTTGATGAGCGGCGCGGGCGACCCCTCGGCCACCGTCAACCTGGTGCGCAAGCGCCCCACCGACACCTTCCAGGCCAAGATCGACGCCAGCGCCGGTTCCTGGGACAACCGCCGCCTGGGCCTCGACGTCTCCGGCCCGCTGACCGACAGCGGCAACGTGCGCGGGCGCTTCATCACCTCCCACGACAAAGGCAACTCGTACCTCGACCAATACAGCCACGAAGTCAACGTGACCGCCGGTTTGCTGGCCTTCGACCTGTCCGATGCCGACACCCTGACCGTCGGTTTTTCCCAGCAGGACAGCTATTCCAACGGCAGCACCTGGGGCGGCCTGCCCATTGCCGACTACGCCGGCAACCGCATCCACTACAGCGACCGCAGCGCCAGCGTCGGCCAGCCGTGGACCTACTGGAACATCCAGACCCAACGCGCCTTCGCCGAGCTGACCCACGCCTTCGACAACGGCTGGACCAGCACCCTCACCGTCTCCGGGATGAGCCAGCACTCCGACACAAAAATGCTCTACGCCATCCCGCTGACCGCCGACAGCGTGATCGCCTACATCAACCGCACCAAGAGCACCGAGCACCAGGTGGCCGCCGAAGGCCAGCTGTCCGGCCCGTTCAACCTCCTCGGCCGCGAACATGAACTGACCCTCGGCGCCAACTACGGGCGCCTGCACCACACGGAACGCGGTCACTACAACAGCGCATCCGGCAGCCAAGTGGAAAGCCTCGCCGACGTACTGGCCGGCAACGTGGTGGAACCGCCGATGAACTACACCGACGACCTCAACACCCAGCTGTTCACCGACCGCCAGAAAAGCCTGTTCGCCGGCGCACGCTTCAGCCTCACCGACGACCTGCACTGGATCGCCGGCGCGCGTATGCTCAGCGCCGATGGCGACGGCATGGGCTACGGCTCGCCGCACAACACGCGGGTGCACGGCAAAGTCACGCCCTACACCGGCCTGGTCTACGACCTGAACCCGCAGTGGAGCCTGTACACCAGCTGGACCGAAATCTTCAAACCGCAATACCTGCGCAGCACCGCCGGCGGCATCATCGAGCCGCTGGAAGGCAAAAGCATGGAAGTCGGCGTGAAGGGCCGCCTGCTCGACGAACGCCTGGCCGTCACCGCCGCGCTGTTCAAGACCGAACAACAAAACGTTGCCGAAGCCACCGGGCAAATCGTCGGCGGCCAGTACGTGTATCGCGGCGTCGACTACAAAAGCCGTGGCGTCGAGCTGCAAGCCAACGGCGAAGCCCTGCCCGGCCTGACGCTGGCCGGCGGCTACACCTACGTGCACATCGAAGACAACCACGGCGACAAGGCGCGCCAATACGTGCCCAGCCACAGCGTGCGCGGCAGCCTGACCTACCGCCTGCCCGGCCTGCCCCACGCCAAGATCGGCAGCCGCGTGCAATGGCAAAGCTCAACCCAGGTCGACAGCAACAGCCGCGTGCAACAAAGCGCCTACGCCCTGGTGGACCTGATGGCCAGCTACGACTTCGATGACCACTGGAGCACGGCGCTGAACCTGAACAACGTCACCGACCAGAAGTACCTGCTGTCGCTGTACCAGGCCGCCGGCTCCACCAACTACGGCGCGCCACGCAATGTGACGGCGTCGGTGAGCTGGAAGTACTGAGCGGTCAGTCTGCGCGCCCGCCCGGACGCAGGTTCTTGATACTGGCAAACGTCGACTCGCCCCGCGCCTGCTCCAGCACGTTGATCGGCGTGGGCGCAGGCGCGGTGTGAAGGATCGGCTTGACCACGATGGAGCGCTCACTGTCGGTGGCCGAGCGCTCGTCGCTGGGCGGCACGCCGAAGTACTCGCGGTAGCATTTGGAGAAGTGCGGCGTGGACACAAACCCACAAAGCACGGCCAGTTCGACGATGGAAATCGGCGTCTGTTTGAGCAGCTGCCGCGCACGAATCAGCCTGAGCCTGAGGTAGTAGCGCGAGGGCGAACAGTGCAGGTACTTCTGGAACATCCGCTCCAGCTGGCGGCGTGACAACGCCACGTACGCGGCCAGTTCGTCGAGGTTGATCGGCTCTTCCAGATTGGCTTCCATCAACGCGACGATGTCCTGCAACTTGGGTTGCTGCGTACCGAGCATATGCTTGAGGGGCACGCGCTGGTGATCCTGCTCGTTGCGGATGCGCTCGTAGACAAACATGTCCGAGATCGCCGCAGACAGTTCATGCCCGTGATCACGGCCGATCAGGTGCAGCATCATGTCCAGCGGCGCGGTGCCGCCGGAGCTGGTGAGGCGGTCGCGGTCGAGGGTGAACAGGCTGGTGCTGAGTGTCACCCGTGGAAAGGCTTCCTGCATGGCGGCCAGCCATTCCCAATGCACGCTGCATTCATAACCATCAAGCAAGCCGGCCCGCGCCAGCACCCAACTGCCGGTACAGATGCCGCCGAGGCGTTTTGAATAACGCGCCTGGGTGCGCAGCCACTTGACCAGTTCGCCGGTCACGGTGCCTT
>Ga0302347_1004836_pt1 | contig 10404 bp, 10 predicted proteins | sample PhyWR1_FD_202178 | JGI IMG/M metagenome (GOLD analysis project Ga0302347, IMG submission 202178) | Leaf surface microbial communities from wheat plants in UC Gill Tract Community Farm, Albany, California, United States - DLSL W.R1 (v2)... | ecosystem: Host-associated > Plants > Phyllosphere >...
AGGACCTTCGTCAACAAACAGCGAAAGAAAGCAGGGCTGCTGCGCACTCCCATCGCAGCCTGCGGCAGCGACTACAGATAGGTGCGACAAAACACGCGCGCACAAAAAAGGCCACTCTTTCGAGTAGCCTTTTTTGATGTTTGGTTGCGGGAGCCGGATTTGAACCGACGACCTTCGGGTTATGAGCCCGACGAGCTACCAGACTGCTCCATCCCGCGTCTGTGGGGTGGATTCTACAGCGATCCGCCGGGCTGTCAAACGTTAATTTAGAAAAAAACGTTCTGCTTCAATTGGTTAGATAGAAAAAACAGTTATGAAAATGGCTGCAGCCCGCGTTCTGTATGGTCTGTGGCTCTATTGGAAGCTGTGGTTCGATTGAAAAAACAAATTTAGCGCCGAAAATCCCCACGCCTGTCGGCCAGAATCAAGAGTACTGGTGCTATATACAGTTCGTGGTGACATACTGACGATCTGCATTGCCTACTCCCTTGAAGAACGCCGTCTTACATGACACAGCGCAAAATCATCCACGTCGACTGTGACTGTTTCTATGCCGCTATTGAGATGCGTGATGACCCGAGCCTGGCAAACAGGCCTATGGCTGTCGGGGGCTCGGCGGATCGGCGTGGGGTGATTTCAACTTGTAACTACGAAGCGCGGGCCTATGGTGTGCGCTCGGCGATGGCATCCCGGCATGCGCTAAAGTTGTGCCCGGACCTGATTATCGTCAATGGCAGGATGGATGCTTATAAAGAAGCATCAAAAGAAATTCATGGCATCTTGCGCGATTACACCGATTTGATCGAGCCGCTGTCCCTGGACGAGGCTTATCTGGACGTGTCTGATAGCCCGCACTTTGCTGGCAGTGCTACGCGCATTGCTCAGGAGATTCGGCGCAGGGTCTCCAATCAGTTGCATATCACGGTGTCGGCGGGCGTGGCGCCAAACAAGTTTCTGGCCAAGATCGCCAGTGATTGGCGCAAACCTAACGGGTTGTTCGTGATTACTCCGGATCAGGTCGAAGACTTTGTTTCTGCCTTGCCGGTCAACAAGCTGCACGGGGTGGGCAAGGTGACAGCGGACAAGCTCGGGCGATTGGGGATCGAAACCTGTCTGCAACTGCGCGACTGGAGCAAGTTGGCCTTGGTGCGTGAATTTGGCAGTTTTGGGGAGCGGTTGTGGGGTTTGTCGCGAGGGATTGATGAGCGTCTGGTGCAGAGCGACAGTCGGCGTCAGTCAGTCAGTGTGGAAAACACTTACGATACTGACTTGCCGGATCTGGCCACTTGCCTGGAAAAGCTCCCGGAATTGCTTGAGACACTGACTCGGCGCATTGCCCGTATCGACAGCAGTTATCGCCCGGGCAAACCCTTTGTCAAAGTGAAATTCCACGACTTTACCCAGACCACGCTGGAGCAATCCGGCGCCGGGCGTGACCTTGAGAGTTATGAAGGGTTGTTGAGTCAGGCATTTGCACGCGGCGCCAAGCCCGTGCGATTGCTCGGGCTTGGTGTGCGTTTACAGGATTTGAACAATGGGCATGAGCAACTGGAGTTGTTCGCCCGCTAGGCGATTCGGCCCCTGCCGGGAGCGTCAGCTAACGCCTGGATCTGCCACCAACCGCCCGGCATCCTTGGTCAAGGAGTGCAGGAATTCACGTTGCAACTCAGGGTCGTTGCGCGTGAGTTCGATCAGGCTTTGTTCCAGTTCGCTGGCTTCTTCTTCCAGTCCCAGTTCTGACAGGCGCTTGACCCGATGTACCCATTGGTTAACGTCGTCACCCTCCAGGTCGTCATAGATCAGGTTGTGCGCTTCGAGCAGCTTGCCGCGTAAATGGCTGCTGATAGACAAGGTCGAATCCGAGTGTGTTTCGTCCTGGGCATCTTCAACCATGATGGTCAGTTTGCCGATGTGATTGAGGTCCTGCTCGGCAAAAGGGCTGTCCAGCAGGTTGAGGCGCAGCACGCCATGGCGGTCGGTGGTCAGTTCATGGGTCTGTTTACCGGCCTTGACCACAACCGGGCGTTCAGCCCATGGCAGGCTTGAATATTCCAGGCGCTTGTCGCGCTGAACATCATCAATACCGGCCAGGTTCTGCTCGGCGCGGCCATGGGACTGTACGTTCATCGCCGGGTTGATGCCCGCGAAGCCGTAATTGATCCAGTCCTTGGTCACGCTGTCAGGCAGTTGCCCGAACATGAACACGTTAAGCACATTGGCACCCACCCCGGCGACGATGGCCACGGCACCCAGCGGTACCTCATAGACCTCGCGCCAGGGCTGGTAAGGGGTGTAGCGGTCGTAATGGCGTGTGACATCGAACTCGGTGACCTCGAAGGTCTTTTGTTCATTGATGCGTACACGGCGTTGCGGCAGCTCAAGCACCGCTGGCGAGCCAACATCGATCTGCAGGCTGTGGGCGAGCAGTTTGCGCTCGATGCGCTCCTCGTGCTCGCTGCGTTGCGACATGTGATTGGCACAGCCGCTCAACAGCAGGGCGCCGCACATGGCGGCGCCCCCGAGGGTTAAGGTGTTTCGCTTGAACATGACGCCTCTATCTGGTTTCAGCGAGCGATACGGGCCTGAAGGAAGGCAAGCACATCAGCAACTGGCAGGGCTTGTGGCTCTGCTTCGGTGCGGCTCTTGTATTCCAGATTGCCTTCTGCAAGGCCACGGTCACTGACCACGATCCGGTGAGGGATGCCAATCAGTTCCATGTCGGCGAACTTGATGCCGGGGCTGGTTTTCTTGTCTCGGTCGTCCAGCAGCACTTCAAAGCCTGCGCCTGTCAGTTCGGCGTAAAGCTTGTCGGTGGCTTCGCGTACGGCTTCGGTTTCGTAGCGCAGGGGTACCAGGGCAATCTGGAACGGGGCCAGGGCATCGCTCCAGATTATGCCGCGCTCGTCGTTGTTCTGCTCGATGGCAGCGGCAACCACGCGGGAAACACCAATGCCGTAGCAGCCCATTGCCAGAGTAACCGGCTTGCCGTTTTCGCCCAGCACCTGGCACTTCATCGCTTCGCTGTACTTGGTGCCCAGCTGGAAGATGTGACCCACTTCGATGCCGCGCTTGATTTCCAGCGTGCCTTTGCCATCCGGGCTAGGGTCGCCAGCGACCACATTGCGCAGATCTGCAACGGTCGGCACTGGCAGATCGCGTTCCCAGTTCACACCAAAGTAGTGCTTGTCATCAATGTTGGCACCCACGCCGAAGTCGCTCATCAGCTCGACCGAGCGGTCGATGATGCACGGCAGTGGCAGGTTCAACGGGCCCAGGGAGCCAGCGCCAGCGCCGATGGCGTCACGCAGTTCTGCGTCCGAAGCCATGGTCAGCGGGCTGGCTACCAGCGGGTGGTTGCCCGCCTTGATTTCGTTCAGCTCGTGATCGCCACGGATTACCAGAGCGATCAGCTTGCCTTCTTCGGCAGCGTGAACGATTAGGGTCTTGACGGTTTTTTCGATTGGCAGGTCGTAGCCTTCTACCAATTGAATGATGGTCTTGGCGTCCGGCGTGTCCACCAGGCGCAGCTCTTGAGTAGCAGCAGGGCGCGAGGTTTCGGCTGGCACGGCTTCGGCTTTTTCGATGTTGGCCGCGTAATCGGAACCGTTGCTGAACACGATATCGTCTTCGCCGGATTCGGCCAGCACGTGGAATTCGTGGGAGCCGGCGCCGCCGATGGAGCCGTTGTCCGCTTGTACAGGGCGGAAGTTCAGGCCCAGGCGGGTGAACACGTTGCAGTAGGCCTGGTGCATGCGGTCATAGGTGACCTGCAGCGAAGCATTGTCTACGTGGAAGGAGTAGGCATCCTTCATGATGAATTCGCGGCCGCGCATCAAACCGAAGCGTGGGCGTGTTTCATCACGGAATTTGGTCTGGATCTGGTACAGATTGATCGGCAACTGTTTGTAGCTGTTCAGCTCGTTGCGGCACAGGTCGGTGATGACCTCTTCGTGGGTCGGGCCCACGCAGAACTCGCGACCGTGGCGATCTTTCAGGCGCAGCAGTTCGGCGCCGTATTCTTCCCAACGACCGGATTCCTGCCACAGCTCAGCGGGCTGAATGCTCGGCATCAGCACTTCAAGAGCGCCTGCAGCGTTCATTTCTTCACGAACAATGGCTTCGGCCTTGCGCATGATCCGCAGGCCCATGGGCAGCCAGGTGTACAGGCCGGAAGCGAGTTTGCGAATCATGCCGGCGCGCAGCATCAGCTGGTGGCTGATAACGACCGCATCGGAAGGCGTTTCTTTCTGTGTGGCGAGCAAATATTGACTGGTGCGCATGGTTAGCCGGTGCCGTTGCTGATGACTAGATATGACGGGCATTGTACGGGCGAGTGCTGCTTGCGTACAGGGTGGGCGGGGGAGAGCGGCTCCCCCCAGTATTTACGGGTGTTTTTCGAGGTCGACCGCGGGTTTCTGGCGGGCCCGGCGGCTTTCCTGGTACCAGTGCAGGCCGATCAGCAGCAGCGTCGGGATGCCCATTACCGCAGTGATGATAAAGAAGTTGTGATAGCCGAACTTCTCGACCATGACCCCCGAGTAACCGCCCATCAAGCGCGGCAGCAACAGCATGATTGAGCTGAGCAGGGCGTATTGGGTGGCAGAAAACTTGAGGTTGGTCAGGCTGGACAGGTAGGCCACGAACGCAGAAGTGGCGAGGCCGGAGCTGAAGTTGTCGAGTGAAATGGTGACGATCAGCATGTCCAGATTCGGGCCCATGTCCGCCAGCAACATAAACAGCAGGTTGGTACTTGCTGATGCTGCCCCACCAATCAGCAGGATCGGCAAAATGCCGAAGCGCACGATCAACAACCCCCCCATGCCGGCGCCTACAAGGGTCATGATCAGGCCGAAAATCTTGCTGACACCGGCAATCTGGTCTTTGGTGAAACCCTGGTCGATATAGAACACGTTGGCCATGACTCCCATGACCGTGTCCGACATACGATAGGTGGCGATCAGCCCCAGCAGCAGCAAGGCCTGCCAGCGATAGCGCACGATAAAATCGTTAACCGGCGTCAGAACTGGCGCCAAACCGCGTCGTCCGATAGATGACAGGCACAGTACCGTGAGCAGGGTGTAAAGGATGGCGCGCAGAAATGCCCGGTCTTCCAGCACCAGATTGAGCGGGCTGACGCCTTCAAACAGCACCCCGGCAAAATCGGTGTTGTAGAGCTGGGTGAACATGGCCGGAACCGAAACCAGCAACACGATCAGTACAAAAACAGATGCCAACTGGTGACCGAAGCTGTAGCGCCCGGCCGACAGCTGAGTGCGCAACGGCACCGGCGGCTCACGCATAAACAGGGTGGTGAGCAGCGCCGGAACCATCAGCAAGCCGAACAGCACATAGGTGCCGGTCCAGGCCGAGTGTTTGTAGTTGAAGCCGGTGGAGCCGAAGCCCTCGGCAAAGAACAGGGCGCCAGCGGTGGCCAGCAGGGCCGCCACGCGATAACCGGACATGTAGCTGGCGGCGAGCGCAGCCTGGCGGTTGTCTTCAGCGATCTCCAGACGATAGGCGTCGACGGCAATGTCCTGGGTCGCCGAAGCGAAAGACACCACCACCGCAATGGCAATCAGCCAGGACAGATGTTTTTGCGGGTCACAGAAACCCATGCCGATCAGGCCCAGAATTACCAGGGTCTGCGACAGCACCAGCCACGAGCGGCGCCGGCCCAGTTTGCCGAGCAGCGGCAAACGCCACTGGTCCAGCAGCGGTGACCACACCCATTTAAAGGCATAGGCCAGCCCGATCAGGCTCGCATAACCAATGGTTTCACGGGCCACACCGGCCTCGCGCAGCCATACGGAAAGGGTTGAAAACACCAGCATGTATGGCAAACCGGCGGCGAAACCGAGCAGCAACAGCACAAGGGTCGAGGGGCTGGAATAGGCAGCTAGCGCTTCGCGCCAGGTTTTACGGGGCATGGACTGGAGTCTGCCTCTGGTTGCGGAAACAAAGGGCGCACTCTAACCGTAGTGCTCTATCTGGCGCCAGCCATGACGTTGTATATCCACACGATTATTCATGATAGTCAGACCTTCGGCTCGCAATCGCGCGCGCTGTTCGTCCCCGGACGGGCTGCCTACTGGCAAACTGATACGACCGCCGGCAGCGAGAACCCGATGCCAGGGCAGTCGAGTGCCTTCCGGCAGTTGGCTGAGGGTTCGCCCGACCCAGCGCGCAGCGCGACCCAGTCCGGCCATTTCGGCCAGTTGGCCGTAGGTCACCACACTACCCTCGGGCACCAGCATCAAGGTTGAGTACAGCGCAGTGCGGCGAATTTCGGCAGGGGTTTGCGGGGTGTCAGTGGGTATATTCACGGCGAACGTCTGGTCGGGGGTTGCGGTTAACTGAACTATAGAAGGAACTCCAACATAATGAGTCGGTCTTTCTTCCTCAAGGGCGTGTCCACCCGGATAATGCCGTCATTCTTTCGCAATTCTGAGTTTCGCAGCCGCTTATGTTGTCCAGAACCCTGTTATGCATTGTATTTCTGACTATTGCCACGCCCGTGATTGCCGATACGGTCTGGTTGAAAAACGGCGACCGCCTGAGCGGCAAGATCAAGGTCTTTGATGGTGGCAAACTGCTAATTCAGACCGACTATGCGGGCGCCGTCCCCATCGACTGGAAGCAGGTCAAGACCCTTGAGAGCGACCAGGAGTTGCTGGTCAAGCAGGATGCCTGGACCGGTGAAAAGGCCAAGTCATTGCAGGCAGCCGAGGACGGCAACGTGACCCTGGCCAACGGCGAGGCGCCCAAGACCGTGCCTCTGGCCAGTATCCAGCAAATCATCAAGCCTAAGCCGCTGGTTGAAGACATGGTCTGGAAGGGCAATGTTGATCTGGCGATGGACTACAAACGGGCGGACAAGGACACCGACGACTACGACCTCGACTTCAAGACCACTGCCCGTCACGGTGCCTGGCGTCATCACGCGGAAGGCGAATACAACCGCGAGTTTCAGAACGACGTAGTAACGACGGATAACTGGACCGCGGAATATGCACTGGATTACTTCATCAGTGACAAGTGGTACTGGCAAGGTCGGCTGACCTATAACCGTGACCGGGTGGAAGACATCTCCCGCCAGCGCACTGTCGGTACAGGTCCTGGTTACCAGTTCTGGGATGATGAACTGGGCGCATTCTCGCTGGGTTCACTGCTGAACCGAACCGATTATGAATATTCTGACGGCAAGAAGGACAACTTCTACTCGCTGGCCATGAAGTGGGATTACAACCGTTACCTGATGGGTAAAACGGTTTCCTTCTTTACCAATGGCGAGCTGGGCAAGTCGCTGGAAGGCACTTCGGACTACAGCCTCGATTCCGAAATCGGTTTGCGTTACAAAGTGACGGAATGGGCATCGCTCAACCTCAAGGCTGAGAAAGACCTGATTGGCAGCTCGAGCGGCTCTGATAATGCGCTGAACAAAACCCGTTATACCTTCGGCTTTGGCGTGACCTGGTAAGGCGATCAAACTTGTGGGTGTAGGCTTGTTGCTTTGGTGAGCCACGGCATTAAACCTGTGGGAGCGGGCTTGCTCGCGATAGCATCACCTCTATTTGCCTGACAGACCGCAGCGATCGCATCGCGAGCAAGCCCGCTCCCACAAAATTTGGATTGTGTCTAGATCCGCAACCCGCCATCCAGCTCCAGAATCCGCCCGGTGTAGTAGTCGTTCTCGAAGATGTACGCCGCCGAGTGGGCGATTTCTTCAACTTTACCCATGCGTTTGAGCGGGATGCCCGAAGTCATTTTCTCAAGGGCTTCGGGCTTCATGCCCAGGGTCATCTCGGTTTCGATAAAGCCTGGCGCGATGCCGGCAACGCGAATGCCGTAGCGCGACAGCTCCTTGGCCCAGGTCACGGTGGCAGCTGCCACTCCGGCCTTGGCCGCCGAGTAGTTGGTCTGGCCAACGTTGCCGGCACGGGAAATCGACGAAATATTGATGATCGCGCCCTGGTTGTTCAGCTCGACCATTTTCGCTGCCACTTCACGGGTACACAGGAAAACCCCGGTCAGGTTGACGTCGATTACCGACTGCCATTGTGCCAGGCTCATTTTGCTCATGACTCCGTCCTTGACCTTGAGCAGCAGCCCGTCACGCAAGATTCCTGCGTTGTTGACAAGACCATTGATCGCGCCAAAATCTTCTGCAATCCGGGCCACGGTTTGCGTAACCTGTTCTTCGTCAGCGACGTTGCACAGGTAGGCGCGAGCCTCAACACCTTGTGCCTGACAGGCGGCGATCGCCAATTCGAGCTTTTCCGGGTTGAGGTCGACCAGTGCCAGTTTGGCGCCCTTGGCCGCCAGGTACTCGGCCATGGCACGGCCCAGCCCCTGGCAGCCGCCAGTAATAATGATTACTTTGTCTTTTAGTTGCATGAGTGCCCTGATCTCGACCGTTATCGACGGATTTTTATTAAGGAGTCATAAGTTGAGCGTTGAAGCTGCCAAGCATGCCCGAGAATTACTGCTCAAGGAATACCGTGGCGCCCTGGCCACCCAGTCCAAGGCCATGCCGGGTTTCCCGTTTGGCTCCGTGGTGCCTTACTGCCTGGACGAGCAGGGGCGGCCGCTGATTCTGATCAGCCGTATTGCCCAGCACACCCATAACTTGCGCAAAGATCCCAAGTGTTCATTGATGGTCGGCGAGCGCGGGGCTGAAGACGTGCAGGCGGTTGGTCGCCTTACCGTGCTGGCCGAAGCCGAGCAACTGAGCGACACGCCAGCCATTGAGGCCGCAGCCGAGCGTTACTACCGCTACTTCCCTGAAGCGAAGGGCTATGACACCGCCCATGATTTCGACTTCTGGGTACTTAACCCCGTGCGCCACCGTTATATAGGCGGCTTTGGTGCCATTCACTGGCTGGATCAGGTCACGCTGGCCAATCCCTTTGCCGGGCAGGTCGAGGTGCGCATGGTGGAGCATATGAACAGCGACCATGCCAATGCCATCGAACACTATGTCGAAATGACCGGGCTGCCCCGTACGGCGCCAGCTACGCTGGTGGGCATCGACAGCGAAGGCATGCATTTGCGGATCGGTGAAGGCCTGCACTGGCTGGCCTTTCCTGAGCCTTGTAATACTTCGACACAGGTACGCGAAGCTCTGGTTTTATTGGCTCGCGTCAGTGAATGGCCGAAAAAACAGACGGCATAGCCTTGAATTTGGCGAGGCGCGCCGTCATCTATATCTGGTTGGAAGATATTCTTCCGGAGAGGAATCATTTGATGCGCGCTTTTCTATTGCTCTTTCTGTTGTTTCCAGTGCTAGAGCTGTACGTCTTTTTCAAGGTCAGCACCGCTATCGGGTTTTTCCCGGCGTTGCTGCTGATCATTGCCGGTTCCATGCTGGGTGTTTTGGTGGTTCGCGTCGCAGGTCTGGCCACGGCGCTCAAAGCGCGCGAAAGCCTCAACCGCGGCGAGCTGCCTGCGCAACAAATGCTTGAAGGCCTGATGCTGGCGCTGGGTGGCGGTCTGTTGGTGTTGCCTGGTTTTATCAGCGATGCTGCCGGCCTGTTGTTGCTGTTCCCGCCGGTTCGTCGTTTTCTGGTCAACCGTCTGCGCAAACGTGCAGAAGAGCAAGCCATTCGCCAGCGTGCCTTTGCTGACGAATTTGAAGCAGCCCGTCCGCGCTCCCATCAGCCTCTGGGGCGTGAGCCCAATGTGATCGAAGGCGAGTTCGAACACCGCGACAAATAAGACTTTGGCGTTAACAACACGGCACCTTGGGTGCCGTGTTTGTTTTAGGCGGCAGGCTATCGGTGCGGCCGCAACGAAACGTCAACAGATCGCAGGTTAAAAAATTCATGGGTGTGCCCTTGTAATAAGTGGATGCGCCCTTATGTAACGGACACCGCAGGGTTTTACTGGCAACAGCAAAACCCCAACCGCGAATCGCACCCGGCATTTCCGGAATTGCAAACCCAGCCGGTATTGACACCGGCCGATGAACACCACAATTAGGAGAGATCGACAATGAAGCTTCGTCCTCTGCATGACCGCGTCGTAATCCGTCGCAGCGAAGAAGAAAAGAAAACCGCTGGCGGTATCGTTCTGCCGGGTTCTGCTGCCGAGAAAGCCAACAGCGGCGAGATCCTCGCTGTCGGTACTGGCCGCGTGCTGGACAACGGTGAAGTACGTGCGCTGGCCGTGAAAGTGGGTGACAAGGTTGTGTTTGGCCCTTACTCCGGCAGCAACACTGTAAAAGTCGACGGCGAAGACCTGCTGGTTATGGCTGAGAACGAGATTCTCGCTGTAATCGAAGGCTGATTCCCCGCTCCTTTTCCCGTTACTACAAAGTATTTAAGGAAGAACGAACATGGCTGCTAAAGAAGTTAAATTCGGCGACTCCGCCCGTAAAAAAATGCTGGCCGGTGTAAACGTCCTGGC
>Ga0302347_1004837_pt1 | contig 10404 bp, 8 predicted proteins | sample PhyWR1_FD_202178 | JGI IMG/M metagenome (GOLD analysis project Ga0302347, IMG submission 202178) | Leaf surface microbial communities from wheat plants in UC Gill Tract Community Farm, Albany, California, United States - DLSL W.R1 (v2)... | ecosystem: Host-associated > Plants > Phyllosphere >...
CCAGGTAAAGATTCTCATTTGTGTTTTTACTTTGAAAGAAGCAATAATATCATCTTCGCTTTTATCCATTTCTTTCATTTGTGCCCAACGTACAGAATTTTTCATGGCTTGCATCATAATTCTTTCTGTTTCAGCTTGAGTAATATTTACGAAAGGCGCATTTTTATTGGTTTTCATTTCAATAAAAAATTGCTGCTGAAGGTTTTTCATATGCTCAGAAACGGCTTCTTCTGCATACGTTTGCATTCTTGAATCGATTGTGGTATAAATCTTTAAACCATCTTTATAAATATCATAATCGCTTCCGTCAGGTTTTTTATTTTCGGCTACCCATTTTTTCATGTAATCACGAAGGTATTCTCTAAAATAAGTTGCCATTCCTTCACGGTGACTTTCTAATTTAAATTTTAATGCGATTGGTAAAGCTTGTAATCTTTCTTTTTCGGCGTTTGAAATCATCTTTGCTTTTGCCATTTGCGAAAGCACTACATTACGACGATTTTTCACCCCTTGCGGATTACGAACCGGATTGTAAAGTCCTGAATTTTTGAACATTCCGACCAAAATTGCCGATTCATCCATTGTTAGATCTTTTGGATCTTTAGAAAAATAGGTTTGCGCTGCAGAACTTACTCCAACAGAATAATTTCCGAAATCGTAAACATTGCAATACATTGCCAAAATTTCGTTTTTGGTATATTGTCTTTCCAGACGAATAGCAATAATCCATTCTTTTATTTTCTGTACAATCCTGAAAGGCAAAAACTTAGATCCCTCTCCGTGAAACAATTGTTTTGCTAACTGTTGCGTTAGTGTACTTGCTCCTCCATTTGTTCCTAAACTAAAAACGGCTCTTAAAGTTCCGCGTCCGTCGATTCCTGAATGATCGTAGAAACGTGCATCTTCGGTGGCAACCAAAGCTTCGACTAAACTTTTTGGAAGATCTGAATATTTTAATTGTGAACGGTTTGTTTTGAAATATTTACCAATTACAACTCCATCAGAAGAAATAATTTCAGTTGCTAAATTTGAATCCGGATTTTCAAGATCTTCAAATGAAGGCATTGAACCGAATAATCCCCATGAAGCAAATAAAAAGAATGCCAAAACACCTAATAAACCATAGGCAAAAATTCTCCAGAATTTCTTTTTATAGTAATTAATATCTTTAACGCTATTTGTTTGATTGTTTTTCTTAGCAGCCATAACTATTTTCTAATCTTTTTGTTCTATTCTAAAACCAACGTCTGTAATACCTTCTAAAGCTTGTACGCCAGGAATTTTGCCTGATTCACGAACAGCTTGCTTTATATGAACTTTATATTTTCCTCTAAATTTTACATCTTCTTTATAAAAAAGCTTGCTTTCTTTAATATCTGAAAAGCCATTTCCTAATAAAGTTCCGTCCGGATTTGCCATGGCGTATTCTAAAGTATCTACTTTTGTAAAACCGCTTGGCGCTTCAATAGCTACAATCAAAAATAAATTATTGAAAGGATAATTGTTGTTATCTCTCAAATTTACAAACAAATTGTACCTTTTGGTAGAATCTAAAATTGGCAGATCAAAGGTTACAATGCTGTCTTTGTGCCAGGCACTTCCAACAGATTTGTACTCATCGAATACTCGTTTTTTATCGCACGAAAAAAGAAGTATCGCTGCCAAAAGAAGAATACCGCTATTTTTTATTCTCATTTTTTGTGATAATTATAGGTTTTCTAGGTTCAGCTGGTTTATTATCATTTGAATTTTGCCTGTTCGAATTGTTTTTATTCGGATTCGGCTTGTTCTTATGATTTGGTTTATTTTGGTTTGGGTTGTTTTGTTTATTCTGTTGCTGATTCGGATTTGCTCCGCCAGCTGGTTTATTATTGTGATTGTGTGCCTGTTTTGGTTTTTCAGGTGTCGCAACAACTGCTGCTTCAGTATTTTGCTTTTTTTTGCGGTTTGGTTTTTTCTTTCTTTTTGGCTGATCGAAACGTGTTAAACTTTCCTGCCCCATTGCATTATTAAAGTCTTTTTCAGGCTCTGAAGTAACTTCAATTGCAAAATCTTCCAGAGAAGAAACTTTATTTTTTTGTTTGTTTTCGGCAATGATTTCTTTTACCTGATCAATTTTTAAAACGTGCCAGTTTGCAAAATTATTAGTGTATGCAAACCACATTAATCCTTTAAAAATATCTTGTTTTTGGCAAACTGCATCTCCTTTTTCGGTTACTAATTTGGTATCGTAATCCGGAAAATCTTTCAATGCATCCATGTAAGTGTCTAACTCATAGTTCAAACAGCATTTTAATTTACCACATTGTCCGGCTAATTTCTGCGGATTAAGTGATAATTGCTGATAACGTGCCGCAGATGTATTAACACTTCTAAAATCTGTTAACCATGTCGAACAGCAAAGTTCTCGTCCGCAAGAACCTACACCGCCCAAACGAGCTGCTTCCTGACGAAAACCAACTTGTTTCATTTCGACTCTTGTGCTAAATTCTTTAGCAAAATCTTTAATTAGCATTCTAAAATCGACACGATCATTTGCTGTATAGTAAAAAGTCGCTTTCGATCCGTCTCCCTGAAATTCGATATCAGAAATTTTCATTTCCAGTTTATGCTGAATCGCCAATTCACGTGCACGAACTTTCATTGGTTCCTCACGATCACGTGCTACAGACCAGATATCGATATCTTTTTGAGATGCTTTTCTGTAAATTTTTGGAACTTCATTACTCTCAGGATTTACTCCTTTTTTCTTCATTTGAATTTTAACCAATTCGCCTGTCAAAGTAACAATTCCAATATCATGTCCTGGTGATGCAACAGTTGCTACAATATCACCAATACTTAAAGTTAATTTCTCTGAATTTCTAAAAAATTCTTTACGTCCGTTTTTAAAACGAACCTCAACACAATCAAAAATAGCCTCTCCATTAGACGGGCTCATGTTCGAAAGCCAGTCAAAAACCGTCAATTTATTGCAGCTATCGGTGCCGCAAGTCCCATTATTTTTACAACCTTTTGGTGCGCCACCATCTGAGGTTGAACAACTTGTACATGCCATAATTATATATGTAGTGTTGCATAAAAGCAACTTAAGTTCATAAACGTTTGATCGGTAAAGATAGTATTTTTTTTATTTTGCCATTTATAGATTACTTCTAAAGGGTTGTTAAAAGATTAAACTACCGCTTATTAAATAAAAACCATGTCGTTTAATGATTTAGATTTCACTATATCGATATTTTTGAAATCTTTAACCTACAATGTTTGTTTGTTTTTGAAAGATTATACTTTTAATTTAAAAAATAGAGATCCTTTTGTGCGCTTTTGCAAAATGTATCAAGATTGAGACAAAATTTATCCTGATAATGTATTTCGCATCTATTGTCTTAACCGCTCAAACTAAAATAAAAGATAGAATAGTTTTTAATCTTTAGAAAGAAATAAAAAACTTCTGCTAAATAATTTTTCTTAGAATCTAAACTTAAAATTTGATGCAAAAAATCTATTCTGTGTATTTTAAGCGATAAAAGTCCTTTTTTAATTTTTATCCTGAAATATATTTCTCATTTTTATGTTTTATCTTACAGCAAAGTTTGTGAATTCAATAATTCCGAGCCAAACTCCATAAAACTTATTATCATTTTTTAAATATATTTCAAATGCAAACACAAAACCAGATTGAAAGTTTCCTTTTTCAGGGAAAATTTGACGAGGCCAGAGAATGCCTAAATAACGGAGAAAATTTTAACGATCAATATCTTAAAAACAATTTTTCTCAAATATCTGCCAAAATTATTGAAGCCAAAGAAATTGATTTCATCGAAAGACTAATTAAAGCCGGTTTTATTGAAACTGACATCTACGAATTGGACAGTTTTGATAAATCGATCTTTAATTCACTTTTTCAAAATATAAAAAATGACGAAGAATCTCTTTCTTTCTTCAAAGAAATAATGTCAAAAATTGACAATGTTAACGATGAAATCAGCGATCAGACATTATTGGGATATTCTATCGAGAAACAAGCGGTTCCGGAAATAATTAAAAGTTTAATAGAAGATTTTGGGTGCAATGCCCAATATAAAAATAATGCTCAGGAGAATCTAATTCATAAAATTGTAAACAATTATGCATTAAATACTGAAAAAGGGAAAGAATATATTAATATACTTCTCGAAAACGGATTAGATATCAATGAGAAAAATGTGGTTGGTACTACTCCGTTGATGTATGCTGTTAAAAGAAATAAAAAAGAATACATTCCGACTTTATTAGAAAATGGTGCAGATCCTAACGAAAAAGACAATCAGGAAAATAGTTCTTTTTATTACGCTGTTGGTGAGCAGTTTTCTATTCCGATGTATGAACTTTTAGCAGAATCATCTTCAGCCGATTTCAACAGTATTAATAAAGACGGCAGAACTTTATTGACCGAATTTATCCGAATGATGTCTGATTCTGATAATGATCTTAATTCTTTAAAAAGATTATTATCTGATGGCGCCAACTTACAGCATGCCGCTCAATATTACGGAAATCCAAAATCGGGTATCGATTATATTGCAGAGAAAAAATCAGGAATTCTAAAATCAGTACTAGACAGTGGATCTGTTGATGTCAACGAACAAGATAACCAGGGAAATACCATTTTGCATAAAGTCTGCGCTTACAATGTGAATTACGATGCCGAAGCAGCAAAGGAAATTTACAGAAAGGTAAAATTACTTCTTGAAAATGGCGCAGATAAAGATATTACAAACGATAAGGATGAAAATGCCCTTACTCTTGCTTCTACAGATAATTTGAAAATTAAAACGGTTGAACTTTTAATGAAACAATAAAACTTAAAAAACTTATACATGTCAATGTCATTTATAATTGCCTGTGAAAACGGCAACCGAAAAATAGCCGAATTATTACTTCAGAATAAAGAAGTAGATATAAAATATACCGACGAAAAAGGAAGAACTGCCCTTCATTATGCAGCACATAGAGGTTATCTGGATATTGTAAAAATCTTAACCGAAGATGGAGCCGATATTAATTATGAAGATCATCAGGGAGAAACCCCTTTATTCTTTGCTTGTTTACAAAAACAGAAACAAACTGCATTATATCTTTTAGAAAACGATGCAGAAATTACCAAAAATGATAAATACGGAAATAGTCTTTTGCATTTAGTCGTTCAAACTGCTCAAATTGAAATTGCAACAAAGTTGCTTGAAGCAGGAATCGACGTTAACCTTTTGAATAACAATGGAGAAACGCCACTTTTATTAGCTTCTGCAAAGTTAAACCGAGAAATCATCCAATTGCTTTTAGACAAAGGTGCGGATATTAATGTGACAGATAAACAAGGAAACACACCTTTACTTTATGCTTGTTACACCAAATCGATCCCAATGGTGACTTTACTTTTAGACAATGGCGCAGCTGTAAATCATGTAAATCATTCTGGAGAAAATGCGCTTTTGATTGCCTGTTACGAAACCAACAGAATGCTTGCTAAATTATTAGTCGAAAGAGGCGCTGATGTTTTTACATCCAACAATAATGGATATTCTCCAATTTGGTACGCTTGCGCGAATAATCAAAAGGAAATTGTGTCTTTGTTTTTAGAAAATGGCGTTGATGTTAACTACAGTAAACCAGTCGCTGGCGATACTTCATCTATGAACGATTACCTGGATTGGATTGTCAGCGCAACTAATATTTCTAACGAGTCAAGTTTTACACTCAACAGCTCTTATAATTATGGCGGAGAAAGTCTTTTGCATGTTGCTACAAAAAAAGGCAATTTAAGCATGGTAAAATTATTGATAGAAGCTGGAGCAAATATCAACATTCAGGACGAATCCGGAAATACACCTTTGCATTACAGCGCCGCAAACGGGAAAAAAGATGTTGTAAAATATTTACTTGAAAACAAAGCCGATGCTTCAATAGTAAACGTAAAAGAACAAAAAGCAATAGATTATTCTAACGTAAAAGGCTTTAATGAAATTACAGAATTGATTCTGAAATATGCTCCGTCGGGAACAGTTGTAACTCCAATCCAGAAAGAAGAAGCCCCAAAAGCAGATTCTGGAAATGCTATGGAGGGAAAGAAAAAAGCATTATTAGATTTAAAAGAACTTTTGGATGCCGGAATCTTAACTTCGGAAGAATTTGAAAGTGAGAAAAGTAAAATTTTAAAAGGATAAATAATAAACAAACTTAAAAATGAAAAAAATCTTAAATAAATCCATTTTATTATTCGTATTCATCGCAACAAGTATAATTTCTACTTCTTGCTCCAATCTTTCACCAGAAAAAACCTTTGAAATAGCTGCTCTGAATTCAAATTTATTATCTCGTTTTGGAGGTAAAGAAATAAGTGACAAACTACAATCTGAAGCTCAGGTTTATGATGAAAGCCAAAAAAAGATGATTGCATCTACTTATTATGATTCTTTTAAATATGATATAAAAAATTTAGAAACGCGATTTCAAACTATTAAAGATATAACTGAAGATGAAGATAACAAAGAACTTCTTCAGGCATCAAAAGATTTGTTTTCTTATGCGATAACAAAACAAAAAGAAGGTTATTTGCCAATTGCAAAACTGAAAGACGAAAAAGCTTCACCTGAACAAATACAAAAAGCAATTGCCGATTTTGATGCTTCGACTCAAAACGAAATTGATACAAAATTCACAAAGTTGATGACTGTTGCAAAAGCTTATGTTGAGAAGCACAATATCAATGCTAAAATCGGAATTTAAAATTTCCTTTTACTTAAAAAACAATCCCTATTTTGTAGATTACAAAATAGGGATTGTTTTTTTATTTCAGAAGAACCAAAATTTGTTAAGTTTACTTCATAAATATTTATGAATAAGCCTAAATCCAAAACCAAAAACTTAACCAATAATGAACGCTGAAAATTTATTAGACAATCCAAAAGAGGAAACAAATTATTTCTATCATTTTAATATTTTAAAGTTTCAGAAGCTTTTTTACCCTCTAGCTATTGCCGCCCTGCTTTTTATTATTAAACAATTTATCATAAATAATTTTCACATACCCAGATCCGGAGGCTTGGGATTAATGGGTTTATTTGACCCTCTAAATTCTGCTAAAGAATTACCAGTCTGGACAGAATTCCTAAATAAGTTTATCGACATACTAATTATGATAGTTATCTTTTGCTGGGAAGCTGTATATGAAAAAAAATATAATAAAATTAAATTTGTTCTCTTGCTCTGCTTACCATCAATAGTTTTGGATATTCTTCAACTTTATTCAAGGTTTTATGGATCAGAAAATCCAGACTCATTTTCGAATATTTATTTCATTATAAGTTTTTTCCCAATCTATGCATTATACGGAGCATTGAGAGGAAAAATACTTTACGGAAAAAAGCTAAGCCTGATAGGATATTTTATTGGAATGGTTGCTGTAATAAGCATCAGTACAATATATCAGAAAGTTGGATCAGTAATACTAATTAACGATCTCCTTACTTCTGTTTATTCTTATGGAAATGTAGTTACAAAAGTTTTTATTCTGTTATCTTTTTTCTACTTTATTTTTCTATCAGATGCAGGATTTTCTTTTAAGAATTTTGTAAAAATGCCTTCTAGTATCGTATTGTCAAACAGACAATTTACAACGCACTTTATAATTCTATTTACTTCTTTGCTTGCTCTTCATTTGAATTTTACAGAAAACTTGTCTCATCATTGGTTTGGAGATATGAATTCTAGATTTTCAATTATTTTTTATAGCATATATACCTTTTTACATATTATTCTACAAATTGCATTTGTATACTTATTATTCTCTCAGTTATTACTATTACAATTGACGGCACTGCGAAGAAGACCTTTATGGATTTATTTTTTTAGTTTCATTCCCGTAATTAATTTGATTCCTTTATTTTTCTTTTTCCGAAAAAGTATTCCCTTAACCAATACTGAATATTTTGAAATAGAAGATAAAGAATTGCAAAATAGATCTTTGCTTCAGTTCTTTATTTTGTTTTTAGCAAGTGTATACGGAATATATAAATTTATTGGATTAGGATTGAGTCGCGAACACTTAATTTATCTGATTTTAACCGTTATCCTGATATATATTTTTATATTATACTTTAAATTTGGTATTTGGATTGCTTTTGCACTTTTGGGCATAACGTCTATATTCTTTTTATCAAAGGATATGCCGACAGGTTTGTATTATACTTGTGTATCAATTTATGGCGCTATTGGTTTATACAATCTTCACATTGCTTTATTTTGGACCGCCGAAGAATGGGATAAAATCGATGAAAATAGTATAACAGAAAATATTGAACAAGTCTAAACATAATAAGAGCCGCAAATTGCGGCTCTTTTCGTTTTAAATATTCTACTAAGTTTCCTTAACTGTAATAATTTTTACAGGACAAGCTTTTGCAGCCAGTTCACAGCTTTCTGCAATGGTGTGATTGGGAGATTTTAAAGTAAAAAATCCCTTTGCATTTACGGAATGAATCAAAACTGATTTTCCATCTTTTTTTGACATTTGAAAATGAACCGGATCCATTTCGACGCAATAATTACAGCCAATGCATTTATCTCTTTGTAAAGTAACAATAACCATTATGCCTCAACAATTTTATATAATTTGTCCGACATTCTAATTCTAAACGGAAGTTTGAAAGTACAATCGTCTCCTTTTGTTGCTTTTTCTGCTTCGGCATCGTTTACAAACATTTCATCAATGATCATTTCCTGAGCGCCTGTACTTGGTCCTGTTACCAGAATTTTATCTCCAATTTTAATATCGTAAGCTTCTATTTTGAATTGCCCAACTTCTGCTTTGGGGAAATAATGTGTTCCTCTTCCAACATAAACCTTTTTCTGTGTTGCTGCAGATCCCGGAATATCGCTCCACTCGCCTAATTCCTGACCCAGATAATATCCTGACCAGAATCCGCGATTGTAAACCGTTTCTAAAGCCTGCATCCAAACTGGAGTTTTTTCTTTTGAAAAAGTTCCTTCATAATACGCATCAATAGCTTCACGATAGGTTTTGGTTACCGTCGCAACATATTCCGGTGCACGCCCACGTCCTTCGATTTTTAAAACTTTAATTCCGGAATCAATAACCTGATCTAAGAAGTCAAGTGTACATAAATCTTTCGGCGACATCATGTATTCGTTATCCAATTCGATTTCGAAACCTGTTTCCTGATCGATAACAGTATATTTTTTTCGACAGTTTTGTTTACAAGCTCCTCGATTAGCAGACGAATTATGAGAATGCAAACTCAAATAACATTTTCCAGAAACGGCCATACATAAAGCTCCGTGACCAAAAATTTCAATTTCGACTAGATTTCCGTTTGGACCTTTTATCTGTTCTTTTTCAATTTGGTCTGTGATATTCTTTACCTGACGCAAACTCAATTCACGGCTTAAAACCATTGTATCAGCAAACAAACTATAGAATTTTATGGTTTCTATATTGGTTACATTCAACTGAGTTGAAATATGAACCTCCATTCCTATTGTTCTTGCCATAGCAATTACGGCTTGGTCGGAAGCTATTACTGCTGTAATATGAGCTTCTTTGGCTTTCGTCAATAATGTTTTTACGACTGATAAATCATGATCGTAAATAATGGTGTTTAATGTTAGGTAGCTTCGAACGTTTTTTGCTTCACAGCGATTCGCAATTTCTTTTAAATCTTCAATGGTAAAATTAACTGTCGATCTTGCACGCATATTAAGCTGTTCAACTCCAAAGTAAACAGAGTCACAGCCATTATCTAAAGCAGCCTGAAGCGACTCAAAGTCTCCCGCAGGAGCCATGAGTTCAATTTTGTTAGTTTGTGTCATTTTTATATTTGTTTTTTCTCCCTTAAGAGATGTATTATTTTTGTGGATATTCTTTACGTTCCTGCGGTTGAAACCGCAGGCTATGTTTTTTCTCTACACACGGTTTTTCAAATATAGCCCGTGGTTTCAACCACGGGACGCATCGATAAGCATTTTAATTGTAAAACAATTAATCTTCAAAATCAATTATCATTGCGGATTTTATTTGCGTTCCTGCGGTTGAAACCGCAGGCTATGTTTTTTCTCTACACATGGTTTTTCAAATATAGCCCGTGGTTTCAACCACGGGGAACGCATCGATAAGCATTTTTAATTGTAAAAAAATAATCTTCAAAACGAATTACCACTGAGAATACCCTTTGCGTTCCTGCGGTTGAAACCGCAGGCTATGTTTTTTCTTTGCACATGGTTTTAAATATAGCTCGTGGTTTTAAATATAGCTCGTGGTTTTAACCACGGGAAACGCATCGATAAGCATTTTTAATTGTAAAAATTAAACTTCAAAATGAATTATCATTGCGAATTTTCTTTGCCTTC
>Ga0302347_1004839_pt1 | contig 10402 bp, 10 predicted proteins | sample PhyWR1_FD_202178 | JGI IMG/M metagenome (GOLD analysis project Ga0302347, IMG submission 202178) | Leaf surface microbial communities from wheat plants in UC Gill Tract Community Farm, Albany, California, United States - DLSL W.R1 (v2)... | ecosystem: Host-associated > Plants > Phyllosphere >...
TCCCTGAAAATGAAGTCTCCTCGGCAATTCAGGCAGGACCAGGCGGCAAAGCAGTGCCAAAATCAACCGGCGCCATCGGCGTCAACTTGCGTATAGACCGTGTCCGGTTATACGGGGGCAAGACCACGAGGGGGCCGGCAGCTGCACCGGCACAAACGCCGCGCCGCCTCGCTGCAGTTCGGCCAGCATCTTGCCCTGGCGCTCCTCGCGTATCCATCGGTGCACCATGTTCGGGTTGATCCCGTGCCCCAACGCCACCCCGGCAACCGAGGCGCCCTGCTGGCGGCCCTGCGCCAGCACCGAGCCCTTGAACTCGGCGCTGTACTCGCGCCGCCTGGGCTGCTTTACTGTCGACACTTGATTCATCGTCTCCACGATCTCCTTCGTGGGGACGATGCCAGCTCATGTCGATCGATTCAAGAGGGGATGGCTGGGCGCATACGTCGATCACAGATATGGCCGGATGCAAACGGTCATCTCGCAGCCTTGCTGCGCGCGATCACTTTTGCACGCGTTCAGGCCGTGCCAGCGGTACGGGCTTCATAGTTCTCGACGAGGCCGGACGCGCGCAGCAAAGCCACGGCCTCGCGCTCGATCGGCTTTTCCGAGGCGGTCTTGGGGATCGCGTTCAGCACCTGCACGATGTCGGGCACGTCATTGCGCTCCAGCGTGCGCCGACAATGTTCCAGTAGCACAGACTCATCGAAACGCGCGGCCGGCTTTGCAACTATCGCCGCGACCAGCGCCTTCTCACCCGCTACGTTGCGCGCTGTCGGCACGCCGTAGACATAGACGTCGTCCACCATGCCTGATTTGCTGATCGCGGACTCGACCAGCGCGGTGTTGACGAAATCCCCATTGCGACGCACGCCGCCGCCGGCCCTGTGATGGAAGAAAAACCAGCCATCCGAATCCATGTGGACAATGTCGCCGGTTCGAAACCAGCCATCCCGGATCTTCGCGCGGCCTGCTTCCTCATTGCGATAGTAGGCGACTGGCTTTGCCTGGCCGTTCTCCGGCCGCATTTGCAGTTCCCCGGCGACTCCAGGCGGGCAGGTATTGCCGTTCTCGTCGAAAACTGCCGCGAGCAGCCCGGGAGGAGCACGGCCGATGCTGCCGACCGGGCCCTGTCCCGGCGGGTTGAGCAGCCCGCCGCCGCCCTCAGTAGCACCGTAGCCTTCCTGGATCGCCACGCCGAAGCGTCGCCGATATTCGTTCCAAAGGTGTGCCGGCATCCCCGAACTCATGATCAAACGTACCGGATTGTCGGCATCGTCGGACTTCTCCGGAACGGCATACACCTCAGGAATCATTCCGCCGAGCAAGCTGAAGATCGTGCAGTTGTAAGCCCGCAGAATGTCCCACAGCCGGCTCTTGGTGAACTTGCGGCTGATCACCACCGGCACCTCGCGGCCTAGCGCCATGCGGAGGGACGACTGCGCATTGATATGCGTGAGGGATAGCCCGGTATAGAGCCGGTCTCCCTGCTGGAGCGGAATGTGACTTCTGTGTGCAGCGGCCATCCACTCCCCATGTGTGGCGATCACTGCCTTGGGATTGCCGGTGGTGCCCGACGTGAACATCATGTACATCGGGTGTTCCGGGCCGAATTCGGCCAGCGGCAGCTCGACTGCGGCGGGGCCGATCCCCGCCATCCTGCTACAGCCTGGCATTCCCTTGGGCATCGCACCCGGTCCGAGCAATAGTGTCCAGCGTAGCTCCGTGCAGGCCGATGCGACTTCGGCCAGCGAATCGGCGCAGTACTCGGCTGCGATCACCCCGGTGCAGCCGGCGAAATCGAGCATGAATTGCAGCTTCTCACCCCGCGTCCGGGAATCGATCGGCACCCACACCGCCCCGACGATTGCTGCGGCGACCATGGCGTCGACGAACTCCGGGTGGTTGTTCATCATGATCGCGAAGCGGTCGCCGGTCGCGACACCCTGAGCTCTGAGCCACACAGCCAGCGCCTGGCCTCGGGCCCAGAGGTCGGCATAGCTGCGCCGCTCGTCCATCAGCGCGCCATCAGCCGCGACCTCGACGAAGGTCACCAGCGGATCAGCGGCATCACTGCCTCGCCTTTCGAACGTCAGCTGCGCCAGCGACTGCGGCAACGAGTTGTTCTCCCGTGTGCTCTGGGAACCACCGCGCGGATCAAATGATTTGGGCATATTTCCTTTCGAAGGCAATCGTCCGCCGGCTCACTCGCGTACCTCGGGAGAATATCTAACTTGCTTCATAGTCTCACTGTGTCACAAATTTAGTCGCTGAGTGAGCGCGTGACAGTGCGCGCAGTGGCCCAGTGCGCGGACAAGCTCAATGCCCAGCACAATGCGCAGCGTCGTGATCGAGTCCGGCACATGGCGCTGAGCGCGCCGGGCTTCCCCGGGGCAGGAAACCTTCGGGAACGGCAGGCGCCTGGCGCTGGGCGAGGCTTTTTTTTATCGCCCCTTCAGCGCCAGCGCCCATCTGCAGGCGCTGGGCCATCAAAAAGCCATAGGCCGCAATGCTCAGCGTCGCGTGGTGGTGAAAGCCGCGCCAGCCTCGGCCCTCGTAGTGGCCCAGGCCGAAGTCCTGCTTGAGGTCTTGGTAATCGCGCTCGATGCGCCAGCGCATCTTGGCCACGAACACCAGCTGCTCCACGCTGGCGTACTCGGGCGCGGTGCTCAGGAAATACTTCAGCGGTTCCTTTTCGCCCTCGGGCCACTCGATGAGCAGCCACTCCTGGGCGCGCATTTTGCTGCCAGGGCCGCGGTGCGCCGGGCGCACGCGCAGCGCGGCAAAGCGCCCGCTGAGCTCTTTGTGGGTGCCTTCGCGCCAGGCAACGGTGCGCCAGGCCTGGATCGGCAGGTTCATGGCCAGCGCCCGGGCGCTGACGGGCTTGTGGCCCGGCTCGCGGCGCAGCCGGGTTGCGGGCCTGCCGCGCCCGGCCCACGGCTTGGGCGGCAACGGGCCAGTGCCCGGCGCCCACACGGTGGTGGCCGGGCGGATGCCTACCGCATACAACAATCCCATTGCCGTGATGCCGTCTCGAAAGGCGGTCTCGTCGCCATAGCCCGCATCAGCGAGCACCACGCCCGCTTGCACGCCTTGGCTCAGCGCCTGGCGCATCTGCGCCAGGGCAATGGCCGCCTTGGTGGCAAACACCAGGGTTTGAGGAACGCCGGCAGCTTGGCGCCGCACCGGTTCCGCAGCCCAGTCTTCGGGTAGGTACAGCTGGTACGCTACGGGCACGCTGCCCCGGGTGCTGGCCAGCGACAAGCTCACGGCCACCTGGCAGTTGTCCTGCTTGCCCAACTGCCCGCAATACTGGCGCGTCACGCCGACCGAGTGTTTGCCTTTCTTGGGAAAGCCCGTGTCGTCCACAATCCAGTAACACCCGTCCTTCAGGCCCAGCGAGGGCACTACCCACTCGCGCACGCGCGCCAGGACGGCCTCATCCGACCACTCGGACCTGGCCACGAAGTGGTGCAGCGCCTGGTGGCGCGCGCTCACGCGCAGCGGCTCCAGGCTGGCTGCCATCGGCTCGACGCTCTTGCGCGCCAGGGGCAACATCAGGCCCGTGCAGTAGCCCTTCAGGCCGGCATGCCGGTCGGCATGCCCGAGCCCTTCGGCCAGATACGCAATGTAGCGCTCAAACACCTTGACTGCCTGCATGACGCTTCCATTTCAATTCCTGTGGAACCAAAATATTAGCATTATTTATGACACAGTGAGAATAGAGACTGCATCTTCTCAGGTTGGGGTGCCTTCTCAATTGAGGGGCGGTTCAGTCGTGGTCATCAGGATTGCGGCGCGAAGTGACAACCGATGAACGCGCCACCTTGTTCGACAGCTTGCGCAGCAGCTCTAAGGACCGGGACGAACCGTTGCCAGACGTGGAACATATCGGGCCAAACCTGAAGATCTACGTGTACCCCTATAAGCGCGGCGTTTCGCGCAAGCCGTATGGAGTCATCAAGAAGTATCTCGGTCGAACTGACTTGGAGCAGGAGCGAAGGAAGGCCGCGCAGATCAGCATTGACTGGCGACGCAAGCGGGTCACGGACGTCAGCGCCTCGCAAGTAGACCTGGGCGCAGCCCTTGGCCCCAGCGGATGTCATAACAGGGTCTGAGGCTGCGTTCTGGGTGACGCTCTCGCTGCTGCCCTCCAGATCAAACCATGGCGACATTGCGTAGCCAGCTGCAGGCATGGGTAGCCCTTCAGCTCGCGCCGCAAGCATTGTTGCGACGACCAGCCCGCCCCCGGCCGAGTCGCCGGCTAGCGCGATCCTGTTCGGCTTGTATCCGGCGTCAATTAGCGAACGGTATGCGCCAACCGCGTCCTGGACGGCCGCCGGAAATGGCGCTTCGGGCGCCAGTCGGTAATCCACACCCAGGCACCGTGCCCCGGCTGCGCTCGAAATCGCGCTGGTCAGCGAACGATATCCTTTCGCTGACCCGACCATGTAGCCGCCACCGTGGAAAAATAGAACTGCGGCGTCCTGTCGCGCACCGACGGCATCTACCCATTCGGCTGGCAAGCCCGCATGCATGCACCGCGTGAATTCGGTCTGCGCTTGAACAGCAAGGTCGTCACCCACCGCATCGTAGGAACGGCGCAACTGATCGAGAGTCGGTTGCGTGTGGTGGCGTCCGACATACTTGTGAATGTGCGCTAGCGCCCGTTCAGTCTCTCTCGAGTTCATGTGGTTCTCCAATAAACACTTTCGGACTTGCTGACGGATCGTGTCGCGGGAGTGTCACCAACACCGAGCCGGGTCCCACCGAGATGCCGTGGCGGTTCTCCGACCACAGCTTCAAATCCACAAGGCCGAAGCCGCCCTCGATGAACTTGCGCGTCACACTGCCCTGGACGACCACGGTGTCGCCCACGGTGTTGAACGAGCCCATGCGGAAGCCGTGTATGTGGCGGATCGTGCCAGCAAGCCCTATGTACTCGCGAACCGTGCGCTCCCACATGCCCTGCAGGAAAAGTGTGTTTGCATACATCTCCGACGCCCCCGAGCGCTTGGCATGTTCGCTGTTGTGGTGGATGGCGTTGAAGTCGCGGTTGGCGCCTGCGGCCATCACCAAACGGTAGACCGTAAGCGGGAACCGCAGTGGCGCCAGCGCCTCGCCCTCAGTCACATCCTCCCAATGGCGTTGCGTCATGCTGGTTGCTCCTGGTGCGATTGATACAGGTACATCCCAGTGCGCATGCGGGTGATGACCTCGCCAGTCTCGGTCACCACCTCGGATTCGATCTTGATGAAGGCGCCGCGCCCGATTCGCGTCTCCTTCGGCTCGCACGAGACCAACCTTGCACCGCGTCGCGTCAGGCGATCGCCCACCAGCGCCGGACGCACGAAGTCGATGTCGATGTCGGTCGCGAAATACCCGCTGAACGACGGGAAGTAGTCTGGGTAGACCGGCTTTACAGCGCTTCTGGCCGGCTGCGCGTCGCGGCTGTCCTCGGGAAACAGCGTGGCATCGCCCGGCTGCCACATTGCCGGCATCGCAAACGACAGCGCGGCGGTGTACGGCGCAGTCACCCCGCCGTGGCCGTGCGCCTTCGCCACTTGTTCGTCGTGGTGGAGGGCGCAGTCGAACTCCAGAGGCTCGAGGTAGCGCCTCAGCGTGCCCGGCTCGATGCGGTCGATGCCTGCGACAGCCCTCGCCCCTAGGTCACTGCCAACCGTGCCAACCGCCCGCATCACCGGACCCCAAGCCTCTTGCCAATCGTCTTGCATGGTGCTCTCCTCAGACCAGGATGCCTGCATTGTGCAGTGCCGCGATGCGGGCGTCGTCATAGCCGAGCACTGCGCGCAGCACGTGGTCGTTGTCGCGGCCAAGGGTCGGCGCAAGCCGGCGTGGCGCGGCCGGCGTGGCGCTGAGACGAAAACGCGAAGCCTCAACCACGCTTTCGCCGCCGGCCGGGTGAGGCATGCGGACGAAATGCGACAGGTGGGCGAGCTGGGGGTCATCGGCCATGTCGGCACTCGACGCGACGACGTGTGCCGGGATTCGCAGGCCTTGCAACTGCTGCTCGACCGCCTGTGCGCCGCGCGATGCGGTCCACTCGCTAACCATTCGCTCGACCGCATCTTCGGCGTCCTTGCGGCCCGCCAGCGCGGCCAGGCCCGCCTCCTGTGCCGGTAGGCCCAGCAGCACCGCCAGCCGGGCCCATTCCGCGTCGCTGCGCACCGCGATCGCTACCCAGGCATCGTGACCGGCGCAGCGGAAGACGCCGTGTGGTGCCATGTCCGTTGTGCGATTGCCGTTGGCCTTGGTGACCGTGCCGTGGGCGAAGTAGGCGCAGAACTCCGGCGCGAGGAACTGCAGCCCCGCTTCCACCTGCGCGACGTCGAGCCACCCGCCCACACCGGTCTGTTTGCGGCGGGCCAGCGCGGCCAGCAGCGCTGCCGTGGCGAAGCGCGGGCTGACGTAGTCGGTGTACGGCCCGAACGGGCCTATCGTGCCGCCATCCGGGTAGCCCACCAGGGCCTGAAAGCCCGACATCGCGGCTCCCACGTTGCCAAAGCCGGCTAGCGTGGCCAGCGGCCCCGTCTGGCCCATCAGCGAGGTGCTGAGGATGATCAGGCGCGGGTTGCGCGCCAGCAGTGCCTGTGGGGCAAGCCCCCAGCGTGCCATCTGGCCCGAGGCAAAGGACTCGACCAGCACATCGCCCCAGGCTACCAAGTCGAGCACCACCTCACGCGCCTGAGGCAACGACAGGTCGAGGGACAAGCCCAGCTTGCCAGCATTGCAATTCTCGAACAGCGCCGAGCGGCTGGGGTCCCGCGTACCGCCAGGAAACGGTCCCATCATCCGCGCGGTGTCGATCCGCTTGGCAGACTCGACGCGGACCACCTCTGCACCACAGTCGGCCAGCACGCGGCCGACCATTGGGCCGGCCACCACCCAGGCGAGGTCCACCACCTTCAGGCCATCGAGCGCGAGCGCAGTCATCAGATCACCCCCTGCTGCTTGAGCTGCGCAAGCCGCGTCGTGTCGAGGCCGATCTCGGAATACACCTCGCCGTTGTGCTCCCCGATGGCCGGCGCTGGCCGCAATGCCGCGCGGGGTGAGGCCGTGCCGGTCACCGGCGCCGGCATGCGCTGCCGTTCGCCGTTGACGCCAACGACGTCGACGAAGGCTTGGCGCTCATGGAGGTGCCAATTGGTGGCCAGGTCCGCCACCGACATCACTGGCGCGAGGAGCACCCGGTGCTTCATCGAGACCTCAAGCAACTCGGCCCTGGTAAAGCGGGAAAACGCTGCCGCCACCTGAGCGCGTGCATGTTCGAGGTCGTCGTCGGTCACCTCGCCCTGCTCGATCATCTGCGGCAGTGCGCGAGCCCAGTCCCAGCCGGCAAAGCGCTGGTCGCAGGCATCGATCGAGCGCAGCCAGGCAAACAGGTTGTTCGTGAAGCGCCCGGCCGCCGGGCCCATCGCAAGGTGCAGTTCGACCAAACCATCCTTGACCACCCACTTCGAGCGCCTCGTGCGCGCGCCACTTCCGCTGAGGTCGAGTTGCTTCCTGCTGCCGGCCTTAGCCTGCGCCCCGCCGACCAAGGAGAAATCTGCGTGCCCAACCTGTGCTGCCAGCACGGACGACAGCGTGGCCTGCGCGACGCTTTCAACCGCGGCCACCGTCACCTGCTGACCACGGCCGGTCTGCTCGCGCGCTGCCAGTGCGGCCAGCGCGCCAACCGCCGCATCGGCGCCAGCATGCAGAAAGGCCTGGTCGCTGCTGATGCGCAGCGGCGGGCGCTCGCCATCGCGGCTCGGCCACAGCGCGCCGCCTGCAGCCCAGACAATGAGGTCGGTTGCCTCGTAGCCGCTCTTCGGGCCGGTCTCGCCGAAGGGAGAGATCGAGACATGCATCAGCCGCGAATGGGTGGGCTGCAGCTGCGCCCACGACAGTCCGCAGGCCTTCATCACGGCAGCACTTTCATCGTGGATCAGCACGTCCGCAATGAGCGCCAGCTTTGCGAGCAGCGCTCGCCCCTGCGGCGATTCAAGGTTGCAGCTGATGCCGCGCTTGCCGGTGGCAAAGGCAGTCCATAACGGCGCTGTGGCGGACCGGGTGGCCGAACCGGCTGGCGGCTCAACCTGGACCACGTCGGCGCCGAGCCGGGCGAGCATCTGTCCGCCGATCATGGCCTGCCCGCGCGTCAAGTCCAGCACGCGCAAGCCTTGCAGCCCGTTGTCCATTCTTGCTTCCACCGGCCGGGCCACGGCGGCTCGCGGTGCGGCCGGGTTCACGCCGGCAGCCGCCTTGCCGCAGCACTATCCACGATTGAGCGCAGCTCGCCGCAGACCTCGTACAATACGGCGTGCTGCGAGGCACACTCTTTCGGAATCGTCGCTGAGACCACTGCGGCCGTCGCGTCGATGAAGTCCATATATAGATCGGGCGGCAGTTTCAGTGTCTCCTCATGATGGATGAGGGAGCCTGACAGCAAGATTTCCACTTCACTGCGCTCCTCTAACCATTTCATCAAGCAGTACACCGAATTCTCTACCATGATGCCTTCAAGTTGCGCTCGCTTGCCGAAGGCCAGTCTTTCGAAATGGGCCAACGCTTCCGGGTGCGACCGGTAATACACCGCCATGACGTGCGGTGTTATGTCCCCCAGCTGCTCTGAAGCGCGCATCAAGACCTCATCCATGAGGCTCAGCTTTGTATTTGTATTCATCATCGGTTCCTTGTATGTGGATGCGGCGTGGCCCCAGCTTGCAGTGCGTACCCATCTCAAGCGTGCACAGGTGGTACTCTCTGTTGCCAGGGCTGGGCAGCTTCCAATTGAGCAGACAGGCGGATCAACATGTCTTCACGCCAAATATTGCCGATCAGCTGAATGCCCAGTGGCAGGCCGGCCGGTGTCCAGTACATAGGCAGCGAGATGGCCGGTAAACCGGTCAGATTCACCAAGGGTGTGAATGCACCCCACCGCATCAAGTCGGGTACTGCGTCCGATCGAGTCAAGGTCCCCAACGGTGGCGCCACGCTGCCCGTGGTGGGGGTGAGCAATACGTCGAAGCCCTGGCGGTACCACTCCAGCATCCTCAGAGAATACTGGTGGATACGCTTGAGCAGAACGCCAAACTCGACCATCGAGGTTTCGCGTGCCTTGCGCAGCATCTGGAACGTCCCCGGTTCGATCTCGCCTTCCCGGATCGGGCGACCGAGTTTAGCCTCGGCCTCACTTAAACGCTGCACAACCTTGACGGGCCAGTACTGCCGGATAAGCTCGAAGTGCTCGGTGGTGTCCAAAGGTGCGGGGTGGCTTTCATCGACATGGTGGCCGAGGTCCGACAGCAGGCGTGCGGCCGCCTCCACGGCACGAACAGCGTCCGGATCTGGCATCACGTTCTTGCCAGGCATCTGCCGCATGAAGCCGATACGCAAGCGACCGGTGTCCACCCCGACCTCCTGCAGATACGGGCGCATCGGCGCCGCTGCGGTAAGCGTGTCGCCCGGTCCGGCGCCGGCGACGATATCGAGTAACAGGGCCGTATCACGGACCGAGCGCGTGACCCAGCCGCGCGCTGGCGTGATGTCGATCCAATCCGTGCTGGACGGGCTCATCGTCACACGGCCGCGACTTGGCTTGAGCCCGACCACACCGTTGGCCGAGGCTGGAATCCGTGTTGATCCACCGCCGTCGCTGGCATGGGCTGCAGGCACCATCAACGCGGCCACTGCGGCTGCGGCGCCGCCGCTCGACCCACCGGTGCTGCGGGTGGTGTCCCACGGATTGCGGGCGGGGCCGTGCAGGCGTGATTCGGTGGTCGGTGCGCTGAGCAGCTCTGGCATGTTGGTGCGACCGATGATGATCATCCCGGCGCGCTCTGTGCGCAAAACGAACTCGTCTGTGTACTGACCTTGTATGTCAAGCTTGGCCAGCAGCTCGCTTCCGATATAGTTCGGTGCCCCGGCAATTGACGCATCCTTGAGCAAGGTCGGGACGCCGCGCAGGGGGCCGTTCGGCAAGTCCTTGGCATCTGCGCGCTGAAGCGCCAACTCGAAGCGCCGTTCGACCACGGCGTTGAGGGTCGGATTGATGGCCTCGATGCGACGTATCGCCGCTTCTACTAGCTCACGCGCGGAGACCTCGCCGCGCCGCACCAGTTCAGCCTGGTCTATGGCATCCAGACGCGCCAACTGGTCAGACTGCGCTGGTGCCCGCGAAGCAGCGCCACTTTCGCGACCAGCCAGCAATGGAGCTACAGCGGTGAACTTCAGGGCGTCGCGGCGATTCATAAGCTTAGTCTCCAAACGATGTAATTCGCCCACTATAAAAGGCGGCGTCAGGCGACGTAGCCTGTAACCGGACTAAATACCATGGGCACGTAGCGGGGCACAGCTTTCGCTTGACTCGTCATGTATTGAGCTGGCTTATCGGGGTGCAGTC
>Ga0302347_1004840_pt1 | contig 10401 bp, 10 predicted proteins | sample PhyWR1_FD_202178 | JGI IMG/M metagenome (GOLD analysis project Ga0302347, IMG submission 202178) | Leaf surface microbial communities from wheat plants in UC Gill Tract Community Farm, Albany, California, United States - DLSL W.R1 (v2)... | ecosystem: Host-associated > Plants > Phyllosphere >...
GAAGTCTAAGGAAACACTAGGAACTTTTAAAAGAGAATCGTTATGTTAGACCTGACAGGTTTTAAAAATCTGTCAGGTCTTATTTTTGTCGAGAATTAGCGCAAATTCGTGTAATTTGTGGCAAACCTAACAACACGGTTTCAAAGGAACATTTGTCTTTTGAAACTGTTTTTGTTTTCAGTACTTTTACAGTATTAAAAATGTATTTTGTCAAGTTTTAAAAAACAGTCGGGCAGTTTAACTAAAAAAGCCGGGATTTCATCTCCTGAAATCACCAATGTTTCGGCTATCAATCAAATTAAAAATAAACGCAGGCAACAACCTTCTGCAAGCGAATTAATCTCTGGAATTCTTTCCGGAAACAGAACTTCGCTAAGTCGTGCAATTACACTTATCGAAAGCACAAATCCGGAACATGCTGAAAAAGCAAACGAAATTATAAAGGGTTGTCTTTCTCATGCCAATAAATCAATTCGAATAGGAATTACGGGAGTTCCCGGAGTTGGAAAAAGTACTTTTATTGAAGCTTTTGGAACACATCTTACCCAATTAGGAAAAAAAGTAGCGGTTTTGGCTGTTGATCCGAGTAGTTCCATTTCGCATGGAAGCATTCTGGGCGACAAAACCCGAATGGAAGAATTGGTAAAAGATGAAAATGCTTTTATTCGCCCAAGTGCATCGGGAGAAAATTTAGGCGGCGTTGCACGCAAAACACGGGAAGCTATTATTTTATGCGAAGCCGCAGGTTTTGATACTATTATTATCGAAACGGTTGGTGTTGGGCAAAGCGAAACTGCCGTTCATAGCATGGTTGATTTTTTTCTTTTATTGAAAATTTCTGGCGCGGGCGACGAACTTCAGGGAATCAAACGCGGTATTATGGAAATGGCTGACGCAATTGTCATTAACAAAGCCGACGGCGATAACATCGAAAAAGCCAATCAGGCAAAAGTAGAATTCAACAGGGCTTTACATTTATTTCCTCCTAAAAAATCAAACTGGCAACCCAAAGTTTCTACAGCGAGCGCAATCACAAAAGACGGAATTTCTGATATCTGGAATACTATTCTGGATTATTTTGAAATGACAAAAGATTCCGGATACTTTCAGGAAAAAAGAAACGAACAAAATCATTTCTGGATGATGGAAACCATCAACGAGCAATTGAAATCTAACTTTTACAATCAACCCGAAATTATTTCACTTTTAGAACAAAACAAAAAAGCAGTGCAAAATGATGAAATTTCACCTTTTGCAGCTGCTCAGGAGTTATTAAAATTGTATTTTAATAAAGGTTCTAAGTAACTGAGATGCTAAGGTTCTAAGATTTTTTCTCAATCTTGTCTAATTGAGAACTTACATCGCATTTCGACTTCGCTGAATGAAACCAGATCAGTCTAAATTAAAAACTTAGAACCTTAGCTTCTTAGAATCTTAGCGCCTTAATTTGTACTTACTTTCTTTATACAAATTTCCAGCAGTGATAACATGTGCTAAAGCATCTTTTGCGAGTTCTTCGTTCAATTTTACCGGAATTAAAGTCGTATCGTTTTTGATTTCGAATTGAAGCGGTTTTAAATTAGGCTGCATAATAACAACCTGATTTTCGACTCTAAAGGCATTGATTTCATTAAATTGCATTATAGATCTTCCTTGCACTTTTGGATCTAGTTTATTTAAATTTCTACCTACCATTGGCGTTTCAAACGGAATTCCAAGATAACCTAATAATGTTGGTGGAATATCGATCTGACTTGCCAAATCACTATAAACAGCGCCTTTTTGAACTCCAGGCCCCATAATCAAAGCCGGAATATGGAATTTGTTAATTGGTACTAAATTTTTTCCGTACGTTCTTGTATTGTGATCTGCAATTACAATGAAAATGGTATTCTTAAAATAGTCTTCCTTTTTAGCCATTTCAAAGAATTTTCCAATCGAGAAATCAGCATATTTCATGGCGTTGTTTACCGTTGCAGGCTTTTTGTCATAAGGTTTTATTCTGCCCGCAGGATATTCAAAAGGTTCGTGATTTGAGGTCGAGAACATTAAAGAGAAAAATGGTTTATTTCCTTTTGATTTAAAATAAGCATTGGCTTTGGTTACTAAATCTTCATCAGAATATCCCCAGGTTCCTTTAAAAGCGTATTTATTTCCATCAGACTCAAAATCAGTTTGGTCTACGATGTCTGAAAAACCATTTCCGTTGAAAAATGATGCCATATTATCAAAATTGGCCATTCCGCCATAAATGAAACTGGTGTCGTAGCCTTTTTGTTTTAAAGCGTCTGCAAGTGTAAAAAAGCCTTGTTGCGAGTTTCCTAATCGAACAACACTTTCAGATGGTGAAGGTAAAAATCCGGTTACAACGGCTTCGATTCCACGAACGCTTCTTGTTCCGGTACAATATAAATTGGTAAACAATAAACCTTCTTTAGAAAGTTTATCAAATTCAGGCGTTAAAGGTTTTCCACCTAAAATTCCAACGTATTCTGCTCCTAAACTTTCTTGCAAAAAAATAACCAGATTGTACGGTTTCTTCAATAATGTATCAGGTTGTTGTACATGCAAAAACGGAATTTCGGCATCTGTAAAATCGTTTGGACCTGCAATCATGTATTTTTTTACACGGGCAATTGCTTCGGCTTCATCCATTTTACCATACATTTTGGTATTTCCTTCATTTTTAATTGAGTAAGCAGCAAAAGCAACCGTATAAAATGAATTTAAACCTAAAGTATTTGTAAGCTGATCTGTAGAAAAAACAGCATTACTGGCATTTATAGGACGTTTTGCAGTTAAACTCGAACGTGCTCCAAAAAACAATAAAAAAGCAACCAACGGAAAAACCATCAGTTTAAATTTATAATCTGCAAATGTCGTATGAAAGAGTTTTTTTCCTTTTTTAAAAGCAAAATACAATACAACTCCCATAATCAAGAACGTGATGATTATAGAAGTCAGATAACTTTTTAAAAGCATTCCTAAAACTTCTTTTGGATAAATAAGATAATCCAGGAAAATCTTATTTGGTCGCGTATCGTATTGTTTTATAAAATCGGGCGAAGCCAATTCTGTAAAAAGAATTAGAAAAAGGAATAAAAAGCTGTAAACAACTAAAAATTTATTCACGATTTTAATTCCTTTATTCGGAATAAAAGTAATTAGAATTGTAGGCAAAAAAGACAGATAACACAGTAATATTAAATCCATTCGAAGACCAATTGGAAAAATATACCAGAAATCCTGAGTCTGGACAACTCTGTCTTTAAAAACAAAAAATAAAAATATTCGGCTTAGAGTTGTAATAACTAATCCGATGATAATAAAATTGAAAACAGGTTTCAAAAAACGCAAATTCTTCATTGCAAATAGATAAGAACGTAAAAAATGAATCTGAAATACTGTTACTCTTCGTAACGGTTTATTTCACGATCATAAAAATCATTGGCTTTTTCGATTAAACCTTCCATTTCGGCGTTTAATTCAGCTTCATCAAGATCTTCAGCTTCTTCTAAAAACTCTACTTCGTCGTCTTTTAAATTGATTATAAATCTTGGATAATCCAGGTGAATGATAAAAATATCGTCTGGAAAATCTGTATTGTCTCCAAGTAAAAATTTAGGTAATTCCATTTTATTTAAGTTTTAAGTATTTCAAATTTAATTATTTGAAACCGAATTAATAATTAATTTTTTAGTGAGGTAATGAAAGCGAACGTACAGAAAAATTGCTGCTGCAGTTAATCCGGCCAAAAGCCCAATCCAGACTCCTTGCGCCTTCAATTCTGTATGTTCTCCCAAATAATACGAAATTGGGAAACCAATAATCCAATAGGCAACAAAGGTAATATACATAGGTATTTTTACATCCTGCAATCCGCGCAGAGCACCAAGTACCACAACCTGAATTCCGTCAGAAATCTGGAAAACAGCCGCAATTAAAAGCAATTTTGATGCAATACTTATTACTTCCTGATTGTCTAAAATTTGTCCTGTATTTTCCATATTTAAGAAAATATGAGGCAAATAATTGTGGAAGATTATAAACAGAATTGCAAAAACAGTTTCTAAAATAATGGCTAATAAAAAGATAGAACGCGCCACAACAATTAGCTTTTTATAATCCATCAAACCTCTTTGGTTGCTTACTCTAATCATCGAAGTTACACTTAACCCCATCGCAAACATAAAAGTCATCGAAGCCAGACTCAAAGCAATTTGATTCGCAGCCTGACTTGTTTTTCCAATATTTCCGCAAAGCCAGATTGAAGCTGTAAACAATACGACTTCAAAAAGCATTTGCATTGCTGATGGAAATCCGATACTTATGATCTTTTTTATAGTTTCTTTTCTAATTTCTTCAAAACTGAAATTCCTAAAAAATCGTTTCAAGTCTTCTCTTCGCGAAAGCATAATATGCATGAACATAACCAGAAATATTCTCGAAATTACGGTTCCAAGCGCTGCGCCAATAATTCCCATTTTTGGAAAAAACCAAATTCCATAAATCAAAACATAATTCATTCCAACATGCAGGACATTTGCCATTACCATTGCATACATCGAATATTTTGTCAAAGACATTCCGTCTGCAAATTGTTTATAGCCCTGATACATTATTAAAGGAATAAGCGAAAAGGCAACCCAACCCAAATAAGGTTTCGCCAATTTGATTACATCTTCCGGTTGATGCAGTAATTCCATTATTGGCTTTGCCAGCATAATTACTCCAAAAAGAACTAAACCTAAAATGGTACATAAAAACAATCCATGATGAAATGCCGAACGAATTTTGTTGTCATTTTTCTCTGCATCGCCTTCAGCAACAATTGGAGTAATTGCGGTCGAAAAACCAATTCCTAACGACATAGCGATAAAAATCATACTATTTCCTAAAGAAACTGCAGCCAATTCTGTGCTTCCTAATTTCCCTACCATTATATTGTCGACAATACCAATTAACGTATGCCCAATCATACCCAAAATTACGGGATATGCCAGTTTCAAATTATACGAAAACTCTTTGGTATACTGCTTTAAGCTCACTTGTATCAATTTTAGTCGGCAAAGATAATCAGAAGCTTCGAATTCTATCCTATTAATAAAAAGATATACCAATATTAAGACAAAAATAAGTTTGTCTAAATATTATGTAACGATTTTTAAAAATTATATAACAAGCTCCAATGCCCTTGATTATACTTTTACATTATTAATAATTCAAAAATATTTGCCATGAGAAAATTACAATTTATATGCCTAGCTGCTTTTGCCTTTTTATACACTAACACAACATTTGCTCAGGATAATGCAGCAACAAATTACGATCAGGGTTTTAGATTAGGTTTCGGTTTAAATGGAGGGATTCCAACAGATGGGGATTACGATTGGGCTCTTGGTGGAGATGTTCGTTTACAATACGATTTATCTAAAAAAACATCATTAACCTTAACCACAGGTTTTACAAATTTATTTACAGGTAAAGATGCCAATGGTGTCGATGTAAAAGATTTAGGATTTATTCCCGCAAAAGCAGGTTTTAAGGCCTTTGTTTGGGAAGACCAATTTTATGTTTTAGGTGAAGTAGGTGCCGGTTTTGCAGTAACAAACGGTTATAACAATACTACTTTTTTATGGGCTCCAGGAATTGGATACGCCAATAAATATATCGACCTAAGTGTACGTTATGAAGATTATCACGATTTTAGAACCAATCAGGTTGCACTACGTGTAGCGTATGGTTTTAAATTATAAAGAAAAGGTTTAATTTATTTTTTTGTTTTTGGTATGAACCCGGCAGATCGCACAGTCTGCCGGGTTTTATATTTTATGCAACTTATCACTATAAAATAAAACCCGACAAGTATTTAAAAACCTGTCGGGTTTGATGCTAAAAAAAATATCTAATTAACTTTTTTCCAGTGTCTTTTTATACATGTCAAAATTATCCAGGATTTCCTTATCCAATTCCGGAACCTGAATATCTTTATATTGTTTCATTTCTTCCCAGATAATTTTTGCTACAATATAACGCGCCATATCTTTATCATCAGCCGGAACAATATACCAAGGAGCATGTTCTTTGGAGGTTTCGTTTATCGCTTCTTCATAATATTCATAGTATTCATCCCAATGTTCGCGTTCTTTAAGATCGCCCGGAGAAAATTTCCAATTGTGTTTTCCTTCTTCCAGACGACGAAGCAAACGTGTTTTTTGTTCGTCTTTGCTCAAATGCAGAAAAAACTTCATGACAATAGTTCCGTTTTCGGCAATATGTTTTTCGAAATTATTGATTTGGTCGATTCTGTTTTTCCAAAACTTGGGTTTAATATCCTCAACCGATTTAATATCGGGTAAATTCTCTGCCAAAATATATTCCGGATGTACGCGCGTAACCAAAACATTCTCATAATGCGTTCGGTTAAAAATGGCAAATTTTCCTTTTTCGGGCAGAGCAATATAATGACGCCATAAATAATCGTGTTCTAATTCAGTAGAATTTGGCGTTTTAAAACTATGAACCACTACTCCACGCGGATTAAACTCTTTAAAAACTTCTCTGATCAAACTATCTTTTCCCGAAGTATCCATTCCCTGAAGGCAAATCAAAACCGAATATTTATTGTGCGCATACATTGTATCCTGCAAATCGCTCAATTTTGCCTGAACTTTATCCAGTTTTTCTTCTTTTTCATCATCGTCGGCCTCGATATTTAGCAAAGTCGGAAGCTTGCTTAACTTAATTTTATCTGTAACTTTAAAATCTTTCGGGTCTATTGATTTCATATTTTTTGATTTAATAATCATAAATATAGTAATTTTACGAAGCAAATTCCTGCTATTCATTGCAATACTTTTCAATAAATTGCTTTTTTCCAAAGCCATAACAAGAGCTTCCGTTGGTCGCTTTGTTCTGTCAGGAAAAAATTCAACTTCTTTTCAAAGTATTTCCATTACTATCAGGGCTAGGCATTGGTTTTCAAAAGAAGAATTACAACAATCAGATTTTATAATGACAAAAAGAATTCTATTATTATTTCTCTTCTGTGTAACATTTATAGGAAATGCGCAAAGTTATTCTGAAGGTAAAATTGAACAATTTGTATCAGATTATATTAAAAACCTTCAATTAAACAAAATTGACACAATTTGTGTTTATGAAAGTTATTGTGTTGGTTACGTAATGACTTTTGACAGTTCTATTTTTGATGATCCTGAAAAATGCACAGATGATCAAACAAATTCTCCAGTATATCTTTTTTGGAAAGAAAAAGGAAAAACATTTTTAAGTAAAGTTAACTATTGTTATGAATACTCAGAAATAATGATAAGTAATGATAGATTTTGGGAAATTTACTTTTCAAATAAAGATATTATTGAGAATGAAAAGTTTAAGCGATTTGAATATGAATCTGAGGTAAATTCTAAAAAAAAGGTATATATCCTAGGAGTTGATCACACAAGTCATAATAATTTTAAATTTATTATAAATAATAAAATAATAGAAAAACGATTTAACAATTTTGATTTGCAAAAAGACCATAATTCTAAAGAAATTAATATCAATTACAATAACAATATAAATTTAAAGAGCAAATCAATCATTGAACTTCTCAAACAAATAACTTCAGAAGCAGAAAAAAACAATACATTTAAAAAGATAAAGTCAAGATAAAAACAGACTTTCAAAACAACATTTCATGGAAAAATTCACATTAGAAATATTATTTCAAATCATCGGAATCGGTTCTGCATCAGGATTATTTTATAATAATGACGCACTTTACGTCATTGGCGACAATAGCGGATTTCTGTACGAATACAATATGCAAAACCAGCAATTGAACCAACATCCTTTAATTGATAATCCGACGCAAAATATTCCAAAAAACTTAAAACCCGATTTTGAATCTTTAACAAATCATAACGATACACTTTATGTTTTTGGTTCCGGCTCTACCGAAAACCGAAACAAAATGGTTGAATTTGACCTTAAATCCAAAACCGTTTTAAAGAAAAATAATTTGGTTGACATATACGGTTTAATGCAAAGTTTTGGCGAAATAAAACCGGAAGATTTCAATTTAGAAGGCGCAATTTTCGATGGAGAAAACTGGTTTTTATTCAATCGCGGAAACGGAATTTCAAACAAAAACACCATTTTTACCATTCATGCAAAAAGTCTCGAAGATGAATTTGCTTTGATTGCTGTCAATTACAAACTTCCAAAAATAAAAGGCGTTCGCTCCAGTTTTACCGATGCCGTTTTAGTAGAAGATAAAATCTACTTCCTTTCGACCGCCGAAGACACAAAATCGACTTATGACGACGGCGAAATACTGGGAAGTTTCATTGGCAGAATCGATCTTAAAACCATGAAAATCGATTTTACACAAAAAATAACTTCTACCAATAAATTTGAAGGTTTGACTTTCTATAAAAAAGAAAACAACAAAATTGAGTTTTTGCTTTGCGAAGATAATGACACGGAACTTTTAGAAACTAAGATTTATAAGTTGACATTGCCGGTTAAATAAGACTTTGCGATTACAATATTATTCGTTTACAATATAATTGTAGAGACGCACTGCAGTGCGTCTCCGCAAAAAATGTAAAAAAACATATTGTACCAAAAGAACAAGATTGCAGATTTACCAGACGTTAGACTTAATACAGTGTGCCTCTACAATAAAAAAACAAAAACTAATCAGTACCTACAACCTAAATAAATGTTCAAAATTTCAAACCTCGACAAGAAACCGGCTTTAATTATTGGCATTATACTTTCAATCGTTCTTCCATTCCTTGCAATTTATTTTTCAGTATTGATCAAAAAGCTTGGTATTGACAATGAAACCCAATTCTATATTTCGAGATTTGCAATTTGGATTTCCCTTTTATTACTATACTTATTTTCTTTAAAAATAGAAAAACAACCCTTTTTACTTTGGGGAGAAACAAAGTATTCCTTTCTAACTTTCGTAAAAGCACTAGCCACAACATTCTTAAAATTATTTATAGCGGTGTATTTTATTAGTCTTTTAATAATGTTCTTTAAAATAACCGGAGAAAGTGTCGTACTAAACAAAGCTTTAGACCTTTTTAAAAAGAGTTATTTATTGCTTTTTTTTACTTGTGTAACTGCTGGAATTACCGAAGAATTAATTTTTAGAGGTTATTTATTACCAAGATTAGAGTTGATACTAAAAAACAAAAAACTGTCCATACTTGTTTCCAGCATTCTTTTTGGTTTTCTACATTTTGGTTATGGAACTTTGCTACATGTAATTGGCCCAATTGTGATTGGATTAGTATTTGCAATCCAATACAATAAATACAGGAACATCAAAATCCTGATTATGTGTCACATTTTATGGGATCTTTTGCTTTTGATGGCAAAAACAAGATAAAAAGCATATTTATATAAAACTCCTAAAAACAATACATTACAATAAAAATTAAACTAATTTTATCTTTTTTTTACACCTGTCCCAACCTTTTTATCTTTTTCGCTCTCTTTATAATTAAAGACCAAAATTGTGATAAACGAAACTCTCATTTCTAACTGCAAAAAAATGAACCGCGATGCGCAGCGTCAGGTTTATGAGCATATGGCTCCAAAATTGTATCGCGTTTGCAAACGATACCTCAAAAAGGAAGAAGAAATTGAAGAAGCTCTGGCCGACGCTTTCTATACCATATTTACAAAATTAGACCAGCTAAAGGAAGAAAAAGCCTTTGAAGCCTGGGCTAGAAAAATTGCCGTAAATTTCTGTCTGGCCACCATCAAGAAAAACACCAATTTCAATATGTATCTTGATGATGTAAAAGTGCTTTCGCAACCTTTTACCGAAGAAATGAGCTCGTTGGAAGAAGAAGATTTACTCAATTTATTAAACCACATTCCGGAAGGCTGCAAAACGGTTTTTAATCTTTTTGTCATTGAAGGTTTTGGACACAAAGAAATTGGCGCAATGCTAAATATTTCTGAAGGAACATCAAAATCACAACTAAATGTCGCCAAAACCAAGCTAAAAGAACTGGTTAACAAATTGTATTATCAAAAAGCAAAATAGTCATGGACAATCAAGATAAAATATTCAACAGATTTAAGGAAGCTGCAGACAATGCAGAAACCAAAGATTTTCCGGGAATGGATAAAGTCTGGTCGCGAGTTGAAAATAAATTGGACAAAAAAGAAGATAAAAAAACAATCTCTTTATGGAAGAAAATTGCAATTGCTGCTTCTCTCCTATTATTAATTTCTTTGGGATCTCAATTTTTAACTTCGGATAAAGAAAAAGCAACCGAAACTCCAAAAGTAGTTCTTCAGGAAACTGAAAAAGAAAAAGCTACAGAACCGATTTTAAATTCTAAAGATGAAATCATTTCTTCAGAG
>Ga0302347_1004847_pt1 | contig 10396 bp, 9 predicted proteins | sample PhyWR1_FD_202178 | JGI IMG/M metagenome (GOLD analysis project Ga0302347, IMG submission 202178) | Leaf surface microbial communities from wheat plants in UC Gill Tract Community Farm, Albany, California, United States - DLSL W.R1 (v2)... | ecosystem: Host-associated > Plants > Phyllosphere >...
GTATGACAGCCAGAAAAATATTCAGGAATCTTTGTATACCGATCACATCGACTACCTGATGTTCTTTAAAGACTCAATCCGTGGCCTGCAACCCGGCGCGCCGGTTGAATTCCGCGGTATTCGTCTGGGAACCGTGGGTGAGGTGCCATTCTTTGTTCCGGGTCTGCGTCAGGCACTGAATACTGATTACCGTATTCCGGTCCTGATCCGCATCGAACCTGAACGTCTGGCTAAGCAATTAGGTGAAGATCCGAATGTTGCAGGACATCTGGAAGATCTGCTGAAACGCGGTCTGCGTGGCTCGCTTAAAACCGGTAACCTGGTGACCGGTGCGCTGTACGTAGATATGGATTTTTATCCCAAAGCCACGCCGGTAACGGGCATACGTGAATTCGGCGGCTTTAAGGTTATCCCAACCGAAAGCGGTGGACTGGCGCAGATCCAGCAGCGTCTGATGGATACCCTGGATAAGATTAATAACCTGCCGCTCAACCCAATGCTTCAGCAGGCCACCAATACGCTGACGGAAAGCCAGCAGACGCTGCGCCGCCTGCAAACGACGCTGGATAATCTCAACAAGCTGACCGCCAGCCAGTCAGCCCAGGAGCTTCCGGCGGATATGCAGAAAACGCTGCGTGAGCTGAATCGAAGTATGCAGGGCTTCCAGCCAGGCTCTGCGGCCTATAACAAAATGGTCGGCGACATGCAGCGTCTGGATCAGGTATTACGTGAGTTGCAACCGGTACTGAAAACGCTGAACGATAAAAGCAATGCGCTGGTCTTTGAAGCGAAAAGCAAAAAAGATCCTGAGCCGAAGAGGGCAAAACAATGAAAAAGTGGCTGATGGTTATGATGGTACTGGCATTAACCGCGTGCAGCAGCAGTGAAGAGAGCAAAACCTGGTATCAACTGCCCTCATCGCAGCTGTTAACGCAAAGCGTTGCCAGCCAGGGCAACCGGTTATTGTGGGTAGAGCAGGTTAACGTACCGGACTACCTCGCCGGAAACGGCGTGGTTTACCAGACTACGGATGTGCAGTACGTGATTGCTAACAGTAATCTGTGGGCCAGTCCTCTGGATCAACAACTGCGTACTACGCTGGTAGCAAACCTGAGCAATCAGCTTCCGGGCTGGGTTGTCGCCTCTCAGCCATTGGGCAGTGAGCAGGACACGCTGAACGTGACGGTGACTGGCTTCCAGGGACGCTATGATGGTCACGTTATTGTCAGCGGTGAATGGCTGCTCAACCATAAAGATCAGATAATCAAGCGACCGTTCCATATTGAACTGGCGCAGCAGAAAGATGGATATGATGAGATGGTGAAAATGCTGGCGAAAGCCTGGGATCAGGAAGCGCTGGCGATTGCCAGCGAGATTAAACGCTTGCCATAAGTAAAATTAATCATCATAAAGCCGTATCGTGCACGCTGGCGATACGGTTTTTTTTGTTTTTATCATCAGGCCGTTACCCGCGATGGCTCACAAATTTCATACAAATGAAACTCTGCTTACTTCACAATTATGACATCGGTATGAAATTTGCGCATTGACGCTCAGCTTTTTTCGCGGTATTCGTTACCTGTGGTTGCGCATTTTGTAATCACTGTTTTCTTTTCCACCAGACCAAACGATGAGGGAAACGAGGCATGAAGAGACAAAAACGAGATCGCCTGGAACGGGCACATCAAAGAGGGTATCAGGCAGGTATTGCCGGACGCTCAAAAGAACTTTGCCCCTATCAGGCGCTGAATCAGAGATCGTACTGGCTTGGAGGCTGGCGAGAGGCCATGGAGGACAGGGCCGTAATGGCAGCCTGATTCTGTCTCTTTAGAAGAGAAACCTCCGCCGCGCGGAGGTTTCGCCTGACAACATGTTAGAAAGCAGTCGTATCCTGGAACAGGCCCACTTTCAGATCTTTTGCCTCATAAATCAGATGCCCGTCAACCAGCACTTCACCATCTGCCAGACCCATTACCAGACGACGGTTAATGACACGTTTGAAGTGAATACGGTAGGTGACTTTTTTCGCAGTAGGCAGGATCTGACCGGTAAATTTCACTTCGCCCACACCCAGCGCGCGGCCTTTACCTTCACCGCCGAGCCAGCCAAGATAGAACCCTACCAGCTGCCACATTGCGTCGAGACCCAGGCACCCTGGCATCACCGGATCGCCAATAAAGTGACAGCCGAAGAACCACAGATCCGGATTGATATCCAGCTCTGCTTCCACATAGCCTTTGTGATAGTGGCCACCTTTTTCTGTCATTTTTACGACACGGTCCATCATCAGCATTTGAGGTGCAGGTAACTGCGGGCCTTTAGCGCCAAACAGTTCACCGCGACCAGAGGCCAGGAGGTCTTCTTTAGTATAGGATTCGCGTTTATCTACCATGTTCTCAGTAAGCCTTATTTTAGTGAAGCACGCAGGATAGCTAACACGTGTACGCTGAACAAGTCCGATCAGTTGGAACCTGAACCATTGAGCCAGCGTAACGGCCAGGGATAGCGATGACGTACGTCCGGCTGATTAGCCTGTGCTATCCGTTCCTGAATAGTTTGTAAGAGTGAAGTCTGCCCTTCATCGTCCCATGGGATCTGAGTCAGAAGAGGCAGGGCATCAGTCACATCATCAATCGCCCAAATGAAAAATTGCTCTGCTTCAACGGCGTCTAACACCGACTGGGCGAGACTCAAATGACGCACATTAGCCGCAGGGATAATCACGCCCTGATGTCCCGTCAGACCGCGCTGCTGGCAAATTGTAAAGAAGCCTTCGATTTTTTCATTGAGTCCGCCGACGGGCTGAACACGACCAAACTGATCGACCGAGCCGGTAATCGCCAGACTTTGATTAATGGGCGCGTTAGCCAGGGCGCTAATCAGCGCGCAAAGCTCGGCCAGCGAGGCGCTGTCGCCGTCAACCTCGCTGTAAGATTGTTCAAAGGTCAGCGAGGCAGAGAAGGGAATTTGCTGATCGAGTTCAAGCTCGGTCATCAAAAACGCCTGCATGATCATCATGCCTTTGGCATGGATGTTACCGCCCAGGTCTGCTTTACGCTCGATATCGGTAAACTCGCCATCACCCACATGCACCACGCAGCTAATACGTGAAGGTTCACCAAAGGCGCGAGGATGTCCCGGAAATTCGATCACCGACAGGGCGTTGATCTGTCCAACTTGTCCACCCTCGGTTTCAATCAACACCTGCTCAAGCAGGATCTCATCCTGAATTCGTTCGGCAAGGAAGCCTTCACGCCATTCACGCTGGGACAGCATCGTCTGAAGCTGCTCAGCGTTAAAGGTGGTTTCACCGGTAAATGCCGCAGCCTCGCGAAGCTGACGCGCTATCCATAACGGGCAGAGCGGTAGCGTGTCGCGATCGCCGGTGTATCTGACGGCTTCACGGATAAAAAACGGCCATGCATCTGCGTCCGGCATCGGTAACTGATAGTAGCCAGCAACCTGGTGGACCCATCCGCACCACTGCTGCATATCTTCCGCATCGGCAACCTGAAAGTTATCTTCAAACTCGCTGTAAATCGCGTTGGCAGCAATCTCTGGCTCCATTTCCTGAAAATCAGCCAGCGAATCACGCTCGCCAATCAGGATAACCTTTAATGAGAGCGGCATTGACGGGACGCTAACCGGCAGCGGACGCGATTCATCAAAGGCAACCCAGTCAAAGCGCTGGAGGGCGACAATCATTTTCAGCCGCATCCACAGCAGCGGCTGAGCCAGAAGGGTGCGAAGAGAGACAATCAGCACGCCACCGTTTGCCTGATGTACCAGGCCCGGATGCAGGGTCACTTCGCCATTAAACTGGCGAACGCAGCCAAAAAGCTGTTCGGCTTCAACCCAGTCGGCGCACATGACTGGGCCAGTGCTGGCAAAGTTATCCTGCAAGGATTGCGCTGGTTGCAGGGTAATATGTTGGCGATCAACCTGATAGTGAACGCCGGTCAACTGCTCTGATGTAGGGTAGAGCGCCTGAGCGGTAGCCGTCAGCAGATGCAGATATTCTGTTTCTTCTGGTGCTTTCACCAGCATAAAGGGAGATACCGACAGCGGACGAAGCAACTGCTCAAACGCATAGAGCAGACGGTCCTGAGTGCCGCTTAACAGCGTATCGTCTTCAGATGCGAAATCTGGCAGTGCGAACACGGTCTGATAGCTTTCGGTATCAGGTGTAAGATCGCGCCAGGCAAGTTTATTTATGGTCAAAGTCGATATTTTTTAGTCAGATTCAAAGCGCGAGATTATACCGCATGAGACAGATGAGCACACGGATAATAGATAACCAACGCCGGGGAAAACGCATTTTGATGAGGGTCTGCGATTTGTGCTCAGCACAATGCAAAAAAACTGTTATCCTGAATGAGTTACACGGTCACATTGAGATCGCGATGAAATATCAACAACTCGAAAACCTTGAGAGCGGCTGGAAGTGGAAGTACCTGGTGAAAAAGCACCGGGAGGGGGAGCTAATCACCCGCTACATCGAAACCAGCGCAGCCAGAGAGGCTGTCGACGCACTGCTAAAACTCGAAAATGAACCGGTTCAGGTTACTGCCTGGATTGAGCAGCACATCAATCCGGCGCTGTTGAACCGCATGAAGCAGACTATCCGTGCCCGGCGTAAACGGCATTTTAATGCTGAACATCAGCATACGCGTAAAAAATCTATCGATCTGGAGTTTGCTGTCTGGCAGCGTCTGGCGGGACTGGCTCAACGACGCGGAAAAACCCTGTCCGAAACCATTGTTCAGCTGATCGAGGATGCCGAAAACAAAGAGAAATATGCAACGCGCATGAGCAGCCTGAAAAGCGACCTGAAGGCGATGTTGGGTAAAGAATAACGTTTACTCAATCTGAAGACATAAAAAAACCCCGCATCGCGGGGTTTTTTATTAGACGATAAACTTAAGCCTGCGGCTGAGTTACAACGTCTTTGATACCTTTAACTTCGATCTCAACGCGACGATCCGGTGCCAGGCAATCGATCAGTGCAGCGCGTGCTTTCACGTTGTCACAGGTGTTGCCGGTAACTGGGTTAGATTCGCCCATACCACGTGCGGAGATTTTGTTAGCCGGGATACCTTTAGAGATCAGGTAGTCAACAACAGACTGAGCACGTTTCTCGGACAGGCCCTGGTTGTAAGCGTCAGAACCGATACGGTCAGTGAAGCCCAGAACCACAACAGAACCGTCTTTCGGATCCAGGTTGCTCAGCTGAGAGTACATCTGATCCAGCGCCTGCTGGCCTTCCGGCTTCAGGGTAGCTTTGTTGAAGTTGAACAGTACGTCAGACTTCAGGGTAAAGTGTTTGGTCTGTACTTCTGGAGCCGGAGCCGGTGCCGGTGCAACTACCGGTGCCGCGTCTTCCTGCTGACCAAAGCGGTAGGAAACACCTAAGCTCAGCAGGCCGTTGTCCGGACGAGTACCAACGGTGTTAGCGTCGCCAATGTTGTTGGTCCACTGGTATTCCAGACGGGTAGCAACATCACGAGTAACAGCCCACTCAACACCACCAGCGAATACCGGAGAAACGCCAGTATCGTGATCTTTGAAGGTGTCGCCGCTTACGCGAGACTGAGCTTTAGCATCTGCACGCCATACCATACCACCCAGACGAGTATAAACGTCCAGATCGTCAGCTACTGGGTAGCTCAGTTTGGTGGTCAGCTGAATGCCCTGTGCTTTGAAAGCACCGTTTACATTGCCGCCTTTATAAGCCATACGGCCTAACCAGTCGTAACCCAGTTCGAAACCAACGTACGGGTTAACCTGGTAGCCACCGAAAGCACCAGCGCCAAGCTGGTCATCACGGGTTGGGCCGTCATTCGGGATAAACCCGGTGTCATGATACTGGGACCAGCCCAGTTTAGCACCAGTGTACCAGGTTTCGTCTTTCGGAGCGGCCTGCGCTACGGTAGCGAAGCCAACCAGTGCCACTGCAATCGCGATAGCTGTCTTTTTCATTTTTTGCGCCTCGTTATCATCCAAAATCGCCATGAATATTCAAAGAAACTCACGGTTAAATCCTTCACCGGGGGCGCGACTTGTTGAATACGCCGCCGTTATTAACGGCTTAAGACGAGCACCCCTGGCGATGTAAAGTCTACAACGTAGTTGGAAACTTACAAGTGTGAACTCTGTCAGGCATATGAAAAAAAAAGGCTGTCGGACACATTGTGAAACATTCGTGTGTCATTTTTCGTCGGTCCATGCCGCCTGAGACCGCACCAGACAAGCATTGACGCTAAATTTGCCAGTACAATAAAAAGGTTGCCGAAAGTTTAAAATATTTACCAGGAAAAATCTTAATTGCGACTAATGATACAAATTTGAGTGAATTTTTAGCGCATCAGAATGTCTGCCGCTACGATTGCCCCCCTGAATGGGACGCATAATAAACCCCATTGCATGACCTTCCTCTGCCGCCTTTGCCAGAAGAGAATACTCTTCGGGGGTCAATTCTTCCGACAACCAGCCGATTACCACGCTGTAGTTTCCGGTGCGTAATGCACGAACCATAGCGGCCAGCGTATTGCACGGTGGCATCTGGCTAATTTGCATCAATTTCGTTAACGGAAGCCCGGCTGATTGAACCCATTCCCGGCTGAGTTTTTGCTGAGGCGTGAGCCAGAGCTGCCAGCGCGACTGTTGGCTTAACTGCTGTAGCAGCGGCAACAACAAGAGTTGCGTCATCATGGGCTGGTCTTCCCGATAGACAATTTCGCTTATCAAACCCGTAGAGCACTGCTCCGTTGCAGAATAGACACTTGCAGTAGAGGTTTTCGAAAATGAAGACGATGTGCGATTTGCATGACGTGAAGTGTACATAATTAATCCAGCCCTGATGGTTACTGTATATATATACAGTAACTCTGCTGCGTATAAAGATCAACCTCATTTTCTGAAAGCAACTCGCAAATTTGAACGCCATTTTGACCGATTGCAAAATTCATGTTGCTGTCAGGCACGAAGTTGCCTATTTTCCTGATTAGCGGATCCGTTAGTAATATATATATTTTATATACATGATTTATAAGGATTAATCATGAGCAATATCTCATACAAACGGATTTATCAGTCGCAAGAATATCTCTCTCCGCTTGGACCGGTTCACTACCGGGCGCTCTTTGGTGGATACAGTCTGGCGATAGATGACACGGTCTTTGCCATGGTGGCGCAAGGGGATTTATATCTACGTGTATGTGAACAAAGCGCACCCTATCGCGTAAATCATCCCACGCCGCTACTGACGCTGCACAAAAGAGGCCGCCCTGTATTACTGAACTATTACCGGGTCGATGAAACGTTGTGGAGCGACCGGCAAACTCTGTTGCATCTCAGCTCATTTTCTCTTCAGGCGGCACGCCTCGAAAAAGCCCGGCGCGGGGGGGTTAAGAGGCTAAAAGATCTGCCGAATATCACGTTCCACCTTGAAATATTGTTGATGGAGGCAGGGATCGGCACTCAGGAGGAGTTACGCGCCCTGGGAGCAGAACTGGCATGGCTTAAAATCAGGGAAAAGAAAACGTCGCTTTCTGTCAGGCTTCTTTATGCGCTTGAAGGGGCGATTGCCGGAATGCATGAAGCCAGGCTGTCGCCACAAAGACGGCAACAGTTGACGGAATGGCATAATTGTTTACCAGCACCCCGATATGAGGTAGTGAGATAGCGGCCTCCGCCCTCCTGTCTTACGCTACAGGAGGGCGAAACTACTACGCTGAACGGAATATAACCTGTTGTTGCAGATGGCTAATTTCCGGCAACAGTGCGATGAGCAGCCCGATTTGCTGCAGAACCAGCGGCTCGCTGCTTTGGGTGTATGGCTCAAGATGATGAAGGCGTTGGCTGAGTTCGTTCAGCGCCTGACGGACACGTGGCGCATCGTCAGGAGCGTGATGAAAGGCATCATCGACATAACACACTGCATCATCCAGTAGCGCCAGCACGTTTTCATTGTTTAACTTTTCACGGTGCGCGCCCAGCGCTGAGATATAGCTGGTAAAGGTATGGTTCAGGCACAGCAGGCGAAACGCACTCTCCCGCATCTCAGCCGAAGTGTTAGGCTCCGTCGACATGTTCGAAACCACCGAAGCCAGTTCAGCGTTACGGTTATAGGCATCTCTGCGCGCGATGCGGTAGGCAAGACGGTTGTCCCGGCCCTGGTGATACTGCTCGAGGATAGCGTCGAGATAGCGACAGTTGGCGTTAATTGCCTGATCCAGGACGCGTGGAAGGTTGCGAAACCGCCAGTCGGGCCAGATAAAGCTTACTGCCGCCCAGGCAATAGCGCAGCCGATAAGCGTATCTATAATGCGCGGCAGGGCCACTTCAAATCCTTCACCGAGCAGATTAAAACACAACAGTACCAGCAGTGTAATAAACATGGTCGCATGGGCATACTGCACGTTGCGGAAGGCGAAGAACAGCACGCCCGTCACAACGATAAGCACCAGTTGTCCTTCAATTGACGGCACAAAGAACAGAACCGGTAATCCGATTGCCACACCCACCAGAGTACCAATAACGCGCAGTGCCAGCCGATGGCGGGTCGCATTATAGTTAGGCTGGCAAACGAACAGACTGGTGAGCAGTATCCAGTAACCGTGGTGCATACCGGTAAACTGGATCAACGCGTAGCCCCCGCACAGTACCAGCGACATACGTACCGCATGGCGGAACAGGGCAGATTCTGGCGTAAAGTTACGCGCAAGTCGTGTACGAATATCGCTAAAACCGTGCAGACTGTCGTCGGCCAGCAGATTTTCAGTCTCGCTATGTTGCCCCTGCGGCTGACCGGACTCAATCGTCGCCAGCTGTGCATCTATGGCTCGCAAATTATTGAGCAAAAATCCCAGCGCTTTAACTTGCTCATCCGGTACGCCTGAAGCCCGCACCCGATCGAGCGCCGCATCAAGGTGGATAAATACCTTTTCAAAACGCGGATCGTGTTGCCAGGGCGTGCGCAGACGAATGGCCTGGGCAAGGTGTTGACAGGCCTGGGCCTGCATTGAGAGCAGACGCTGAAAACGGAACATCACATCGCTATAACGAAAGCTGTCGCGCAGGGTTTGATACTGAATATGAGAGGAGCTGGCACGTTCATGAATATCTTGTGCAACAAAATAGTAGTGCAGCGTCTGCCGCGTCCCGCGTTGCCCACGATCGCCGCGCAGACGCGTCAGAAGTGAAGCTTTAGTCTGGTTTAAGGTCGTCACCAGCTGCCCGTTTGCCAGCGCCAGATCGTACATGGGTGCCTGGCTGTCTTCTTCAATATCGGGATCGAACAGCCTCGACTTTAACTCAAGATAGTGTGCAAGCTGCTCGTAACTGCGGGCAAGATTATCCTGTAGCGGGCGGATAGGAAAAATCAGGTGCCCGCTTAACGTGAGCAAGTTATACCACACCGCTCCCGCCAGCAGCAGAAGCGGTTGCTGATACCAGTGCTCATAGAGCGATGTACCAAGCATGGTATAGATAGCGATGAGCAATGCGCCAAAGGCGATGGTCGCATAGCGCGGGCCCAGTCCACCTAACAGGATAAAGCTGCTGGTCGAAATCGTTAACCCGATGGCAAATAGCCACGGCCAGTCGAATAACAATTCGACCGATGCCGAGGCGATAAAAAAACTCACCAGCGTAATGGCAAGATTACGCAGGCGACCGGTGAGCCGATCGTCCAGGTCGGCCAGTGCCGCAGCCACCACGCCCAGCGTGAGCGGGATAGTGAGTTTAACCTCGCCTAACCACCACGGCACTGAGACGGTCCCGCACAGGGCGATGAAAATTCTGACGTTGTAAAGCCAGACGCTGTTACCGAGACAGCGACGGATCAGAGGGCTTAGCATAGCGTTAACGATCCTGTACTAAAAATGAGGTTGCAGGCCAGCAGACGGTCGACTGAACGCTTCCCAAAACAAAGTTGAGGATATTCAAAACAGTGCGCATACAGCCTCAATAAAACCAGGGGAATAATCATTCCCGGTGATTGTACCGTTTTTTTGGCTGGAGCACCTGGTATCTGACGGTTAAACTGGGTGATAACAGGTATTGTCAGGGTTGAACGTCGCATGGAACTAAAAGCCACATCGCTGGGTAAACGCATGGCGCAGCATCCTTATGACCGGGCGGAGATGTTGCACGCCGGGGTTAAGGTGTCCGGAGAGCGTCACGAATATATTATCCCTTTCAATCAGTTAGTTTCCGTTACCTGCAAGCGGGGCCTGGTGTGGGGTGAGCTGGAATTTATGCTGCCGGAAAATAAAGTGGTGCGCCTGCACGGTACGGAGTGGAGCGAAACGCAGCGCTTTCATGCTCACCTTATTTCTTTGTGGGACGCCTGGAGCGCACAAATGAGTGAGATTGCCGCGCAGGTGTTAAACCA
>Ga0302347_1004852_pt1 | contig 10380 bp, 9 predicted proteins | sample PhyWR1_FD_202178 | JGI IMG/M metagenome (GOLD analysis project Ga0302347, IMG submission 202178) | Leaf surface microbial communities from wheat plants in UC Gill Tract Community Farm, Albany, California, United States - DLSL W.R1 (v2)... | ecosystem: Host-associated > Plants > Phyllosphere >...
GGCGATATCCATGCGCTGCTACTCCCCATGACTGCTGCGACTGGAAGGTTCTTTCCCCGGGCGGCAGTATAGAGCGAGATGTGCACAATACGCGCCAGCCCCTGATCCACCGGACCCGCCGTGACCCCCCAGCCTCTGCCCACCCTCCTGACGAACCTGCACAACGCGGCCGCGGCCGCCGGGCGGCCAGATCCGGTCCTGCTGGCGGTCTCCAAGACCCAGCCGGCCGAGGCCGTACAGGCCCTGGCCGCGCAGGGCCAGCGCGCTTTCGGCGAGAACTACGTGCAGGAGGCGGTCGCCAAGATCGAGGCACTGGCATCGCTGGGCCTGGAGTGGCACCTGATCGGTCACCTGCAGTCGAACAAGGCCGAACTCGCCGCCCGTCATTTCGACTGGGTGCAGAGCGTGGACCGCCTCAAGCTGGTCACCGCATTGGCCGCGCATCGCCCGGCCGGCCAGCCGCCGCTGAACGTGCTGATCCAGGTCAACATCGACGACGAAGACAGCAAGCACGGCTGCGCGCCGGAGGACATCGATGCCCTCGCCACCGCCATCGCTGCCGCGCCGCAGTTGCGCCTGCGCGGGCTGATGGCGATCCCGGCCCCGTGGCCTGACGCTGAACGCCGGCAGGCCGCTTTCACCCGCATGGCCACGTTGTTTGCCAAGCTGGCGGCAGCGCACCCGCAGGTGGATACGCTGTCGATGGGCATGAGCAGCGATTACCCTGAGGCCATCGCCCATGGCGCCACCCTGGTCCGCGTCGGCACCGCGCTGTTCGGTGCACGCCCGCGACCGGCCTGAGCGCCCCGCCCGTTCCAAGGAGAGTTCATGAGTACGTCCCCCATCACCTTCATCGGCGGCGGCAACATGGCCCGCAGCCTGATCGCCGGCCTGGTCCGCCAGGGCGTGGCCCCGGCCAGCATCCATGTCGCCGAGCCGGTGACCGAGCTGCGTGACGCGCTCACGGCCGAATTCGGCGTCAGGACCTACGCCAGCGCGACCGAAGCTGCCGCACAGGGCACCGTGTGGGTGCTGGCGGTCAAGCCGCAGGTGCTGCGCGATGTCTGCGCCTCGCTCACCGCCGTCGCCCACGGCAAGCAACCGCTGGTGGTCTCCATCGCCGCTGGCATCACCAGCAGCCAGCTGGACCGTTGGCTGGGCGGCGGCCACGCCGTGGTCCGTGCGATGCCCAACACGCCCGCCCTGCTCGGCGCCGGTGTCACCGGCCTGTTCGCCACTGCCACGGTCAGCGCCGCGCAACGCGCCCAGGCCGATACCGTGCTGGCCACGGCAGGGCGCACCGTGTGGATCGACGACGAAGCGCGCATGGATGCCGTTACTGCGGTCTCCGGCAGCGGCCCGGCGTACGTGTTCCTGCTGGCCGAAGCGATGGAGGCGGCTGGGATCGCGCAAGGCCTGCCGGCCGAGGCGGCCCGCACGCTGGTGGTGCAGACCCTGCTCGGTGCCTCGCGCATGTTGGATGAATCCGGCGAAGCGCCGGCCGAACTGCGTCGCCGGGTGACCTCGCCGAACGGCACGACCCAGGCGGCGATCGAAAGTTTCCAAGGCGATGGCTTCGAGGCGATCGTGGCGCGCGCGATCGACGCGGCGACCACGCGCGGGAAGGCATTGTCGGCGGCGAATGACTGACGACCAAGCGTCGCCACGCATGGCGTGGCGTTACCTTGGCCGCCCCCTGACCGGGTAGAGCCACCCCGTGGGTGGCTGGCCCGCGATGCGGGAACAAGAAGCAGCCACGCGTGGCGTGGCTCTACCCCTACGTTTACGGGAGACATGCACATGAAGATCCTGCTTGTCGGTGCCAGCGGCACCTTGGGCCAGGCGGTTGCCAGTACGCTCGGCGTGCACCACGAACTGATCCGCGCCGGCCGCCACGGCGGCGACGTGCAGGTGGATCTCACCGACGACGCCAGCGTGCAGGCGCTGTTCGAGAAGGTGGGCAAGGTCGACGCGGTGATCGCCACCACCGGCCAGGTCCACTTCGGTCCACTGGCCCAGATGCGGCCGGCCGACTTCAACCTGGGGCTGCAGGACAAACTGCTGGGCCAGGTGCGGCTGAGCCTGGCCGCCCAGCATCACCTCAACACCGGCGGCTCGATCACCCTGACCAGCGGCATCATCAGCGCCCAGCCGATCCGCGACGGCGCCAACGCCACGGCAGCCAACGCCGCGCTCGAAGGTTTCGTGCGCGCCGCAGCCTGCGAGCTGCTGCCGCGTGGGCTGCGCATCAATGCAGTCAGCCCGAACGTGCTGGCCGAATCGATGGACGACTACGGCGCCTACTTCCCGGGCTTTGAACCGGTGACGGCGCAGCGCGCGTCGCTGGCCTACCAGCGCAGCGTGGAAGGCATCCAGAGCGGGCAGGTGTTCACCGTCTGGTGAGGGCAGCCGGCCAGCGGCCGGCACTACGGGTGGCACGCGGGGCCCCCGCCGGCCGCTGGCCGGCTCTACTCCCAGCGGCGCGGGCCGTCGCCCTGATCGCCCAGCGTGTCGCCGGGATTGGTCAGGCGGCAACGCTTCAACGACAGGCAGCCGCAGCCGATGCAGTCGGTGAGCTGGTCGCGCAGCAGCAGCAACTGCTCGATGCGCTGGTCCAGCTCACTGCGCCACAGCGCCGACATCCTGGCCCACTCGGCCTTGGTCGGCGTTTTGTTCTCCGGCAGGGCGGCAAAAGCGGTCGCCACCGCCTCCAGCGGCATCCCGACCCGCTGGGCGACCCGGATCACTGCCAGCCGGCGCAGCACGTCGCGGGCGAAGCGGCGCTGGTTGCCGGCGGTGCGCAGGCTGCGGATCAGGCCCTTGCGCTCGTAGAAATGCAACGCCGAGACGGCCACGCCGCTCCGTTTGGCGACTTCGCCTACACTCAGTTCCTGCGCGATCACTGCTTGACCTCAACCTTGGTTCAGGTGGCATCCTGCGCGCCGCCGGAGTGCACTGCAACCCCGGCCCTCCCCCCGATGTCTGGAATCCGCATGTCCGCTGACGCCTCCACTCCGCCCGCCACCGCTCCGGTGGAGGATGCCCCGATCCCCTCGATCCTGTCGCCGGCCTACCGGGCGACCACCATCGGCATGGTCGCGCTGGTCTCGCTGCATGGCTTCGAAGCGCTGGCAGTGGCTGCGGCGATGCCGACCGTTGCCCACGACCTGGACGGCCTGCGCCTGTACGCGCTGGCGTTCGGCGGCACCCTGGCCACCAGCGTGATCGGGATGACGCTGTCCGGCCGCTGGAGCGACCAGCGTGGCCCGGCACGGCCGCTGTGGCTGGGCCTGGCCTGCTTCGTTGCCGGCCTGCTGGTGGCTGGCTTCGCCCAGCACATGCCGGTGCTGGTGCTCGGGCGGCTGATGCAGGGCCTGGGGGCCGGCGCGATCTCCGTGGCGCTGTATGTGCTGGTCGGGCGCTCCTTCCCCGAGCCGATGCGGCCGCGCGTGTTCGCCGCCTTCTCGGCCGGTTGGGTGGTGCCCTCGCTGATCGGCCCCAGCATCAGCGGCCTGATCGTGCAGCACCTGGGCTGGCGCTGGGTGTTCCTGATCGTGCCGCTGCTGGCCATCCCCGCGGCACTGCTGCTGCGCCCGGCCCTGCGCCAGGTGGGCACGGTCGCCACCGGCACCAGCAGCCGCAACGTGGTGCCCTGGGCGGTAGGGGCCGCCTTCGGCGCGCTGGCGCTGTACATCGGCGGCCAGCAGCAGGGATGGCTCGCCGTGGCGCTGCTGGCGCCCGCCCTCGCCCTGCTCGCCCTGTGCAGCTGGAAGCTGCTGCCGACCGGCACGCTGCGCCTGCGCCGCGGCCTGCCCAGCGTGATCGCCCTGCGCGGGATCGCGGCCTCGGCCTTCTTCGGCTGCGAAGCGTTCCTGCCGCTGCTGCTGCAGCGCGAGCGCGGGTTGACGCCGGTCTTGGCCGGCGTGGCACTGAGCCTGGGGGCGCTGGGCTGGTTCTCCGGCTCATGGCTGCAGGGCCACCAGCAGCGTGGCTGGTCGCGCCGGCAACTGCTGCAGGCCGGTGCCTTGTTGATGTGCACGGGCATCCTGGCCACCTCGCTGGCGATCCAGCCGGGCGCGCCGCTGTGGACGGCCATGGCCGGCTGGGTACTGACCGGGCTGGGCATGGGGCTGATCTATCCCAGCCTGTCGGTGCTGACCCTGTCACTCTCCCCGCCGGCGCAGCAGGGCGCCAATACCTCCGCCCTGCAGCTCAGCGAGGCCCTCGGCGTGGCGACCACGTTGGCCGTCTCCGGCTCGCTGTTCGCGCTGTTCCTGGAGGGCCGGGAGACGCTGGGCTACCTGCTCACCTTCGCGATCATGCTGGTGCTGGCGATGCTCAGCGTGGTGGTGGCGCGGCGCATCTGAAGCAGGAGATGCCACGCATCCTCACGGATGCGTGTCGCCAACCTCTTTGAGATCCTCGCGCAGGATGCGGCGGATCTCCAGCACGGCCTGCGGGGTCTCCTGCACGCTGTGCCCGGAGATGATGACCTTCTCCGACACGGCGCCATCCAGGTGCGCGCTCCAGTACGGCACCAGGCCATCATCGGACTGCTGCAACGGCACCTCCGGTTTGCGCTGGGCGATGATCGAGTGGTACTTCAGCCCCGGCGTGATCGGCAGCGCGCCAGCGGCCTTCACGAACGGATCGCTGGCCTTGAGGTTGTCGATGCTGTTGGGAATCTGCAGCTTGGTCGTGCTGTTGGCCGATTCGGATTCCTGCAGGGTCAGGAACACATCCTCGAACTTGCCCAGGATCGTGATCGGCAGGCGCACCAGCCGGCCGATCAGGCGCCCCAGCCGATTGCCCGCGATGTCGGTGCCCTTGTGCGGGGCCGCGATGAAGATCACCCGCTCCACGTTCGGCTCGGCGGTGAAATGCAGCAGGGGGCCGAGCTTGGCTTCCACCCGCTTCAAGCGCTCGCCCTTGAGGTCGTAGTTGGCCAGCAGGTCGTTCCACAGCACATCGCCGGAGGAGGTCACCAGCAGTCGCGCGAGCACGCCCCCCATGCTGTGGCCGATGAACACCATGTCCTTGGCCGCCGGTGTGCTGCCGGTCGGGTCGAAGTGCTTGAGGGTGTTGTTGAAGGCCTGGTTGATCTCGTAGCGGTTCAGCGCGATGGGCGCGTTGGTCGGGTAATAGACCTGCCAGACCTGGAAATGACGGCGCAGCTCGGGATCGCCCATGATCTCGTTGGCCACGTTCACCCAGGCTTCCGGGCTGCTGCCCAGGCCGTGCAGCATGAAGATGATGCGGCGGTTGGGGTCCCACGGCTGCATCAGGTACATGTGCGGCGCACCGATGCCCTCGCTCATGCCGAACAGAGTGCGCAGCGACTGCGTGGCGAAGCCGGACTGGGCCAGCCACAAGCCGTAGGCCGCGGTGAAGTTGCCCGCCAGCGGCACTTTTTCACCGTGCAGGTCCACGCTTTCGGTGGACTCGGGCGAGTACACGTCGAACAGCACCTGGGTGGTATCGAGCACCTGCTGCAGGTTGTCGCCCTTGAAGCGCAGCAGGGCGGTGGCGTTGATCGCCGACATCTCGCTGTACTGCGGAATCTCCGCTTTCCCGCCATCGGCCGGGGCCACCAGCTTGGGCGGGTCCATGATCACCACCAGCTCGGCGCCGAAGCCATCGCGGCGATAGGTGCTGCGCAGGCCGGCGAAACTCACCGCCGAGGCGGACACCATCCGGGTCGGGATGCTCTGCATGCGCAGCTCATCGAAATCGGAGGTCAGCGTCCAGCGCTCACCGGCCACCGCGGCGTTGTAGTCCTCGCCTTCCAGCGCGCTCTCGCGGCTGCGCTTGAACACCACCGAGGCGGTCTGCTCGGCAGCGTAGTTGTAGTAATCGCGAACCTGGGTCTGGCGATCCTCGAAGGCGCGGTCCGACGGCGTTCGGCCGCTGAAGAACAGGTAGGCGTAGGCATAGCGCGCAGCTTCCAGCCATGCATCCAGCGCCGCATCGGACATCGGCGTCTTCTCGCGGTCCTTGGGCTTGGGGGTCAGCGCCAGCGCGGTCTTCACCCACAGCTCGGACTGTGCGGACAGCCGCTGTTCCTCGGGCAGCACATCGGTGTCTTCCAACGTCTTCTGGCAGGTGGCCACGTCCTTTTCGCACTGCGCCACGTCCATGCCGATCACGCTCAGCGTTTCCTGCGAAGCGGCACTGAGCTTGCCTGAGGTCAGCACGTCGCCGCGCTTGTTGGCCAGGTACTCGGTCGGGGCCACCTGTTTCATGGTGACCATCGCGCAGCCGCTGGAGAGCAGCAGCGAGAGCACCACGGCCAGTATCGGCAACGCGCGGTGCGGCAACAGCTTCAATGCGGAACTCATGGAACGCTTCCCTGCCCTGTCCCCGGGACGCCCCGGCGGATCACCTGTGAAAAATCATCGTCTGCATGGCTCGCCCGCGCACGGTCGGTAATCCGGCCGCGTGCCTTCAGCGTTTCGAACGGTACGCCCGGCGTGAGCACGCCCAGATCGCGCGCGTACTCGGCGAAGTAGCCCGAGGCCAGCAGCCGGTAATCCATCGGCAGGCCCGGCGCGATCTGCTTGGCCAGTTCGTACACGATGGTCGTGCAGTTGCTGGTCAACGTGTTGTAGAACGCCGGCGCGGCGTCGAGCTTGCGCGCCTCGCCAAGGTAGGAGACGAACAGGGCCTTGAGCTGCGCCTGGGTCATGCCGTGCAGGCGGTACAGATAGACGTCTTCGCCACGCGCGTTGGTACGCGTGCGCACGATGTCGGTTTCCTCCGAGGCGACCAGGGTCATCTCGAATTTGCGGAAGAACCCGCCCAGCGCGGAGAACGACTCGCCGCGCTCCTTGCGGATCTCCAGCGAGAACACCAGGTAGCGGCCATCGTCGAAACCGAAGGAGATCAGCGTGTGCGCGATGGCCGGCCCCATCCAGTAGGACAGGATCAGATCGGCCGAGCGCAGCTGGTCCAGGTTGTACTCGCGGCGCACCCAGCGCGCGTCGTAGTCGGTCTCGCTGCGCCAGGTGAAGTCACGGACGTTGTCGAGCACCACGCGTGGGCCATCCACCTCGACCACCTTCAGGCGCTGGGCGACATCGTCGGCCCAGATCCGGTCCTGGCGCGGGGTGAGCAGCAGCCACCAGATGCCCGAGGCAACCAGTGCCACGCCGTACAGCACGCCCGGCCAGCGCCCGGCGCGCGCGCGCGCGACGCCAACCGCCCCGGTGACGGCGAACACCGCCCACAGGCCGACCAGCAGATACCGCAACCAGCCCGGACCCGGCAGCTGATAGGCCAGCAAACCGGTGATCCACAGCGCTGCCAGCAGCATCAGCAGCGCCAGCCCCCATCGTCCTGCCTTCTTCACGCATCGATCCGTCGTCTGTCCGGGGCGCTAGTTAGCCATAACCCCTGTGTTCGCCGCATGTCGAGCCTGTTCAGCTTCGACCCGGCGTTCACCCCCGACGCCGTCAGGGCCTGGCATGGCCGCCCCGCGCGATCGCATACTGGGGCCACTCATGGCTACCAGGGACGCACCACCCATGCAGGGACTGACCACGATCGGGGGGGTGCCCATCCAGCGCCACCATCTGCTGCGCTGCCATTGCGGGGCGGTCGTGCTGCGCCTGCACCTGCCGGACGGCGTGGTCTCGCCCCGCCGCTGCGATTGTTCGATGTGCAGGCGCCGCGGCGCGATCGTGGCCTCGGTGAAGCTGGCGGATCTGGAGATCGTGCAGGGCCATGACGAACTGCGGCTGTATCAGTTCAACACGCGCGTCGCCCGCCACCACTTCTGCAGCGTGTGCGGCATCTACACGCACCATCGGCGACGTTCTTCACCGGATGAATATGGCTACAACGTCGGCTGCCTGGACGGCGTCAATCCGTTCGATATCGGACAGGTGCCGGTGAATGACGGGGTCAACCACCCCGCCGATGCCAACCGCGTTTAGCGACGGCCCGGGCCGATCTTCTGCCACGGGGCCATGCCCTTGCGCCCATGCAGCAGCGGGCGCTTGAGCGGCATCCGGCGCGGCATCGGGATGCCCACCCCGGGCGCGGCGGTATCGTCCTGGCGCAGCGACTCCGCGCGCTGGCCGACCAGCAGGGCCGCCACTTCTTCCAGCCCGTTTCGCATGGTCCGAGCGACCGTCTGCAGGGGATTCATGGCATGTCTCCAAGCGCTGTGGGGACGATCTACGCTAATGGCCCAGCGGCATGGAGACCGTGAACGGAATGGGTCAAGAAGATGAAATCCGGGGTCCGTGGCGCCCCGCCGTTCAGTGTTCTGCCGCCCGATCCGGGCGGGCCTTGCCCAGCCGCCGTACCAGCACGAAGAACAGTGGCACCAGCAGGATCGCCAGCAACGTACCGGAGAGCATCCCGCCGATCACGCTGACGCCGATCTCGCGCCGGCTCACGGCGCCAGCGCCGGTGGCCAGGGCCAGCGGGATCACGCCGGCCACGAACGCCAGCGAGGTCATCACGATCGGCCGCAGGCGCAGGCGGGCGCCCTTCAGCGCCGCATCCACCGCTGAACTGCCCGCGCGGTACTCGGCCTCGGCGAATTCCACGATCAGGATCGCGTTCTTGGCCGACAAACCGATCGTGGTCAGCAGCCCCACCTGGAAGTAGATGTCGTTGACGAAGCCCGCCGCGGTGGTGGCGATCACCGTACCGATCACGCCCAGCGGAATCACCAGCATCACCGCCACCGGCACCGTCCAGCTCTCGTAGAGCGCGGCCAGGCACAGGAAGATGAAGGCGACGGAGGCCGCATACAGCCACAACGTCTGGTTGCTGGAGAGCTGTTCCTGGTAGGACAGCCCGCTCCACTGCAACGCGAACCCGGGCTGATCGGCCACCAGGGACTGCATGGTCTGCATCGCCTCGCCCGAGCTGCGCCCTTCGGCGGCACTGCCCTGGATCTGCATCGCTGGCAGGCCGTTGAAGCGCTGCTGCAGCTGCGGCCCGCGCGACCAGTGGCTGCTGGCGAAACTGGCGAACGAGGCCATCTGCCCGTTGCTGCCGCGTACGTACCATTGGCCGATGTCATCGGGCACGCTGCGGTAGGGCTGGTCGCCCTGCACGTACACGCGCTTGACCCGGCCGCGGTCGAGGAAGTCGTTGACGTAGGTACCGCCCCACGCCGAAGACAGCGTTGAATTGATGTCCGCCTGGGCCAGGCCCAGCGCACTGGCCTGCGCCTGGTCGATGTCCAGATGCAGCTCGGCCTTGTCGCCAAGGCCATTCAACCGCACCGAGGTGAGCCGGTCGTCATCGCTGGCGGCCTGCACCACCTTTTCCTGCGCCGCCTGCAGCGCCGGACGCCCGGCCGCGCTGTTGTCCTGCAGCCACAACTCGAACCCGCTGGACTGCCCCAGCCCACGCACCGCCGGTGGCGCCAGCACGTTGACCTTCGCATCGGGCAGGTTGCGGAAGTGCGCGTTGGCACGGGCAATGATGGCCCCGGCGCTGTGCTCGGCATCGCGCTCGGACCACGGCTTGAGCGCCATGAACCCCTGCCCCGCGTTCTGGCCGGTGCCGGCGTTGTTGCGGCCGACCACTACGAACACCACGTCCAGGCTGTCTTTTTCATGCTCCATGAAATACCGGCTGATCTGCTCGCCCAGCGCCTCGGTGCGCGCCATCGGCGTGCCTTCGGGCGTGGAGAACTGGAACGTCACCTGGCCCTGGTCTTCCACCGGCAGGAACCCGGTCGGCATGCGCGCGTACAACGCGACCACACCGATCACCAGCAGCACATAGAAGGCCATCCAGCGCCGCGGATGCGCCACGATCCCGCCCAGCTTGCCGCGATACCCGTTCTGGCTGCGCTCCACGCCGCGGTTGAACCAGGCAAAGAAACGGCCCGGCGGCTTCTGCGCGCTGGATGGTTTGAGCAGGGTCGCGCACAGCGCCGGGGTCAGCGTCAGCGCGACCAGTGCCGACAGCGCCATCGCCGAGGCGATCGTGATCGAGAACTGCCGATAGATGATGCCGGTGGAACCGCCGAACAAGGCCATCGGCAGGAACACCGCGCCGAGCACCACGGTGATGCCGACCAGCGCACCGGTGATCTCGCCCATCGATTTCTCGGTCGCCTCGCGCGGCGGCAGGTGCTCCTCGTGGATGATGCGTTCGACGTTCTCCACCACCACGATCGCATCGTCCACCAGCAAACCGATCGCCAGCACCATCGCAAACAGGGTGAGCGTGTTGATGGTGAAGCCGGCCACCGCCAGCACGCCGAACGTGCCCAGCAATACCACCGGCACGGTGATCGCTGGAATGAGCGTCGCGCGCAGGTTCTGCAGGAACAGGAACATCACCACCACGACCAGCACGATCGCCTCGATCAGGGTGTGGATGACGCCCTCGATGGAGACCCGCACGAAG
>Ga0302347_1004853_pt1 | contig 10378 bp, 4 predicted proteins | sample PhyWR1_FD_202178 | JGI IMG/M metagenome (GOLD analysis project Ga0302347, IMG submission 202178) | Leaf surface microbial communities from wheat plants in UC Gill Tract Community Farm, Albany, California, United States - DLSL W.R1 (v2)... | ecosystem: Host-associated > Plants > Phyllosphere >...
GAACATGGCGAAGATTGTGAAGAACATAGAGAAAACAGCTTTATATTCAAGACTAAATCATGTGATCGAAGAAAAGATAAACTGTGTAGATGAGAGATTCATCACAGATAAAGTTTGTCGTTCTGCTGTAGATATTGCAAAATCCACTGGATCAGAAGCTATCGTTACGTTAACGACTTCCGGATACACTGCTTTCCAAATATCAGCTCACAGACCATCTTCGCACATCATTGTTTTCAGTTCCAACAAAAGAGTGATCACCATGCTGAACTTACTTTGGGGTGTAAGAGCTTTCTATTATGATATGCAAAAATCGACTGACGAAACAGTGATCCAAGTGAATATGCTGACTCACAACTACGGATTCGTAGAGCAAGGTGATTTCGTAGTGAATCTGAATGCAATGCCTGTTCACAACGGAGGAAAAACAAATACTTTGAGATTGTCTACGATCTAATCAATAAAAGGATTTCAATAAAATAATAAAAGACACCAAATTCATATTTGGTGTCTTTTATTATTTTAATTTCAACTATTATTCTTTGATAATTTTCTTAGAAATCATTCCTGACTTTGTTTTCACAGTGATGATGTAAACAGCACTTGGAAATTTGTTCAAATTAATAGTTTGAGATTTTGCTTTATTATTGGTTTCTAAAACCAATTTCCCGTTGGTATCGAAAACAGCAATTCTCTCTCCTTCACTCTGAAGTTCGATATTAACAATATCTTTTGTCCTGGTTGGATAAATTTTGACTTCTTCTTTTTTCAAATCATCAACAGCCATAGTAACAATTTTCTTGGTTCCTGTTGCCACCAAAGCAAAATCTTGTGACGCCGGATTCCCATCTTGATTTACAGTAGAATTTTTACTGTTAACTTCTATTCTATAAATTCCTTCTGGAATTGGATTATCTATGACAATTTGTTCTACATTATCCACTGTATTATCACCTTTTGTAGCATTGGCATTCGGATCATTGATGTCTAATCTCCAAGGATAATAAACCGTGCCCGAACTTACCTCCACCACACGCAGGTCCAGATCATTCACGATTCTGGAAGTATGATTATTCTGCATATCGGCGTCTGTCGTAAAAGGTGCAATAGCCGGGTCTATCCAAGAGATACTTACTTTAAGAGGCTCCGTTCCCGTAACTTGCACTTCTTTAGTGAAAGCATTTCCAGATTGAAGTGTATTTCTACTAAAAACGGCATCTTCGGTTAATTTCTTTACTAAAACCTGAGCAGCTTTCTTTGCATCTACAAGTCCCCATCCGTACCAAACGTCAGGACCTGGTCTTCCTGCTTCGTTGGCCGTATGGGTTAATAAAGCTTTCATTTCATCGGCTTTGAAAATAAAGCTACTGTTGCTTTGCAGATTTCTCTGGACCTGAGTCAGCGCACCGGCAATTCCACTTACCACCGCAGCCGAATAAGATGTCCCAAAAGAAACTAGATATAAGTTATTTGCACTACTTGTACTAAGAAAATTAGGCACGATCATATCTACACCAACCGCTACCAGATCAGGCTTTACAGCACCATCTTTTCTTGGTCCTGCACTACCGGAAATATATTTTACAACATCTGTGGACTGTGTATATTTCTGGCCAGTGGTCGTTAATTGATTTACAGCACCTACAGTGATGATATTTTTCGCCAAAGAACCATAACCTATACAATTATAACCAAGACTACAATTGGCAGGTGGTAACTCATCTCCCGCTGCAAATTGTACCCAAGCTCCTGCTACCGTATCATATCTATATTTAATAGAGGTTGCATTAGGACCTATTCCATAATAGTTACCTGTAGATTTTATAATGATCTGCTGAGGCTGTGCATAGACAATCTTGTCAAAACTTTGGTCATTGGTACCATAAGTCCCGGAATAAGTATCCAGATGGCTGAAATCATAATTCCCATACCAATAATAGGTATTGGCGGTTCCAGGCTTGTTCCATCCATTGTTGGCGCCATAAGAATGGTTAGAGATATTAAGGTCTGGTAAAGTGGAAAGTTTTTCAAAATTATTACCTAAAGCGGTAGCTGTGAACAAATAATTATCCGCAGTTGCCTGAGGCAAAACTCCTTTTGCATTGGCTTTCGGATAAGAAACACTACTTTGTGTAAAGTTTCCGGTAGCAGTTCCGTTACCGAGGATAATTCCGTTCATATTGGTGGTATGAGAACTTCTCGCCAAAGTAGAGGCTTCTTTATTCACGACTCTTCCGGTTGTGAATTGCTCATGGGTATCATGCGCTCTACCTTCATCAAAGATGGTGATCCTCACACCATTTCCTGTAACAGCAGACACTCCGGGAACACTACCACTCTGCAATTCATCTACATTGGCAGTGGCATTGGCTCCTGTCTCCTCCACAGAATAAAAAACAGGAATCTCACCGGTAAATCCGGCAAGGCTTCTTTTAAGACTATCTTTTTCTTTCGGAGAATATTTTGATGCTGTTTTTGAGAAATAATTATCTAGCTTATTCTCATTATTTAATCTCTGGTTAGTAAACTCATTCCTAAGTTTAATACTTTGAGCATTAGAAAAATAAAAAGAAAATAACAATCCTACACTTAATAAAGTTTTCTTCATATTAGAATTTTTGCAAAGATAAAAAATACTTGACTGGGTTGTATTCAAAATTACTTATTGTTCATTTTTAAATACTTTGAGGGAAGTTTCAAAATGGAGCTTTAAATTTCCGACATCTTGCTCGCCACAAAAACCATATTTCAAAATGTTTTTCGTATCAAATGTTCTCAATGAATAATACAAGAATGAATTGATCTCAGGAAAGCCCAATCCCATCGAGATAAAATAGTCGTCTTTCAGATTTTCCCGGATCCATTCCATAAGATTAGGCAAAGTCCATTTGTTATCTATTTTTCCAAAACCAATCCCACCGCCAACCGGTTGCACAAATTCTCCAGGCTTTGCTTTCAGTAATTCTGCACTGGATGGGGCTTTAAAATAAACTTTCAGATCATTATTCAAAGTCACCTTCTTTTTATTTTCATCGAATAATTTCGAGTCTCTGCTTAAATTTCCACTCATTTTTTTCTTGAGCTCCACTTCTTCAATCTCGATGAAACGCTTTTTGATATTAATGAAAAGATCATTCTGGTCTTTCACGATCAAATCTTTCCGTTCAAAACCGTCCTTCAAAAAACGAATCTCATCGCCAATATTTGCAGTAATAGTAAACTGACCTTGAGAATCAGAATAAGTTTTCTCCTGAGAATGGATATTAATGACCAGAACCTGATCCACCAAAGCCGAATCGGACACAACCCTTCCTTTGATCTGTTGTGAATAAAAATGTTGTGAAACCAGTAAAAAACAAGAGAATAGAAATATCTTCAAATGCTATTTTTCATCAAAAATAAATTTAATTCTGATTGCCAAATTAGATTTAACCAGGATTAACTTTTTTGTGAAGATTTAACAAAACCTGATTTCCAAAGCATTTTATTTCTCTGTTTAAAACCTTAACTTTACGCAAAATTACAATGTAGATGTACTTAGTTTTCGATACAGAAACCACTGGTTTACCAAAAAACTTCAACGCACCGCTCTCAGATTCAGACAACTGGCCAAGAATGGTTCAGATCGCCTGGCAGATACACGATGACCATGGAAACCTGATAGAAAACCAAGATTATATCATCAAACCAGAAGGTTATGACATCCCATTCAACGCCGCCAGAATCCACGGAATAACAACAAAAATTGCTAATGAAGAAGGACGAGATCTGGAAGAAATCTTAGTGGAATTTTCTAAAGCCTTGGAAAACGTGAGAGTCGTTTCCGGGCACAATGTAGAATTTGATTACAACATTGTCGGTGCCGAATTTTACCGAAAAAACATCAAGGATAATCTTCAGGAAAAGCCAAAAGCTGACACGATGATTCTTGGTACAGATTATTGTCAGCTCGCAGGCGGACGAGGCGGAAAATATAAATCACCGAAACTGGAAGAACTTTACGAAAAACTATACGGACACAAATTCGAAGAAGCACATAATGCGGCAGCCGATGTGAATGCAACTGCCCAAGTCTTCTTCGAAATGATGAGAATCGGCGTGATACCGACCGAGGTTTTGAAAATCAATGAGGTTCAATTGAAAGAATTTCAATCGCTCAATCCCAATCCGATTAAACCTTTCGGAATCGTCATCAGAAGACAAGTCGCCAGTTTCAACAACAAAAAGAAACAAGCTGACATTGCGAATATTGATGAAATTGATTTAGGCAGTTATTTTAATTTTGACAATCATAGCGTTTTTTCAACTTTGACCGCGACTACCAATATCAATGACCTTATCAAAAAAGCAAAAGATGACAATTTTTCAGCTGTCGGGATTGTAGATATTGGAAATATGATGGGGGCTTTCAAATTTGTGACCGCAGTTGAAGGTGCTAACTCGGCAGTTTCAAAAAAGCATAAAGAATATTTAGCGAAAAAAGCTGAGGCGGAAGAAAATGGCGAGGAATTCAATGAAGAAGAGCCGGATTCCAATCAATTGATTCCTATTGTGGGTTCAGAATTCTATATCTCACAAAGGTATGAGCAAAAACAATTTACCAAAGACGACCCGGACAGAAGAACGCAAGTTGTGCTTCTGGCAAAGGATTTTAACGGTTATAAAAACTTGGTAAAATTATCAAGTATTGGCTTCCAGAAAGGATTTTATTTCGGTGTTCCGAGAATCAGCCGGGAACTGATTGCGCAATATAAAGAAGGTTTGATTGCCTTGACATCTGGAATCAACGGCGATATTCCAAGTACAATTCTGAATGTCGGGGAACAAAAAGGAGAAGAAATCTTCCAATGGTGGAAAGAGGAATTTGGGGACGATTTTTATGTTCAAATCCAAAATCACAATCTGCCGGAAGAAGAGCATTTGAATGAGGTCTTACTTCAATTCGCTGATAAATACAATGTGAAAATCCTTGCTCAAAATGAAACTTATTACACGAATAAAAGTGATTCGAATATTCAGGACATTTTAGGTTGTATCAAAGATGGCGAAAAATTATCTACACCTGTCGGCAAAGGATTTGGAAAAAGAAAAGGCTTGACAACTGATGAATATTATATTAAAAATTCCGAAGAACTTAAAGCCACGTTTTTAGCTTATCCAGATGCCTTCGAGGCTTATGATGAGTTTTTGGCGAAGTTCAAACCTTATACTTTGAAGCGTGATGTATTGCTTCCGAAATTCGATATTCCTGCAGAATTCATTGACCCAGAAGATGAATTGGATGGCGGAAAACGAGGCGAGATGGCTTATCTGACTCATCTGACCTTCGAAGGAGCCAATAAAAGATATAAAGACACGGGAATCACGCCAGAAATCAAGGAAAGACTTGATTTTGAATTGCAAGTTATTGCCAACACTGGATATCCAGGCTATTTCTTGATTGTTCAGGATTTCTGTAATGAGGCCAGGAAAATGGGCGTTTGGGTTGGTCCCGGTCGTGGTTCTGCAGCGGGTTCTGCCGTTGCATATTGTACTGGAATTACCAATGTTGACCCGATAAAATATGACTTGCTTTTCGAGAGATTTTTGAATCCGGAAAGGGTTTCGATGCCCGATATCGATATTGATTTTGATGATGAAGGTCGTGATAAAATCATCAAATGGGTAGTTGAAAAATATGGGCAGGAACAAGTTGCGCAAATTATCACTTATTCAGTTTTAGGAGGAAAATCAGCGATAAAAGATGCGGGCCGGGTTTTGGATTTATCAATTCCGGAAACAAATATGATTGCGAAATTAATCCCACCAAGTCCCGGAATGAACATCGCAAAAGCATTGACCAAATATGATAAGCTGAAGCCAGAAGACCAACAACTGGTGGATGAAATGAAAGCCATTCTGAATGACCAGAACGATTCCAGATTTTCGGTTCTGGATAGTGCGAAAAAAATGGAAGGCTGTATCAGAAATACCGGAATCCATGCCTGCGGTGTGATTATCACGCCCGAACCTGTTAGCAACCTTGTTCCCATTACGATTGCGGCGAAAGATGCAGATATCTTGGTTTCACAATTTGACAACTCGGTCGCGGAAGATGCAGGTCTTTTGAAAATGGACTTCTTGGGATTAAGAACTTTGACCATTATAAAAGACGCGGTGAAACTAGTCAAAGAACGCCATGGAATTGATATTGACCCGGATGAAATTCCGCTTGACGATACAAAAACCTATCAGTTATTCAAGGACGGAAGAACGATCGGGATTTTCCAATATGAAAGTCCGGGAATGCAAAAATATATGCGCGAACTGAAACCTACCGTTTTTGCCGATTTGATCGCAATGAATGCTTTGTACCGCCCAGGCCCTATTAAATACATCCCAAATTTCATTAACAGAAAACACGGAACTGAAGAAATCATTTACGACTTACCAGAACTTGAGGAATATTTGGAAGAAACTTACGGCATTACAGTTTATCAAGAACAGGTAATGCTTTTGTCTCAAAAACTCGCCAATTTTACAAAAGGTGAAGCCGATACTTTGAGAAAAGCGATGGGTAAAAAGCAGATCGATGTCCTTAATAAAATGTACCCCAAATTCATAGAAGGTGGAAGAAAAAACAACCTGAACGAAGAAAGATTAGAAAAAATATGGAATGACTGGAAAGCCTTTGCAGAATATGCCTTCAACAAATCCCACTCGACTTGTTACGCTTGGATTGCTTATCAAACTGCTTATCTGAAAGCCAATTACCCCGCTGAATATATGGCGAGTGTAATGAGTAATAATATCAACAACACGGCTTCAATTACCATGTTTATGGAAGATTGTAAAGCGATTGGCGTGGATGTTTTGGGACCAGATGTGAATGAGTCTCAGTACAAATTTTCCGTTAATGAGAAAGGTCAAATAAGATTTGGATTGGGCGCTATCAAAGGAATTGGCGAGGGTCCAAGTGAGGCGATTACCAAAACCAGAGAAGAAGGGCGCTATAAAAACATTTATGATTTTTTTGAAAGAATCCCGTCTTCGCAAGTCAATAAAAGAGTTGGAGAGAGTTTAATTATTGCCGGTGCCTTTGACGAATTGGATTCTTATCATCGTGGGCAATATTTTGATATCGACCCAGCTGGAAGAACCAATATAGAAAGGTTAATCCGCTATGGGCAAAGTTTCCAAGACAGTAAAAATGAGATGGAAAACTCCCTTTTTGCAGACTTTGCAGAGGAAGTTCAGATTGAGCAACCCAAACTTTTGCCTTGTGCAGAATGGCCCAATATGCAAAAACTAAATAAAGAAAAGGAGATTATAGGTTTCTATCTTTCTGCGCATCCATTAGATGAATTCAAATACCAGTTTCAATTTATGCAAGGCGTTCTTTCCAAAAAAGCGGTTTTGGAAGAGAAAAAAGAAGAAATTGCCTTGGAAGAAGTGATTCCGATTCTTGAAAAAGATAGTACACCAGACGAAGAAATTCCAGACATCCTGGTGTCGGACGAAGTTGGTTTGGAGGATGAGATCATTGAGGAGTCGACAAAAAAAGCAGAACCGAAAGGTAATTTCAATTTCCTGAACCTGGACGAAGTAGAAGCTTTCAAAGATTTAGCTTTCCCTCCAAAAACTGCTGAATTGTTTGAGGAAAAGAAAAGCTGGAAAGACAAAATGAATGAAAAAGACAACACGAAAGAATATACTGTTTCTGGATTAATTACAGAATATCGTGTGGCAGACGGTTTCCGGAGTGGCGAGAAGGTAGCATTCGTAATGCTTGAAGATTATACAGGCTCCTACTCTTTCCGATTGGGCGACCGAGATTATATGCGATTGAAGGATAAATTGGAGGTTCAACGATTCGTCATTATGAAAATCAAATATTCTCAGGGAAAAGATGGACGTGTTTTTGTAAATGTGAATGAAGTTCTGGAATTAAAAGAAGCGTTTGAAAAATTTGCTAAAAGTTTGTCAGTAGTCGTTCCATTAGATTCATTAAGAAAAACCGACATTGAGTTTTTCCGGGAAAATATCATTCAGAATCAAGGGGAACAAAAACTGAATTTCTTTATTAAGAATCCGGAAGACCAATCTGTTTTGGAAGTGGTTTCTATGCAACATAAGATTAACATTAGCGAAGATTTGCTCCAAGTGATCCATCAAATCAATAATTATGAAGTTTTTCTGAATTAAACAAAAGAAAGAACAATTTAATGCTAAAAAATTAAATAATCATTGTCAATTAAACACTTTATACAAACATCTTTAAACATCATTAAGTATTATTTTTAAAATAAATTTATATTATTTATAAAAAATTAACTCAAACTATGGAATTAATTCACTACATTTGGTTAAACTTTAAAAATAATATAATTTATGAAAAAATTTCTACTACCTATTATCCTTGGATTAGGCTTCAGTTCTAACGCCAATGCACAGCACACTGTCTTTCATGATAATTTTGACAGCTATGCGAATTTCTCCATTGCTACTATTGGTAGCTGGACACTTACAGATGTTGATGCCAAAACAACTTATGGCTTCAACGGAATTCAGTTTCCCAACACTGGAGTTGCAAAATCATTCCAGATATTCAATTCCACAGCCACCACCCCTGCAATGACCCCATCGGAGACCTCAGACTGGAGCGCTCGATCGGGAGCAAAAACAATGGTATCATTTGGCGCTACTTCATCCCCATGGTCAAACGACTGGATGATTACACCAAGAATACAGTTAGCAGCAGATGGTGGAACACTTTCTTTTTGGGGAAAAGGTTGTGATGCGACATATGGCTTGGAGAAATTCAGAGTCTATGTATCCACAACAGGTACAGCAGTCGCTAACTTTACTCCTATTGTTGCAGTTACAACAACCCCAGCGGATGCCACTTGGCATGAGTATACTTACAATCTAAGCGCTTACGCAGGTCAGCAAGTTTATCTTGCCATCCAATGTACATCAGATGACCAGTTCGGGTTTGCGGTGGACGATTTCAAAGTAACCTCTACAACCAATCGTACAACTGTTCCAGACTGTTCTACGCTATCATTACCTGCAAATGCAGCAACCAACGTTTCCGCAGCAGCAACCAACTTTGTATGGGCAGCTTCTTCCGGAGCAGAATCATATGATTTTTATTTGGATACAAACCCAAACCCTACCACACTTGTCGCAAATGTCATAGGAACAGGATATTCAAACATTACCACATTAGCAGCTAGCACAACTTATTACTGGAAAGCCGTTCCAAAGAATGCAAATGGGTCAGCTTCAGGTTGTGTAGTCTATTCATTCACAACCGGATCTTTACTCCCTGGATGCGCTACCATCACAGCCCCAACCGATGCAGCGACAGGAGTAGCATACGGACCAACACCTTTGACATGGACAGCTCCAACATCTGGACTTGCACAAACTGGATACGATCTATATTTCGGAACTAATCCCGGAGCATTAACACTACTAACATCTCCACTAGCGACAGCTACAACTTACAGCGTTACAACAACAGTTGCAGAAACAACTTATTACTGGAAGATAGTTCCGAAAAACGCAAACGGTTCAGCTGAAGGATGCGCAACATACTCATTCACAACAAGAAGCAATCCTGTAGCGCCATACTGTGGCCCAATCACTTACACCACACCAGAGCCAATCTCTTACGTAAACATGCTTTACAATACAGCTAACACATCATCTGCAGTTGTAGCGGGCGCCGTTTCACATGAAGCATTTCTGAGCAAGGAATTCAAAGTTGAACAAGGAACAACAACCCAAATCAATATCAATTCAAACACAAACGGAACCTCATTTAAACATTACTATACAGTATTTATAGACTGGAACAATGATGGAGACTTCAATGATGCTGGAGAAAGCTATTTCACAACTTCCGCAACTCACATTGGAAACGTCGGAAGCAACGGAACAGATGTTGCAAAAATTGTCAACGGAGACATTGCAGTTCCACCGACTGCTTCTCTCGGAAAAACAAGAATGAGAGTAAGAGCTGTTTATAGCTCCGCAACCGCTCCAAGCGCTACAGCCTTAGCAAATATGGTCAACCCTTGTGCTAACACAGGAAGCGCATGGGGACAAGCAGAAGACTACACGATAGAAGTGGTTGAAGCAGGAACATTGGCAGTATCCGATGTGAAAAAATCCAATATCTCCGTTTATCCGAATCCTTTTACAGACGTAGTTAAGATTTCAGATACGAAGGATATCAAATCAATTTCTGTAGTCGACATGACAGGAAGAAAAGTTAAGACAGTTTCACCATCATCGGAAATCAATCTTTCCGAATTGAATTCTGGTCTTTACATCATCAATCTGAACATGGAAGACGGAAGCACTAAATCCATCAAGGCTATCAAGAAAT
>Ga0302347_1004855_pt1 | contig 10376 bp, 5 predicted proteins | sample PhyWR1_FD_202178 | JGI IMG/M metagenome (GOLD analysis project Ga0302347, IMG submission 202178) | Leaf surface microbial communities from wheat plants in UC Gill Tract Community Farm, Albany, California, United States - DLSL W.R1 (v2)... | ecosystem: Host-associated > Plants > Phyllosphere >...
CAGCTCAATATGTTCTTCCTGGCGCTGAGCTTCTTGCTCCATGGCGGCAAAAAGGTCGGCGTCGAACTTGGCAAGTGTCAAATCACGGCTGAACATGGCGGTCCTCAAGGATCGGGGGCAGAAAAGAAGGGCATTCTAACTCAATGGGTTTTATCTGGCATATGAATGCGATTCACGGTGACCAGATGCATGCTTCAAGCTTGCAGCCCATCACTTGTCGCTTGTAGTTGTTTCACAAGCAGATGAGCCGGCATCGGCCGCCCGAACAGGTAGCCTTGCACCTCGTCGCAGCCGTGCTCGCGTAAGAAGTCCAGTTGCTCGTGGGTCTCCACGCCCTCGGCAATCACCGCCAGGTTGAGGCTGTGGGCCATGGCAATAATAGCCCGGGCAATCTGCGCGTCTTGCTCGCCTGAGGGTAGGCCGTCGACAAAGGTGCGGTCGATTTTCAATACGTCGATGGGGAATTGCTTGAGGTAGTTGAGCGACGAATAGCCGGTGCCAAAGTCATCCACAGCAATGCTCAGACCGAGGTTTTTCAGGCTGGCCAGAATATGCAGGGCTTCGCTGACTTCGCGCATCAGGATACTTTCGGTCAGTTCAAGCTCAAGGCAGGCAGGGGGCAGGCCTGTTTGCTTGAGGATAGTGGCGATGCGCGTACCCAGCTGGCCATCGGAAAACTGGCGCGCCGAGATATTCACCGAGACTTTGGGCACGCGCACTTTGGCCTGGTGCCAGACCTTGAGCTGACGGCAGGCCTCGGCCAGCACCCAGTCGCCCACTTCCACCACCAGCCCCAGTTCTTCGAGTACCGGAATAAAGTCGCCGGGTGGCACCAGGCCGCGCCTTGAATGGTTCCAGCGCAGCAGCGCCTCGACTCCGGTCAGGCGCTTGCCGTCGCCGCTGAATTGCGGCTGGTAATAAAGAATGAATTCTCGCTGTTCCAGAGCGTGGCGCAGGTCACTTTCGAGCTCAAGGCGCTCCAGGGCGCTGGCGTTCATGTCCGCCTGATAGAACTGGAAGTTGTTTTTGCCGCGCTCTTTGGCGTGGTACATCGCGGTGTCGGCGTTTTTCATCAGTTGGCTGAGTTCGTTACCGTCTTGCGGGCTCAGGGCGATACCGATACTGGCTGTAACGAAAAATTCGCGACTTTCGAGTACAAAAGGTTTTACCAGGCTGGCGAGAATTTGCTCGGCCACGCTGATAGCTCGGTTGAGGGCCTGTTGACGGGTGGTGCGCGGTTGCAGGAGGAGGGTGAACTCGTCGCCGCCCATGCGCGCCACGGTATCGTCGTCGCCGACGCAGGCCAGCAGGCGGATGGCCATGTCCTTGAGCATGCGGTCGCCTGCGGCATGGCCCAGGGAGTCGTTGATCGGTTTGAAACGGTCAAGGTCGAGGAACATCAGCACCACCCACGACCTGTTGCGCTCGGCCTGTTGCAGCGCGGTGTGCAGACGGTCCTGAAACAGGGTGCGGTTGGGTAGGTGGGTCAGGGCGTCGTAATAAGCCAGGCGGTGAATCCGCTGTTCGCTGGCCTTGCGCTCACTGATGTCGCTGAAGAAGCACACATAGCTGGCCAGGTCGCCCTCGTCATCGAGCACCGCGGTGATGCCGACCCACGCCGGGTAGTGTTCGCCGTTAAGGCGCTTGAGCCAGACTTCACCTTCCCAGGTACCGTGTACATGCAGTTGCTTGAGTACATAGGTCAAGTGCGCGCGCTGCTGGGCATCGACGGTCAGCATGCTCGGTAATTGGTCGAGCACCTGTGCGACGGCGTAACCGCTAACCCGGGTAAAGGCTTCGTTGGCTTGTACGATATAGCCCGCGGGATCGGTAATCAGAATGGCCGAGGTGGAGTGTTCGAATACCGTGGCGGCCATGCGCAGGTCTTTTTCGGCACGGCGCTGCTGACTGATATCACGGCCAACACCGAGGATTCCTTCAAAGCCATCGTTTTCATCCCATACCAGCACCAGGCGCAGCTCAATGGGCACCTTATGCCCGTCAGCGCGCAGGCAGTCGAGCAGGTAGACCTGGGTTTGTACCTGGGCACGCAGGGCCGACAGCTGTTTGGGTTTATCCAGTGCCCCACGGATGCGCTCGATCAGGCTGTAGATGCCTTCGAGCTGTTGCGGGGTGGCGATGATCGATTGCCAACCGTTGTTGAATACCCACTGCGCCTCGTACCCCAGTACGGTCTGTATGGAGGGGCTGAGGTAGTTCATGCGCAGCTTGCTGTCGGTGGAGAAAATCACGTCGCTGATGCTTTCGGCCAGCATCCGGTAGCGCTGTTCGCTGTCGCGCAAGGATTCGCTGGCTTCAATCTGGTCAGTGATGTCCTTGGCCACCCCGACAATACGTGTGACCTGATCGCCGATGTCGCGGGCGAAGGCCTGTTCGCGAATATCAAAGCGTCGCCAGCTGCCGCGCTGATGGCGAAACCGCAGCTGGCATTGCATCAGTTGCTTGTAGCCGTCTTCACGTTGCTGTTTGCGCAAGTGGTGATAACGCTCGGCGTCTTCGGGGTGCAGCAGTAATTCCCAGAAGTAGGCGCCCATTTCCTGCAGCTCGATGGCGCTGTAGCCCAGGGTCTGGCCGAGGTGATGGTTGCTGAATATGATCCGCTGGCTGATCACATTCTGTACATAAAGGTGGTCAGGGACGGTGCGCACTACATCTGACCAGAAGCTCTCGCGTTCTTGCAGCGACAGCTCGATCAGCTTGCGGCTGGTGATATCACTGAGGCTGAGGATGACCGCGTGGTAATCCTGCGGGTCCACGGGCAGACGCAGTACCAGCCATAGATGCTGATCGCGGCCGGTGGCATCGGTCAGCTTTATTTCCATTTCCAGCTGCTGCTGTTGATCCAGCAGGGCTTCGACTAGCTGATAGCCAATGGCCGAACTTGTTTGTGGGCAACCATCGATCAGTTTGCGCCAGGCGTCTTCACCGGATTCGACCTCAAGCAGCTGCATCGCCATCTGGTTCACTTCGGTGATGCGCAATTGCTCAAGCAACTGTCGACGGTGCTCGGGGTTATTGCTTAGCCATAGATTGAGGGCGTCTTTGTCGCGTAATTTTTCGCGCTCAAGAAACCCCGGCAAACTGGCCAGATCGAGCACGCACAGGGCCACGCCGGTGCCTTCAAAAATATCGTGATAGCGCCGGCGCCCTTCATGCAGCTGGCGCTGGCGGCGGCGCATGTTCAGCAGCGCAATAATGGGCAGCAACGAAAACATCAGGCCAAGCAGGCATTTGCCGATCAAACCGGGCAATAGTTGCTCGACCGCCTGCTGTTCATTGAACAGGCCGCGCAGTTGCCAGTCGCTGTGGTTGATGGCGGTCAGTAGTACGGTGTCTTCTTCATCGGCCGGGCTCAGGGTGCTGGCCGGGGTGATGTTCTTGTCCGTTCGGCTGAGCACTTTGCGGGTCTGGCTGTTTTCCACCAGCCATTGCGGGCGCTGGCTACTGGCGTTTTGATGGGTCAGATTTTGCAGCAGGTCCGGGCTCATGCGCATCAGCCAGTAACCATCGTTGGCACCGCTGGGCTGGCGCAGCAACATATAGATGATGCTGGCGTCTGCGTTGTTGCTGAAGAAATAGCCGTCGGTGCGGTTGCGCGCGGGGTTGTTCTTGACCCAGTCAGTCAGGAAGGCGGCGTCGGGGCTGGTGCCGTTGCTGTCGAGCAATACCTGGCCACCAGGGCTGAGCATGGCCAGGCTCTGCAGCGAGGGCAGGGACTGGCGCAGTTGCTTGACCAGGGCCTGTTGCTGGCGCAGGTTTTTCGGCGACTCTTCTACGGGCAGCAGGTTGAGGGCTGTTTCGGCCCGCAGGGCCATGCTCAGGCCGATGTGGTCGGCCAGGTCGGCGCTGTAATTGATGCTGGTCTGGCGCTCTTGCTGGAGCGTTTCGCGAAATTGTTCGATCAACAACCAGAACAGCATCGCCAGTAGCAGCAGAACCAGCGCTGCCAAGGCACTTTTTAGCGTTCCGCGCACAGGCGACCCCAATAATGGGTTGGACACTTTGACGATAGTGGGCGCGGTGACATTGGGCAACTTGTGATCCTGCGATTTGGCGGCACTGGCACCAGGCCCCTCGAGACGCCCAGAGGGCGCTTAGCATGCCTTGGGTTGTGGCAAAGTGCCAGCCCTCTGGTCTGCACTGGTTTGCCCTGCCTCGCGCATTCAGGTAGATTCGGGCGTCTACATTTGTGCTTTTCTGCGAGCAGGCATTGATCTCGATCAGTCCCTGACTTTCTGCTATGGCCTGATCCGGGCATAGCTCGCGCCTTATTCACCCGTCACTGACCCTAGGTTCTCCATGGCTCAATACGTTTTCACCATGCATCGGTTGGGCAAAGTTGTGCCACCGAAGCGGGAAATCCTGAAAAATATCTCCCTGTCGTTTTTCCCTGGCGCCAAAATCGGCGTACTGGGCCTCAACGGTTCGGGTAAATCCACCCTGTTGAAGATCATGGCGGGCGTTGATACCGAGTTCGAGGGCGAAGCCCGTCCGATGCCGGACCTGAACATCGGTTACCTGCCGCAGGAACCACAGCTGGATCCAAACAAGACTGTACGCGAAGTGGTGGAAGAAGCCGTTAGCGTGATCAAGGACGCTCAGGCGCGTCTGGATCAGGTTTATGCCGAATACGCCGACCCGGATGCCGACTTCGACAAGCTGGCAGCTGAGCAGGCCAAACTCGAAGCCATCCTGCAAGCGGGCGACGGTCATAACCTTGAGCGCCAGCTGGAAGTCGCTGCCGATGCGCTGCGTTTGCCGGCCTGGGATGCCAAGGTCGAGCACCTGTCGGGTGGTGAGAAGCGCCGTGTGGCACTGTGCCGCCTGCTGCTGTCGGCCCCGGACATGCTGCTGCTCGACGAACCGACCAACCACCTGGATGCCGACTCGGTAGCCTGGCTGGAGCACTTCCTGCACGACTTCCCGGGTACCGTGGTTGCGATTACGCACGACCGTTACTTCCTGGATAACGTGGCGGGCTGGATTCTTGAGCTTGACCGCGGCGCGGGCATTCCTTACGAGGGCAACTATTCGGGTTGGCTTGAAGCCAAGTCCGATCGTCTGGCTGCCGAATCCAAGCAGCAGTCGGCCCATGAAAAAGCCATGAAAGACGAGCTGGAATGGGTGCGTAAAGGCGCCAAGGCGCGTCAGTCCAAGTCCAAGGCTCGTCTGCAACGTTTCGAAGAACTGCAATCGCAGGAATTCCAGAAACGCAGCGAAACCAACGAAATCTACATCCCGGCCGGTCCGCGCCTGGGTGACAAGGTTATAGAGTTCAAGAACGTATCCAAGGGTTACGGCGATCGTGTGCTGATCGACAACCTGTCGTTCGCCATGCCTAAAGGCGCCATTGTTGGCGTGATCGGCGGTAACGGTGCCGGTAAGTCGACCCTGTTCCGCATGTTGATGGGCAAAGAACAGCCGGACTCGGGCAGCATTGAAGTCGGTGACACCGTGCAACTGGCTTGCGTGGACCAGAGCCGTGACGACCTGGATGGCAGCAAGACTGTGTTCCAGGCGATTTCTGACGGTTCCGATGTGATCCGTATCGGTAACTATGAAATCCCGTCGCGTACCTATGTAGGTCGTTTCAACTTTAAAGGTGGCGATCAGCAGAAGTTCGTCAAGGACCTGTCCGGTGGTGAGCGTGGTCGCCTGCACCTGGCCCTGACCTTGAAAGAGGGCGCCAACGTGCTGCTGCTCGACGAACCGTCCAACGACCTTGACGTTGAGACCCTGCGTTCGCTCGAAGAAGCCCTGCTGGACTTCCCTGGCGCCGCCATTGTGATCTCTCACGACCGGTGGTTCCTTGACCGCGTCGCGACTCACATCCTGGCGTACGAAGACGACTCGCAAGCGATCTTCTTTGAAGGTAACTACACCGAGTACGAGGCTGACCGTAAAAAGCGCCTCGGCGACACCCAGCCGCACCGTGTGCGTCACAAGAAACTGGCCCAGTAAGGGCGGTTTGCAGCACAAGGCGGAGCCCCTCGGGGCTCCGTTTTTTTTGGCGAAAAATAATACTTCCCCTGTGGGAGCGGGCTTGCTCGCGATTCAGGCGCCGCTGTATGTCTGAAGTAACGGGGTGATGCCATCGCGAGCAAGCCCGCTCCGAGAAGGGAATAGGGAATGCGTTTTTTCTGGTGCGAAACTGGGTACAAGAAGTATTTTTTTGGTGCGCAAAAGCCCCGAAAATCGGCGCGATTTATATAAATGCACCATTTAAATTCAGAACTGCGACATTTTGCGCTGTCGCGGTGCCACATGAATTGATAAAGTTCCGGTCAATCTCCGTTTAACGACAATAAATTTGCCGAGAATTAACCATGATCGAATCCGTCGACCAGTTCCTTGCCCGCCTGAAAAAACGTGACCCGGACCAGCCTGAATTCCATCAGGCCGTGGAAGAAGTCCTGCGCAGTCTGTGGCCGTTTCTTGAAGCCAATCCGCACTATCTGACTTCAGGCATTCTTGAGCGCATTTGCGAACCTGAGCGTGCGATCGTGTTCCGCGTTTCGTGGGTCGATGACGAAGGCAAGGTGCGAGTCAACCGCGGCTTCCGGATCCAGATGAACAGCGCAATTGGCCCGTACAAGGGCGGTCTGCGTTTCCACCCTTCGGTGAACCTGGGGGTTCTGAAATTCCTGGCCTTTGAACAAACCTTCAAGAACTCCCTGACCTCGCTGCCTATGGGCGGCGGTAAAGGTGGCTCGGACTTCAACCCCAAGGGCAAGAGCGACGCTGAAGTCATGCGTTTCTGCCAGGCCTTTATGAGTGAGTTGTATCGCCATATCGGTTCGGATGTTGATGTGCCAGCGGGTGATATCGGTGTCGGCGCCCGCGAAATCGGCTTTCTGTTTGGCCAGTACAAGCGCCTGAGCAACCAGTTCACCTCCGTGCTGACCGGCAAGGGGATGAGCTACGGCGGCAGCCTGATTCGCCCTGAAGCCACCGGTTTCGGTTGCGTATACTTCGCCCAGGAGATGCTCAAGCGCAGCGGCCAGCGCATTGATGGCAAACGCGTAGCGATCTCGGGTTCGGGCAACGTGGCGCAATACGCTGCGCGCAAAGTCATGGACTTGGGCGGTAAAGTGATCTCGCTGTCGGACTCCGAAGGCACGCTGTACTGCGAGGCCGGTTTGAGCGATGAGCAGTGGGACGCGCTGATGGACCTGAAAAACGTCAAGCGTGGCCGTATCAGCGAGCTGGCCGGGCAATTTGGTCTGGAGTTTCTGGCAGGTCAGCATCCGTGGAATCTGGCGTGCGATATCGCACTGCCTTGTGCGACCCAGAATGAACTGGACGCTGAAGCAGCCCGCACGCTGCTGAAAAATGGCTGTGTGTGCGTGGCTGAGGGCGCGAACATGCCGACCACGCTGGACGCGGTCGACCTGTTTATCGAGGCCGGTATCCTGTTTGCGCCGGGCAAGGCTTCCAACGCCGGTGGCGTAGCGGTCAGCGGGCTGGAAATGTCGCAAAACGCCATGCGCTTGCTGTGGACGGCGGGCGAGGTGGACAGCAAGTTGCACAACATCATGCAGTCGATTCACCATGCGTGCGTGCATTACGGCGAAGAGAATGGCCGGATCAACTATGTAAAAGGCGCGAATATTGCGGGCTTCGTCAAGGTGGCCGACGCGATGCTGGCCCAGGGCGTGGTGTAGGCCGGTTCAATTATCCTGTGGGAGCGGCGGTGCGACGATTCGACTTGCTCGCGATGCAGACGCCGCGGTATGTCTGAAGTACCGCGGTGACGCCATCGCGAGCAAGCCCGCTCCCACAGGATCCCTGCAAACATCTATGTCGTAAGCGCCGCATGCTCCGCCAGTTCCTGCTCGATAAAGGCTGCGATCATGGCGCGGTAGACCTTTTCGGTGACATTCGGGTTGGCGCCCAGTTCGCCAGCCAATGCCCGAACCTTGGCAATCACCTGCTCAACCCGCTGCGGTGCCCTGACCGCATCGCTGTCTTTCTTGAAACGCGCCGCCTGCGATACATAGGCTCCGCGCTCGGCAATCAAGCCGACAATCTGCCGGTCCAGCCCGTCGATTTTCTCGCGGACCTGCTCAAGGGAATCACTATTAACGACCATGTCTTGAAAACTCCTTAGTAGTGATACCACTTCAATTCCAGCATCACTTCGTTGATCGGTGTGCTCAGTTTACTGAACTCACGTTGAGCGCTCAGGCGTACACCCAGATTTCGCGAAACTTCCCATTGCTGGTTCAGGCTCAGGCTACGGCGCACTTCACCGTTGGTGAAATAGTCACCCTTGGCTTCCAGGCTGAGGTTGCCCACCGGGTTACGCCAGAGAAGCCCGGTGTTAAAACCCGCAGCGGGTGACACAAAGGCGGCGAAGTCGTTGTTGTGCTCCACGCGCAGGGTACCCAGGGCAAAGCCAAGCACGTTTTCACCCAGTTGCCAGGTACCGCCCGCGCCACCGTTGACATGGCTGACCAGATTTTCGTCGCCATGCTTGCCCAGTACCCGCTCCAGCCCTCCGCCTACTTGCCAGGACCAGGGTTGCAGCAGCTCATTACGCGGGGTCAGGGATCGGATATTGGCCAGATCCAGCTGCTGGACTTGCCACTTGTTGCCTTCGTACTGGCGCAGTTTGAGTTGCAGGATTTCAATCTGCGCTCCCAGCGGAAAGCCCGGCCCGTTGTCGTTGAGGTCGTGGTAGGCCATGCGCAGGCCGTATTCGGCAAAGGCCTTGTCGTCACGGCTGCCCGCGCCCAGTTGCCAGGTGCGCGACTCGTGGCCGTTTTCCGGAAGTTCGGGTTTTTCGACCTGCAATTGCGGCGCCGGGTTCTGGTTGATGGCCCGTAGCAGTTCAAAGCTGCGTTGCGAGCGCGCAGGGTCGCGCTCCAGGCCATTGGCGCGGTAGCGTTCAAGGCGATAGGCCGCGTCAATGATCAGTGCCTGGCGCGCTTTGGGCAGCGCCTTGAAGTCGGGGTTTTGCAACTGGGCCTGATCCGCGCTGACCTGCAAGACCCATTGCTGTTCTTCCGGGTCCAGGGCTTTGGCCCGGTCCAGCAGCTCACGCTCTCGGGACGGGCGATATTCGATGCTTTCCACCAGCCCGGCTTCCTTGACCGCTTTTACGGTGTCGGTGGGGATCGCAGTCAGTGGGAACTGGCCGGTCAGTTGCAAGCCGGGGCGAGCCACTTGCAGCAATTCGAGCAGACGATACGAGCAGTTTTCGTCAAAGAAGAAATAGTCGAACTGGATCTGCTTGAGTTCCCACACATGCTCGACCATGCGTTGGGTTTCTTCGGGTGTCAGATTAAGGCGGTATTCCCACAGATCGCGGTTTTCCAGGCTGCGGTATTCCGAGAGTTTTTCCTGGTAGGGCACCAGCGCGAACAGGCCGGGGTAGCCACCGGCCAGGCCTTTCCAGGCGTACAGAATGCTGTTGTCGGAACCTTCGATATAGGCGCCGAAGTTGATCGCGTAGCTGAGCAGGGCGGTCTTGTTGTCCTGCACATCGGCCTGGTCGATCCGCAACAGGGTATGGCCGAACATCGAGGACGGGCTGTTGAGGTAGGCCGCCGGGAAAATCATCACCGTGCTATGGGGCGCTACGTCTTTGAACCACTTGCTGAACTCTGCACATTCGGCCTGGGGCAGGTCGGTCAGGTTCAGTTGGGCCTTGAGCCAGCGGGTGCGGGCCGGGTACACGCACTGCGGGTGTTTGTCCCCAAGGTTGAGGGGTGCATACAACGCCTCAAAGGTGGCGCGCAGTTCGGCGTCCGGGTGGTGGGCACCGTCAGGGGCAAGAAAGAATTTGTCGTCGCTGACATAGCTGCGCCAGCCACTGAGCTTGCCGGCTTCGTAGTGGCCCAGGGAGATCCAGAACGGGTCGTTGGCCAACTGCTGCACACGTTGATTGTCTAGGTTGGGCGCAGCATACAGCGGGGCGCAGGCACAGAGCGCCAGGTAGGCAAGGCGTTTGAGCATGTTCGGCAACTGTTGTCAGACAAAGAGGGGTAGAGCAGGAGAATACCCGCTCCGAGAGGAGCGGGCAGGTCTCATTTACTACGCAGCAGTGGCGGCGTATTTAGCCAGGCGTGCATCGCCTTTGAGGATGGCCAGGGTGTTGCTGTGGACATCTTCAGCCGTTACATCGGCCTTGCTGAAGATTTGCTGGAAGTGCTCGTGGGTGACGGCAGCGAAATGCTCGCGGTCTTCAGGGGCGACGCCCAGTACCACCGCGTAGGTGGTCAGCGCTTCGCCATTGCCTTTGGCCATGTCTTCGGACAGCTCGTTCATCATGCCATTCATGGCAATCCACGATTTGCCGCCGTAGGTCAGGGCGTCCTTGGTGGTACAGCCGTTGGTGCCGGAGGTCATGC
>Ga0302347_1004856_pt1 | contig 10375 bp, 10 predicted proteins | sample PhyWR1_FD_202178 | JGI IMG/M metagenome (GOLD analysis project Ga0302347, IMG submission 202178) | Leaf surface microbial communities from wheat plants in UC Gill Tract Community Farm, Albany, California, United States - DLSL W.R1 (v2)... | ecosystem: Host-associated > Plants > Phyllosphere >...
GCACTTTCTGAAATTGCCAAACAAAAAAATGTGGCAACCGGACAATTAGCATTGGCTTGGTTATTAGCTCAAAAGCCCTGGATAGCACCTATTCCCGGGACTACAAAATTGCATCGTTTAGAGGAAAATATTGGTAGTACCAATGTTGTATTAACAGCCGTGATCTTGCAAAAATTGATGAAACAGTGAGTGGAATTACACTGGTAGGAGAGCGTTATCCTGAATTTTTAGCAAAACAAATAGACAAATAATAACTAACAGTAATGCAGAATATTAAAGGAAAAGTAGTAGCAATCACAGGTGCAAGCAGCGGAATGGGTAAAGTCATCGCCATAGAATTAGCAAAAAACGGAGCGAAAGTTGTTCTCGGTGCAAGGCGAACAGAACAATTGCAACAAATTGTTGAAGAAATTATAAGCACGGGTGGCGAAGCCACCTTTGCTCAAATTGATGTGAAGAATAAAGCCGATTTAGTCCGTTTGGTCAATTCAACAGTTGAGAAATACGGAAAATTAGATGTCATTGTAAATAACGCAGGCGTCAGTCAATTAAGCCGCATTGACGACCTGGATATTGACGGATGGGAAGAAATGATCGACATTAATCTGAAAGGTGTTTTGTATGGAATGGCGGCCGCAATTCCTATTTTCAAACAGCAACAATCAGGGCATATCGTCAATATTATTTCAACTTCGGGAATAAAGATTGTACCGATGCAGGGCATTTATGCAGGAACTAAAAATGCAATTCGAACGATTGCAGAAGCATTTCGTCAGGAGTCAGACGGAAACGTACGCATTACGGGCATTTCACCAGGATTTGTGAAAACAGATTTTGCCAACAACCTGAAAAATGAAGAAATGAAAACAGCTGTTCAACAGGGAATGGAACAGATAGCCATCAATCCCATAGCCATAGCCAACGCTGTAATTTACGCAGTCAGCCAACCAAGCGATGTAGAGATTGGCGACATCGTTATTCGTCCGTCAAAACAAAATTGATTAAATTAGTTCTCTGAAAAATGGAAAGACAAGCTGACATCAAGCACATTAAAAGCATATCGCAATTGATGCGGGAATTGGGACTTCCTGCACCTTCACACCCATTGGTTGGGTTGGTTGATTACAATAGTGCTTCGATTGAAAATTTTCCAAAAGGGCAAAAAGGAAATCTTGATTTTTACAAGATTTCCTTTAAGCCTACATTCAAGGGACAAATAAAATACGGGCAAGGACATTATGATTTTGAAGAAGGTGGCTTAGCATTTTTGAAGCCTAAGCAGATCGTTTTTTCACCCGAAGAAACAGAAAGCTATGAAGGGATCGCTTTGTATTTTCATCCGGACTTTATTCGAAGTTATCCGTTAGGAAGCACAATAAATCAGTATGGTTTTTTCTCTTATGATGTTTCAGAAGCCTTATTTCTATCGGCAAAAGAAAAAGAAATCATAGCCAATTTATTTGCTACAATAGCCGATGAATTAGACAACAATATTGACCATTTCAGCCAGGATGTGTTGGTGTCGCAGATAGAATTGTTATTGAATTACAGCAATCGTTTTTACAACAGGCAGTTTTTGACGAGGAAAGCAGTCAATCACGACATTATCACTTCTTTGGACAGACTTTTAAGCAGCTATTTTGAAGAAGGAAACAGTCTGAAAAACGGGTTGCCATCCGTCAAATATGTCAGCACTGAACTGAAGCTGTCGCAACGCTATTTAAGTGATATGCTAAGTACTTTGACTGGATTAAATACCCAACAGTACATTCAGAACGTGGTCATAGAAAAGGCGAAAGAAAAATTATCAACAACGAATCTATCTGTTTCGGAAATTGCTTATGAACTGGGCTTTGAACATTCACAATCGTTCAGTAAACTTTTTAAGACCAAGACCAACGTTTCTCCTTTGGAATTCAGGCAGTCATTTAATTGAAATATCAGAATGGGTTTTTACGATTGTATTAATGACTGTCCAAAGGTAATCAGATTACTGTCAGGATCTAATATTGAAAACTCTGGTCAGGTAATGTTTAAAAAAGTGATCGACCCTGATGAGATAAAAAATTTAATTGATTAATAAGAAAAATCTAATGTGAGTTTTTAATTGATGTACGAAGATTCTTTAAGGATCAGTCAAAAAAGTCCAAAAGTCCTTGAATTATATCGTCACATTGATATTCCTGTGCCAGCTTTAGTCGATAAAAAAAGCTTAATATTCAAAATGTTTTGAAGGTCAACGTTTTCATCGATTCTGAAATGGAAGAATCTTTTACGCGGGAAATCATGCTAAATTCATAATCTTCAAGATGGACACCGTTATTTGCAGATGTTAATCTAGCAGGAGTAAGCAGACAATGAGGTGTCGAATATTTTTTTAAATATTTTAATATTGATCTATCTGAAACAATGGCTTTCGGTGATGGAGGAAATGATATTTATATGCTAAAGTCTGTAAAAATAGGGGTTGCCATGGGGAATGCCGGAGATAATGTCAAAGAAATTGCCGATTTTATAACTAAAGATGTTGATAATCACGGAGTAGAGACAGCTTTGCTGCATTTCGGGCTTTTAGATAAAACTTCAATAGGAATTGCTTGATAATTTATTATTTTAAAAAAGGATTCGGTATTAGTTCGAACTCGATGAATTGGAATGTGTAGGCGTTTGAGATTTATTATACCAATCCCATTCATAAGTCGAAAAAGTATAAAGCGCAGGATTTTATAAGGGAATAGCTCCCTGAATTAAAAGACAGAAATGATATTTAATTATTGATTCCATGGGATTTTTATATTCCGGATTATTCAAAACCGTCGAAATCTTTCTAAAATGGGAAAGAGCCATTAATATTAAAAAACTCAAAATTTAAAAACTATAAATACGACCCTTTCTTGATCCCTGTGCATAAAATCGGCTCAACAAAGGCTTTTTTAAATTATTTATTTGATCTTTACAAATAAGATATGATTTAAGTTTTGCCCTGATAGAGAGAATCCAGTGATATTACCTTTTGTGTTTTTCTGGAAGAAAAGTTTTCCAAAAAATCCTTCATCCGAATAAAAGCTGTTCCTGGAAAACGGGTGTAAAATGATGTCGCCATTGGAACTGTGTTTTGCGATCAATTGATTGTCTCTGATGACAAGTTCATATTGGGTGTTAAATTCTTCATTTTGATAAATGCCTGCAAATTTTATAAGATCTGCTTTATTGAGTTTTGGAGGCCTCACTTTTACTTTGTTACTGGCGTATTTAAAGTCGGCGATGTGATAAATACAAATGCCATAATCAAATGAAAAGTAACTGATTGGCAGGTAGGGATTGGCGAAATTGCCATCTCCAATGATGGGTAATTGCATTTTTTTGTCACTACCAAAAGCCTGGTAATACAGTGTATTGTTTTCGGCGATGATGTTAAATAATGATCCCGGGAACATTTCATAAGTACCTGTAAACTGTTTCAATTCCTGCGTCCTGTAACTTGTCTTTATGGGTAATGGCGTTTCTATTTCGTATTCTTTTAAAAACAGATTGACAATCTGATACACCAATTCGAAAGGTTTGAAATCATTATTATTTCCCAGAATTATGACTGAAAATTGATATTTTGGAACAGTTAGAACATAAGAACGATAGCCCGCATCGCCGCCTCCGTGAAATACAAGTTCCAGTCCTTTATAGGTTTTGGTTTCCAATCCCAATCCATATCGGGTGATTTCTCCGGAATTGAGTATGGAAGGTTTTGTCATTTCACCAAAGATCTCTCTGTGTTCTGGAGACGGATATTGTATATTGATGATCCATTTGCTGAGATCTTTAATGGTTGTACTGATTCCTGACGATCCGTTTGCCATCAGATTTAAAGCATAATTTTCGTATTTCCCGTTTTTTAAGCGATAGGAATACGCTTTATTTTTAACAATCAAAGATGGTCTGTCAACAGCCAAGCTATGGGACATTTGCAGCGGAGTGAAGATTTTATCTTTTAATACGTCCTGAAATGGTTTTCCGCAGACCCGTTCGATGATCTCGGCAAGCAAAACAAAACCTGTATTGTTGTATTCGAACTTTTCACCGGGTTTAAAATTGACCTCTTTGATGTGAAGCAGCATTTCCACAACGTCTTTGTGCGTCATTCTATCTCCCGGTTCTATGCCTTTCAGTTGAGCCAACTCATAGAGGTTAGGTAAGCCGTGGGTGTGATTTGCCAGTTGTCGGAGACTTATTTTGTAGGGCAGGTCTTTTAATTCGGGCAGATATTTTCCGATGTCGTCATCTAACGAGAGTTTGCCTTCTTTTTCTAATGATACTGTAATAAATGCTGTGAATTGTTTCGAAACAGATGCGATGTGGAAAGCGGTAGAATCCGTAATGGGTATACTATAATCCTTATTTGAAATACCTCTTTGACCGCTGTAAATGGTTTTTCCATTTTCTATGATTGCTAACGTAACGCCTGGATTGTTCTTTTGATAGGAATAATCCAATAAAGAATCTACTTTTTTTAATTGTAGCGCTCTATTGTGATTTTGAGCAAGACAAACATTGTAAAATAGTGTAAAAGCAAGAATTAATACGACTTTAAATAATTGTTTCATTTGATTCAAAATTTAATTTGAAACAAAGTTGAACTTCTGATCTATTGTAGAAGTCCGAGTATCGATAATCGAACCTATTTCTACCGATTAATTGGTCCGAGTACAAGTCGGACACTGTCTAACTATTTGATTTTCTGTAATCTGATGGTGTAACGCCTGTTTCTTTTTTGAAGGCTGTATAAAAAGATGATTTGGAACTGAATCCCACCTGATACAAGATTTCGAGGACCGTTAGATTATGTTGGTCTTTCAAAAGTATCTTTGCGTCGTTGATCCGGTATTCATTTATAAAATCAAAAAAATGTTTTCCTATTTGCTGATTGATGAGTATGGACAGTTCTTTTTCCGGCACATCGACCTGTGCAGCCAACTTTTGCAAAGTCAGCTCATCATTCAGGTGAGGTTTGTTCTGCTCCATATAAGATATGAGCCTTAATGTTCTTTCATCATGAATAGTTTTCTTATAGGGTATGAATCTGTTTTTTTCAGTTAAGGTTTCAATGGGTTCAAGGTATGATTTAACGCCTGTGAAAAGTTGTGGGCTGTATAAGGCTTTCAATACGAACCAGCAGATGGTAAATAGAGCAATCGTACTGATCACCAGATAAATGTTTTTTAGAAAACTTTGATCCTGTCCAAAATAGATAAATCCTAATTTTGTCAGTACCAAGAGATGGGCTAAAAAGAAAAATACCGTGATCTGAAACAGCCATCTATAAATGCCATTATCGTAGTTCGAATAGTTCTCCAAATACACAACTTTGTATTTTTTTAAACTTATGAATATGAGGATGATATAAACATAATATTGTATTTCTCCTGTAATCGTAAAGGTTATAAAACTCTGATCTGATATGGAAGTTAATTTGAAAATAACTAAAAATCCAAAGAAAAGCAGGGTATGGGTAATATGTTTTGGCTTCAGCTTAAAATCAGAATAACAGGTGGCAAGGACATACACATAAAATGCAGGCATCTGCAATAAAGAAGAAGAAATCTTTAATATTTTAATATCGGGATGAGTGGAAAACACGCTATTCAGAAAGAAACCGGTGAAGTCAAATGCGGTCAGCAAAAGAAAAAAGGCGAATAATTGATTGGCGAGTTTCTTATTACTTTTGACCGTAAAAAGAAAGAAAGAAAACATTAGCATAAGAAAAACGACTATTTTTCCTAAGCTGCTAATTAATTCAATATTTTTTTCCAATTCGATATTTTTTATACTTCAGCAAATGTACCAATTTCATCATTCTGAAATTGTTTTAATATTTTTTTGACGAAATTGATGTATGTAAATTTTACTTTAATTTTTAAAAGCTCAAATTTCTTACTTCAGAAAATCATCGAATACTTTTTGAATTATCATATATCCTTAATTGCGTTGATCTGGTTTTCGCCAAATTGAACTAAAATTACCCCAAAGAACAAAAAAGCAACAATAAATTTGTTTTGCAGAAAGACAGAAAATAGCATTGCAAGAAACTCTGTATTCAGAAAACTGATGAACAGCGGAATACTAATCAATACTAAAAAAAATACAAGGCAATAAATTTTTACATAAAGCCTGCGTTGCTGTCTTGCTTCAATTTTCCTTCTGTAAATCGTCAGCAAAAAGTGGACATTTGATATTAGAAATTTAAGGAGTGTTTTCATAAAAAGAGTAATTTTAATTATGGCAACACCGAAAAAGAAACCGACCGAAAAATTTGTAAAAGATATTCGGCAAAACACCCGCAGAATATTCACTGCAGAGCAAAAGATTTTAATCGTGATGGAAGGTCTTCGAGCGGAAACTTCCGTAGCCGAACTTTGCAGGAACCATAATATTGCACAGTCGCAGTTTTATGCCTGGAACAAGGAGTTTATGGAAGCAGGAAAGAAGCGTCTCAATGGAGATGTCGCTCGCGAGGCTACGAGTGATGAAGTATCAGATCTGAAGAAGGAAAACGCACGTTTGAAAGAGATCGTAGCTGATCTGGTTGTTCGCTATGACATTGTAAAAAAAAGTTTAGACAGGCTGGATTAATCGATAAATACAGAAAATATATGAGATTATCCGCAGCTGAGAAATACGAGATCATTCAAACGGTAACCACAAGTGAACTCGGCGTGAAACGAACCTTGGAAAGTTTTGGAATTGCAAGAAGCAGCTTTTACAAATGGTATCAAAGCTACCTCGAATACGGCTATGATGGCTTGGAAACTACGAAAAGAACAAACCATAGGCAATGGAACAGCATTCCTGAAAGACAGAAAGATCTGGTGGTAGAGATCGCTTTGGAACACACCGAATTATCTGCAAGGGAACTGGCCTACAAAATTACCGATGAGCAAGGTATTTTTATTTCAGAATCTAGTGTTTACCGGATTTTGAAGCAAAGAGACTTAATCCCGGCACCGAATCATTTTCTTCTTTCGGCAGCAAATGAGTTCAAAGACAAAACGGAATTTGTGCATCAAATGTGGCAGACAGATTTTACTTATTTCAAGATCATTGGCTGGGGATGGTACTATCTGAGCACGATTTTGGACGATTACAGCCGCTACATCATTCACTGGGAGCTATGCGACTCAATGAAAGCCGAAGATGTGAAACGAACGGTGGACACGGCCATTAAAAAAGCAAAATTAAAGACTAAAGCTAAACCGAAACTGCTCTCAGATAACGGTTCCTGCTACGTCTCCAGTGAACTGAAAACCTATCTTAGAGATAATTTAAAGATGAAGCAGGTTCACGGAAAACCAATGCATCCGCAGACCCAAGGTAAGATCGAACGTTATCACAGAACGATGAAAAACGTAGTGAAACTAAATCATTTTTATCATCCCGAAGAACTCATCCAGGAACTGAAAAAATTTGTAGAAAACTACAATAACAAGCGCTATCACTAGTCGATAAATAACCTAACTCCGAGGGATGTATACTTCGGGAAATCAGAACAGATTTTGGAAAAGAGAAAGCAGATAAAAGAAGAATCCATCCGTAGAAGAAGACAAATATATAACCAACAAAAATTAGTAAGTTTATAAACCGAAAATCCTCCTTAAGGATTTAAACCAAAATGTCTAAATTGGTTTGAAGACGTACACTTCGACCGAATTGGTAGTGGATGGAGATCTGGCCAATGGTAAAGCTACACAACTTGATGGAAATGCAGCAGTAGGAGACGGTTCTACAAGAACAACTTTAATGGGTGGTTACACGTATTATCCAAATGGATATACAGTGCTGAGCGAGAGACAATTTACAAAGCATTACTATATAGGCAGTACAAAAATTGCCAGTACAGTAACATCTATTCCGAGAGGTGGATTTGTAACCGACAATACCAGGCAGTTAACAGGATTACAGAGTAACATTCAATATGAGGCCGAAAATCTGGCTAAACAAGGTGAATTGGCTCCGATAGAGTGGCAGAGAAGTGATGACGATGCATTGCTGGAAGAAGTGCGGCAGGATGAAGAACTAGCTACGAAAGAAATCCTTAAAGCTTTAACGGATCTTCGTGCGTCCCATCAAGATGCTAAAAGTTCAGCATTGGAGACCGCTTTTGAAACGGCTATTCTACAGGAGGCTAATGTAGCAGAATTCTGGAAGGAATATGGAGATAAGCCTTCGCCACCTGTCGATAATTCTTTCGAAAAGATGTATTGGCTTCATTCAGATTATCTTGGGAGTAATTCGGTTTTGACAGATAATTCAGGCAATGTCAGCAATTGGTATGAGTATTTGCCATTCGGAGAGATGCTGATGGAACAAAGCAGTAATTCGTACGATAATCCGTATAAATATAACGGCAAAGAATTGGATGTTGCTACCGGCCTTTACTATTACGGTGCGAGATATTATGATCCAAGGACAAGTTTGTTTCAAAGTGTTGATCCTCTGGCTGCGTTAACCTTGGAGTCTTACACTTACGCGCTTAATAATCCGGTAATGTATAATGATCCTAGTGGTTTATTTGCGGAGAAGAAAGGAACTAGCGGTCCAGGGGACAAAGTGAATGAAATAGAGGAAGTTATAATTATAAAACGGCACAGTTGGTTCTATAGGACGTTTCATAATATATTTGGCAGTTCGAACAATAATCAAGGTAGATTTAGAAGCGCTACAATAAATACGCCTAGACCTACTACGCCAACTCTCGGGCAGATAACACAAAGATACAGGGATTATCAGCCTTCTCCAGATGATATTGGAGGTCAGGTTGTTAAACCTTTGATGAATGTTTTATTTGATGCTTCGAATACAGTAAGAAATATTTTTGGAGCAAAAGATAATTCTGGACCGGCAGGATCACGTTTTACACGCTGGGATGGCATGTCTATGGGTGGACAAGAGCAGCAGAATACTGCATTTAATACTCTTATTGCGGCTCACGGATTATTGACAGCTGGAGCAACTTCTGGCATGAGTAGTGTAATGGTAGAGACAAGTGGTACAGTTTCTGGCTCAGGTCCAGTAGCGGGAGTTTTAGAAGTAAGTCCACAAATTAAATCAGTAGCTCAATTCAACAATTATTCTCCCAGAACAGGAATGATAGAATTTGTATATGATGTCGAAAATGAGGTTTTTTTAGTCGGGAGACCTAAAAATCCAACAGGTGGTTTGTCTCCACATCAGAAATTAGTATATTCAATTCGAAATTCGAGTGAAAACATTGTTGGCGGTATGTTTAAAAGAGAGGGGCAAACCATTTTAACAGATGAATATTCAGGACACTATGGTAGAAATTGGAATTCTCAAAATAGAATTAAATTTAAACAATTTATGGAAAAAACTACAGGTCAAAAAGTTATTCATTCCAATTTTGGAAACTAAATTATAATTATGAAACAGGTTGCTATTTATATTCCTCAATTAGATTATGAGTGTATTTTTTTAGAAGATGCTTGGAAAGTTATATATGGTACTAAGGAAAGAACAATATACCGCGATAATTTTTATGGCTACCCATTTTATGCAATTTTTAACAATATAGAAATGGTGTGCCAACAACTTGAAATTATATTTTTTAAGAACGAAGTAAAATTTTCGGCTTATTTTCCTATTGAACTAATATTAAAGGATATTATAGAACATAGACAAGAGTATTGGTTAGATTTATGTTTGGATTTTATAATTAGAATTAACTATTTAGACAATAATATTATTGGACTTTTAAATAATGCAAAAGAAAAAAAAATTTTTAGTCAGGCTGTCCGAAATAAAATGAGTGCTGTATTAAAAAAGTGCTAATGCTTCAAACTTAGTGATGGTAATGATTTTAGAAATTAACTTATTGAAAATCAATTGAATAATAACTGATAAATATAAATAGCGGGTGTAGATTTATCTGCTAAAGTTCATTTTTTGTAGAAAAAAAATATCTCAAAAGATTGAGGATCATAACAGGTGTATCGATTTAGTAATGAGATTTTAAAGTAAAATTTTGTATTTACTAAAGAGAAAGAGATCTTACAAAAATAATGTTTTTGCCCACTTGGCAGGCACCTCTGTAATGACGGACTGCGCAGGCAATGTAAGCAATTGGTATGAGTATTTGCCATTTGGTGAGATGCTGATGGAACAAAGCAGTAATTCGTACGATAATCCGTATAAATATAACGGCAAAGAATTGGATGTTGCTACCGGGCTTTACTATTACGGTGCGAGGTATTATGATCCAAGGACAAGTTTGTTTCAAAGTGTTGATCCTCTGGTTGCGTTAACCTTGGAGTCTTACACCTATGCGCTTAATAATCCGGTAATGTATCATGATCCTACTGGTTTGTTT
>Ga0302347_1004858_pt1 | contig 10373 bp, 9 predicted proteins | sample PhyWR1_FD_202178 | JGI IMG/M metagenome (GOLD analysis project Ga0302347, IMG submission 202178) | Leaf surface microbial communities from wheat plants in UC Gill Tract Community Farm, Albany, California, United States - DLSL W.R1 (v2)... | ecosystem: Host-associated > Plants > Phyllosphere >...
CCGCGTCATCTCTATACCTTTCATGGCTGCGGGCTGGGCAAACTGCTCGACGCCCAGGCCACCCGCGCCGTGCTCGCGGCGCGTTTGCAGTCGCTGTGCCATGGCGTGTCCGGGGTACGCATCGAGCTGCTGGAGCGCCTGCAGGCCTTCATCGCCCACGACATCCTGCCGCTGATCCCGGAAGAAGGCTCGGTCGGCGCCAGCGGTGATCTGACCCCGCTGTCCTACGTGGCGGCCACCCTGTCCGGCGAGCGCGAAGTGCTGTTCAACGGCGAACGCCGCCTGGCGGCTGACGTACACCGCGAGCTGGGCTGGGCCCCGCTGGTACTGCGGCCCAAGGAAGCGCTGGCGCTGATGAACGGCACCGCCGTGATGACCGGCCTCGCGTGCCTGGCCTATGCCCGCGCCGACTACCTGCTCAAGCTGGCGACCCGCATCACTGCGCTCAACGTCGTTGCGCTGCAGGGCAACCCTGAGCATTTCGACGAGCGCCTGTTCGCCGCCAAGCCGCATCCGGGGCAAATGCAGGTCGCCGCATGGATTCGCCAGGACCTGGCCATCGACGCCCCGACCGCGCCGTTGCATCGCCTGCAAGACCGCTACTCGCTGCGCTGCGCCCCCCATGTACTGGGCGTGCTGGCCGACAGCCTGAACTGGCTGCGGTCGTTTATCGAGATCGAACTCAACAGTGCCAACGACAACCCGATCATCGACGCCGAAGAAGAACGCGTGCTGCACGGCGGGCATTTCTACGGCGGCCATATCGCCTTTGCCATGGACAGCCTCAAGACCCTGGTCGCCAATGTCGCCGACCTGCTGGACCGCCAGCTCGCACTGCTGGTGGACGTGCGTTACAACCACGGCCTGCCGAGCAATTTGTCGGGCGCGACGGCGGAACGGGCCATGCTCAACCACGGCTTCAAAGCGGTGCAGATCGGCACCAGTGCCTGGACCGCCGAGGCCCTGAAAAACACCATGCCGGCCAGCGTGTTTTCGCGTTCCACCGAATGCCACAATCAGGACAAGGTGAGCATGGGCACCATCGCCGCCCGCGATGCGATCCGCGTGCTGGAGCTGACCGAACAAGTGGCCGCCGCAGCCTTGCTGGCCGCCAACCAGGGCGTGTGGCTGCGCAGCCGTGGTGAAGATGCCCGCCCGCTACCGCCGGCACTGGCGCATATGCACGCCGAACTGGCCAAGGACTTCCCGCCCGTGGTTGAAGACCGCGCCCTAGAAGCCGAACTGCGCCTGTGCCTGGCACGGATCGCCCAACAACACTGGAGGCTGCATGCGTAGCAAAGGCGTTCTGCACGTTGACACTGAAATTCTGGTGCCGTTTTTCGACATCGATACCATGCACGTGGTGTGGCACGGGCATTACGTCAAATACCTGGAAGTGGCGCGCTGCGCGCTGCTGGACCACATCGGCCACAATTACACCCACATGCTCGACGCGGGCTATGCCTGGCCGGTGATCGACATGCAGCTGCGTTATGTGCGCGGCGCCACCTTTGGCCAGCGGATCAACGTACGCGCCAGCCTGGTGGAGTGGGAGAACCGCTTGAAGATCAATTATCTGATCAGCGACCTGGCCAGCGGCGAACGCCTGACCCGCGCCTGCACCGTGCAGGTTGCGGTGCAGATTGCCAGTCGCGAAATGCAACTGGCGTCGCCCAAATGCTTTACCGACGCCGTCGCCAGGGTGCTGCCATGACCCCGAAATCCTGTAGGAGCGAGCTTGCTCGCGAGATGTTTGGTCGCTTTAAAAAGCTCGCGAGCAAGCTCGCTCCTACAGGGTTTGTGCTGATGTTTTTATGTTCATCAGCCCATGCCTTCGACCTGCAACAGCTCAGCGCACAACTGGCCCGGCCGCAGGTTATCCACGGCGATTTCATCCAGGAAAAACACCTGCGCGCCCTGCCCAAGCCGCTGACCAGCACCGGCACCTTTGTCCTGGCCAAGGACCACGGCCTGCTCTGGCAGCTCAAAACCCCGCTGCAGCAGGATTACCGCATCACCGCCCAGGGCATCGCCCGGCGCAACGGCAATGAATGGCAAATGCTCCCCGGCAAGAGCGCCGGCGCCGAGCAAAACCGGCTGTTCCTCGCCGTATTGCAAGGCGACAGCAGCGGCCTGCAGCGCGACTTTGACCTGCAACTGCAAGGCGAAGCCAAAAACTGGAAACTGACCCTGACCCCGCGTTCACTGCTGCTCAAACAGATCTTCACCCGGATCAATATCGACGGGGGCGAACTGGTGCAGCGCATCGAGTTGCAAGAAACCCAGGGCGACAGCACCTTGCTCAAAATGCAAAACAGCGTCAGCAACCAGCCATTGAGCGACGCGGAGCAGCACGATTTTGCGCAGTGAACGCTGGTTGCCCCGTGGTTTTTTAATCCTGCTGCTGGCCGTGCTCGCAGTGGCCGCCTGGCAATGGCGTCATGGCGCGCCGCTGTCGGCCAACCTGATGGAACTGGTGCCCGGTGAGTCGCCGGACGCCCTGGAACTCAGCGCCGAACAGCGCATGCAAGAACCGCTGAACCGCGAGATGCTGGTGCTGGTGGGCAGCGCCGATCGCCAGCAGGCCATCGCCACCGCTCAGCAGCTGGGCGAAACCTGGCAAGCCAGCGGCCTGTTTGAAAAGGTGCAGTGGAACCTGCAAGCCGACCTGCCGGCCCTGCGCCAACAACTGCTGCGCGGACGTCTGGCGATGCTGGCCGAAGATGACCGCTCACAACTGATTGAACACCCCGATGCCTTCATCCAGCAGCGGGTGCAATCGCTGTACGACCCCTTTACCGGCTTCAGCCTGGTGCCGAGTCAGGACGACTGGCTGGGCCTGACAGGACGCATTCAGAACAGTCAGCCGGCCCGCGGCACAGTGCAACTGGATATCGGCAGCGGGGCCCTGATCGCCGATGCCGACGGCAAAAGCTGGGTGCTGCTGCGGGCGCGAACCCGGGGCAACGCCTTTGACATGAAGCTGCCGCTGCAAGTGGCCGCCCTGCTCGAACAAAGCCGCCAGCAGGCCGCCAGCAACCACGTGCAACTGCTGGCCGCCAGCGGCCTGTTGTATGCGGCGAGCGGGCAACAGCAGGCGAGCCGCGAAATCACCTGGGTCGGCGGCGGTGCCACCCTGGGGATTCTCCTGCTGCTGCTGCTGGCCTTTCGTCGCTGGCGAGTGCTGCTGGCCTTTGTCCCGGTGCTGGTCGGCATGCTGTTTGGCGCGGTGGCCTGCGTCGCCTTCTTTGGCAGCATGCACGTGATGACGCTGGTGCTGGGCTCCAGCCTGATCGGCGTGGCAGTGGATTACCCCCTGCATTACCTGTCCAAGAGCTGGAGCCTGAAACCCTGGCGCAGCTGGCCTGCCTTGCGCCTGACCTTGCCCGGGCTGAGCCTGAGCCTGGCCACCAGTTGCATCGGTTACCTGGCCCTGGCCTTTACCCCGTTCCCGGCCCTCACCCAGATCGCCATTTTCTCCGCCGCAGGCCTGATCGGTGCTTACCTCAGCGCCGTATGCCTGCTGCCCGCCCTGCTCAAGGGCGTCGAGCTGCGCCCCGCGCAATGGCCGCTGAGCATTGCGCAAACCCTGCTGGATATCCGTGCCGCATTGCTGAAAAAGATCCCCACACCAGCCTTGCTGGCCTTGTTGCTGGCGTTCTGCGCCGCCGGTTTGTGGCAACTGACCAGTAAAAACGATGTCCGCCAATGGGTCGGCGCACCGCCGCAGTTAATGGCCGAGGCCCAGGCTATTGCGCGGATCACCGGCTACCAGCCCACCAGTCAGTTTTTCCTGGTGCGCGCCGACAATGAACAGCAGTTGCTGGAGCGCCAGGCCGCCCTCAGTGAACGCCTGGATCAGCTGGTCAACATGGGCAAGCTGCAAGGCTATCTGGCGCTCAACCAGCTGGTCAGTCAGCCCGGAGAGCAACAGCAACTGCGGGCCGCCCTGGATCAACTGCCGCAGCATTGGCAGCCACTGCTGGAGCTTGGCGTCCCTCAAGAAGCCCTGCAAAACGAACTGGCACAGCTCAAAGCCCTGCCCGAGCAGCATGTTGACGATGCCATGACGGGGCCGCTGGCCGAGCCGTGGCGTGCGCTGTGGCTGGGTAAAAACCCTCAGGGCGTGGCCGCGATGGTCAGCCTGCAAGGGTTGAACAATGCCAGCCTGTTGCGGGTGCAAGCACTGGACTTGCCCGGTGTGCAACTGGTGGACCGGCTGGGGGATTTGAACAAGGTGTTCGCCGCCACCCAAATCAGCGCCGCCGAATTGAAGCTGTTGTCCTGCGGCCTGATCGTGTTGCTGTTGATCGCACCCTTCGGTTTTCGCGGCGCGCTGCGCATCGTCGCCCTGCCATTGCTGGCCGCGCTGTGCAGCCTGGCCAGCCTCGGCTGGCTGGGCCAGCCGCTGACCTTGTTTAGCCTGTTCGGTTTATTGCTGGTAACGGCCATCAGCGTCGATTACGCCATCCTGATGCGCGAGCAAATCGGCGGGGCTGCGGTCAGCCTGCTCGGCACCTTGCTCGCGGCACTGACCACCTGGCTGTCATTCGGCTTGCTGGCCGTGTCCAGCACGCCTGCGGTGAGCAACTTCGGGCTGGCGGTGAGCCTGGGGCTGGCGTTCAGCTTCATCCTCGCGCCATGGGCCGGGAAACAGGAGCACACCCCATGCTGAGCCTGCTGTTCTGGCTCATGGCCCTGGCCTTGTTCGCCTTGGCCACCCGCCTGGGTCGCCGCTTCGGGGTGATCCCGATTGTCAGCCAGTTACTGCTGGCGTCCATCGGTTTGCCGCTGCTAATGCTGCTGTGGGTCGAACCCCACTGGCAGCTAAGCGGCGCACAGCTGGTCACGCCGGTGTGGCTTAAAAGCCTGTACAGCCTGAGTTTCGCCCTGTTGCTGGGGCATATCCTGAGCGATGTGATTGATCTGCGCATCGACCGCCAGAGCCTGAAAATCGCCGTGCCCAGTTTTGCCGTTCCGTTTGTCTGCGGGCTGGCCTGCGCGGTGTGGCTGTTGCCTGCACAACCCTGGCTGAGTTCGCTGGCGGTCGGCCTGGTGTTTGCGATCACCGCAATCCCGGTGCTGTATCTGTACTTGCGCCATATCGACTACCCGCCCGCTGCCGCCCGGCGCCTGGTACAAAGCGCGATTCTGATCGATCTGACCTGCTGGAGCATCTTCGGCCTGGCCCAGGGCAGCCTCAATCTCAATAGCTTGCTCCTGCCGCTGGCAGGCGCCCTGTTGCCATTACTGCTGCGCGGGCTGCGGATTCGCCAGCCGCTGTGTTACAGCCTGAGCTTTTTCGCCCTGCTGGTGGTGGCCGAGCATTACCACCTCAACGCGCTGATTTTCGGGGTCGGTTATCTGCTGTGCATGGCGTGGCTGAAAGTCCCGCTGGTGATGCCATTGAAAGCTGCCTGGCTGGAAACTTTGCAGACCCATTTCGCGGTGCCGTTGATCCTCACGTTCGGCATTGTGCAGATCAACCTGCACAGCGCCCTGAACACCATCAGTGCACTGCAGATAGCGGCGCTATTGCTGCTGCCGATGGCCAGCAAGCTGCTGGGCAACTGGCTCGGCCTGAGCTGGGCCACACCGTCGTTCGCGGGCGCCAGCAAATGGCGTGAAAGCCTGCTGCTGAATATTCGCGGGTTGAGTGAAATCGTTTTTCTCAACCTGCTGCTGCAACAACAACTCATCAGCCCCGCGCTGTATTTCGCGCTGATGCTGATGGGCTTGATCGCCACGCTGTTACCGGCGCTGGCGGGCATGAACAACCCCCCTTTGAAGTCTGCTGTAACCCGCGACAAGGAGCCCTTGTGTCAGTAGTAGATATGGAACGTCGTCAGGTGGTGGTGATTGGTGCCGGGCCCTCCGGCGCAATCGCGGCTGCCCTGCTCAAACGCAAAGGCCATGATGTATTGATCGTCGAGCGCCAGCACTTCCCGCGCTTCTCCATCGGCGAAAGCCTGCTGTCGCACTGCCTGGATTTCGTCGAAGAAGCCGGCATGCTCGAGGCGGTGCAAGCCGCCGGATTTCAGCTCAAGAACGGTGCTGCCTTTGCCTGGGGCGAGCAGTACAGCGCCTTCGATTTTGGTGACACCTTCAGCAATGGCAAGCCGACCACGTTCCAGGTCCAGCGCGCCGATTTCGACAAGTTGCTGGCCGACCAGGCCGCACTGCAAGGCGTCGAAATCCGCTATGGCGAAACCGTGACCGCAGTCGATGTCGAGCGCAGCAAACCGCTGCTGCAGGTTGTACGCGAAGACGCCAGCCGCTATCAGATCGAGGCCGACTTTATCCTCGACGCCAGCGGTTACGGGCGCGTACTGCCGCGCTTGCTCGACCTCGAGGCGCCCTCCAGTTTCCCGGTGCGCCAGGCGGTGTTCACCCACGTTGAGGACCGGATTGACTGCGAGGGTTTCGAGCGCGAAAAAATCCTCATCACCACCCACCCGACCCGGCGCGACATCTGGTTCTGGACCATCCCCTTCAGCAATGGCCGCTGTTCGGTGGGAGTGGTGGCGGCGGCAGAACAGTTTGCCGGGCACAGCCAAAACCTCGACCAGTGCCTGCGCAGTTTTATCGATCAGACCCCAAGCCTGGGCCGGGTGCTGGCCAATGCCGTGTGGGACACCCCGGCACGCACCATCGGTGGTTACTCGGCCAACGTCAAAACCCTGCACGGGCCGGGTTTTGCCTTGCTGGGCAATGCCGCCGAGTTCCTCGACCCGGTGTTCTCTTCGGGCGTGACCATTGCCATGCGCTCGGCCAGCATGGCCGCCGCAGTGCTGCACCGCCAGCTGCAAGGCGAAGCCGTAGACTGGCAAACCGAGTTTGCCGAACCGCTCAAGCGCGGGGTCGACACCTTCCGCTGCTACGTCGAAGGCTGGTACGCCGGCACCTTCCAGGACGTGATCTATCACCCTGACAGCTCACCGCAAATACGCCGCATGATCAGCGCGATTCTGGCCGGCTATGCCTGGGATGAGCGCAACCCGTTTGTCAGCGAACCCAAGCGTCGCCTGCGCATGCTGTCGGACATCTGCGCCACGGAGACCGTATGAAACCTCTGAGCGATACCTACGTTGAAGAAACCCGTTTCGGGTTCTGGTTCTTGCGCAGCCACACCTGGCAGCATCACGTGTTGCGCGTGGCAATCAACGACCTGCGCAGCCTGTTCAGCGCTGAGCTGCCAACTGCGCCGGTGATCCTCGATGCAGGCTGCGGGCAGGGCAAGTCGTTCCAGTACCTGCACCGCACGTTTACTCCCAAGCGCCTGATCGGCCTCGACGCCGACCCGCTGAGCCTGACCCTGAGCCGCGAAGAAGCGCGCCGCCAGGGCATCGACATTGAGCTGATCGGCAGCGACTGCGCCGAACTTGAAGTCGCGGACGCCAGTGTCGACATTCTGTTTTGCCATCAGACATTCCATCACCTGGTGCAACAGGACCGGGCGCTGGCCGAGTTTTATCGGGTGCTCAAGCCGGGGGGCTATTTGCTGTTTGCTGAATCTACCGAGGCCTACATCGACACCTGGGTGATTCGCTGGCTGTTCCGCCACCCGATGCACGTGCAGAAAAGTGCGGCGCAGTATCTGGAGATGATCCGCGATCAGGGCTTTGAGTTTGAAGCGCAGAACGTGTCGTACCCGTACCTGTGGTGGAGCCGTTCCAAGGACTTCGGGCTGCTGGAACGCCTGGGCCTGCGTCGTGCAAAGCCGGTGGGTGAGCGCGAGGAAACCCTGGTCAACGTGGTGGCACGTAAACCTGCGGGACCTGCGCAGTGAGCCTGGCGATGCACAAAACCTGTAGGAGCGAGCTTGCTCGCGAGATTTTTAAAAAGATCAAACAGCTCGCGATCAAGCTCGCTCCTACAGGGTTGCTGGCGTGTCTGCTATTGAGCGGCTGCACCAACCTGCCGCTGCCCAAACAAATGCCGACCCTGACGTTGCCGATGCAACTGCATATTCAGCGCGAACAGGGCGATCAGCGTCAGGACTGGCTGCTGGTGATTCAGCAACAAGACGCAGGCTTGCGCTGGTCATTGATGGACCCGCTGGGGATTCCCCTGGCGCGTCAGGTGCTGCAGGACGGCAATTGGCATGCCGACGGTTTGTTGCCTCCCAACCCCGAGGCCCGGGAGCTGTTTGCCGCCTTGCTGTTTGCATTGACGCCACAAGCCGGGCTGGCAGCTAATTATCCACAGGCAGAATCGGCGTCCGACGCGCGATTTCTGGGGTCGCGCTGGCAGGTGCATTATCAACAGCCACAAGCGTTTCGCATTGATATGAAGGGCAATCTGCACTACGCCATTAGCCCGTTGGAGGCGGCACCATGACCGCATACCTGAATGCATTGGGCATCATCTGTTCACTGGGCCGCGGCCCGGATGAAGTGGCTCACCGGCTGGTGGCGGGAGACTGTTCGGGCATGCAGCGCGCCAGCGGCTGGGTGCCCGCACGCTCGGTGTCGGTAGCCGGTGTGCAGGGTGCACTGGCAGCGATCCCGGCTGAACTGAGCGGGCACAACAGCCGCAACAATCAATTGCTGCTCGAAGCGGCATTGCAGATTCGCGAGTCCATTGAGCAGGCAATCCGCACCTGGGGCCGCGATCGCATCGCCATTGTGCTGGGCACCAGCACCTCGGGTATCGATGAAGCCAGCAACGGTATAACCCATTACTTGCAGCATCAGCAGTTCCCCGCCGATTACGATTATCAGCAGCAGGAACTGGGCGCACCGGCCAATTTCCTGGCTGACTGGCTGAATCTCAGCGGTCCGGCCTATGTCATTTCAACCGCCTGTACCTCCAGCGCCCGCGCCCTGATGAGTGCCCAACGCCTGCTGGACATGAATCTGGGCGACGTGGTGCTGTGCGGCGGTGTCGACAGTTTGTGCAAGCTCACCCTCAATGGCTTTTCGGCGCTTGAGGCGGTGTCCGATGAGCGCTGCAACCCGTTCTCGGTAAACCGCAGCGGGATCAATATCGGCGAAGCCGCGGTGCTGTTTTTGATGAGCCGCCAGCCCGCCGCCGGGCATTCGATTGCCCTGCTCGGCGCCGGTGCCAGTTCTGACGCGCACCATATCTCTGCCCCCGAGCCCACTGGCCGGGGTGCGGCTCAGGCGATGCACAAGGCCTTGCGCCGGGCCAGTCTGCAAGCCAGCCAGATCGGCTACCTGAACCTGCATGGCACTGCCACCCGGCACAACGACGCCATGGAAAGTCACGCCGTGACCCAGGTGTTCCCCCAGGGCGTGCCGTGTTCCTCGACCAAGCCCATGACCGGGCACACCCTGGGTGCCGCAGGTGCTCTGGAAGCTGCGTTTTGCTGGCTGAGCCTGACCCACGGCAACCTGCTGCCACCCCATGTCTGGGATGGCCAGGGCGATCCGGCACTGGCGCCGCTCAATTGGGTGACGCCCGGCCAGACTCTGACATCTACACAACAACGCTGCCTGATGAGCAACTCGTTTGCTTTCGGCGGCAATAACGTCAGCCTGATTATCGGAGACGCCCCATGATTGATTGGCCGCTCGCCGAATTGCTGCCCCACGCCGGCGACATGATCCTGATCGATCAGGTGCTGGGGTTTGACCAGGAACAGATTCACACCCGCCTTACCGTGCGCGCCGGCGGGTTGTTCAACCGCGAAGACGGCAGCCTCCCGGCGTGGGTGGGCATCGAGTTGATGGCGCAAAGCGTGGCGGCCTATGCCGGTTGCCGCGCACGCAGTGAAGGCAACCCCGTCGAGCTGGGCTTTTTGCTCGGCACGCGCAAATTTGAATGTAACGTCGAGCACTTCCCGGCGGGCGCCGAGTTGCAGATCCACGCCCTTCGCTCGCTGGAAGACGACAACGGCATGGGCGTGTTCGAGTGTCACCTCAGCGGCCCCGGCATTCATGCCAGCGCCCGCCTGAACGTGTTCCGCCCGCCCCAGGCACAAAACTATCTTGCTCAAGCATCCCGGGAGACGCGCCATGACTGAGTCCATTTTGGTCACAGGCTCCAGCCGTGGCATCGGTCGCGCCATCGCCTTGCGTCTGGCGAGGGCCGGCTTTGATCTGGTGCTGCATTGCCGCAGTGGCCGCAGCGAGGCCGACGCCGTAATGGCCGAAGTACAGGCCCTGGGCCGCAGCGCCCGGGTGCTGCAATTTGACGTGTCGGATCGCGCCCGCTGCCGGGAGGTTCTTGAAGCCGACGTTGAAGCCTTTGGCGCCTATTACGGCGTGGTGCTCAATGCCGGTCTGACCCGCGATGGCGCCTTCCCGGCGTTGAGTGAAGACGACTGGGATGTGGTGATGCGCACCAACCTGGACGGTTTTTACAACGTGCTGCACCCGGTGATGATGCCGATGATCCGCCGCCGCAAG
>Ga0302347_1004862_pt1 | contig 10365 bp, 9 predicted proteins | sample PhyWR1_FD_202178 | JGI IMG/M metagenome (GOLD analysis project Ga0302347, IMG submission 202178) | Leaf surface microbial communities from wheat plants in UC Gill Tract Community Farm, Albany, California, United States - DLSL W.R1 (v2)... | ecosystem: Host-associated > Plants > Phyllosphere >...
GACCAGCAGGATGCCGAGCAGCAGCCACCAGATCACGCGGAGCGTGGTGTAATCAAGTGCAATGAATTCCATCTGGATTCTCCTGCCTCAGGCTTGGCCGGGGGCGGCGGCAACGGGGGAAACGGGGGAAACGGGGCGGATATCAGCCTGCAGCGTGGGCAGGATTTCTTCCGGACCCTTGCGGATCGCCTTCAGCATCAGCTTGACCTCGATCACCAGCAGCACCGTGTACAACCCGGTGAACACGGCCAGCGTGGTCAGGATTTCATGCAGGGCCAGGCCCGACGCGGCGTAGAAGGTGGGCAGCACGCCATCCACCGCCCACGGCTGGCGACCGTATTCGGCCACGAACCAACCGCACTCGATCGCGATCCACGGGGCGGGCAGCGACCACACGGCCAGGCGCAGGAACCAGCGCTTGTCCTGGAAGCTGTTGCGGCACGAGAAGTAGAACGCCAGGGCGAAGAAGGCGATCAGGTAGAAGCCCAGGCCGGCCATGATGCGGAAGGTCCAGAACAGCGGTGCCACGCGCGGTACCGTGTCCATCGCCGCCTTGGAGATTTCTTCCGGGGTGGCGTTGAGGATGTCCTCGCGGTAACGCTTCAGCAGCAGGCCGTGGCCCAGATCCTGCCAGTGACGGTCGAACATCTCGCGCGCTTCAACGTCGTTCTTGTCCTTGCGCACGCGTTCCAGCGCACCGTACGCCAGCTGGCCGCCGCGGATGCGGTTCTCGGCGCGGCCCACCAGTTCCAGGATGCCCGGGATCGGCTGGTCCAGCGAACGGGTGGCGATCAGGCCCATCAGGTACGGAATCTTGATCGCGTAGTCGTTGGTGTGGGTGGTCTGGTTGGGAATGCCGAAGGCGGTGAAGTCAGCCGGGGCACGCTCGGTTTCCCACATCGCTTCAATCGCAGCCAGCTTCATCTTCTGATGTTCGCTGGCGGCGTACCCGCTTTCGTCACCCAGCACCACCACCGACAGCGACGACAGCAGGCCGAAGGCCGCCGCCACCGCGAACGAACGACGGGCCATGTCCTTGTACTTGCCCCGCAGCAGGTACAGCGCACTGATGGACATCACGAAGACCGCGCCGGTCACGTAGCCGGCACTGACGGTGTGCACGAACTTGGCCTGGGCCACCGGGTTGAACAGCACCGCGGCGAAATCCACCACTTCCATGCGCATCGTTTCGGGGTTGAACACCGCACCGGTCGGGTTCTGCATCCAGCCGTTGGCGATCAGGATCCAAACCGCCGACAGGTTGGTGCCCAGCGCCATCAGCCAGGTCACGGTAAGGTGCTTGACCGCGCTCAGCCGCTTCCAGCCAAAGAAGAACAGGCCGATGAAGGTGGCTTCCAGGAAGAACGCCATCAGCCCTTCGATGGCCAGCGGTGCGCCGAAGATGTCACCCACGTAATGGCTGTAGTACGACCAGTTCATGCCGAACTGGAATTCCATCACCAGGCCGGTGGCCACGCCGATGGCGAAGTTGATGCCGAACAGCGTGCCCCAGAACAGGGTCATCTGCCGCCAGACCTGTTTGCGGGTCATGACGTACACGCTCTCCATGATGGCCACCATGAAGGACAGCCCGAGCGTGAGGGGGACGAATAGGAAGTGGTACATCGCGGTCAGAGCGAATTGCAGCCGCGACAGTTCTACGACTGTCTGATCAATCATGGCCTGGCTACCTCGTTGGGTTTAGCGTTTCAGGTGGCGGGAAGGGGGGTCTACGGGATGAATTCTGTGACCTGCAACTTCAAATAGCCTTGATTCAGATCAATGTACGAGCGGTCTTTGCAAGGAATCGTATGCGTTCCTGGCAACCTGCGACCGCTTGCCGCACGGGGGCCATGCAGGCACCCACTACAATCGACGGAAACCTCCCTGTGTCCCTGCGTGATCTGCCTTGAGCATACCCCCCGACGCCACTGTTGTTGAAACCACGGCCCTGCGCCGTCGCCGCCTGCACTGGCTGGGCGGGCTGGGCATGGCTGCGCGGGGGCGCCAGCGCATGGCCGCGCTGTGCATCTGCGTGTCCGGGGCGCTGTTGATCGGCCAGGCCGCGGCCATTGCCTGGTTGATCCAGGCCGTGCTGGTGCAGCACCGGCCGCTGGCCGACGCCACCCCGGTGCTGCTGGGCCTGCTGGTGGTGCTGGTGGCGCGCGCGCTGCTGGGCAGCGCCACCCAGGCTGCCGCCGGCGATGTGGCCGATGCCGCGCGGCTGGCCCTGCGCGAGCGGGTCTACCGGCGCCTGCTGGGGCGCGGGCCCTTGTGGCTGCGCCAGCAGCGTACCGGCGAGCTGGGCGAGCTGATGCTGGCCCATGCAGATGCAATCGAGAACTATTACGCAGGTTATCAGCCGGTCCGTATCGAAGTGGTGGTGGTGCCGCTGCTGATCGCGCTGGCGGTGGCGTGGATCGACTGGGTGGTCGCGCTGATCCTGGTGTTCACCGCGCCGCTGGTGCCGTTCTTCATGATGCTGGTGGGCTGGGGCGCAGAAGCGGCCGGGCGCGCGCAGCTGGGCGAGCTGGCCCGTATGAGCGGGCATTTCGCCGACCGCATCAAGGGCCTGGGCCTGCTGCGCCTGTACGGGCGGGGCGAGGCCGAACTGGAGGGCGTGGCCGCCGCCGCCGAAGGCGTGCGCGAGCGCACCATGAAAGTGCTGCGCATCGCCTTCCTGTCGTCCACCGTGCTGGAATTCTTCGCCTCGGTCAGCGTGGCCATGGTCGCGCTGTATTTCGGGCTGAGCTACCTGGGCCTGATGTCGTTGCACGCGCAGGTGCCCACACTGGGCGTGGGCATGTTCTGCCTGTTGCTGGCGACGGAGTTCTACGCGCCGCTGCGGCGCCTGGCCGCGCATTACCACGACCGTGCCAACGCGCTGGCCGCCGCCGCCGAGGTGGAGCGCCTGCTCGGTGAGCTGCCGGATGCGGAGGCGGGCGGCGACGCCCCTGCCGCCGTTGCGCGTGCGCCCGAACTGCTGGAACAACATGCCCCGCCGGTGCAGGTGCGCGACCTGGTGTTGCGCCCGTTGGGTGCGCAGCACGATGTCATCCAAGGGCTGTCCTTCCAGATCGAGCCCGGGCAGCGGCTGGCACTGGTGGGCCCCAGCGGCAGTGGCAAGAGCACCCTGCTGGAAGCGCTGGCCGGCTGGCTGCCGCCGCAGTCGGGCAGCATCGTGCTGCGCCCCGGGCTGGAGATCGGCTATGCCGGGCAGCGCCCCTACCTGTTCCACGGCAGTATTGCCGACAACCTGCGCCTGGCCGACCCGGGCGCCACCGATGCGCACCTGCGCGCGGTGGCCGAGGCGGCGCAGGTGATGCGCTTCGCGTCCGCCCTGCCGAACGGCCTGGATACGGTGATCGGCGAGCGTGGCTTCGGTCTGTCCGGCGGCGAAGCACGCCGCATCGGTCTGGCCCGGTTGCTGCTGCGCGACCCGCAGCTGCTGCTGCTCGACGAGCCCACCGCCTTCCTTGATCCGGACACCGAGGCCGACCTGCTGCGCACGCTGGCCGCGTTCGCGCGCGGCCGCAGCGTCATCATCGCCACCCACAGCGAAACCGCCATGGCCTGGGCCGATACGCGCCTGACATTGACCGCCAGTGGCACCCGCAACACGCGGGAGGTGCCGGCATGAGTGCGCCGCGTATCGATTCGTTGAAGCAGGTCTTCATCCGGCACCGCGGCCGCCTGGTACTGACCGTGCTGCTGCTGTGGACCACCATGCTGGCCGGCACCGCCTTGCTTGGGCTGTCCGGTGGCTTCCTCACCGCGGCTGCACTGGCCGGTGCGGCCGGGCTGGGCAGCGGCTTCAACTTCTTCTCGCCCTCGGCGGGCATCCGCGGGCTGACCATGGCGCGGATCGCCTCGCGCTATTTCGAAAAGCTGGTGGGCCACGACGTCACCCTGCGCATCGCCCGCGACCTGCGCGTGTGGTTCTTCCGCCGTGCGCTGCCGCTGGCGCCGGCACGACTGGCCGGCGTGCGCACTGGCGAGCTGCTGGCGCGTCTGATGTCGGACATCGGCGAAGTGGACGGCCTGCTGGTGCGCGCCCTCGGCCCGCTGCTGGCGCTGGGCGGCATCTCGCTGGTGGGCGTGATCGCCGCCGGCATCATCTATCCGCCTGCGGCGGTGCTGCTGGGCGTGCTGGCGCTGGTGATCGGCGTGGGCGTGCCGTGGCTGACCGTGCGCGGTGCCGGCGACCAGGAGCGCGACCGCGCGCTGCATCGCGCACAGCTGCGTGCGCAGTCCTTCGAGGGCCTGGAAGGTGCGGCGGACCTGACCGCCCTGCAGGCGCGCGAGCACTGGAACCTGCGCGTGCTGGTGGCGTCCAAACAGCTGAAATCGCGCGACCGTCGCCGCCGCGTGCTGTTGATCGGCGGCAATGCGCTGCATGGCGTGTGCGCGGCCGCTGGACTGGTGGCCATGCTGTGGTTGGCGTTGCGCGGCTTCGCGCGCGGCGCCATCGATGCCGCCTTGGCTGCGGGCCTGGTGTTCCTCACCGTGGCGCTGCTGGAACTGTGGGCGGCCATCGGGCTGGCGTGGCAGTCGTGGCTGTCCGGACGGGTGGCGGCGGTGCGGCTGGAGCAGATCGTCGACCAGCCCGCCGGTGTCGCCGAGCCGGTGAACCCGGTGCCGGTGCCCGCCGAACCGGCCACGCTCAGCGTTGAACACGTGGCGTTCCGCTGGCCGGGGCAGGAGCGGGCACTGCTGGACGGGCTGCAGTTGCAGCTGCGCCCGGGTGATCGCATCGCCATCCAGGGCGACAGCGGCTGTGGCAAAACCACGCTGTCGTTGCTGCTGCTGCGCCTGTGGGACCCCGATGCCGGGTACGTGCGCTACGGCGGCATCGACATCCGCCAGTTCGCCCAGGCCGATTGGCACCGGCAGGTGGCCTGGCTGCCGCAGAACGCGCCGGTGTTTGCGGGCAGCGTGGCCGACAATCTACGCCTCGGTGATCCGCTGGCGACGGATGCGCAGTTGTGGCAGGTGCTGGCTGACGTGCGGTTGCAGGGCTGGGCCGAACAGATTGGCGGGTTGCAGGCGTGGGTGGGCGAGAACGGCGCCACCATGTCGGCCGGGCAGGCGCGGCGCCTGGCGCTGGCGCGGGCGCTGCTGCGCGGCTCACCGATTCTGTTGCTGGATGAGCCTACCGAAGGGCTGGATGTGGATACCGCGCATGCGCTGTTGCATGACATGGTGGCTGCGCTGGGCAGCCGTAGTCTGGTGATGATTACGCATGATGTGTTGCCGGAGGGCATCGTGCATCGTAGTTATCGGTTGCGGGACGGGCAGTTGGGGTAGAGGGCGGCTTGTCGACAATGCCACTATCCAGAGCGTCAACACCGTTCTCGACACCAGCTGGACTTTCGGTGTTTACTGGATTCTGAGTGAGTAGCGATGGATGGCTCGATTCGCAGCGAGTTACCGAAAATTCGTATAGCAGGTCGTATAAGGTCGAGGCAAGTGACGCGGCACATATATGTTCTCAACCATATGCATGGCGTGCTGAAAAGATGCATTTGTGGGCGAACTTCAGGGAGGGCGTGTGAGACTCGTTGATCTACTGCCGAATATTGCAACAGGGATCTCAAATAGCGGATTTTTTTTTGGCGCAGGAACCTCTGTTGAGGCTGGGTATCCGATGATGCCCTCCCTCACGAAGCAGGTGATTTCCGCGCTGAGTGCAGCTGAGAGATCGCATTTGGAAGAGGTTCTTGTCGCGAACTCACTTTCCTATGATGACGCGACAGGGCAGCCAAATATTGAGTTGCTCGCTGATCATATAATATCTCACGCAATTGACACTGGTGCTTCAAGATTCAGTGCGCTTGAGGACAGGATTCGCACCCTGATTACCGATGTAATCCTGGCTGTATCCAATCCTGATCTGGATAATCATGTCAAGTTCCTCGCTGGTTTGAAGGCCAGGGCATTTGGACGCCCTGCCTGCGTCTATATTTTTACGACCAACTATGACATTTTGTTCGAGCTGGCGGGTGCTGAGTGCGGGGTTGCTGTAGAGACAGGATTCGTCGGTTCAGTAGAGAGATTCTTTGAATCGCAGCGATTCGGCACGGCATGCGGGACGGTTCAACTTGGCTCTCGTTTCTCCGAGCATCCAGTGCTCACTGTTAGGCTCATAAAGTTGCATGGATCGATCTCCTGGGTCTCGCGAGGTGGGCGCGTTTTTGAGAGGCATCCATCTGCATTTCAAGTATCAGACAAGCGGGTGCTAATCCTGCCAAGGCGGCGAAAGGTGATGGACACTTTGCAGCCACCACACGACACGCTGTTTGGTGTGGCAAGCAGGGTGATCGGAAGCGACTGCAGATTTTTGCTTTCGGCTGGGTTTAGTTTTGGTGACGATCACATCAATAAGAATCTTCTTCTTCCTGCTGCCGCGGCGGGGAGGATTAGGCTTTTTGCTCTCTCATCTGATGAGACTGCAGGAATGAGTGATTTCGTTAAACTGCCGGCGTTTCATGCGGGTTTCTCAGGTAGTGGTATTGCCGGCGGAGTGAGGGGTTCTGCAGGAACCGACTTGTGGAAGTTTGGTGAGCTCGCAGATCTATTCAAATAACGGGGGGCGTTCATGAGCTACAGAATTGGTAGGGTGATTGCAGTTACGGGTGACGAAATATTCGTATCGCTAGACGAGTTCAATGGAGGTGATCCGCCTTCCGGGGTTCCGGAGAATATGGCAGTGAACGTCTCCAGCCCGTCTGGCCCAGTTCCCCTGCTGATTGGTCAGCCCGGAACATTCGTCACGGTCTCGTTGCCTTCGGGTTTCCTTCTCTGCATGGTTACGGGCATCGAAATGAAGGAGGCGAAAGTACCGTATCCAGAGCTCCGCGGTGCTGCCGACGACGGCGTCCTACTTCTTGACAGAGTTACGCGAACTATCGCGGCCGTTCCCGTTGGTACTATTGACAGTGCTGGTGAGTTCGAAAGAGGTGCAGACACATTGCCGACAGTCAATGCTCCTGTGTTTGCAGTCGATGCTAGTCAGATTGACAGAATCTACTCAAGCTACGCTGGCGGAGATTTTTCTTTTGGGCGACTGTCGTTGTTGCCAGGGCAGTCCGCAAAAATAAACTTGGATTCTTTCCTCACCCGGCATGCCGCCATCCTTGGGCAAACTGGAGGCGGCAAGTCTTGGACTGTTGCTACGCTGATCCAGAAGATTGCTAAGTTTCCTCAGTCTACGGTGGTCCTGTTCGATCTTCATGGAGAGTACGGAAAGGCGTTCGGAGATAGTGCAGATGTCATATCTGCCTCAGATTTGGAACTCCCCTACTGGCTTATGAACTCGGAGGAGCTACTTGGACTCATGGTCGATCGTAGTGAGTCTGCGGCTCCGAATCAGATCGCCAAATTCAAAGAACTACTGCAGGCGGCTAAGGAGTCAGAGGCGGAGAACAAGGGTCTTGGTATCCCAAAGATCACCATCGATACTCCTGTTTATTTTAATTTTCAGGCTCTGATTGAATCGTTTAGAGATTTAGACACTCAGATGGTTCCCGGTAGCGCGAAGGATAAGCAGGGGCCCCTTTTTGGCCAGTTCACCCGTTTGCTTATGCGTATCGACTCGCGCATGAATGACCGACGTTACGATCTTATCTTTAAGCCTGCAAAGTACAACACAAGTGCTTCCATGGAGGATCTCTTTCGTCGGTTATTAGGGAGACGGGTTGCGGACGAGAAAAAGGTCGTTGTTATCGACCTCAGTCCGGTGCCTTTCGACGTCCGTGCTTCTGTGATATCGCTGATCTTGCGCTGTCTGTTTGACTTTTCATACTGGCATCGCAGGGTTGTGAAGGAGATTTTTCCAATATCGGTCTTCGCTGACGAGGCGCATATTTATCTTTCGGAGAAGGACGGCACGACCGAACCGGCAAGGCTCTCCGCAGAGCGAATTGCGAAGGAGGGGAGGAAGTACGGAATTAGCTTGGTAGTGATCAGTCAGCGGCCTAGGGAGTTGTCAAGTACAATTCTCTCTCAATGCGGCAGTTTTTTGTGTTTGCGAATCTCTAATCCTGATGATCAGGCTTACGTCCGAAACTTACTACCGGATTCGGTTCGCGGTATCTCATCGATGTTCTCGACCCTTCGCCGAGGCGAGGCAATCCTCCTGGGAGATTCGGTGCTGATGCCGACAAGGATTCGTGTTGATCGCCCAGATCCCCAGCCTGAGAGCGACGATGCATCTTTCACTAAAAGTTGGGCTGCTCCGCTCAAGGATTTGGATGTCGATGCCGTATTGGCTGCATGGAGAAAGCAGGACGCAAGCTAGACTCGAACTTGGCCATGCTTGGGGTAGGGTCGTGTAACGGCTATGGCAGGTGTGCGTCGTAGTGCTCGTGCGCGCGCTTAATCGCAGCAAGCGTGCTGGTTGCGACATTGGCGTAGGCCTTGTCAACCAACCAGTCCGAGTTAAGAGAAACAAGCGATTTCCCATGTTCTGCACCATCCCGCATGGTGTGTTCCGGAGTCTAGAACCTCCACGAATGCAAAAATGAGTACTTCCTGAGTCGGGAGGGGGCGGAATACAACACCCTCGTGGAAACACGCCCACCGGCATTGCATTCGTACGGTTCTAGCCTCCCGACACCCTCGCCATCCCGGCGAGGGCGATTCCTATCAGGAGGTGCATCATGCGAACACCATGGGCTGACACACCCTTCTTCGAGCCGCCCAAGCGCAAACCCTACGCCCGCCCAGCCCCAAGCTGCAAAGTGGGTGCACAGCTGTACCCCATCCGCGAGGAGCGCGGCAGCGTAGAAGTGATTCCATACGTACGTCTGCGCGGCCGCTGGCTGGACAAGCTGGGCTTCGACGTGGGCTCACGCCTCAAGATCGAAGCGGAGCATGGCCGTATCACGCTCACGGTGATCGAGCGACCGGTGCCGGTGCCGGTGAAGATTCCCAGGAAGTTGCAGCGGCTTGCACGGGAAGCGGCCCGTGCGTCGGCGTCCACTGATGGAGAGCAGGCATGAACCGGTGCGTGCTGATGCAGGTCGAGGTGGACGCCGGGTTGCGCGCTCGTTTTCAGGAGGCGGCGGCGCGCGAGCATCGTGCCGCTGACCAGGTGCTGGGCCGGCTGATGCGGGAGTACGTGGCGGGTGAGTGCGGTCCGGTGGCTGTCGACGACAGGAACCTGGAGGAGTGGGTGCAGCACCAGCACGGATGGCGGTGCAGTCCGTTTGGCGGGGATTGAAGGTCGCGCTGGCGGTGTGTCTGGGTCGGGCGCCTGGGTGATGGGGCGCCCGATGGGTGGGTCAGCCACGCATGGCGTGGCTCTACCGGGGGATCTGGTGCAGCAGCCAGGCGAGCGCGCCCAGATTGATCACCACCATGACCCAGAACTCCCGCTGGAAGGACGCCTTTCGGTTTTTGTGGCGAGCACTGTGTTGTGCCCAGAGTGCACCAGGCCACCCGCCGAGCAAGGCCAGCATTTGCAGTGACTTTTCAGGCGTGCGGCGGGCATCGCGTTGAGCGGCGGCCTTGTCATTCCAGTAGCGGAGAAAGGTCAGTGCACTCATGAATACGTATACGGCGGGTAGCCACATCGGCCAGCTCCGCCACACGCACAGCGCGGTAAGACCAACAACAAACGCGACAGCGATCGTTCGGCGCGGTATCCAACCTCCACCTTTCTTGCTGGTGCTGTGACCCATGCGCGCACCGCCGCGCTGCAACGCAAATCGCACTGCGGTCGCATTCGGGCGTCCCTTTGCGTCCCGCTGCATCTCATACGTGACAACGTCGCCAAGCACCGGCCGCCGGTCGCGCGCCGCAAACGCACGGATATGCACGAAGCAACGGTCGCCCCCACCATTGGGCTGCACGAAGCCGAAGCCGCGCGCGTCGTCCCATTCGCTGAGCTTTCCCTGCAGTCGCATGTCCGTCCTTAGAGTGCGGAAAGGAACTCGCCCACGGCCGGCCCGAACCGCGCGAAATCCACCAGGAACGCATCATGCCCCTGCGGCGAATCCAGCCCGATGAAGCGCGCGTCGGCACCACCGGCCCGCAGGCCGTCGGCGATCTGCTGTTGCTGCTGCACCGGGAACAGGATGTCGGTGTTGGCGCCGATCGCCAGCGCCTTGTCCACCTGGATCTTCGCCAGCCCGTCCAGCACGTCGCCGTCGGCGTACTCGGCCAGGTCGAACCAGTCCATCGAGCGGCTCAGGTACAGGTAGCAGTTGGGGTCGAAGAAGCGCACGAAGCGGCGTGCGTGGCCTTCCAGGTAGCTTTCCACCTGGAACTCCAGGCCGAACGGGTCGTCGTCGGCCTGGTCCGAATCCAGCCGCACGCGGCCGAACCGGCCGTCCCATTCCAGCGCCGAGCGGTAGGTGATCA
>Ga0302347_1004863_pt1 | contig 10362 bp, 12 predicted proteins | sample PhyWR1_FD_202178 | JGI IMG/M metagenome (GOLD analysis project Ga0302347, IMG submission 202178) | Leaf surface microbial communities from wheat plants in UC Gill Tract Community Farm, Albany, California, United States - DLSL W.R1 (v2)... | ecosystem: Host-associated > Plants > Phyllosphere >...
GCAGTTAGCGTTTTAGGTATGTCTTGGTCAGCTTGCCGTTGACTGTATGGCCACGCCTGAGCACCACTCGCGCCAATGCTGCCCGGTCTTTCTGACTGTGGCTGGCTTGGCTTAGCAGGCCGAAATAACTGTTGGCGGTTTCGCGCAGATTCTCAGCGGGTACTGTGGCTGTTCGCTTGAGTGCCTGAGCCACTGCCCGCTTGCGGGTGGTGCGACGCCAGGGCTTGATCACATGCCCAACAAAGTCGACGCCGCGATCAACCGGCTGCAGTATGGTTTTCGTGGGATTGAGTCGCGCACCCAGCGTCAGTAGGAACGTCTCGACTTCTGCGTGCCAGGCATTGAGCTGCTGCGGTGATTCGTGCAAAAACACAAAGTCATCGACGTAGCGGATGTAATGCTTCGCCTTCAGGCGATGCTTGGCGAATTGATCCAAAGCGTCCAGGTACACGTTGGCGAAGAACTGTGAGGACAAGTTGCCAATAGGAAGTCCGAGGTGCGCTGGCTGCGCGGTCAAGCGTTTGTGCTGCGGCACCCGGCCAAACAGGTGGCGTGGACTTCTTGTTTCAAAGCTCTCTCGCGGGTCGTGCATCAAAATCTGCTCAGCCAAAGCAAGCCACCAAGGCTCATTTATCTTTTCGGCCAGTTGTCGGCGCAGCACCTGCTTGTCGATGGCCACAAAGAAGTTGGCCAAGTCGCACTTTAGGTAGAAAAGCGGTTTTGACCAGTTCTCACTGGCGCCCCTGATCTTTGATTCAAGACGCTTTGCAGCGTAAAGCGTGCCGCGTCCCGGAATGCACGCGCAACTGTCAGCGATGAAGCTGGCATAGAAGCGGGGAGCAACATGGTTGTACAGCAGGTGATGTACGACTCGATCCCGAAAGGCTGCTGCCCATACTTCGCGGGCTTTCGGGCGGGTGACTACAAAACATATCGAGCGGCCCGGCTGGTATGTGCCAGCGATCAGGTCGTCGTGTAGCTGGATCAGGTTTTGTTCCAAGTTCACTTCGAAAGCCAAAGCGCTGTCGCTGTTGCGCTTTGATCGTCGGCAGTCGTAATAAGCCTGCACCAGATCCTCGAACTGGTAGGGACCAACAGTCGAATCTGCGGACGGGGCGGACACGGAGCTCGTTGTTCTTGTCGTTGTTGTTCTGATTGCCATCATCGAAGTTCATGTTGAATGCGTTGTTGGCGGAGCGCTGCGACCTATCGTGCTATCTAAGTCGCCAAGCCGAAGGCAATGCCGATCAGCGAGGAAACCGCGCGAGACCAGCCCGGACGCTTTAGACCGGCGGTATCTCCGATGCGCATGGCGGTGACCCAGAGGTCAGCGGCACGACCAGATTCAAAATCGCACAGACCTGAAAGCCGTAACTCTCAGATGGCGGGCGCGGTTGGGGTAGAGCGTTTCCAAGCATTGGCTTGTTTGCCAATGGAGGAGGTGAGCAGGATAGTTTTTGATTGCTGCTCTGGGCTGATGAACCGGCTTTCGGTGCATAGCCTCATGACCAGATCTACCTGGTGCACTTTCTCCAGAAGTAGCTCCAGATGAGGCCGCTTATCTCTATTTGAGTTTGCCCTGCCAATCAGCGTCAGGATCTCCATGCAATCATCCATAACGCGTTTGCTGATCACTTGCTTTAGGTCTCTTGGGATATTCCGAGTGAGGCCCGTTGCAAGTTTGAACAGGTCCATCGACACTTTGTAGATCTGCAAGTCCGTGTGCATCGCCATGGGCAGAAGCTCCTAACAGCAACCGGCCGCAAGCGGCCGGATTAAATAAGCGAATTAATCAATCAGCAACTCTCTGCGGACGGGGCGGACACGGAGCTCGCCGTACTTGGCGCTGAAGCTCTGAAGGCCATCAACGAAGTTCATGAGGAATGCGAGGTTGGCGGAGCGCTGCGAGCTCGACCAGTACCAGGAGCCCATGAAGGCTTCTTCGCCATCGTCCCGGAATGCCGGGATCGCCGTCTGTGCCGGAAACTCTGCGGTGTACAGCAGGCCTACCGGCAAGCTGTTGGGGTTGTCGCCATCGCGGTTCCAGCAGTAGTTTTCCTCGCTGGTTGGCTTGAGGTGGCGATATTGCAGTTCCTGCACGTCGCGGGCTGGGATAGCCCAGTCGGTGTACCCGCTAATCTCAAGCGCCAAAACCTTCTGTGCCAGCTCACTACCGGCGCCGGCCATTGATTCGGTATTGCTGCGGCTGTCGGTAAAACTGCCGGCGCCCTCGATGATCACGCCACGAGCACCCCAGGTGCCTTTCAGTTCGTGAGCCGCACCGGCGGTGATGTTCAGATAGCGCTGGCCGTTCTCAACGGTCACACCTGAGAAGAACCCACCGCCGAAGGCTTGTCCGATGGCAGGGAGAGCAATTACAGGCAATGCTTGAGCTATTGCTGACATGGTGTTTCCTCTTTTTTCAGGCAACAAAAAAGGCGCTTATGCGCCCGGTAGCCGGTCAAGAACGAATGATCAAAGGATTAAATAAACAATCTGCGGACGGGGCGGACACGGAGCTCGCTGCCCTTGGCGTTGCTGAACTGATTGCCAACATCGAAGTCCATGTCGAATGCGTTGTAGGCGGAGCGCTGCGAGCTTGACCAGTACCAAGTGTCTTTGGCGAACAGGTCTGGCACGTTCAGCCAGCAGTGGTATAGCTCGGCAGCGGCTGGCAGGTAGAAGTTGTCGTGCCCGTCTGCGGTGTAGGCTGTGGCTGTCTTGGCGGCGGGGTGGTCGTCTTCCATCAGGATCACGGTATTGGCAAAGCCATCACGCTTGCTGTTGGCTTGAGACTCACGCCCACGGCCGCCCCATTCATGGCTGCCAGCATCTTTTGCCGCGACAATCAGGTAGTGCGCGGGCACATCACCGTGAGCGGCTACCAGTCCGCCGTTGAAACCACCCTGGCCGGGCCAGATGGCGCCAAGTTCAGGAACTGTGTGCGGGTAGATCGGCTGAACATTCGCAGCCGGTGGCAGCACCTGGGCAAAGCTGGCTAAGGCCAGCTTTGCCAGTGATGCAGCGGGCATCTTGATCGTGGTGTCGCCGTGCTTGAGGGTGATCATTTCGGGTTTCATTTTTGAATGCCTGTATGAGGTCGTTTATTTCGGATCGAAAACGCCAAGCGTCAACGTGGCTGCTTCGCCAATCTGCGCATCAAGCACCGATTTGAATTCCTGTGCGATCTCCTCCCGCTGTACTTCTTCACCTACCCAGCGCAGTTTCAGCATGGGTTGAGCGCCGCTGGTGATGACCGACACGCGCAAGACGATATGGCGCGGGCTCAGCCCTTCGTAGGGCACCACTGAGAAGATCAATGTAGACGGCAAGGTCTCTTTGCTGGTGGCTTCGATCTGGTCCATCGCGCTGCGGCTGGTGCGGGTTTCGCTGATGGCGTGGTCGCTTTCCGATGATGCTTTGATAGTGATGGTGCGCACTGCGGCGATGGCTTTGACGATGCTCATCTGCTGGCCAGCATCATCAGCAGCATTGAGCGAGGCGTTCCAGTCTTCGATCCAGTCGCTAAGCTCTTTCTGCGACATGGATCGCCCTGGTACTGCTTGAACTGCTTTGTAGCCTGCTGAGGCTTTCAGGCGAAGCACTGCGCGATCATCTGCGTGACCAGGTGCAACGTCAGTGCCCAAGTTGAAGATCAGCGTACAGGCCATTTCATCCTGATCGATGAAGCCGCGAGCGCCTTCTGCGGCGCGCTCCTTAACGTAGGCGCTGAAATCAACCAGCGAGTTGGTGGCGAGTACGCCACGGAAACGGCTGCGGCCAATCTGGTACTTTTCCAGATCAACGACTTTTGCCCCTTCGGGCAGGATCGCCGTTGGTGAGTACGTGTTCAGCGACTTTCCGGCCGCCATGAGGGCGGTGTCGGTGACCAGTTGGATGGCTTCTTTGCTAAGGGACATAGTTCAGATCTCTGTAGGACGGGATTAAGTGCGCGGTGTGACTGGGGCCTGATCACGAGTGAACAACTGGTCGTGCTTTTCGGCGAAGAGGGTGATGTTGCCGCCTGTGCCAACGTGCATCGGCGTGTCGAGGCTGGTGTTTTCGCTGCGGGTACCGCGTTTGGTCGGCACTTTGTAGTCGAGCTTGTGCTTGATCTTTACCTGGCTGGATTCGCCGATTTGGCTGAAGTCGAGGGTGATGACGACCTTTCCGGCTTTGCCGTAATCGACCACACCGGCGGCGACTTCGGAGAGGGCGTGGCCGATCTGACTGGCGAACGCGCCGCCGTTCAGCTCTTCAAGGAACGCTGCGGTATCTGTTGCAACTGACATGGTTTTTTCTCCGGGGTGGCGTGGAGTCCGCTGGGCGGCAGGTGGTGTTGAATTTGGCGAAGGCGGTGCGCTGAGGTGGTGGTGCGTTTCAAACGTGGCTGCCGAAGAAGGCGAAAATGGTCAGCATCACGCTGATGCGCAGTGCCCAGTCCCGCAGAAAACGGCCGAACTGTTTCACATCGAACTGATCTTTCTTGGCTTCCAACTCGCGAGCATGAGCGGTCGCATTGTTGTGGCCGAAGCGCTCCGTGATGATCTTGCCCGTGGCGCGCTCGATCACTTCGAAAGTGTTGCTGCCAGTTGGCTTTACGATGAAGCGAGGAGCCAGCGGCGGGGCAATGACGTTTGGCTTCTGGTAGAAGTCGGCAGTGGCTTGGCGTGTACGTTCGCGCAACCCTTCGAGAATGGCGCGGCGCTGGGAGAAGGTTGGGTGCATGGTCGATCCTCGACAGGGTTACGGGTATTCGTCAGCACTCGGGGCCTGGGATATGTGCCGGTGGGCGCGCAGTGGAGTGCTGACGAATAACCGCAGGATTGAAAAGCCCGGTCGAAACCGGGCTGTGAGCTGCTCTACAAACGCCGCCGTATGTAAGAGCGAAGCGTGTAAATCGTGTTAATTGCCCATGGCTGCAAATCCTCCGCTCAGGTGTGCACTGCGGGCGGTAGCGCGGCAGTGGTGTGATGCAGGTGTCCAGCGTCTGCTGGGTTGGCTTCCGCATCGGTCTGTATTCAGGTTGTAAAGTCGGAGTACAGACCGATGCGGCCTGGTGATGGGGGGCCAGGCGATCGGGCAGTTTTCGACAGGCTGTCGTGGCGCTGGTTGATACGGTTTAGCCGATCAGCTCGACAGCTTCTGCGCGGCGTATCAGACGCATTTCTGCGAATCGCCGCTCAGTCGGGCGGCGGTCGCGGCGGGCCAATTGGTCATCTGTGGCGGTGTGCATGGCGATCAGGCCAGCCAGCAGCAGGCACAACGGGGTGATGATCTGGCGGCGCATGGCTTCGGCGACCAGCGCGCCTTGGCGGTGAACGCCAAGCTTGAACATGGCGTTGGCCAGTCGCTTAACCACGGTGCCCGGCGCAATGCCGAACACCCGGGCGATCTCTTTGGCGGTGAGCCCTTGTGCGACCGACAGAACAAATTGCAGCTCACGCGGCGCAAGGCCACGGCCGAGGTGGCCTTTCCATGCACCGTCTACGATTGTCGATTCCATGATGTGTTCTCGGTTGTTTTCCCGTTGCACCCGGTTAGCCAGGTGCATCAGTGAAAGTGTCCGTTTTTAAAGAGCTCTCATTGCTGAGCCAGTCGGTCCCCGTGAGGGGGCTGGGGTCAGGTTTCCCCCTGGCCGTGGTAGCCGGTGAGTCTCCGGCTTGTTGCCGGTGTTGGCCGGCGATGAGGCAAAGATAAGCCAGTGCCTAATATCTGTAAATAGGCATTAGCTAATAATTTTATTTTTGACGAAAAAAAACCCGCAGAAAGCGGGTTTGATTTTGGCAAGTCATCTCTCGGGTAGAGGCTTAAGAGCATGCCGCGAATTGGAGTTGGTCACCCTCTGGGTGGTCTGATATTCAACCGTAAAGCTTGGCAGTTGCTTTCAAGGCATCGGTGTGCAGGAAAATATCGTCAAGGGTCTCGATAGGATGACGTGTCTCTTTCTTGTCCGCGTCAAAAAGGCCGATGTATTTCTGTGCGCGGTTAAAGTGAAGACGTGCGATCGGTTTTCTATTGTTGTCATCCAGAAGAATGCCAAAGTAGCTCTGCGTATCTCGCGCGACGATACGTTTGGAGTCAACTTCGGTTCGTACGATTGCTTTGACAATGTTGTAGCCTTCGGTTTCCTCCTCAGTAGTGACGATCAAGTCCTTCTCTTCGTCAGCCGGAAGCTCGATTTCGAGCGCTGGTGAGGCTGCTACTGGCGGAGGGGCGACCATAGTTTGATTGGTGCCGCTGATAGCCGACTTCAATCGCTCGTTGATTTGATCACCCAAAAATTGTGCAGTCGCTTTGCGTGTCAAATGCCCAAACTGTTCTCTTACTTTCTGAGTGATCACACCCTCATAAATTCTGGAGGCGAACAGCCTTACGAAATCATCATCTGGCTCATTAAACTGGGCTGCTAAAATGCGCTTGATCTGACCGACGTACTTAAGTTCGCCTGCTGCGCTAATGATCGAATCCACATCAAACGCAGATTTTGTCAGCTTCTGCAGCTCTGGAATGGCATGATCGTCAATATTTAAAAGATCAAGCTCAAGGAAGGGTTTCTCATCCATCTTGTTCGGCGCGTCCAAGTCGGTGAAGAACTTGTAAACTTGCCCGTTTGTCAGGATGGAGATACGTGCGCTTGTTACATGAAAGTACCGGAAGAGCTGGCCGGCATGGTTGATATTGAGCGGTTCACCAATTTTTTTGCTTTCAATGAGAATTTGAATGGCACCATCTTTCAAAATGGCATAGTCAACTTTCTCACCTTTTTTAGTGCCGATATCTGAGGTGAACTCAGGAACTACTTCAAGAGGATTGAATACATCGTACCCAAGAATGGATTGAATAAAAGGCATAATAAAAGCATTTTTAGTCGCTTCTTCTGTTTGAATTGCTGCGCTCTGTTGTCGAATCTTTGCCGCTAGTCCTGCGAGCTTTTCTTCAAATTCCATGATTCCCTCCCCAGGGAAAAATTTACTACAGTTTGCGAGCATTCCATGCGAGAAGAACCCTTGCTTGGATATGGACGCGTTCGAGTTGTGCGCCTTCAATCACAATTGCCGGATAAATCGGGTTATCAGAAATCATCCTCAGCGAGCCGCCAGTCATTCGCTGCAGGCGCTTTATAAAGAGGTCGCCGTCCAGGGTAAATACGTAAATGGCGTCGGTACGAATCTCAGTTATGCCGCGATCAACAAGCAGGGCATCACCATTTCTGAACGTGCCCTCCATGCTGTCGCCATCACCGTCGATGATCGCGAGGTTCTCAAGCTTAGTGAAGTTTAGCCCTTGGCTTTTAAGCCAATCGACGTGAACCGTGATATCCCGGATAACTTCAACATTGTGCTCAGGCGGCGCGCATCCGGGTCCCATCGACGCACAAACGTCGAGATGGGGAATTGTGAAGAAGCTATTGTCGGAGCTTTTTCTACGCTCATTGAGGGCAATCACGTTGCTTTCCTTTTCATCTCTAACGACATCCATGTCTGTCGGACTGGATACAGAGAGGTACTCGGACACTCGGTCGCTAAGGCCCCAATGCGACGGTTTGGCCACATCAGAAAAATAGTCCATCAACTCCATGAGTTTGGACTTATCAATTCGCCCCGTCTTCACCCAGCCTTGGACGGACGGAGGCGCCACGCCGAAATCTTCGGCGAGTTTCTTTTTTGAAACACCTTTGGCGAGTCGAGCACTCTCGATGGCTGCGCCTAATTCTTTACCTGTAAGCATTGCCTAATTAAGCCTATCTGCAGGGCAAGTAGGCAATAGCTTGTTAGTGATTAGCTAATGCCTTATATTTGGTTTGCGAACCAATGGAGAATTTCGATGACACCAGCACAAGCAGTTCGGGAGGCAGCCCGCATTTTGGGGAGTCAGACCGATCTGGCAAAAAGCCTTGGCGTCTCAGCCCCGACTGTAAGTCAGTGGTGCTCAGGTGACCGGCCAATTCCACCCCCAAGAGCTTTACAGATTGAGTTACTGACAGATGGGAAGGTAAAGCGCGCCGACCTTTGCCCATCTTTTCCTTGGGCTGACATGGTTGCTTAGGTATGAGGCCAAGGATTCACAAAGCCAATTATTGCTCTGATTCCTGCCACGAAACAGCACCTCACATTGGCTGTTAATCCATCCAGCAGCCAAATCGCAGGCAAAAAAAAGCCGGTGGCTTAGACCGGCTTTTTCACAGCTTTACAGCATTTTGCGGAGTCATTATGAGCACCATTCCAGCATCAAGCAATACCTCCATAAATGCGTCGCAACCTCGCGCTAATCACCAGTCTGCCGCTATGCGCGCCGCTTTACTTGTTCGCTTCCAGTATTCCCGCGAGTCGAAAATCCTGTTTCGCCGGGAATGCCTCAACCATCTGAAGGCATCGCTTGCACCTGGGCAGGAGACTTCTGCATGAGCACGATCATCATGAGCGCTTGCTGGCCACTCCAAGGCATGAGCCCGACCCAAAAGTCTGTACTGATCAGCCTTGCAGACAACGCAAGCGACGAAGGTGTTTGCTGGCCTTCGATCAACACCATTGGTGTTCGCACTTGTTTGTCAGAGCGCGCTGTTCGAGGTGCATTGCGCTGGCTCGAAGAAGCCGGTGTTTTGGTCAGTAATCAGCGCTACGGTCGATCCACTTGGTACACGATAACCCCGGCAGGATATGCCCCCGGCACTAAATGCCCCCCGGCACCAGATGCCCCATCACCCCGGCAGGAGGTGCCGGATACCCCGGCAGCAGCTGCCCCCAGAACCGTAAAGGAACCATCAAGTGAACCGTCACCTCTTGGCGAAGGTGAGAATCCGCCGAAATTCTCGAAGCCGAAGTGCGACCCTCAAGCCATCGTCGACCTGTTCAACAAGACCCTTCCGGGGCTACCGCAAGTGGCAATGCTCACCAAAGATCGGAAAACCAAGATCGGTGCCCGTTGGAGCGAAAGCGATGTTCATCAGGATCTGGACTTCTGGGCTGATTTCTTCGCCCTGGTTGGCGAAAGTGAATTCCTGACGGGGAATGGGGAAGGCCGCAACGGCGGAAAGCCATTCCGCGCCACCTTCGACTGGCTGATCGCCCCGAGCAACTTCGTGAAGGTTGTGGAGGGTAATTACAATGCGTGACCCCTTCAGCGTTGAGGCCGAACACGGCGTGCTGGGTGCGATGTTCCTGCGCCCTGAGCTGATCGACATCCTGAGTGCAGACTTGGCTGTCGATGATTTTTACTACCAAGACAACGCAGCCCTGTATCGCGGCATTCTGGCGTTGCACGCCGAAGGCAAGCCGGCCGATGCCGTAACGGTGGGCGTTTACCTCGGTGAGCTTCCCAGCACCAAGAACGCTACCTGGTATGCGGCTGAAATCACCCGAAACACGCCAAGCGCCGCAAATGCTGCGTCATACGCCACAACCGTGCGTGAGCGCAGCCTCGACAGGGCCATGATCGCGCTCAGCGATCGCATTAACGAGATTGCCCACAGTGACCAGCCAACCGTGGACAAGGTCGCGGCGGTGCAGGCTGAGGCCCAGGCCGTCGACAGCCAGTCGGCCACGTCCGAAGTGGTGATGGCCGAAGATATTCTTGATGACTACATCGAGGTTTTGCAGGCCCGAGCAGATCGCGGGGAGGGCATCGACGGCCTATCTACCGGCATTCCTGATCTGGACGCCAAGCTTCAAGGGCTTAAGCCTGAGCAGTTGATCATCATCGCTGGGCGCCCGGCGATGGGTAAAACGACCCTGGCCATGAACATCGCCTCCCATGCCGCCATCCGCGAGAGCAAGAGCGTGATGGTGTTCAGTCTGGAAATGAACAAAACCGGCCTGATGGATCGCTTTATGGCGTCCGAAGGACGTATCCCCCTGCAACTGATCAAGAACGGCACAGCTCCGCAGCGCCACGGTGCCGAGCTGATGAGCGCCGCCGGAAAGCTCAAGCACTCCAAGTTGTCTATCTCGGATCGCGGCTCGATGACGATTAATCGGATTCGCTCGTCTGCCCGCCGTCACAAGCGCCGGCACGGTCTGGACTTGATCGTGATCGACTATCTGCAGCTCCTGGAGTCCGACTCGCGCACGTTCAGCCGGGAGCAGGAGGTCAGTTACATGACTCGTTGCGCCAAGCTGATGGCTCGCGAGCTGGGTATTCCGGTGATCCTGCTCAGCCAGCTTTCGCGCAAATGCGAAGAGCGCCCGAACAAGCGCCCATTGTGCTCCGACCTGCGTGAGTCCGGCGCGATCGAGCAAGACGCGGACATCATCCTGTTTGTGTACCGCGACGAGGTTTATCACGAACACAGCGACGCCAAAGGCATCGCAGAAATCATCATCGGCAAGGGTCGGGACATTGAGACCGGCACCGTTCGTACGG